>Ga0302325_10013691_pt1 | contig 17291 bp, 10 predicted proteins | sample Palsa_T0_2_FD_201948 | JGI IMG/M metagenome (GOLD analysis project Ga0302325, IMG submission 201948) | Peat permafrost microbial communities from Stordalen Mire near Abisko, Sweden - Palsa_T0_2 | ecosystem: Environmental > Terrestrial > Soil > Palsa > Peat permafrost | place: Sweden: Abisko... | reverse complement strand
CGGTTCCCAGGCACTGGAGGGAATCATAGGCGTCAGCGACGCCATGCGCAGCCTGTGTCGTGCTGTCGAGAAGATCGCGCCGACCAACGCCTCGGCGCTGATTCTCGGCGAAAGCGGTACCGGCAAGGAACTCCTGGCCCGCGCCCTGCACCGGCTTTCGGGGCGCGCGCATAAGCCGTTCGTTGCCATCAACTGCGCGGCTATTCCGGACACGCTGCTCGAGAGCGAACTCTTCGGCTATGAAAAGGGTGCCTTTACGGGCGCCGCCAAGCGCACCGCCGGCAAGTTCGAACTCGCCAACGGCGGCAGCGTGTTCCTGGATGAGATCGGCGAGATGCCGGCGCCATTGCAGGCGAAACTCTTGCGGGTCGTGCAGGAGCGGGTCGTGGAGAGAATCGGCGGGCGTACACCGATTGCTCTTGATCTGCGGCTCATATGTGCAACCAACCGCGACCTTGAGGCGCGGATCGCGAGCGGCGTGTTCCGTGACGATCTGTATTACCGGCTAAGCGAAGTCACGATTCGTGTGCCACCGCTGCGCGATCGGCAGGGCGATGGACTGTTGCTTGCGCAGTCAATGCTGCAGGAGACCGCTCAGGCCTATGGCCGACCGACCAAGGGCTTCGCACCCGATGCGATCCGTGCGATCCAGGCGCATCCCTGGCCGGGAAATGTGCGGGAGCTTGAAAACCGCATCAAGGGAGCGGTCATCATGGCCGAGTCCGCAGTCGTCAGCGCGAGCGATCTTGGGCTGCAGGACCCGGGAGACAACCCGGAGTATCTCAATTTACGGGTGGCCCGTCAGAGAGCTGAAATCCAGGCCGTACGCCAGGCTCTTGCGGTGGCGCGCGCAAACCTTTCACGCGCGGCCGAGCTTCTCGGGGTGACGCGCCCCACGCTGTACGACCTTTTGGAAAAGCATCACATCGACGCTGCGCAATTCGGGCGCGGCGCGGCACCGCCGGCTTGATGGCTGGCGACGCCTCCTGCGCCGAGAACTAGCGCTGCTTGAACTCCTCTGGCGTCAGCTGATGTCGACCCAGAAGTTTGTAGAAATCGGTCCGATTGCGCTTCGCCAAGCGCGCGGCCTGGCTCACATTGCCGCCCGTGATCTGTAGGATCTGCGATAAGTAGCTACGCGTGAATTCATCGCGCGCCTCGTCAAACGAAGGCAATCTCCCCGGACCTCCGCCCAAGGACTGCTGCACGCTTTCAACGGGAATGATCGGAGTCTGCGAGAGCGCCACATTTTGCCGCACGACGTTTTGCAGCTGGCGGATGTTACCGGGCCAGTCGGCAGTCGCGAGCAGTTCCACAGCCTCGGGCGCATAGATCTTGCGTACGCCGCTTTCCTTGGCGATTTGCGCTAGAAAATGCGCGACCAGCAGCGGGATGTCCTCGCGGCGCTTGTTCAGGGCCGGCATCTCGATGTGTACGACGTTTAGCCGATAGTAAAGATCCTCTCGGAATTGCCCTTCGGTCATGAGCTCCTGCAAGTCGCGATGGGTTGCGGAGATTACGCGCACGTTGACCGCGATGGCGTCGGTACTGCCCACCGGGCGGATCAGATTTTCCTGCAATACGCGCAACAGCTTCACCTGCAGGCGCATCGGCATGTCGCCGATCTCATCGAGCATGAGCGTGCTGCCGTCAGCGGCCTGAAACAGGCCGTGATGCGCGCGCGTAGCCCCGGTGAAGGAGCCTTTTTCATGCCCGAACAGCTCAGATTCGAGGAGATTTTCCGCCATCGCGCTGCAATTGATCGCAACGAACGGCTTGTTGCGTCGGGGGCTGGCGCGATGGATCGCGCGCGCCAGGAGTTCCTTGCCGGTACCGCTCTCGCCGGTGATGAGCACGCGGGCGTCTGTGCCCGCGACCATATGGGCCTGGCCCAGCCTCTCCTCCATGACCGAACTGCGCGTGACGATTTCCGCACGCCAGTCTTCGTCAGAGGCGCTGAAGCCCGAGATTCGCAGCGCCTTCTGCACGTGATCGAGGAGCTCCTGCTTGTCGACCGGCTTGGTAAGAAAGCCAAATGCGCCCATCTGTGTGGCCTGCACTGCATCCGGGATCGTGCCATGCGCGGTGAGCAGAATGACCTTGAGCCCCGGCCAGCGATTCTGCAGCTCCTTAAGGAGCCCAATTCCGTCCATTTGGTCCATGCGCAAATCCGAGATCACGAGGTCCGGCCGGAAGCGGCCCGCGGCCGCGAGCGCCAATGCGGCGCTCTCCACGGCCTCGACGTCGTAACTCTCGGCGCGCAGGCGGATGGTGAGCAAGCGCAGCAGTCCCGGATCGTCATCGACGACGAGAATGCGTGCCTTGCGTTTGCCTGTTTGACTCAAGGTGGATGTCCTTCCGTAGTGGTGCCCGGTTTGCGATCGTTGAGTGACCGCTCGATGTTAGTGATTGCATCAAGCTTTGCGCGTGCGTCCTCGAGATCCTTGCGTAGCCTCACGTTTTCCTCGATTTCCGTCTGCAAATGTCGGTTTGCAGCGACAAGGCGCTCACGGTCCGCGTGCGCCGCGCTGTCTTGGAGCGTGCGATTTTCCGCGGCCAGCGTCAATTGCGCATCGACCTTTTCCAGCTCCAGATAAGCGAAGGCACGCTCGGCGGCAACCAGCGTCTCGGGCGTTGCCATAAGTTCGCGCAGCAGGCGGTCTGCCTCGGCGAGATTCGTGCCGGCATGCCCTGGGGCCGCAAGCTCGAGCGCGTAGCGCAGCTGGTGGCTTGGAGTCGGTGCGAGCTGGAAATCCCTCTGCGCCGCCGCAAGGATCTCCGCCTGCTCGGCCGGAGGGCTTTGCATCAGCTTTTGCAGTACTTCCACATGCGTGGCCAGCAGCATTGCGGAAGTGGCAGCGCGATCCACGACCGCCGCAGAATCCTTGGAGTCATCATGTTCCGGCCGTGTTAGCGAACAGCTCGAGAGACTCGGAGCCAATAGGCAAGCTGCGACGAGAGCACAACGGTGCGCCGCGCCGCGATCGCGTTGGGATCCCAGCTGCGATGGCCGGCGTCTATGCGGCATGCGCCCGCTCCTTCGAACTTGCGCTCGCTGGCGTCGTGCCGCCACCGGGGCGGATTGGCATCGTGATGCGAAAATGCGCGCCCGGGTAGGTGCCGTCAATAATCTCCACCTTGCCGCCGTGAGCCGCCACGCATTCGAGTACCACCGATAAGCCGATGCCGGTGCCTTTGAGGGTTGAGCCCTTGGCCGCGCGTCCGGTGTAGAAGGCATCGAAAATGTGTACCCGATCCTCCTGTGGAATTCCCGAGCCGCTGTCGGCCACGTCGATCACGAGCTCGTCATCGACGGTGCGGCCGCGCAAATGAATGCTGCCGCCCTTGGGCGAATATTTGACGGCGTTCGAGAGCAGATTCTCGAGGATGAGCCGTAACTTGCCGCGGTCGGCGGTAATCGTCACATCGTCGATCTGCACGTCGAGCCGCACGCGCTGCGAGAGAAGTGTCAATTGCTGATTCTCCAACACCTGCTTGACCACCGGGCGCAGACGAAATTCACTCGCTTCGAGCCCGACGCTGCTCGTCTGCCAAGCACTGAAGGACAGCAGATTCTCTATCAGGCGCTGCAGCTTGATGCCGTTCTCGCGCAGAATCCCGGTGACCTCTCGCTGGTGGATATCGAGTTCGCCGACGGCGCCATCCATGAGGAGTTCGGTGCCCTCTCGAATATTGGCTAAGGGCGTCTTCAACTCATGCGACATATGTCGCAAAAACCGGTTCCGCTCCTGTGCAAGGTCCACCAAACGCCCGCGCAGCCACTCCAGCTGTCCGCCGAGGCGCTCCAAATCGAGCGGGCCCCAAACTTTGATCGGGTTTGAGAACGATCCGCGCCCAAGCTCGCTGATGGCGCGGTCAAGTTGCCGCAGTGGCCGGCCGACGGCGAGGGTAAGCCCGAGAATCGCAATCAATACGACCGGCAGCAGAAGCGCCGACTGCAAAAGAAGTCTGCGTCGGGCGCTCTGGGTTTGCGCTTCGAGGGCCGCGACCTGAGAGTCGATCTGTGCGTTGCTCTCGGCAGCCGCGCGCTCGGCGAGGGCGCTCATGTCAGCAAAGCCCTGCAGCAGATCCGCGATTCCGTATGACGCCTGGGGCATGGACAACACGGTATGGCCGATGCTTCGCTGCAGGTCGCCAAGCTCAGCAAGCGTATGGCGCCCAGCATCAGTGTGAATTTGACTTGCCAGCTGTACACGTGTTGCTGACAGCCGGGAGTCCTGCCCGCGGTACACATCGAGCAGTTTCGCGTCGTTCAACACCTGATACAGGCGCGCGGTGCGCTCGAGTGAGCTTATTTGGGAGAACAGGTCCTGACTTGCACGAGCCGCGCTCACTCCTTCCACCACAAGCTTCTGACCCGCATCGGCGAGCGTGCGAATCTGCAGCTCCGCATCCCCGAGCGCAACGGTGAGCGGCACGGCAATCACTGCCAATCCCAGCAGCATCAGTCCGCTCAATGACTTAGGTCGTGCCCAGCGCATGCGTCTAGTCTACGACCTCGGGCGCAACTCGCCTACGCTTGCGCACCCGTGACTGCGCATGACCGTTCCGGGCTCACCATGGATCGCGTTTTAGATGCTCTTCCCACAGAAGGGATGTCTTTACGATCGTATCCAGATCATCAAGTCGCGGGCTCCATCCGAGCACCGAGCGGATCTTCTGGGCCCGTGCGACCAGGGTCGGCGGATCTCCGGCGCGGCGCGGCTGCTCATTCACGGCCACGGGGTGTCCGGCGACACGCGCCACACTTGCCAGCACCTCGCGCACGCTGTAACCGTGTCCGTAACCGCAGTTGAGCACGATGGACTCGCCTTGGGCGCGCAGGTAGTCAAGTGCGTTTAAGTGAGCCGCGGCCAGGTCCTCTACATGAATGTAGTCGCGCACGCCGGTGCCGTCGGGCGTCGGATAATCGGTGCCGAAAATCGCAACCTCACGACGCTTGCCTACGGCGGCCTCACAGGCGACTTTGATCAGCAGGGTCGCTTGGCGATTGGATTGGCCGATGCGTCCTTGTGAATCCGAGCCGGCGACATTGAAATACCGCAGTGCGACGTAGCGCAGGCCGGTTGCAGCGGACAGATCGCGCAACATCCATTCGGAGACGAGTTTCGATGTGCCATAGGGGTTGATCGGCGCAGTGGGTGTAGTCTCCTCCGCATAGGCCTCCGCCGGAATCCCGTAAACCGCAGCCGTTGACGAGAATACGAACTGTTTTATTCCACTTTCGGTGCAGCACTGCAGCAGGTTCTGCGTGGCACAGGTGTTATTGCGGTAGTACTTCAGGGGATCGGCTACGGACTCCGGAACGACGGTGTGCGCTGCAAAGTGCATTACCGTGTCCACACCATGTTCGCGCATCACCGCAAGGACCTGCTGCCGGTCGCCCACATTTCCAACCACCAGTGGACAATCGACCACCGCTTGGCGAAAGCCGGTCACAAGGCTGTCCAGGACGACCACGCGCTCGCCACGTGCGCGCAGCTGCAGTACGACGTGGCTGCCGATGTAGCCGGCGCCGCCGGTGACTAATATCGTGCCTGGATTCATTGTCGAGCTCTCCTAAAGCCCCTTCGCGCGTGAAAAGCAGATGATACGCAAAACCCGAGCCGTCAACCGGACACCGTTCTCAGGCCTCACGCCCGACGTGGTCCTCGATGCTGCGGCATCATTAGGCTTCGAGGGCGATGGAATCCTGTTTCCCCTGAATAGTTACGAGAATCGCGTCTATCAGCTGGGACGCGGCGAGCAGGCACTGGTTCTCAAGTTTTACCGCCCGGCGCGCTGGACCGATGAGCAGATCGGTGAGGAGCACGCATTCGCCACGGAACTTGCCGGCTCAGACTTGCCGGTCGCAGCGCCGGTGGCGATCGCGGGGAGTACATTATTTCGGTTTCAGGACTTTCGCTTTGCGGCATTTCCGTGGCAGCGCGGAAGAGCGCCCGAGCTCGACGCCCCTGACTCGCGCGCGATTCTTGGCCGCGCGCTTGCGCGCATTCATCAGGTGGGCGCCGCCCGCAAGTTCGCGGCGCGCGTAAGATTCACGGTCGCACGCCTGGGCAGAGAAGCCCGCGCGCACGTGCTAGGGAGCGAGCTGTTGCCCGGCGCACTTGAGGAGCGGTATGAACTTGTCTCAGGTCAGCTCCTCGAGCGCGTGGAGCAGGAATTCGAGGCTGTCGGGGTGATCGGCGAGCTGCGCATACATGGGGACTGCCACCTCGGTAACGTGCTCTGGAATGACCGCGGGCCGGTGTTCGTCGATCTTGACGATTGCGTGACCGGGCCGCGCATGCAGGACCTGTGGATGCTGCTCGACGGGACGGCGGATGATCAGAAGCGCCAGTGGGGCGAGCTCATGGAGGGGTACCTGCAGTTCGCGAGCTTTGATTTCAGCGAGCTTAAGCTCATCGAGCCGCTGCGTGCACTGCGCATGCTGCATCACGCATCCTGGGTCGCACACCGCTGGGGCGACCCTGCCTTTCCGCGCGCGTTTCCCTGGTTCGGGCAGGCGCGCTACTGGGAAACCTACATCGGCGACCTCATCGAGCAGGGCAACGCCATTGATGATCCGCCGCTGCTACGCTCCTGATCGCCGACGGGGTTGGTGTAGACGCTGGCGCGGCATGGCATACAATCGGCAGCGATTTTTTACGGATCCGATGTGGAGGCTCTCGAGACGACTATGCGAATACCGAGGCAGTTTTGCGGGGTCACCGGAGCTATGGCGCTTATCCTCGCGGCGACGTCTGGGTGCAGCTCGTCTGAGCACGCATCCACGGGAGCCACGCATACGGGCCGCGCCACCGCCAAAAAAGACTCCCCTACGCAGGCACCGGCTCTCGCCAATATGGTCAGCGCGGTCGGCGCGGGGAAGTCCTCCGCGACAATCGATCTGAAGTTCGAGCTGCTTGGACGCCCGGTCGTCGGTCAGCCGGTGGATATCGATTTCGCGTTGATACCCGGACACGAACTTGACCGCGTGTCGGCGGTCTTTCATGCGGCCGACGGCCTTGAACTCACCCAGGGCGAGAAGACCGGGGCCATTGACCATCCCGAGGTCGGCGTTGCGGTCACCCATACGGTCACGATCGTCCCGCAGCGCGACGGCATCTTCTACTTAACCGCCGTGGTGCTTGCCGACTCGCCCACAGATTCACTGACACGTACCTTTTCGATTCCGGTGATTGCGGGCGCTGGTCTTGCGACCGCTAGCCCCGCTACAGCGACAGGTCAACAGGCAGAGAGCCAGGCGATATCGCCGCACTAGCACGCTTGACGTAAATCCGGGAGACGTTTCACGGGGAATCCGCGGTGAGGGCCCTATGATCGAATCCGGATTGGGCCGTATCGCCTTATGTCAAACTCGCCTGGAGCCCGAGCGCATCTCGGTGTTCATGAGCCCAACTCGGTTCGTTCCGTGGAACCCGCTGTGCCCGGCGCAGGTGCCACCACCGTGCGGGCACATGCCGTTGCGCCGCCGGATGCTCAGGCGGATCCGCACGAACAATTGCGCGCCCAATTGCGAGAGGCAGGACTCGATGTCACTACCGGTTCGCCGCAGCTGCAGGCGCTGCTGAGGCTCGTAAGCCAGCATTACCACGCGATTGACGAGGAGCGTCGCGGCATCGCTCAATCGATGCGCCTCATGGCGGACGAGGCGCACGCCATGGCGACTGAGGCGCGCCAGCAAAGCTCTGAGCACCTGCAGGTTATTCTTGATCACATCAAGGATGTGGTGCTCACCGTCGACGATGACGGCAGAATCCGCACCTTCAACCCAACAGGCCAGCGCGTCTTCGGCTACGAGGAATCCGAAGTCGTGGGTCGTCGTATCGATCTTCTGGTTCCGCAAATTGCCGCTGCCGAAACCATCACCGCGGCGCTGCATCGTCTGGCCGCTGAATCGGGCGACACGATAACGGATCTTGCAGCACGCGAGTCCTGGGGTTTGCGTAAGGATGGGAAAATGTTCCCGGCTGAAATTGCAATCAGTCACGCGCCTCTCAGCCACCGCGAGATGTTTGTCGTTTGTCTGCGTGAAGTGACGGAACGGCATGACGCCGAGCGGGTCGCCGCTGCCGAGCGCGACGTATTCGAGAAGCTGACGGCAAACGCGCCACTGCCGACGGTGCTCGAATCAATCGCGCGCCTGATCGAATCGGGCAGCGCACGCACCCTCTGTTCGATCAGCGTTCTGGCAAATGACAGTGCGGGCTTCTCGTACATCGTGGCGCCGCGGCTCTCGCCTGAGCTGCGCGGCGCACTCGAAGGCGCGCACATCGATGTGCAGAGCGGCTCCTGTGCGGCGGCGGTATGTCTCGGGCAGCAGGTGCTGGTTGCCGATCTGGGTCAGGATGCGCTTTGGAAGGAATACCGCGAGATTGCGCTCGCTGCGGGTCTGCGCGCGGCTTGGTCGACGCCCATTAAGACCGCAAGCGATAAGATACTCGGCGCCCTTGGCGTGTACCGCGCGGAGCTGGGGCTGCCGACAGCACGCGAATCTGAAATCATGGCTCACGCTGCGCAGCTCGCCGGTATCGCAATCGAGCGGCGCGTCGCCGAAGAAGCGTTGCGCAGCAGTGAGGCGAAGTTCCGTGGACTTTTCGAGGCTGTCGCCGAAGGGGTCTACCAGAGCGCACGCGAAGGTCAGCTGCTGTCGGTCAATCCGGCCTTCGTATCGCTGTTGGGCTATTCGAGCGCACAGGAACTCTACGCGCTGCCGAACGTCGCCGCGCTGTATTGGGATCCTGCGGAGCGTGCGCAGTTTTGCATGCGGGTGGAGGCTGAAGGGGAAATCAGAAGCAACGAATTCTGCATGCGGCGACGCGACGGCCAGCAGCTCGTGGTGCTCGAGAACTCACGTCCCCTGAGGGATACGGCCGGGCGGATCGTCGGCTACGAAGGAACGATCGTCGACATCACGGCGCGCAAGCGTGCCGAGCAGGCTGTTTTCGCCGAGAAGGAGCGTGCCCAGGTTACGCTTGCCTCAATCGGCGATGCGGTGATCAGCACGAATGCGGACGGCCGCATCGACTATCTCAACGCTGTCGCCGAGAACCTCACCGCCTGGAGCATTGATGAAGCGCGGGGCCGCCCAATCGCCGATGTGCTCAACCTCATCAATGAAATCACGCGCGAACCGATCGAGAACCCTCTGCTGCGTGCGCTTGAGCGCGGCGACGGCGCAAGCCCGGTTGACCACTCGGTGCTCATCACACGGGCGGGCCACGAAGTGGCTATTCAAGAATCTGCGGCGCCGATCTGCGATCGCCAGGGCAAAGTGATCGGCGCCGTGACGGTTTTTCATGACGTCACTAAAGAGCGGCGCCTGACGCGCGCGCTTTCCTACCAGGCAAGCCACGACGCTCTCACAGGCCTCATCAATCGGCGCGAATTTGATACCCGCCTGCAAAGCGCCGTATCGAGCGCGCAGGCGGGCGCTACGACGCACGCACTCCTTTATCTTGATCTTGATCAGTTCAAGGTCGTGAATGACACCTGCGGCCATCAGGCAGGCGATCGGCTGCTGCGCGACGTGACCGGCCTCCTGCAGACGCGGGTGCGCGCATCCGACACGTTGGCGCGATTGGGTGGTGATGAGTTCGGGATGCTGCTTGCGAACTGTACGCTCGATCAGGCGCGCCGCATCGCCGAGAACGTGCGGCAGTCGCTGCACGACTACCGCTTCGTATGGGGTGCAAGCACGCTGTCAGTCGGGGCAAGCGTGGGAGTCGTTGAGATCAAACAGGACACTGAGAATGTCGCCAGCGTCATGAGCGCTGCGGATATCGCCTGCTATGCGGCGAAAGAGGGCGGGCGCAACCGTATACATGTCTACGAGGCGGGCGGGGTCTCGAATCGTCATAAGGAAATGCACTGGGTTGCACGAATCACGCGCGCCGTGGAAGAGAATCGCTTGGAGCTGTTTTTTCAGCCGATCGTCGCCATGGGCGCGCAGGGCCCACCGAATTTTCATGAACTGACCGTACGACTGCGCGGTGATGATGGGGAACTCGTGCCGCCGAGCGAGTTCATTCCGGCGGCCGAGCGCTACAACGTCATGTCGGTGATCGATCGCTGGGTGGTGTTGCAGGCGGTTGGCCTATTGCGCCAACGTCAGCAGCGCGGCGCCGACTTGCCACGGCTCGCCGTCAATCTTTCCGGTACGTCCCTCAACGAGGAGTCCTTTCTCGACTTCCTGCTGCAAAATGTGGGGGATGCGCAGATTGCCGGCGCGTTGTGCTTCGAGATCACTGAAACGGCCGCCGTCACCAATCTCACCGATGCCATCCACTTCATGCGTGAACTGCAGGCACGCGGCTGTAAGTTCGCACTCGATGACTTCGGCAGCGGTATTTCCTCCTTCTTGTACCTGAAGACGCTGCCCGTCGACTTTCTCAAGATCGAAGGACAGTTTATCAACCAGATCGCCAACGATCCGGTTGATCGCAGCATGGTGGAAGCGATCTGCAAGGTCGGCAAGGCGCTCGGCATCGCAACCGTCGCCGAATCCGTCGAGACTGCCGCAGTCCTCGCCGAGCTCGAGCGCATCGGTGTCGACTATGTGCAAGGCTATTACATGGCGCGGCCGAAGCCGCTTGCCGAACTGGGCTCCTGATCCAGCGGTATCAAGCAGAACCGGATCCGGTCTGCGCTGGGGGGCCGGGCTGCGTTAAGATCGGTCGATCGAGTCATCCGCAGCACTTTCACGGTGAGCGACGCAGCCGACCCCGAACTTGAGCGCCTGCAACAGGATGCGCAACGCGAAGCGCGTTGGTCGCTGTGGGGCACCTATCTGTCAGCGCGTCAGTGGGGAACGATCCGCGAGGACTATTCCGCCTCGGGCAATCCGTGGACCTACTTTCCTCACGACCATGCGCGCAGTCGCGCCTATCGCTGGGGCGAGGATGGCTTGCTCGGATTTACGGACGAGCACTGCCGGTTGTGCTTCGCGCTTGCTCTTTGGAACGGCTCGGATCCGATCCTCAAGGAACGCCTGTTCGGTTTGACCGGCCCGGAGGGCAACCATGGCGAGGACGTGAAGGAACTTTACTATTACGAGGATGCGACGCCAACGCACAGCTATTGCAGGGCGCTGTACAAATACCCCCAGCAAGCTTTTCCATACCAGCAGCTGGTCGAGGAGAACGCGCGGCGCGGGCGTGAACAGCAGGAATTTGAACTCCTCGATACCGGAATTTTTGATGGCAATCGGTATTTCGACGTCAGGATCGAGTACGCCAAAGCGACACCGACTGATACGCTCATTCGCGTGACGATCGCCAATCGCGGGCCGCAGACTGCGCCGCTTCATCTCTTGCCAACATTATGGTTTCGCAACACCTGGTCCTGGGGCGAAATCGAGGAGGAATCCACTGCCCACCCGAGCATTCACGCAGAGCCAGGCGTGCTCATTGCAACGCATGAAACGCTCGGAACCTATCATCTCGCCTACGATGATGGCGGCGTGCCGAGCGAATGTCTGGTTACCGACAATGAGACGAACCGAGCGCGGCTCTTTGGGGTGCCCAACTACGAGCCTTATGTCAAAGACGCCATTCACGACGCGGTTGTTCGAGGCCGGCGCGATGGGTTGAATGCCGCAGCCAGCGGCACCAAGGCTGCGGTGCATTACCGCTACTCGATTCCCGCGGGCAGTTCGATCACCTTGCGGCTACGGCTGCGCGCGGCCGGGGAGGCGACACAAGCGCCTTTCGGTGCAGATTTTGACGCGCTCATTGCACGACGGCTCGCTGAGGCGGACCGCTTCTATGCGACACGAATCGAGGCATCACTAGCGCCCGAGAAGGTCCGCATTGCGCGCGCCGCCTACGCCGGTCTCATGTGGTCGAAGCAGTTCTACAATCTCGTGCAGAGCCGCTGGAGCAGCGGCGATCCGGCGCAGGTGGCGCCGCCGCCAGAGCACGCATCGCGCAATTCCGATTGGCAGCACTTGTACGCCCGCGATGTGCTGTCGATGCCGGACACGTGGGAATTTCCATACTTTTGCAGCTGGGACTCCTCGTTCCATTGCGTATGTCTGAGCAAAGTCGATCCCGGACTCGCGAAGCGCCAGCTCGTGCTGTTTCTGCGCGAGTGGTACATGCACAGAAATGGCCAGTTACCGGCCTACGAATTTGCTTTCTCGGACGTGAATCCACCGGTACATCCTTGGGCGGTGTGGCGGGTCTACCGTCTTCCTGACTCCGGTGAAAAGCCCGACAGGGATTTTCTTGAACGTGGCTTCCAGAAGCTGCTACTCAACTTCACATGGTGGGTCAATCGCGAAGATCGTGAGGGAAACAATCTCTTTGCGGGCGGCTTTCTTGGCCTTGACAATATCGGCGTTTTCGATCGCTCCAAGCCGCTGCCAACGGGCGGCACGCTGTTACAGGCCGACGGCACGGGCTGGATGGCGTTCTACTGCGTGCAGATGTTGTCGATGGCGCTTGAGCTTGCTCACGGCGACGACGTCTACCAGGATCTTGCATCGAAATTTCTGGAGCACTTTGGGGCGATATCGCACGCGCTCAACAATTTCGGTGGCAGCGGACTATGGGATGAGGGGGATGGGTTTTATTACGATCGCATTGAGCTGGCTGGAAAATCCGAACCGCTGCGCGTGCGCTCGATCGCGGGCTTCATCCCCATGATGTCGGCGACTATTATTCGCAGCGAGGACGTGCAGCAGTTCAGCGACTTTGTGCGCCGCGCCAAATGGGACGCGCGGATTCGCCCTGAGCAACTGCAGCATTCCTTCGAACAAAGTGAACGCAAGTCCGAGTCTCTGCTGAGTGTCATCACCCGCGCGCGCCTCGAACGACTATTACAGAGGCTTTTCGATGAGGATGAATTCCTCTCGCCGTTCGGGATCCGCTCGATGTCGCGCTACCATGAGCAAAATCCCATGGTTCGGGCCGCCGGCGGAGCAAGCTACAGCGTCGACTATGAGCCTGGCGAGGGGACGAGCGGCATGTTCGGCGGTAATTCCAATTGGCGCGGCCCGATTTGGTTCCCTATCAACTACCTCATTCTCGAATCTTTGCGTATCTATCATTTGTTCTATGGAGAGAGTCTGCGCGTCGAATTTCCGACGCGTTCGGGGAATTGGATGACTCTCGGCGACGCAGCTCGCAATGTCTCGCATCGTCTGCAGAGGCTGTTTCTAGCCGATCCGGCGGGTCATCGTCCCTACAATGGCGCTGAGCGACGCTACGCCGAAGACCCGCACTGGAAGGATCTATTGTTATTTTATGAGTACTACCATGCGGACACCGGACGCGGCTGTGGCGCGAGTCATCAGACGGGGTGGACCGCTTTGATTGCCGATCTAATGAATCTAGAGCCTCATTGGACCGGCCGCCGGTCTGGTTTTGTTGTCCATTAGGGGTCTTGCACACGAAAATTGACGAATATTTGTATCCCAATAGCTGACCGACGGCTGTATTGACCATTTTTTGTTGGGCATTTGGCGTTTAATGGGGTTACAATGGGAGGTCTCCCCAACTTATTGGAATTTCGAACATGGCTCGCCGCAAAAAGACGAATTATTGGACCGCTGCCCACGTGAAGCTCTTGAAAAAGCTGTCTGGCAAGAAGAGCGCAAAAGCAATTGGGCGCGAGCTGAAGCGCAGTGAATCTGCTGTGCGCTTCAAAGCATGGAGCGAGCGCATCAGCCTCGCGATGAAGTAACAGTCGACGATCCATCGATCACAATAGCTTCCGGGCCGTGCGGCTATCGCATGGCCCGGAAGTTATCGTACGTCATCAGAAAAGGCGTCTGAGTTGCCGCAGGAACGCCACAAGCCCGAGCCCCCAGTGCCAGTTCGTTGTGAGATTTATTCTATGGCAGCGGGGAATCGTTCGACGGATAACGTACAAGATTCGCGGTATTGTCGGTATTCAGCGGCTGATATCTGGGTCCCTCGCCGAGCCTGACGAGTCGATACACGCGGCGCGAGTGCAGCGCGTGCTCGGTGTCGAGCACAAGTTCGATATCGTCACCCAAAAGCCCGTGGTTTATCTCATGAACGATTCGCGCCTCTCCTGTTAGCCGAGAGCCGTAGTTCATATTGTCGTACTCATCAAAATAGAGCACACAGCCCGAGGGCAAATAGGGCACGAGCCGCTCCATGACGGTTCGCGCCGAACTGTAGTAGTCGGAATCGATCCATATCAGGACGGGTTGCTCGGTCTTAAATCGCTCCAGCAAGCTCGGCTCCAAGGTCGCATCAAAGTAGCCTTTGTGTAGCTCGAAATTCTTGTAGTGCTTGGCGCAGTAGTTTTGCAATTTATCGAAGTCCCCGCGAAACTCGCCTTCGACCCAATCGTCGTTGCCTATGTAGTCAAGGTCGCGGGGGTCGGTTGTAGCGGGCATGCCTTCGAAGGAATCAAACCCATGCACGCTCACGCGGTCGGCCATGCGTAGATACACGGTGGCGAACAGGAGCTTTACGAATGAATATCCCGCGGACGTACCGAATTCCAATATGGAAAAGCGGCCCGCGTAGCGTTTCTTGAATTCATCTAACACTGCATAGACGTGATCGTAGCGGTAGAACTGAAACAATGCTCTCCGCAGCATTCTGCGCGGGCGGGCGATTAAATTGAGATAGATGAATGTCCTGAGGTGGTCGCCCGGGAGAATGAGTGTCAGGAACCGAAGTACCCTGAGCATGGGCGATACGTTTAGGGGATAGCTTGCCTTATCACGGGTATGCGCACCGGGTGCTTGATTCGGGTCAGGTAGGGTGTTCATGAGAAATCTCACGATAGAAATTTGTATGGCGGCGGATTACCTCCTCCGGTAAACGGTGCTGGTGGGAAATGTTTCAGGGTGGAAACGGATTCGATGAGGCTGCAGCTGTGCCGGCGGCAAGCAAGGTGGTGCAGCTAGTATTCGAAACTAACGGACTGCCCGGCGGACGGTACACGGCGATCTGAATTCGTCGCACCGTGCGCCGTACATATCGGCCCTTGTGCTTGCGCCAGCAACTTCGCGCAAGATGAACCACGCCGTCGGAGGGATGGGGCTTACTAACCGAATTGGAATCGGAAGTGCCCGCAGAAGGCTTTGACGCGGCGCTCGCCGAAAAGCGGTGTTTCAGGGGGTTCACCATAAATTGCCGGCCAATGCACGACCACAATCATTCCGAACCACCGACGAAGTATCCGCGTATTTGAAACATCCGTCCACACCCAAATCCTGGCGAGATTGGATGCGAACAGCCATGCTTTGACGCCAACTAGGCCGGCTTTCCCAGTTAAGTACCGTCAAAGTTGAGCTGACAATGCTTATGCGTGAGTGCTGTAACGCGTTCGGGAGTCTCGCACGCGGCACATCGGAGCGACAGCTTGGTCGCAAATCATCGCCGCGGATGGGATCTCAAGCGGATGATCGATCGTCGGGGTTACGGGTGGCGCGCTTGCGGCGGTTCTAATAGGCGAGCGCGACCCCGTCGGCACGCATCTCGGTGGCGGCACCGTAAACCCGGTCTTGACCACTGCTACGGTGCTCAATGCATTCGTAGCGCCCGAATGATCCGTCAGAGGCGCCTTGCGGCCAGCCCTGCGCGTACAGCGCGCGCCGCGTCGCCTCCGGCACGCCCAACTCGAGCCGCAGGATGCCCCGCGGGTCGAGGTTAGGGGGATCCTCTCCCATTGATTGCGATGAGCCTTCGTGATGCCAGCGCGGGCTGTCACCAGCGGCTTGTACATCGAGCCCGTAATCCACGCGGTTGACGATGATCTGGGTCTGGCCCTGCGGCTGCATATCCCCGCCCATGACGCCAAATGACATCCAGGGCAGGCCGTCGCGCGTGGCGAAGCCTGGAATTATAGTCTGGAAAGGCCGTTTGCCCGGTGCGTAGATATTGGGGTGGCCGTCGCGCAACGAAAATAGCTCGCCCCGGTCTTGGAACATGAAACCGAGGCCATCCGCGACAAGTCCCGAGCCCATGCCGCGGAAGTTTGACTGGATCATCGACACCATCATCCCATCGTGATCTGCGGCCGTGAAATAGGTGGTGTCGCCGTGGCTCGGGGCTTCGCCCGGAAAGATGGGCGTCAGAATCCGATCGGGGCGGATGAGTTTTGCGCGCTCGCTCGCATACGCTTTGGAATTCAGCCACTCGGCAGGGACCGGCGAAAACCTCGGATCCGCGTAGTAGCGCGCGCGGTCCTCATAGGCAAGACGTTTAGCTTCTATCTGAGTATGGATCGAGGCTACGGATTGAAATCCCATGGCACGCAGGTCGAAGTTCTCCAGGATGTTCAGCATTTGCAAAGTAGCCAAGCCTTGCGTGTTGGCGGCTAGCGCGTACACCTCGACGCCGCGGTAACTTGTCACCAGCGGTTGCGTCCACTCGGAATGATGGCTGCGCAGGTCATCATAGGAAAGCCAGCCGCCAATGCGCTTGAAATAGGCGTCGATGGTCCGCGCGATCTGGCCCTCATAAAAGGCGTTGCGCCCGCCCTGGGCGATCAGGCGATACGTACGCGCAAGATCCGGGTTGCGAAATATTTCCCCTTCCGCCGGCGCGTGGCCGCCGGGGGCGTAGGTGTGCTTCGCATTGGCGCCTTCTTCAATTTTCGATCCCACACGATCGAAGGCCTCAAGGTTGCGTTTAATGTAGTAGCTGATGATCTGCGGCACTGGGACACCGGCCTCGCAGAACGCAATCGCAGGCTCGAACAATTCCTTCCAGGGCAATCTGCCGTAACGCTGGTGCAACGTCCACCATGCATCGAGCGCGCCGGGGACCGATACGGACACCGCGCCGAGTCCCGGAATGACGCCACCGGAAGCACGCGCACGTACGGTCGCAAGCGATAAAGACTTTGGCGAGTTGCCGGAGCCTGCCAGACCAACGACTTTTGCGGCCTTTGGATCCCAGAGCATCGCAAAGCAGTCTCCACCCAGACCCGCGCTGGTGGGTTCAAGAAATCCGAGGCAGGCGTTTGCAGCGACCGCTGCATCGACGGCCGAGCCGCCACGCTTCAGAGTCTCGATTGCGGTGAGCGTCGCAAGCGGGTGCGCCGTCCCGGCCGCACCGGAACGGCCAAAAGCGGCAGATCGCGACGCAAAGCTCGCGCCGGCCGGACGGTCTCCCGCATGTACGTCGGGCCGTTCAAAGCGCAGCGCATCAACGGCCTGGTAGCCGGGGGGCGGCGACGAGCCGTCCGGCGCTCGCGCCGGGTCGCGTCTCGCGGCGGTCGACGGTTGCGCGATCGATGCCGTTGAGACGACGGCAAGTGGCAAGAAGACTACGAAA
>Ga0302325_10013688_pt1 | contig 17294 bp, 13 predicted proteins | sample Palsa_T0_2_FD_201948 | JGI IMG/M metagenome (GOLD analysis project Ga0302325, IMG submission 201948) | Peat permafrost microbial communities from Stordalen Mire near Abisko, Sweden - Palsa_T0_2 | ecosystem: Environmental > Terrestrial > Soil > Palsa > Peat permafrost | place: Sweden: Abisko... | reverse complement strand
CGTGGGCCTTCCAATCCGATCTCGACCTGATAGCTCAGGCCGACGCGGCCGATGGCAAGAGCTTCCTGCAGGCGGAGTACGGCGGCGCGTTCGGATTCGTTGGGATAACGCCAGGTTCCCGGAGGCATTTTGCGGATCGCCTCGGCTAGGACGTCGTAACGGTCGATGGCGTGAACGGTCTCCTGAATGTAGGAGTCGTAAGGATGCTCAAGCTCCCGGTCCTCGACCAGGGTCTTGATGGGAGTGGGAGAGACATAGATAGCGCTGGCCGCAACGTAGTGCGGCTTGTGCGCGGCAATCACCGCCAAGCCTAGGCCAAGGACAAGCAGCGCCACCATCAAGGTGGTGACTGGATGCAGCTTGACGCTCTTGACCACATTGATCCGAAAGGGGCTGGTGCGCGAGGCGGGCCGAAGCGGGTACTGGCTCGCGACTGGCGAAGGCGGCTCCGGATTGTTGGCTGGTGTCATGTACATGCGCTTCTATCCTCGGAGATGTGGACAATACTGCTCAGTGCCTGCCGATTGGGAATATCTCCTCAATTCCCAATCAGGAAAGATTGCCCCGGTTGAACTCAGATGACCCCCGCAACAGCGGCAATGCTGATTAGTGTCGCTGCCGGGCTGACCTTCTGGAAGACTGCCGCCGCCTTGTTGAAGCCGGATACCGGGACATAGATCACGTCACCGGCATGAATGGTGTATTCCTTTTGTCCGGCCAGCGTCAGTAGCTTTTTATACTCGACGACGATATCTTTGCCGCTGGAGCGTTGGACGATGTGAATCTTGGGATTGAACCCGCCGGGATCGGTGCAACAGCCGGCATCGGCCAGGACGCTGGTGAGCGTCGACTCGGGCGTGAGCGGGACCGAACCGGGCTTCCCTACCTGCCCGAGCACGGAAACAAAAAGATGCTTGGGCTCGGGAACGAAGACGATATCGTTGCGGCGGAGGCGCATATCGGCCAGGGAGTTGCCGGTCAACAGCATCTCTCTGAGATCGACCTGGACGGCGGTGCTGTTGCCGCGATAGATGGTGCAGGTCTCGGGAACGCTGGGGCCGATGTTGCTGGGAACGCCGTTGGCGGTGACCTGAGGCGTGATCAGGCCCGCGCGGCCGATGGCGTCAAGCAAGGTCGGCGTGCCTTCGAAGGGGATTTCGCCCGGGTGCTGCACATAGCCGATGACGCGTACCCGGTTGGAAGTGAACTTGGTAATGATCACCGTGACGTTGGGATCGGTGTAGTACTTGGATAGCGCATCGGTGATGGCTTTGGCTGCTTCGTCGCGGGTAAGGTCGGCAATGCGGACTTTCCCCGCGACCTTAAGGCTGATCAAGCCGTCGGGGCCGATGGTGTTGGGGCCGGCCAATTCGGGACGGCCCGGAAAATCGAGCGTAATTTCGTCGCCGGCGCCGAGACGGTATTCTTCGTCCTCGCGAGGCTCGAAGCTCTCTAAAGCCTTTTGATTTCTCAAGGTAAGGGTGGGGTCGTTGGGCTGCGCGTCAGCGGCGGCGAGATTGGAAGCCGGTGAAGCTGACGAAGCGGACGGGGGCTGCGCGGCGGGCTCTTGCGCATGCGTGCAGGCAGCGCTCAGACCCATAGCCAGTGCGACGCAGGTAAGTTGGATATGGGAATAACGAAACTTCATTTCAACCCTCCGGGCGGATGCCCAATTTGGATGCAGTTCTGCACCGGTCTCAAATTCGTCGACGCTGGCAATGCCGTCTAACCTTCCAAGTATCGGAGAAGCCTTGGTCCGCTTCCATCCCTACAAGGTGTTATCTCGCTCGGTTCGCACCCACGCGGCCTTTGAACTGGACCCGCGCACGACGCCTGGAATCATCCAGAGTTTGCGCAAAATATAGACTGGCGCAAGGGCCAACAGTTTCAAGGTTTTGAAAAAATCCGGGCCTGCCCAGGCAGCGGCCAGGACATGGGCCAGAATCACGGCGAGCGAAACAGCCGCGTACCAGCGCAGCCACGCCAATGGGATACATACCGCCAGGAGCAAGGCAAAGACTCCATAGGCCATTGGCAAACCAGTCAAATCGCACAAAGGCTCGAACAGGCGCGGACGCCCGCCAAGAATACTGCCCATCAAGGGAACTGCCCAATTGCGGGCGGTGTGCAGACGGCCGCCTTCCCAGCGGGAGCGCTGCACGGCTTCGCCGGCGCGGGACTCAGGAAAATCGGCGGAGATCAGGGCCTCGTAGAGATAACGGACGCGCTCGCCGGCGATGACCAGGTGAATGTGATATTCCAGGTCTTCGACGACGGAAAATGCGTCGTAGGGAATGGCTTCCAGGACTGGGCGAACGATGGCGAAGCCGTTGCCGAGGATGCCGCAGGAGAAACCCAGCAGCTCCCGTCCTCTGGGCCGGATCACGTTGAAACCGCGAAAGGCGAGGGCGGCGAGCCGGGTGCTGGAGCGGTCGGTGGTGCTGAACATCTCATAACGGCACTGGGCGACCCGGACGCCGGAGATGAAGGCCGATTGCACGGCATCGATAGCGTTGGCGGAGACGATCGAATCCGCGTCGACGACCATGACGGCATCGGCGCCAGCAGCAAGCGCCTGCTCGAAGCCATGGCGAAGTGCGAAGCCTTTGCCGACCGCTGATGGATCGTTGTAAACCAGAACTTCGCCTCCTGCCTCGCCAGCTCGGGTGGCTGTGGCATCGCTGCAGTTATGGGCCACAACGAGAATCCTGACGTCCTGGCCTAATGAGGGACCGGCGGAAGCGCGAAGACTGGCAACACACCGGCTGACGAGCAGTTCTTCATTGTGGGCCGGAACGATGACTGTCAGCGCAGGCTTTTTCGCACCTGTTGTTGCTTTTGGGGCTTGCGGACGGTCAAGCAAACAATCCGAGGCTGTGACCAGCAACAATTCCAGCACCAAAGGAAGGGTAATGCCGAAAAGCAAAGCGCCAGCCAAGGTGAAAAGAAGATGGATCATGGTCACAAACGCCTATCCGAGTACCGGTTGGGTGCGCCACCGACCCGGAAGGCGCATTTACCTGCCTGCGCTTGCGAAGACAGCCGGGACCAGGGTCGTTTCGTTGGTTTCCTCTGCCGCGATGATCCGCCGGCAAACATCCTGCAGCAATTCCACGCGGGCATCGACATGCGCTTCCCGCCGGTTTGTTCCCCAGGGTGGCGTAAAACTCGCCAGAAGGCGTTGTTCGGCCTTAGCGGTTCGGTAGAGCGCGTCGCTTACCATCGTAGTCGTCATGAAATAGTTATGCAATTGTCCAGTTCGCAACACTCTTGAGAGGTGCGAGGGGAGCTCGGCCAGCCACAACTGCTCCCGGCGGCGGCGCATCCGGCTCTCAAGCCTGATCAGAGTTCCGAGGGACTCGGGGCCGAGATAGCCGGTCTGCGACATATCGAGGACTATGTTCATGCCTTCGACACAGGCGTCGCGGCTGCAGGCGTCGAACTCCTCAAGGGCTGGACCCTTGAGGTCGCCGATCATGGAGATGAGCTTGGTATTGCCGACCTGCTGGACAACAATGTTGGACTTGGCGGCGTGTCTGGGCTGGGAGGCGGTAGCCGCGAGATAGCCGGGAAGATGCCGCAGGAGGCAGAATGCATCGGCCAGATAGCGGGCTGCGAGCCTCTGCGGCTCCTGCAGTGCGCGATGCAGCCATTCGAGGCCATGGCTCTGCATCCAGCGTGGGGCGCGGGGGATGGTGCCGGAGAGCGAATCGAGGGTTCCGCCGACGCCGATGCAGACGGGCACCTTGAGGCGGTCGCGATGCATCGCGATCCACTGCTCCTGTTTGGGATTGCCGAAGGCTACGAGCAAAATGTCCGGCCGAGCCTCTTCGATGCGGCGCAGAATTTCTTCGTGGTCCATCTTCTCGATCGGCTGAGGCTCGGGCGAGTAGCGGCCTACGATGCGCAGCCCAGGAAAACGCTGGTTTAAGACTTTGGCAGCCCGCTGCGAGCGTGCTTCGCTAGCTCCGAGAAGGAAGATTCCGTAGCCTCGCCGTGCGGAAACGCTTGCCAGGCGCTCGACAAGGTCAATGCCGCTGACGCGCTCCTTCAAGGGAGTTCCGATCAGCCGGGACATCCAGACGACGGGCATGCCATCGGGGACGATCATCTCACAGGAGCGCAGGACATCCCGGAGATCTTTGTTATGCATGGCGTTCTTAAGGAAATCGACGTTGGCGGTGGCTACCTGGTGAAAACCGCCTTCACGGATCTGCTCTTCGATGAGCGCGACGGCTTCATCCATCGTGACGTTATGGAATGGCACACCAAGGACAGCTACAGTACTGCAAGAGGTGTTCAACATGTCTAGCTCCGAGGCAAAGTTGCTTCTGCGTTCAATGCTGAATGCGAGCCGCGATGCTGGAGAATCGTTGTTTCCAGCCGGCTATGCTGCGTCAAGATACAAACTGCGGCAAACTTCGTCCGGGCGGGGTTGCCGCTCCGGACGCTCTGAGTTATCTGGAAAGGGCTACGTGCGAATCGGCGAAGGCTACTTCGTCGTTGATCTGCATTTTGTAGAACAGCCAGTCTGGATCGCTTTGGAGGATCTCCGCGAGGTGAACGCGGATGTCGCCGGTAGGCTCGCGAAAGCCGTTCATGATTCTGCTGAGGGACGCTTCGTGGATGCCCAGCATTCTTGCCAGGCGGTTCTGCCGGATGCCCGTGGTGTACATCCGGAGCTTCAGGTTCGGGTAAATGTCTCTATTCAAGGTCACGGTTTGGCTCTCGTCTTGTATCGAATTGCAGCGTCCTGTGGGGAGCAGCAGAGGCTGTCACTGCGAAACTGCAATGCAATCGGTCTGCCAAACCCGAAATGCTTATCTGTCAACATATTGTTGCGATCGAGTAGCTGGAGGATTCCCAAAAATCTTCCATACTTCCCGAAGTATCTAAGCAAGCGGTCCGCCATGTGAGATGGATAAATAGGTAAGTAATTCGAGTTAGGGAATATAGTTATATCTGTCAGGGTTTTAGTAACTATGCACCCAGTCGATAATTTGGCATAAGGTAACCTATATATTGGACATTATAAGTTACTAATGTAATTTTATCTCGCTATTGAAAATGGCGACGGCTGATACGGAAGCGGCAGGCTGGATGCAGGAATTTCCGTTGCTTTGGGAGACGGCGGCACGTATACTCCAACCACTGAAAGGGCCGTTCAGGGGTAGCCCCAGGGGCTAGTTGGGCTGAGAGCGGCACCGTCTGTTTCAGGTGAGCAACAAATTGTTGAAGGTTTCGGGGCGGAGAGTCGCGTCCCGAGGAAGAGAACCACTCTGTTCGTGCTTAGCCGGAGCAGCGTTGCGGCTAATTCTGATGATTGCGTGAGGCTTGATGGGCGGGCACATTGTTCTGGTCGTACAGAACTCACACATGCATGAGGAACTGATCCGGGCTCTAGCGGCTGAGGGCTGCTGCGCGCTGTGCTTCTGTTCCGTTGAAGAAGGGGTGGCGTACCTGCGCGAACCGGGATGCCCTGCCTCGGTTGTTGTCTTCAATGTGAGGATGCGCCGTCAAAGCGACTATGCAACGATCATCGAGCTGGGCACTTCGAGGCCGGAGCTGCAGATTCTACTGGTGGCCCAGGAACGCAGCGCGATGCTGGAACTTCTCGCCGGCGGCAATCGAGCGGTCTCAGTGTTGGACAAGCCTCTGAATCACTCCGAGTCGCATGGGGTGCTGCGCCGGGCTTTGACTCTGGCAGCATCGGCGGCGAGCGAAGCGGCTTTTGAAACCGGTCTTACACAGGGACAGGGTTTCCTGCCGTATTCCGAAGAATTTTTGCGCCGGGTGGGCATGGCGGAGGTTCCCGTGCTGCTAAGCGGTGAGACCGGTGTGGGCAAAGAGGTGATGGCGCGACGGCTATGCGCCTACTCGCTTCGGGCTGACAAGCCTTTTCTCAAGCTGAATTGCGCAGCACTGCCGCCGGAACTGGCGGAGAGCGAGCTGTTTGGCAGCAGCAAGGGCGCGTTTACAGGAGCTACGGCGGACCGCCAGGGGCGGTTTGAGACGGCGCAGGGAGGAACGATTCTTCTCGACGAAATCGGGGACATGGACCTGCGCTTGCAGACCAAGCTGCTGCAGGTTCTGCAGGACGGCGAGATTCAGCCGCTGGGAAGCAACCGGACGATCCAGGTGAATGTTCGGGTGATGGCGGCGACCCATCGCGACTTGACTCGGGCGATTCAGGAGGGGAGCTTCCGCGAGGATCTGTATTACCGGCTCAATGTGGTGAAGATCGTGATTCCCCCTTTGCGGGAGCGGCGCGAGGAGATTTTGCCGTTGGCTGAAATGCTGCTGGCACGCCACCTGCCTAAGGGCCATAGGGCCCCGGCGATTAGCGACGAGCTGAGGCGGTTTCTGCTGGAATACCGGTGGCCGGGCAACGTCCGCGAACTGGAAAACGTGATGCGGCGGTTCCTCGTCTATCAGGACTCGGGATTGCTGATTCAGGAACTGCTGGATGGGACCGAAGAACTGCGGTCGAATCTCTCGCTGGCCAAAGTGACAAGCTTCCCGGATGCCAAATCATCCGGAGCAGAGATTGCCGCGGTTGCGGAGAGCGGCGACGAAGCAAAGGTGCTCAAGCAGGCTGACCGCGGAGAGCGTCTCGACCGGCTGGCGGAGGCCTCGCGCAATGCGGAGACTGAACTGCTGCTGGATGCGCTGGAGGCTTGCCGCTGGAATCGCCGCCAGGCTGCGGCTTCGCTGCAGATCGAATACAAGGCGTTTCTCTACAAGCTGCAGAAGTATGGCATTGTCGAGCCCAAAACGAAGCGGCGCGAGATCAGCGCCTGATTCGACCGGCGCTGAGCTGTGCCGAGTCGGGTAGAATCCAGACGGCCCTGTGTTTGGCGGCATTGTAAGGAGCGACGGCTTGTTCGAGAAGATTCGCGAGGATTGGCGCACTTACGATCGCCAGTTGTCCCGGCAGGGGCTGTGGGCGATGGCCGTCTATCGCTTCGGCAACTGGCGCTACGGGATTCGAAGTCGGGTGTTGCGGCTGCCGTTCTCCTTCCTTTACAAGCTGCTGAAGGTTTTCTCGGAGATCTTGACTGGGATCGAGCTTCCCTGCGAAGTGAAGCTGGGCAGGCGTTTTCGCATCGATCATTTTGGCGGTATTGTCATCAGCGGAGACGCCGTCTTCGGGGACGATTGTGTGATCCGCAATGGGGTGACAGTGGGTTTGCGGCACACAGGGCAGCGTGGTGCGCCGGTGATCGGCAACCGCGTGGATATCGGCGCCGGGGCGAAGGTGCTGGGCGCGATCCTCATCGGCGACGATGTGGCGATTGGGGCCAATGCGGTGGTGATCACGGACGTGCCTGCAAACTCGATTGCAGTGGGCGTGCCGGCCAAGATTCGACCGAAGAAGACGGCTCAGGAAATGGCGGCGCTGCCGGTTGCGGCTGGTTCCGATGGCGACGGCCCTGATCTTGCTGGTCTGGATCTCAGCGAGTAGCTGCTGGCGAGGGTAGCTCATCCTGGAGACTGTTGGGGTGTTTTCCTGCGGGCTTAGATGAGGCCAGGCCGCCCATGAGCAGAAGATAGGGCAGAATCAGCGCGCCGTTGAGCAGGCAATCGAAGGCGGCTATAAGAATGACGCTGGCAAGGGCGAGCCGGAGGTTGGTGTCGTTCGGAGCTCGGTTAATTGCCGCAGGCCAGACGCTTCGAAATACGGGAAGAAAGAAGATGGCCCCGAAGGCTAGCAGGCCGGCCAGCCCGTACATGCCGAAGATCAGGAGCCAAAGGCTCCACGGCCTGGTATCTCCGGTCTGCCACCAATTCCATTGTCCGTAACCAAGCAGCGGCTTGTGCATGGCGATGCGGAGCTGGCTCTCGTCGCGGGCGAGCCTCCATACGAGCGAGTGGCGCCCGATTCGATTCAGGCCGTCGGCGATTGAGTGGAGGAGCCCGCTTCGCTGGGCGAGAGCACGCAGGGAGACGAGGCCGGTCATTCGAAAGAGCGCGAAAGCGACGATGCCGAAGATGAGGACGGCGATGCAGGCGCGCAGGATGGAACGGCGTCTCAGCAGCGTTAATGGCAGCAGGAAGACCAGAAGGACGATGCTGCCTGCAGATTGGCATAACAGGGTGACTGCAGCCAATGCGATGGCGGCCCATTTTGCGGGTATGCCCAGGATGGGGCCGGTGAGACGGCGCAAAGCGAGTGAGACTGCGACGAGAGCGGCTGCCGCCATCCAGATGCCCAACTGGTTTCCGTCCTCGAGAAAACCGATAGGACGGTAGCCGAGGTAGCGGCTGGCGCCGACCCAGCGGTAGGGCTGAAATCCGTAGAAGAAGGCGTAGAACTGGGGCCCAGAGAATATCTCAACGAGACAGATCGGGATGTAACAGAGACCTGCAATGACGCATCCTTTGGCGGCGAGTAGAAGGGAATTGCTATCGGAAAACCAGATACGCCCGAGGAACCAGGGCACGCCCCATGCGATGGTTTGGTAGGCCGCGCCCGCCAGGCCTTCATGAAAAGTATTCGGATGGGTAGCGGCGGACAACAGCGGCACGCAGCACCACAAAGCCATAGGGAGATCGCAAAGGCCGGGACGGAATTGCCTGGTCTCGCCAAGGCGAAAGAGGAGAATGCCGGCGATCGCGGCGAGGCCGATTGCTGTGGCTTTTGTCAGGAAGTAGCCGGATGGGAGGCAGACGCCGAGGATCCAGTAAGGAAAGTCGCCGGGGGTGGGGGCGTAATTTGCGCCGGGCAGGATGGCCCAACCGCAGAGGAAGTTGAGAAGAATGGCGACGCGGGTGGGATAGCGGCGGAAGAGGTATGCGCCGAGCGGGATCCAGCCGATGAGAATTGCCAGTGGAGAGAAGGGCATAGAGTAGGGGAGTTCCTGGCAATCCTCTGTTCTGTGTTCGAGCGGTGAGTCCCGGCGACCAAGAGTGACGAGGGAGGCTAAGATGGACCAAGTCCGCAGCCATGATACCAGCCGCCTTACGCATGCGAACCTTACGGTGATTTTATGAACGACGCCTTTCCGCCTGCCGAACTGCCATCGAGGACGGAGATCCACGTCTGGCGGATTGACCTCGACGAACCGGTAAGCGCCGCGATGGACTTGGACAGGATTCTTTCGGTTGACGAGCGTCGGCGGGCGGACCGCTTTGTTTTTGCGCGGGATGCTGCCCGGTTCAGGCTAGGCAGGACGATGCTGCGGATGGGGCTGGGGTGGTACCTGGGGAAGGCTCCGGGGGAGATTGGCCTCACAACAGGCTGGCGGGGCAAGCCGCGTCTTGCCGAGGCTTCGGAGCTTCATTTCAACGTCACGCATTGCGATGGGTTGGGTCTGATCGCCTTTACTGCGGTTGGAGAAGTGGGGATCGATGTGGAGGCGGTCGGCCGAGATGTGGAGGCTTTGGACATAGCCAATTCAAATTTCACAGCGAATGAGGCAGCAGCAATCGCTGCGGCGGGGTCGGAACCCGAGCAAATTGCGGTTTTCCTGCGTTTTTGGACCAGGAAAGAGGCGGTGCTGAAGGCTGCAGGTGGGGGGCTTTTGCAGGGACTGGATACGGTGGACGTATCGCGTGAGCCGCCAGGGATTGTGGAAGCAGATGGGGTTGAAGCCGGGGACGAATCGCGCTGGCTGGTGCGGGATCTGGAAGGCTTGGAGGGCTTTACAGGGGCTATTGCGGCTCCGCCTGAGGATTGGTCGATCCGGTTATGGACGATACGCAACGAAGACGCAATTCAGCGTCTGTCTACAGAATTTGGGATGTGATTTGGCCTGGGAATTACCGGTTGGGCAAGTAAATTCATAAGATTGCGGAGAGCCGAGCCCGGCAGATAATGCGACCGTATGCTTCCAAAGCGGGAGGGCCTATTACCAAAAGGGCATGGCAATCTGAGGACCCTGTATTGTAGGTTCGTCTCATCGCCCCGTTGTTTCGTTGACCGGGAATCTGGAGATTCGAGACCAATCCATGGGAAGTTTGCAGTACTGGGGCTTTTCACGGACTACTTGACCGAGTTGTTGCATTCTGTTTTGACTTGACCGGGGAGTTCGCTCATACTTTTGTCACTCGTATGGGAGTGACATGGGCGAAGCCTGCGCCGACGCAACTACCGATTTCGACACTTTGATAGTCCGAGAGGCTCTCGCAGAGGCATGGTATGCCGTGCAGACCGGCTATCGCTGCGAGCATCGGGTTGCCCAAGGCTTAACGACCAAAGGCTTCGAAACCTACCTGCCGCTGCTGAAGGAAGTTCACCAGTGGAAGGATCGCCGCAAGGTTGTCGATATGCCAGCGTTCAGCGGTTACTTGTTTGTGCGTTACGAGCCAAATCTGCGCAACCGGGTGAAAGTGCTGGAGACGAGCGGGGTGGTCCGGCTGCTGGGCGGCAACCATACGCCGAATCAGGTTGCCGATGTGGAGATCGAGGCGTTGCGCCAGACGCTATCGAGCGGTGTGGCGTGCGACCGGTGCGACGCTCTGACGCCGGGAACCATGGTGCAGGTCATGCGCGGCCCTTTAGCTGGTGTGCAGGGCCGGCTGGTGCGATTCAAGAACAGCGTTCGCCTGGTGGTGGCGATTTCGGTGTTCTCACAGGCGATTTCCGCGGAGCTTGCGTTGGGCGATGTAGTGGCTATGCCCGATGCGCCGATCTTCGATATTCCGAGTCGGGAGTGAGATTCCCGGCCTTGAGTGGCGAGAGCCCCGAGGACGATGAGATTCTGAAATTCGATTTTGAGCCCTGGTTGCAGCGAGTTGGAAAGAGTAACGTTCTCTCCTCGAATGACACACTGATCCTATGCGCCCACTTGAAGTTTTGTTTGTTGTCTTTGTTGGGCTAGCGGCGATTTGTCTGCTGAGCGGCCGCTGGCTTCGGGCCAGCCGGTGGCTCACGGTTGGCGCTCTGGCTGTGGCAATTGGGCATTGGGTGCTGGAAGGCTGGCACTGGCAGATGATTCCTGCTTATGTCGCAGTTGCGATTCTGGGCCTGACGGCGCTGAGACGAAATGGGCGAGGCTTCGTTCCGATCTTTGCTGGATGGTCGGCGGTGCTACTGGTTGCCGCGAGCCTGCTGTTTTGCTGGATGCTGCCGATCTTTCACCTGCCCAAGCCGACCGGGCCGTATGCGGTGGGAACGAGGATTCTGTATCTGAAGGATGCTTCGCGGAAAGAGGATGCTGTTGCAGGCGGCGGCTCGGCACGAGAGTTGATGGTGCAGTTGTGGTATCCGGCGCGGCCTTCAAGCAATCTCCTGGCTCGTTACAGGGAATCGAGAGAGACGCAACTGTCGAGCTCGTATCAGACCCTGGTCAAGACCAATTCCAGGCTGGACGCACCGATTGCAGGCGATGGCGCTCCGTTTCCTGTGATTCTTTTCAACCATGGCTGGCATGGCAGGCGTACCAACGACACTTTTCTGACTGAGGATCTGGCCAGCCACGGCTACGTGGTCGCCAGCATCGATCACACGTATAACGCGAGCCTGGTAGCCTTTCCGGATGGGCGGGTAGCGCGGACGACGGCAGCTAGTGACGTCGATTTTCCAGATCTCAGCACTCAGGAGCGTGTGAAAGCCGCCTGGAGCCGGGAATTGGCGAAACAGACGGCCGATCAGGAGTTTGTGCTGGATAGGCTGGCGGCCATGAATCGTGAGGCCGGAGGCGACTGGTTTGGACGGCTCGATACCGACAAGACAGGGGCGATCGGCCACTCCTTTGGCGGCGCGGCGGCTACTGAGTTTTGCGCTAAAGATTCGCGAGTTCGAGGGGCTGTGAATCTGGATGGCTGGTTCTTTGAGGCGATCCAGGTGCGGGGAGCGAACCAGCCGCTGCTTTACATCGATACAGCCACCGCCGATCCGGCCTCGTTTCTTCTTCCCACCAAGAGCGTGTCGGCTGCCCTGGATGTGTCTGACTTTGCCGATCTTAAGACGTCGATGAGCAAATTCGGCGGGTATCGGGTTTCGGTGAACGGGGCGGCACACCAGGATTTTACGGATCAGCCGCTGGTTTCGCCGCTGCGCTTGTTATCGCACCGCGGCGCGCTTCCGGCCGACGAGCTTGAGAAGGTCGCGCGGGCTTATGTGCTGGCGTTCTTCGATCGAACGATTCGCGGCAAAGACTCTGCGCTTCTTCACGCTGGCTCGACTCCCTACGCAGGGGTTACGCTGGAGGTGTGGCCGGCGGCAACGAAGCGGGAAGCTGTGCCGCAAACGGATATGCGAGGCAGATGAAGATGCTGGGCCGGCCAGGGCAAGCCTTGTTTACCATTCCTCGTAATTTTGCAAGAGATGCACGACTACGTCAGGCTTGTTTTCCGGTAACGAAGAGATTCTCCGGAAAAGCATGAAGAGTTTTCCGATTCAACCGATTTTCTCAGAACTTCAGGGAGGGCTTTATGCCTGCAAACTCCGGTCACATCTTTCATTGCGAACCTAGTGTCTTTACGCAAAACCTGAACCGGCTGCCGCATGATTTTACGCACAACCTGGCCGGTAATCCGTTGTTTGAAATCTCGCGGCTAGTGGACCTTGCGGATAAGGTGGCGACGCGAAATAATCCTCACCTCGCCGGAGGTGATGTGTACTTCAACGAGGGGCTGATCGATGCCGGCGAAAAGCCGGTGCGGCCCGATCTGCCACGAACGGCGGCTGTGGACCTGATTCGCGAGATTGAGACCAAGCAGGCCTGGATCATTCTGAAACACATTGAACGCGAGGAGGGTTATCGCGAGGTGCTGGAGAACTGCATTCTCGATATTCTCGAACTCTCGGGGCGTGAGTTGCTGCGCAAGATCAAGTGGTTCGAGGCGATTCTCTTCATTACTTCGCCGAACCGGGTAACGGAATATCATCTGGACCGCGAGGTTTCGTGGATCTTCCAGATCCAGGGCGACAAGGAGATTCGGCTATTCGACCGGGCAGACAAGGACATTGTTCCGGATGCGGAGCTGGAGGTTTACTGGACCGCGGACAATCGCGCGGCGCGCTACAAGCCGGAATACGAATCGCGAGCCATGGTGTATGAGATGAAGCCGGGCACGGGGGTGCATATTCCGATCAATACTCCGCACTGGCTGAAGAACAAGAACAATATCTCGGTCACGCTGAATGTGAACTTTCAGTTCCATGACGTCTATTGGGCCAATATTTATAAAGCGAACTACTACCTTCGCCGGGCGGGGATTACGCCCAACTCCCCAGGGGCGCATCCGGTTTCTGACCGGCTCAAGAGCATGGCCTTCACGGCGGTGCAGAGGGCTAAGCAGACGGTGAAGGGAAGACCCCACATTCCGGCAGAGGCCCGGGAGCAAAACCGGAGAATCGCCCAAATGGCGGCGCAGCGGTAGGCCACGCAACGCTTGGGGTGGGTCAGCCAAGAAGACCGGCCAGGGTCGCGGAGATGGTTTGCAGCAGCGGTTCCGGGGGATAGAAGTGGCCTCCCGGCAGCATCTGCACGGCGAAGCGACGCCGGGTCTGAGGCTTCCATGCAAGCAATTCGTCGAAGGCGACGCTCATGTCTTTTGCCCCGGCAAAAACGGTCATGGGGCAATCCAAGGGCTCGCCTTGCTGAAAGCGGTAGCTTTCGACGACGGCGATATCGGCGCGCAGGACGGGAAGGAAGACTTCCATCAGCTCCGGATCGCTAAGAATCTCCTGTGGCAGGCCCTCATAAAGACGGGTGAGCTCGCCAACGAACTCTGCGTCTGGGAGTGCGTGGAGCGGGTTTGGATCCGCTGCAACATGTGGCGCACGCCGGCCGGAGAGAAAGAGCCACCGGGGCATTGGCTGGCCCGAGCGCTGGATTCGGCGAACCCACTCGAAGGCCAGCAGGGAGCCCATGCTGTGCCCGAAGACGGCGAAGGGAAGATCGAGCCAGGGTTCCAGTTGCCGAGCGAGGGCGTCGGCGAGCGAATCGAGATCGGTGTAGGAAGGTTCGCTGCGCCGCGTTTCGCGGCCGGGCAGAAGAATAGGGCAGACCTGTACACCGGAAGGCAGCCCGGTGTGCCAGGTGCGGAAAGCGGTGGCTCCGCCGCCAGCGTGGGGCAGGCAGAAGAGGCGCATGCGTACCGGCTCGACGGCGGGGCGGAATTGGAGCCAGACTTCGTTCTTTCTCAAGATGGCGCTCCTGGTGCAATTCTGTCTTTCACGGCTGACCTGGCGCTTCAAAGAACGGCATCCCTGCGGTTCGTGCGGGCGGTTCAACCCTTGGATTCGACGGTCAGGCCGCTGGCCGACTAACACGGAAGTGCCAGCCTCCGAACCGCCTGCCGGGCGGATTTGGGATGGCAATTTGCCTCTTTCCTGTGTATGTTAAGTGTAACCAAAGAGGCTGCGGTGGAGACTTTGCCGGGGAACTTCGAATCGCAGCGCCGTTCTTTCGATCCTTACCTTGCTTGCAACGTTTGCTTGCTTTTTCAAGCCAATCTCGTAACGAAAGCAGTTATTTCCACACTTATACTGTGGGACTAACATGGGCGAAGCCTGCCCAACACGGCTTGGGCAGGTAATGGATCGAGCGCCGATCTTTGAGGAAGTACGCAATATCGGGCGGCGGAAAGCGGTGGCGAAGACGCTCCAACTGCAATCTGCATATCGGGGCGAAACGTTCTGCCTCTATTGCGCACTTACTAAGATTCCGGCCGACGCTTGCGTGAGAGCGCACAAGGAGAACATTCCATGGCTACAGCAATTCAACCGATGACCGGGGGGGCAACGGTTTTTCCGCACGACGCGGAGAACGGCAAGCTCTTTGCCGAGAATTTCGACCATCATCCATTTGAGTTTCGCCACTCGCTGCATACGATGGAAATCTTCCAGATGCCGGCGCTGCTCAAACTGGCGGAACGGTGCATGCAGAAGCGCCAGTTCAAGAGCCACTATGAAACCGGCGAGCCGGTGGTGGATGGTTTTTTCGGCAACAAGCCGGCCAACCTGACGCTGGTGCAGGCGCTTGAAAGAATTGGGGAAGACAGGAACTGGATCATTCTCAAGCGGATTCACGAAGAGCCGGAGTATCGCGCGGCGCTTGAAGTATTTATCTCTGAGCTTTCGGAGTTGTCGGGGATCGACCTGCGGCGCAAGTATCACGACCCTATCCTGACGATCTTCATTACTTCGCCGAATCGCATTACGCCTTATCATCTAGACGGCGAGGCTAACTTCCTGGCGCAGGTGCAGGGTAAGAAGTCGGTGTTTCTTTACAATGCGCACGATCCTTACATTCTGACGCAAGAGGAAAAGGAGAAGTATTGGACGGGCAAGTTGCTGGCGCCGCGATGGCACGATGAGCTGGCGGATGGACAGTGGCGCTTCGATGTTGCGCCAGGCCTGGGTGTCTTCAATCCGGCTACCTTCCCGCACTGGGTGAAGAATACGGGCAATGTCTCCGTCTCTGTAAGCATCAATTTCAAGCGGGTGCGGAACGATTCGATTGGAGCCTACCGGGCGAATTATTATGCGCGCAAGATGGGGCTGCATCCCGGCGAGCCGGGGCAGTCGCCGGCGATGGACCGGATGAAGAACCTGACCTTTGGCAAGCTCTACGAAGGAGTTCACTCGACACGCAGGGTGCTCCGGACGCGCTTCGGAATTTAGAGCCGATATCGATGCCAAAACCGATTCCGAAGCTATGAACACGATTCCGATTCAGCGCTCGTCTGACGACGCTATGCTTACGGGGGCGCGAGCTAGCAGTAAGGCTGGAAAGCTGCTGCCGAGGCTTGTTGCCGCCATAGTGTTGTGCGCAGGCGTGGTGGAGTGCTGGTATGGGCGCACCGATCAAGGAGCCATCTATGGCTCGGACGCGGTGCAATATCTGGACATAGCCAGGGCGCTTGAGGGTGGGCATTGGGTGCTGGCGATGAATCCGCTCTGGGGATTCGGATATCCGCTGCTGCTGGCGCTGGTGCATCCGTTGTTTCCGGCTGGCGCTGCTGGCGATCTGCTGTCGGTGCGGATTTTGAATCTGGCCATTTTTGTGGCAACCGGATTCAGCTTCTGGTATCTCATTCGCGGCGTGATTCCGGCTACCGTGTGGAAGGACAAGAGCGGGAGCTGGCGAGAGATTTTGCTGATCGGCAGTGCGTGCCTCTTCTGCGCAACGCAGATTTGCATCGATAAGGTTTCTCGAGTAGGGCCGGATCAGCTTTTGGCTTGCCTCTTCTTCCTGACCTGCGGATTGACGATTCGCCTGATCCGGAGCGGCAAAGCCAGTCTGGCTCTGCTCTGCGGCCTGACTATGGGCTTTGGGTACATCACCAAGGCGGCGTTTCTTCCGCTGGGCTGCTTTGTGCTTCTGATGCTCTGCGTGGCTCTGCGGCGGAAGGTTGTGCGCCTCTGGCATGTGGCGATCTGCGGCGCGGCGTTTGCGGGCTTGATCGTGTTGTACGCCTCGGGTCTCTCGGCGGCTTTAGGCCGGCCGACATTGGGCGAGGCAGGGTCGATCAACTATGCGTGGAATGTGAATCGCCTGGCCAAGTGGGTGCATTGGGAGGGCGGAACCGATCCGGCGTCTAGGGCGTGGCCCAAGGCCAGCGTGGCCCGGTTTGCGGATTGGGCGAATCATCCGCCGGATTTCGGCAAGCCGATTCATCCGACGCCGATCCTCGGCTCCGATCCGAAGATTTTTGCTTTTGGCGAGCCGTTTGCGGTGACTTACCCGCCGTACTACGATCCGCCGTGGTGGTATGAGGGCTATCGGCACTTTTTCAACTGGCGCTACCAGGCGATCTCGGTTGGATACAACCTGCTGCAACTTGGGCAGGTGCTGGTGGTCCACCCGATGTTTTATGCCGCAGTAGGGGTGGTTTTGTTGCTGGCGTTGGCGCGCAAGCGAACCGGCGACAGACGATGGGCGCCTTGGCGGGCAGAAGAATGGTCGCTCTGGCTCTTTGCCCTGGCTTCGGTTGTACTATTTATCCCGGTGCATCTGGAAGGCAGGTATATCGCTCCGGCGCTGGCGGTGTTGGCGATGGTGCCTCTGACGAGCCTGCTGGTGCACGGCCCGGAGTTGTCCCGAAGCCAAAGACGGACGATTCTTACGATCTTTATGATCGGAGTGCTGTTGGAGGTGGGAGTATCGGAGCGCGATACTCTGCGGCGCATTGCCGGGCATGGCACTGCGGCGGCAGCGACGCAGTGGCGGGCCGCTGGATTGCTGGCTGACGCCGGTCTAAGGCCTGATACGAGGATCGCGACGATCTCATGGGAGCCTAGCGTGCATTGCGACTGGGCCTACGAAGCGGGATTGCATATCACCGGCGAGATTGCTACGGGCGAAGACTGGAAGCAGTTCTGGGACCTGACGCCGGAG
>Ga0302325_10013684_pt1 | contig 17296 bp, 14 predicted proteins | sample Palsa_T0_2_FD_201948 | JGI IMG/M metagenome (GOLD analysis project Ga0302325, IMG submission 201948) | Peat permafrost microbial communities from Stordalen Mire near Abisko, Sweden - Palsa_T0_2 | ecosystem: Environmental > Terrestrial > Soil > Palsa > Peat permafrost | place: Sweden: Abisko... | reverse complement strand
GATAGGCCGGGTTCCTACATGGAGCCGACGATCCTGACGAACATCGAGCCGGGGAACCCTGCCTTCAGGGACGAATTCTTCGGCCCCGTAGCGCTGTTCTTCCGGGTCAAGGACGAGGACGAAGCCATCGCCCTCGCGAACGATTCCGACTTCGGATTGGGCGGCTCGGTCTTCACCAAGGACATTGCGCGCGGCAAACGCGTAGCGAGCCGCGTCGAAACGGGCATGATGTTCATCAACAACATTTCCTGGTCCGACGCGGAATTGCCGTTCGGCGGCATCAAGAATTCCGGCTACGGACGCGAGCTCGGCGATATGGGCATCCAGGAGTTCGTGAACAAGAAGCTGGTCCGCACCCTGGTTGCCGAGGCTCCGGTCTGAGACGCCAGGCCTGACCAAGCGGATGAGGCGTTTCAGTCGAACGCCACATCCTGTGACCTCGAAGATTGTCTGACCGCCGGTACCGGCCTGCAACGGAGTTTCCATGTACGTCAATGTCGCCGTTCTGAAGGAGACACAGCCGCATGAACGGCGCGTGGCGTTGGTGCCGTCCGTCGTCGGTAAGATGACCAAGCTCGGCGCCAAGCTGCACATGCAATCGGGTGCGGGAGAGGCTGTCAGCCTGGCCGATGCCGCATTCAAGGATGTCTCCTTCACGGCCGACCGCCACGCTCTGGTCGGCGATGCCGACGTGGTCCTCGGCGTGCAGGCTCCCTCGCTGGACCTGATCAACGCGATGAAGGAAGGCGCGATCCTGATCTCCTTCATCTATGCGGACAAGGAGCCCAAGCTGGTGAAACGTCTTCTGGACAAGAAGATCACATGCTTTGCCATGGAGCGGATTCCACGCATCACGCGGGCGCAGGCGATGGATGCCCTCTCCAGCCAATCGGCCTTGGCTGGTTATTATGCCGTGCAACTCGGTGCGACCCATCTGGCCCGCGTGCTGCCGAAGATCACCTCAGCCGCGGGCACCATAGGACCGGCCAAAGTACTGGTGATGGGCCTTGGTGTCGCCGGCCTGGAGGCGGTCGCGACCGCACACCGCCTGGGTGCCGTCGTCGAGGGCTATGATGTGCGCCCGGCGACAGCGGAACAGGTGGCCTCATTGGGTGCCAAGTTCGTGGCGACCGGCGTGGATGCCCGAGGCAAGGGCGGCTATGCACGCGAACTCACGGCAGCCGAGAAAAGTAAGATCGACGCCGTTCTGACCCAGCATATCCAGCAGTCGGACCTGATCATAACCACGGCGGCCATCCCCGGACGGCCGTCGCCAAAGCTCATCAGCAAGTCGCAGGTCGCCGGCATGAAAGCCGGCGCCGTGATCGTCGATCTGTCGGCCGAAGGCGGCGGGAATTGTGAGGATACGCAACCGGGCGAGACGACACGGATCGGCCAAGTGACGATAGTGGCACCGCTAAACGTGCCTTCGCTGCTCGGCGAGGACGCGAGCGAACTCTATGCGAAAAATGTGTCGAACCTGCTCGCCCTGATGATGAAGGACAACATCATCACGCTGGACTGGGACGACGAGGTGCTCGCCGAGACCGTTCTGACCCATGAGGGCAAGATGCACAGCGATAAGAGCGAGCACGAGGCCTATCCCAGCAACGAAGCCGAGAAAACCGCGGCCAAGGCACCCGTGAAAGTGGCTTGAGCCCGACGAGGACAGCATGACGGACTTTTCAATTCATATCACCGGCTTCGTAGCCTTGTACATTTTCATGCTCGCCGGCTTTGCCGGCTGGGTCATCATCGGCAACGTGCCGGCGATCCTGCACACTCCCCTGATGTCGGGCTCCAATTTCGTGCATGGCATCGTCGTGGTCGGCGGAATCTTCGCGTTGCTGAACGCGAGCACGGTGCAGGAGCAAGCCATCGGATTCTTCGCCGTCCTGCTCGGCGCGGGCAATGCCGCCGGCGGCTTCGCGGTGACCGATCGGATGCTTGCGATGTTCCAGACGAGCGGGCACCAGACCGGACACGCGAAACTCCGCCACCCGAAAAAGGCCTCCCACCACGCGACGAAGGTTTGAGGAGCCGTCATGCTCAATATGATTGAACGATTTTCCATCGGCGCAACGGATCTCGCGGGAATTGCGCAACTGACCATCGGCGCGACATATCTCGTAACCGCCTTCCTATTCATGTTCGGCCTCAAGCGCATGTCCTCTCCCGTGACGGCGCCGTCGGGGATTCTCGTCGCCGGCGTGGGCATGCTGGTGGCCGTCTTGGTGAGCTTTCTGTATGTCTTCGATGTCAGCGCGGCTGCCAAGCCGCATCTGATGGTCAATCTCGGCCTGGCAGTCCTTGCGCTGATCCTGGGAGGCGGGGTCGCCTGGTGGGGCGGCAAGAAAGTGGCGATGACCGCGATGCCGCAGATGGTTGCCATCTATAACGGTATGGGCGGCGGTGCCGCCGGCGCGATCGCGGCGGTGGAATTATTCGGCAACAAAGCCGACGGGGTAACCCAACTCGTCGTGACTTTGACAGGTGCGCTGATCGGCGCGGTGTCGCTGTCCGGCTCACTGATCGCCTGGGCGAAGCTCGACGGGGTGATCCACAAGCCGTTGCGGGTGAGAGGGCAGCAACTCTTGAACGGGGCCATCCTGCTCGCGACCCTCGCGCTCGGAGCCTACATCGTCTTCGCCGCGCAAAGCGGTACAGATCCGCTGATTACCATGCCCAGGTTGATCTACCTGTTTTTCGGCTTTGCGCTGCTCTACGGCGTGCTGATGACGCTGCCGATCGGCGGGGCCGATATGCCGGTCGTGATATCCATCTACAATGCTTTCACCGGCCTCGCGGTCGGTCTCGAAGGGTTCGTGCTGCAGAACCCGGCTCTGATGATAGCCGGCATGGTCGTCGGCGCTGCAGGCACTCTCCTGACGCTGCTCATGGCGAGGGCCATGAATCGCTCGGTCGGCAATGTTCTCTTCACGAATTTTGGCGGCGCGTCCAAGCGCAAGCCGAGCCACATCAAAGGCAGCCTGAAGCCGACCGAAGCGGCCGATGCCGGCATTTTCATGCGCTATGCCAAGAACGTCATCATCATTCCCGGTTACGGCCTGGCTGCCGCGCAGGGACAGCAGAAACTCTATGAATTCGTCAAGCTGCTGCAAGCATCAGGTGTCTCGGTCAAATTCGCGATCCATCCTGTCGCCGGTCGCATGCCGGGTCAGATGGACGTCCTGCTCGCCGAAGCCGGCGTGCCCTACGACCTCATCTTCCAGCTCGATGACATCAACGAGGAATTCAAGACCACCGACGTGGCACTCGTCATCGGCGCCAACGATGTGGTGAACCCCGAGGCGCGCACCGACAAGTCCTCGCCTATTTTCGGCATGCCGATCCTCAACGCCGACCAGGCCAAGAAGGTCTACGTCGTCAAGCGCGGTCAGGGCAAAGGCTACGCGGGGATCGTCAATCCGCTTTTCTACGCCGACAACTGCAACATGGTCTACGGCGACGCCGCGGCCGTGCTGGCGAAGATGATCGAGGCGGTGCGTGGGCTGAGTTCGCAAGCCGCTTGATCGGGAGGGAGGCGACCGTGTCGGCGTGTCCCGGCTCCCCGCCTGCGGTCATCGCGAGTATTGCCTGACGGCGTGGGAGACGGCTTTCCCTTGCGGAGTCGGCGCCCGGGGCCTGTCGGCTCAAGGCGGGCAACGCTGCCTCTCCTGTTTCAACTTAGAAATATCAGGAGGGCGACTATTTGAACGCTTCCGCACCAAACGGGGACGGAGCCGAGATTATCCCGGCCCCGTTTGCGTATGAAAACAATACCGATGTTATGCGTCAAGAACCCCCAGGATTTTCATTGACTGCGGATCGACGATTACGATCTGCCCGCCGACCTGGAAGTATTCATTCCCACGCCATGTCGGCTCGATATCGACTATCGTTTGAGGAAGCGCCGCAAGGTGAACCGAATGTGGCACGACCGTGCCAGGCGATAAACTGAAGTCGACCCGGTCGACTTTCGCTTCGGTGGGTACCTTGCCGAAGATTTCGTGAATCCGGGCGTGATCCTTCGGCGACGTATCGAACGTCAGATTCGCTTTGGGACCCTTGGCGAGAGCCTGTGTCTTCGACGTCGACACCTCCAATGCACTCATACCATTCGGGCCTATGGTCATCAGTATCGGATTGCCGTCTTTGGTCTTAGCCTGAACCAAGAAGGCGTCTTGCAGAATCTTGACTTCGGAAAATCCGGCCTTTTGCATGTCTTGCGTCAGTTTGTCGATCGTGAGGGCCGACTGCTCTGCCTTTTGTGTTTTGGCGGCGACCGGTGGAACAGGATTGGCTGCATCAGTTGTCGACTGAGCAAACGCAGTACCTGAAACAGCGAGCGTCAACGTGATAGCGGACACGAACAATGTTTTATTCATGGTGGCTCCTAGGGGTTGCAAAACTGGTCGCTCGAAAATTGTTTTCGGACGAAACCTCGTTCAAAATTCGCTTTTCGGACGATACGAGGTAAAGCTACGCGCTACGTAATCGTTCCGCTTGCCAACTGTGGCCCCACGCCGCATCTGAGGGCGCGCCTGCGGAGACCAGATGACCAATCAAACACCGACACGAGATAGTTGTCTATCGCACGTCGCCGGGGAAACGAAGCGCAATTGGGTCTTGCCCGATCTCTCGCATATCAGGCCGGTCGTTGAGCACCGTCGTCTATAAGGCTCTCAGGCCTGGACATGGATTCCGGCACCTTTGCAAACGTGGCATGGGTGACGCCGTTCCGTCGACTCCGCTCGAAGTGTCGACGTCGGCGTCGAGTGGTTACGCGAGCGCATCGCCGCACAATCTGTCACGAACGGCACTTACGCAAGACTAAAACGACAACCGTGTTGAACGCTTGGGCCGCTTTGCTGCCCCCATCGCATGGCTATGTCATCGAGTACGCGTCCGGTCGACGTTTGAATGCTGCACTTTTTTGGCCATGCCTCGCGGCCGGGAAAAAACTATTCCACCCGCGCCGTTTCCTCATAACCTTATCCTGATCACCTATTCCCGGCTTGCGGCGGTTGGGGATTGTGAGCGGGATTGGTATCGTATCTGAACATCTGCGCCACAATCGGGCCTCCGACCAGCGACTTGAGTGCGGCCTCGAGCGCGTCGGCCTTACCCCTTTCGTAAACCTCGTCGCCGCCGACGTGGAGCGTGAAGGACTTGGTGTATTTCGCTTCCTTCGCCGGGTCATCCACGGTCCTTTTGGTCCAAGCGTAGAGAGGGTACGTTTCCACCCCCTTGGCCTCGGCCTCCTTCACGTAGTCAGCGAAGGCATCGTACTGGCATTTCAAAGCAGCGTCGTGCCGGCACAGCAGTTGCGTGAGGGGAGCAATCGATGGATCGTCCGGGTGATTGCGTGCCACTTTGGCAAACGCATCTCTTAAGGTCAGCCGCAACTGATATTTCAGCTCCTCGCCCATGACGCCGTCTCCTGTTTGCTCGCGCGCGGCCTTGTCATATGGCCACTGCTTTCAGCCTATACCCCTCGCTGCTTTGTCGTACCCGCAGGTCAGCTCTCACATTCTACGCGGTTAAGACGTTCTAGGAAGTCTGTTCGGGGCAAGGCGCGCGCGCCAGCCAATCGGGCCCCACGTCGTTTCAGATCAGGGCAACAGGCAACCGTCTTTGCGCAGGACTGCGTGGTGGGCCCGTCAGGACTCGAACCTGAAACCAAGCGGTTATGAGCCGCTAGCTCTGACCATTGAGCTACGGGCCCCCGGCGCGTTCTTAGCAACCGGGACGCCTCCAGGGCAATCGTTTGCTCCGTTGCCTGCGAAGCGGGGCCCGGCGGCGGCACCATTCCCGACTCATTCCCCAAATCCCGCGACTCTGTTACTCTTTGCGAATCAGCGCCGTGCGTCGGGTCGTCGGCAGTTCCACAACCGGTGTCGCGCACCATGCTACCCAATTTCACCATCGTGGTCTGCGCTGCGGTTCTCACCGTGATCATGCTCGCGGTGACGGGATCCGGCCTCATCACCCCGGAAACCCGCACCCGCATCGGCGCGATGCCGGAGGTCGGCCGGCCGATGATGCAGGGCATGATCACGGAAGAGGCCGGGCGGATGCAGTTCGCGGTTCTGGAGCTGTCGCGCCGGACCGAGGAACTCGGCCGGCTGCGCGACTTGGTGGCGCCCGCGCCCGTCGCAGGCCCCGCGACGGCCTTCCCGGACGGCGAGCCGGGCCGAGAGGCGGCCCGAGAGCCGGTCGCGATCGAGCCTCCGGCCGAACCCGCGGCCGCCGCTCCGGCCGAGCCGGCGGTGGTCCCTGCGCCGATCGCGGTCACGGCCGAGGCTCCCGCCCCCCTGCTTCCTGCGCCGCCGGTACCTGATCCATCGCCTCCTGATCCATTGCCTCCTGCCCTGCAGGCAGGCCCCGGCAATGCGGTCGCGGATCCGCTCACGGCCGATTCGCGGTCCCCTGCCGGGGTTGGCTCCGTCGAGGCAGTGCTCCCAAGCATCGGTGCGACCGGCCCACAATCAGTGGCCGCGCTGCCGGACACCGCGGATGCGGCACCCACCGTTCATCAAGGGGCGCGGCTGAACGTCCGTTTGCCCCGGCGGGCGGAGCCGGCGGCCAAAGTGACCGCCTCGGCGAAGAAATCGGCACAGCATGCGATTCGCCGTCCTCCTCCGCAGCGGCATGTACGCCGCTCATATGTGGTCCAAGGCGCCCCTCCCAACCCGTTCGGACCGCCCGGAACGCCTGGAGTGCCCGGCACCCAGTTCAGGTAGGCCTCGCGGGCTCGCCGCACCTGCTGCATTATATTATTTCGAAATGTCGAGACTGTTTCGAAGGCGCAAAGCGGCCGGGCCCGGCACGAATGCAATCCAGCCCTGCGAGTCCGGCGATTGCAGCACCATCGATTTGGTAGCACATGCCAGTAATAAGGCCCGATTATACGCGAGTCCGCTTGGCTAGGTGATCGGCGGGCGAAACGGTCAGCCGCCGGTGATCCGGCGAGGAGAGCGCAATGGTTCGCCATGCCGGCCATTTCGACGGAATCGATGCCCTCGTCCGCGCGAACCGGACGTTGGTGCTCGGCCTGTTGTGGGGAGCCCTGTTCGCCTGCGTCGCGGTGGCGTCGGTCTACGATGTCGGCCGCTGGTTCAATGCGTGGTGAAAGCAATGCGTGGTGAAAGCGCGGCCGGGGTCGCAGAATTTCTCCCTCACAGGTGAAGCACGCGTTTGGCGTTGCCGCTGAGGATCTTCACCTTGTCCTCGTCGCATAGCGGCACGGTGTCCATCCACGCGGTCGCCGGCCCGTTTTCCACGAACGGCCAGTCGACGGCGAACAGCACGCGGTCGATCCCCATCTCCATCACCGAGCACAGCAGCGCCGGATTGGAAAAATTGCCGCTCGTGGTGATGTAGAAATTGCCGCAGAAGACGTCGCGGAAGCTTAGCGGCTTCTGCCCCGGCCGCGCCAGGGCGTGATCGATGCGCCACACCAGGAACGGCAGCGTTTCGCCGAGGTGGCCGAGGATGACCTTGAGCCGCGGATGGGCGTCGAACACGCCCGAGAGCACCATCCGGATCGCCGTCGTCGCCGTCTCCACCGTGTAGCCCCAGGCCGGCCGCACCACCATGGGGAATTCCTTGATGTAGTCGGCGTAGTAGACCGCCGTCACCGCCGCATCCGGCAACGACGGATGCAGGTAGATCGGCACGTCGAGCTTCTCCGCGCGGGCGTAGATCGGCCAGAACCGCTTGTCGTCGAGGAATTTCCCGTGGGCCATGCCGTGGAGCATGGCGCCCTTGAAGCCGAGCGTGGTGACGCAGCGTTCGAGCTCGTCGGCCGCCGCTATGGGGTCGTCGGTCGGCAGCGACGCGAAGGCGGCCAGACGCGTCGGGTGGGCGGCGACCGCCTGATGCAGGCGGTCGTTGACCCGTCGCGTCAGCGGCACCGCGATGTCGGCCGGAATCTTCTGCGCCGCCGGCGCGCCGTGGGACAGCACCTGGATGTCGATCCCGGCATCGTCCATTTCCTTGATGCGCAATGCGCCGAGGTCGAGGAGGCGCCGGTGCGTCTCGCCCGGCCGGCCCGCTTCGACGCCGGTGAAATGGGCCGCCATTTCCGGGTCCCAATAGTGCTCCTCGATCGCGATGACCGGGCATTTCGGTTTCTTCAACATGCGCGTTTCCGTCTCCCCTGATTGCCCCCCTCCTATCGAGGGCGCGGCGGCTGGCGTCAAGCGCCGCGCGATTTTTGTTATAATCTCCGCGAGGTTCGAGGTGGTGCGGGCGCAGGATCGGAGAGGCGGCATGCACGTGTTCAGCCTGCGGCGGGAGCAGGAATGGAATTCCGCAAAGCATGTCGAGAAGATTCTCGAAACCGTCGGCGGCGGCGACGTGACGGTCGCCTGCTGGGAGCCGGGGCAGATCAGCCCCTTCCACTGCCATCCTGAAGCGACGGAAATCTATTTCTGCTTCACCGGCGGCGGGACAATGCGCACCCCCGCCGCCGAGGTCGAGGTCGCCCCCGGCGTCTTCGTCGTGCATCCGCCGGGCGAGGTGCATGAATACGCCAACGGGCCGCAGCGGACCCTGCTGTTCCGGGTGCGCTACGGCGCCGGCATGCATGCGCGGTTCCTGGAATGGCGCGGGCATGACGGGTGGGCGCAATCGCGCGAGGACGCCGCCTATTTCCGCGATCACCCGCCCAGCCCCGGGGATTTTTTTTGAAAAACAACCCCATGCATAGTAGCTAAATAATTGAATTATATGATATTTTGTGATGGCGTTTTGGCGTGAAATCCGCCCTGCGCCGGACCATCCGGTGCCCGCCGGCCAGGAAGGCACGAGCGACATGACCACGATCTACAAGATCTGCGAGCAAGGGATGTGGCGCGATGCCGAGCGCGACGGTGTGTTCGGCGGCTCCGCGGTCGACTATGCCGACGGCTACATCCACTTCTCCACCGCCGCGCAGGTTGCCGCCACCGCCGGCAAGCATTTCGCCGGCATGACCGGCCTCGTCATCGTCGCCGTCGACGCGGAAGCGCTGGGACCCGCGCTGAAATGGGAGCCCTCCCGCGGCGGCGCGGTGTTCCCCCATCTCTACGGGACGATGCCGCTCACGGCGGTGCGCTGGGTCAAGCCGATCCGGCTCGACGACGACGGCCGGCACATGCTGCCGCCGCTGGAGCGTTGAATTTGGAGCTGGGCTGCGCCCCATCCAAGGCGTCATCGCCGGACTTGTTCCGGCGATCCCGATCGGGAGGGCACGGCATTTCCACACGTGCACTTTGAACAGTGCAGCGGCCCCATAAACGAGATAGCCGGGACAAGCCGGACAAGCCCGGCTATGACGGTGGTGATGTATGACGTGCCATCAGGCGCCGGTGCGTCGAGGGTTGAGCCTGTGCACCCCCTCGTTCTTACTCCGCCGCCACCCGGGTGAGTTCTCCAGACGCTTCCATTTCCCGTCGCAGCCATTCCGGTGCGATATCGAAGCCGTTCGGCCATGTCGGCGCGCCGAATTAGAGAAACACACGCCCGAAATAACCCTCGTCTCGCAATGGCGCGAGTGTGGACCCGGGCTCCTGGACAATGGCGGCGAAATCATGCACACCCTGGCTGCCGTCATTGAACCGGACGCGCAGAGCCTCCGAGCATTTCAAGGTGGGTCACTTTGGTCAGCATCGAAGCCTGCGATCTTCCCCGGTTGCTCGCCCGCGCGGGCAAGACGCCAATTCTCGCGTAACGGTCCCGCCTCGCCAGCGCCCATTCCTTGACGAGCCGGGCGGTCGCCTACTGGGCCGGCGCAGCCTAAATTCCGGGTCAATGCGAAGACCACCAGCGGACGAAATCGGCTTTGGAGAGCGGCGAGCGGCGGCGGCTCGATTCGACCCCCGGGCTGGTATAATGTGCTGTATTGCCTTGATGCGGAAGGCATGCACGGAATGGATACGCTGACATCGGCCGAGCGCAGCAGGCGCATGGCCAGGATTAGAAGCCGGGATACCGCGCCCGAGTTACGGGTACGTCGTCTTTTGAATGGCCTTGGATACCGATTCCGACTGCATCGGAAGGATCTGCCTGGAAGCCCGGACCTTGTGTTTCCCTCACGTCGCAAAGTCATATTTGTCCACGGCTGCTTTTGGCATGCACACGGCCGATGCAAGACCGCGAACCAGCCAAAGACACGCCGGGCCTATTGGAGCGGCAAATTTGCGCGCAACAAAGCCCGGGATCGATCGAATACCCTCAAGCTAAGGAAACTAGGTTGGGACGTGTTCGTCATTTGGGAGTGCCAGACGCGGGATGCGGCGCAGATGCAGTCCAGGCTAGTCAACTTTCTAGACACGAAAGCTCAATGAATGGCAGATAGCGGAACGCTGGCCAGCCGACAAAGGCAAATTGCAGCGAAAACGCTGCACTTCGATGTCAGCACTGGCCTCAAGCGGGTGCTTGGGCGCGAGCTAATCACCACCGATGAGGTCGCCATCTTCGAGATGGTCAAGAACTCATTCGACGCCAGCGCCAGCGTCGTGCACTTGTACTTTGGTGACGACGAAATAGTGGTTGCTGATGACGGCGACGGGATGTCGTTCGACGACCTACGGGACAAGTGGCTGTTCGTCGCATATTCCGCCAAGAGAGAGCAGGAGGAACAGAAGGACTTTCGCAACATCGCAAGTGATCGCCACCTAGCCGGAAGCAAAGGAATCGGACGCTTTTCGTCGGACCGGTTGGGGGGGGAATTAGTCCTACAAACGCGCCCTAAGGCTGCGAGGCCTGGGCCAATTCACCGGCTTCGGGTTGACTGGAGCCGCTTCGACAAGAACTCAAGACAACACTTCGAGGAGATCAATGTTGATTATTCGGAGACTGACGCCTTTGAGCTACCTAGCGAACTTAAGAAAGTCGGCTCGTCACTAGCACACGGCACCATAGTACGAATTAGCAAGCTACGCGATAAATGGAAGCGGCAGACTATTGCATCCCTCAAAGGCTCGCTGGCCAAGCTGATAAATCCATTCGGGGAGGCCGCGGACCACTTTAGAATTTTGATCCACGCTCCCGATGAGGCCGCAGAGGACAAGCGACTAAGGGCTGCCGCGTCGAAAGTTGGAGAGGAGCCGGCCTCTAACGCGATTATCAACGGCGTGGTGGGCAACAACATCTTCGCCGTACTGCGCGGCAAGACCACGTTCATCGAGGTCGCCATTGAAGGAGACAAGATCGAGACGACCCTCACCGACCGCGGCGAAGTCGTCTACAAAATCCGGGAGCCGAACCCATATTCGCATCTCGCGGAATCTGGATTCAAGTGCGAGATCTACTACCTCAACCAATCGGCCAGGTTAACGTTCGCACGACGCGTTGGCCTGCCTTCCGTGGAGTTTGGATCGGTGTTCCTGTTCCGGAACAATTTCCGGGTCTATCCCATCGGCGAAGAGGGCAATGACTGGTTTGCATTCGATCGTCGCAAGCAGCAAGGCTACGCGCGCTTCCTCGGCACGCGCGAAATTATCGGGCGGGTGGACGTCTTTGGATCGGACAAGGATTTCCAGGAAGCATCCAGCCGCAATCAGGGGCTAATCGACACCGCGGCTGTCCGGCAGCTCAAGAAGGCCGTAATGGAGCACTGCTTGAAGCGACTGGAGAAATATGTTGTACCGGTTTCGTGGGCGGACAAGGCCGATGCGAACACGGACGACCTATCGAGGTTGCTTACTGATCCCGGCCGCGCCAGGGTATCGAACTCGGTCGCAGGTCTGGTCGACGACAAGCAGGTCGAGCTGCTTGCTTTCAGTAAGCGCCTTATCGGGCTCTTGAACGAACGGTCCAACGAATTTGAGTCATCCGTCGTTGCTTTGAGGTCGATCGCCTCCAAAATAGATGACAAAGGCCTCTTGTCGAAGATCGACAAGGCTGAAGAGCGTTTTGAGCAGCTAAAGAAGGCCGAGCAAGAGGCTTACAGGATTGCCGACAAGGAGCGCAAGACCGCGGAAGCCGCCCTTGAGCGCGCAAGCGCCGCCGAGGAGGAGACTGAACGCGAGAAGCGCCGTTCGCACTTCCTTGAATCGGTGATCAACGTCGACGCGTCGACCATCCTGAACCTGCACCACCAGATTACGATTTATTCCGTGCAGATCGCTCAAAAGATCCAAAACCTCTTGCGGCGAACCGCCGGTCAACAGTCAATTCCGCGCGACTTGTTGCTGCAAGAAATGGAGCAGATCGCTTTCCTGAACGCCAAGGTACAATCAATCACGCGCTTCGCGCCCCTTGCAACATTCAAATTGGACTCGGAGAAAATCGAAGCCGACTTACCTGAGTTCATCGCCGACTACGTTGAGAAGATTGCAAAGACGAGCACGCAACGGGTCCAGATGGAAGTCGAAAACGACCATCCCGGCATGAAAAAGCGCTTCAATCCAATCGACATCGCAGTGGTGATCGAAAACCTTATTAGTAATTCGTGGCGAGCACACGCGCGCAAGATAAGGTTCGAGATGAAGCAGCCCACGAAAAACATTCTTGAGTTGCGCGTTTCGGACAATGGCGACGGGCTAGCGCGCGGCCTCGACAAGGATCGCATTTTTGAGATGGGATATACGTCTACTCGGGCTGGCTCAGGATTAGGCCTCTACCACGTGCGTCAGGTATTGGGTGAAATGGGCGGTAGCATCGAGCTGATGGACACGAAAGGCGTGAAGGGCGTGGCGTTTCTAATAAAGATAGTCGGGGAGAAAAATGCCAAATGAGGCTCGATTTCAATGCCCTCTGGGTGGAAGACCAGCCAAACGCGGTCAAGGACCAGAGCGAGGCAATTGCGGAAGGCATGGTGGAGGATGGCTTTGAATTCCGGCCTACGATGTGCCGCACGCTCGACGCGGTGAAAGCCCTGCTCGCCGACGACATCTTCAACGACGAGGTGGACCTTATCCTTGTGGATTGGGATCTTGGCGGAGGTGTGCAAGGCCAAGACGCCATTGCCGCGATTCGACAGGACATTCTTTACAAGGATGTGGTTTTCTACTCGGCAAACAACAATGTATTGCAACTCCGTAATCTGGCCGTCGCGGCTGGCGTCGAAGGTATCTACTGCGCGACGCGTGCCCAGCTCGTCCAGGAAGTCCTCGGCGTGTTCCAGTCCTTGGTCAAAAAAGTCCTCGACCTCGACCATAGCCGGGGGATAGTCATGGGCGCGACGAGCGACATTGACCGACTTGTGCTTGAGTCTGTCGAGATCATCCATGGGAAAGTCGCAGACAAACACAAAAAGGAGATGGTGGAGAAGGCGTTCGAGACAATCGACGAACGAATGGTGGATCACGCTAAAAAGCTCGAAGAGCTACGCACAGATGGCTCGGTGCCGGCGCTACTGAAAGCCCACATGCTCTTTACCGCCAACGACCGGCTCCGGATGTTGGCTGGCCTGCTGGAGTTGGAGGACTTAAAAGCGCACTCGGCGAGCCGCGCCCCGATCGTGAGATACATGAACGAGGTGGTGCCAAAGCGAAACGACTTCGGCCACAAGGTAATCCTTCCCGACGGTAGGACCTCGGCGATAGCATCAATAGAAGGCGCCAAGTACATGACCGTGGAAGAGGTCCGCGACATCCGAAGGCTAATACTAGACTTGCGTGGCGAGTTCAGGAGCCTTCGTGACGCGCTGGCGACGTGATGCCGTCGAGGATCGCTGGACAGAGGGCTCTAGGATTTCCCTGAGCAGGTCGCCGATCGCACGCGCCACCAGCGGAGGTACGGCATTGGCGACTTGCGTGAAGCGTGGAACTTCCAATCTGCGGAGGTGTCCGCCAGTCGTGTACTTGCCCTTGAAGGCAAACCAATCTGGGAAACTCTGCAGCCGGGCGTTTTCGCGCACCGTTAATGTTCGCGGCTCGGAGTAGTGCAGCAAGTCATCGGGCATGCTCGTGACTGTCGGCGAAGGTCGGTCAGGATCAAGCACGCGCAACGCCTTTTTTTTCAAGCCAAATCGCGCACGGAGCTCCTTGCTTATCGACGTATTTAGGCGGCCCTCGGCGTGGCTAAGCTCAATTATTTGTTCGAACCGATGAACGATTTCTTCGGCGTGCCGCGCAAGCCTGAGGTCACCTGGGTGCGTCGCACCATCCCTCATTAGCCGTTGATATTGGGTGCGCGGACCTCCGTACCCGAGCTCGTCAAATCCAGCCGTATCGACGGATGGACGGCGTTCGTTCATCCCAATTTCAAAGTCAGAAATTGCGGCTCGTGCGGTGACCGGGCATTGCAGACCCAGGGATCGCAGAAACGAAGGTAGCCGTTCGCGAAGCTGGTCAAACGGATTTCCGCTATAAACGCCTCGTGCTAGCGCGATCAGGAAGTAACGCGTCCGAGCCTGGGGCACGCCAAAATCAGAAACGTTTAGCAACTGCTCGTGGACGTCATAATTCTCAGAAAGCAGCTCACGCAGATTCTGAGCGTAATTGTGGACGCGTGAGCCGCTGTCAAAATCAACAGTAAAGCCACGAACATTTTCGATGAGCACTGCGCGCGGCTTCAGCACGTTGACGAGCTGCACGTACGACTTGAACAGCTTATTGCGGGGATCATCTTGCTTGCGTTTGCCCGCGCAAGAAAATCCTTGGCACGGCGGTCCGCCGACGAGCAAGTCTATGGTGCCGGAGAGTGCCTCAAGCCGCTTACCATGCTTAGTAAGCAGCGTTTCGATGGAAATGGGTTCCCGCTTGAACCACTTCGGCCATGCGAATTTGAATTTCGCCTCACGTCTAATGAGGTTTGTCTTTAACGTTTCATACGCAAACTTATCCTTCTCAATTGCGAAAAGGCCGCACCAGCCGGCCTGCATAAGACCCAACGAGAGCCCCCCACAGCCAGCGAAAGCATCTACAAAAACAATTTTCTTACCTCTGCGCACTTCGCCTCAGCCGAGGTATGAACGTCGCGCCCATATCAATTATCCAAAAAGCTCCGCAGCTTCCTCGACCGCGACGGGTGCTTGAGCTTCCGCAGCGCCTTCGCCTCGATCTGGCGGATGCGTTCGCGGGTCACCGAGAACTGCTGGCCGACCTCTTCCAGCGTGTGGTCGGTGTTCATGCCGATGCCGAAGCGCATGCGCAGCACGCGCTCCTCGCGCGGGGTGAGCGAGGCGAGCACCCGGGTCGTGGTCTCGCGCAGGTTCGACTGGATCGCGGCGTCGATCGGCAGGATGGCGTTCTTGTCCTCGATGAAGTCGCCGAGATGGCTGTCCTCCTCGTCGCCGATCGGGGTCTCCAGCGAGATCGGCTCCTTGGCGATCTTGAGGACCTTGCGGACCTTCTCGAGCGGCATGCCGAGCTTCTCGGCGAGTTCCTCGGGCGTCGGCTCGCGGCCGATCTCGTGGAGCATCTGCCGGCTGGTGCGCACGATCTTGTTGATGGTCTCGATCATGTGCACGGGGATGCGGATGGTGCGCGCCTGGTCGGCGATCGAGCGGGTGATCGCCTGCCGGATCCACCACGTCGCATAGGTCGAGAACTTGTAGCCGCGGCGGTACTCGAACTTGTCGACCGCCTTCATCAGGCCGATATTGCCTTCCTGGATCAGGTCGAGGAACTGCAGGCCGCGATTGGTGTATTTCTTGGCGATCGAGATGACGAGGCGCAGGTTCGCCTCCACCATCTCCTTCTTGGCCTGGCGGGCCTCGCGCTCGCCCTTCTGCACCATCTGGACGATCTTGCGGTATTCCTGGATCTCCAGGCCGGTCTCCTCGGCGAGCGAGTGGATCGAGGTGCGCAGGTCTTTGATGCGGTCCTTGTCGCGGGCGACGAGGTTCTTCCAGCCGCGGGCGGAGAGCTTCGAAACCCGGTTGAGCCAGCGCGGATCGAGCTCCGAGCCGATGTAGTTCTTGAGGAAGTCCTCGCGCGAAACGCCGTGGCTTTCGGCGAGCCGCATCATGCGGCCTTCGAAGCCGACCAGGCGCTTGTTGATGTCGTAGAGCTGCTCGACCAGGGAATCGATGCGCGCCTGGTTGAGGCGCAGCGATTTCACCTCGGCGATGATCTCTTCCTTGAGCTTCTTGTATTTGCGCTCCTGGGCCGGCGACAGCGTCGTGCTCTTGAGCTTGAACTGGATGTCCTGGTCCTGCAGGCGGCGCAGGCGCTTGTAGGAGTCTGCGACGTTGTCGAAGGTCTCCAGCACCTTGGGCTTGAGCTCGGCCTCGATGGCGGCGAGCGACATCGAGCCTTCGAGATCGTCCTCGTCGAGATCGCCCTCCGGCGGCTCGCCCGACTCCTCTTCGCCGGGCATGGCGTCGGGCTTGGCCCGGAACGGGGTCGCGGCCGCGGGCGCGGTCGCGGGCGCCACCGTCTGCGGCTGGCCCCCCGGGCCGGCCGCACCGCCGGCACCGGGAGCGCCCGGCGCCCCATCGGCAGGAGCAAGGGTCGCGACGCCCTTGGCGTCGGGGCCCGCATAGGTCGCCTCGAGATCGATGATGTCGCGCAGGAACACCTTGCCGTCGTTGAGCTCGTCGCGCCAGATGATGATGGCCTGGAAGGTCAGCGGGCTCTCGCACAGGCCAGCGATCATCGCCTCGCGGCCGGCCTCGATGCGCTTGGCAATGGCGATTTCGCCCTCGCGGGAGAGCAGTTCCACCGAGCCCATTTCGCGCAGGTACATGCGCACGGGATCGTCGGTGCGCTCGCCGGGCTCGGACTTCTTGGTCTCGGCCGGCGTGGTGCGCGCGACTTCGACGAGTTCGCCTTCGCTCTCTTCCTCTTCGGGTTCCTCGCGCGCCTCTTCGGTGGCTTCCTCGGTCTCGGCTTCCTCGGTCTCGATGACGTTGATGCCCATCTCGTTGAGCATCGCGAACACGTCCTCGATCTGGTCGGAAGTCACCTCTTCCGACGGCAGCACCGCATTGATCTGCTCATGGGTGACGTAGCCGCGCTTCTTGGCGGCCTTGATCATCTTGCGGACCGCGGCGTCGGAAAGGTCGAGCAACGGCAGCGGCGCGTCGGGCGTGTCCGGGGCGTCCTTCTCCGGCGCCGCGTCGTCCTTCTTTTCCTTCAGCGCTGCCTTGACTCTGCTTGCCATGGATATTCTCCAGCGGGGCCACGCCCCCGCCCTGATGTGGTGGAACGGAAGCGGCCGCGGCCGTCCGAATCGCGCCGAAGTGTCGCCGAGACCGCTTAAGTCCCGCTTAACCCTGTCTTTATGCCAAATCCCACGGCCTGTCCCAAACGCTTGAAAAGGCCGGTGTTTCCGCCGCGCGGAAGCATCCGGCCGATTGGCCTCGCCGTCCTTATAGCCCGCGTCCCGGCCTTCCGGAAGACGCCCCGAACCCTTC
>Ga0302325_10013683_pt1 | contig 17297 bp, 8 predicted proteins | sample Palsa_T0_2_FD_201948 | JGI IMG/M metagenome (GOLD analysis project Ga0302325, IMG submission 201948) | Peat permafrost microbial communities from Stordalen Mire near Abisko, Sweden - Palsa_T0_2 | ecosystem: Environmental > Terrestrial > Soil > Palsa > Peat permafrost | place: Sweden: Abisko... | reverse complement strand
CGCTTAGCCGTGCAATTTGTAGTACAAAAAAAGCCCGGGCGGACGTTTCACTAGGTTTCTGAGCGGTTACTGCTGTAAAATGCTGTCTCTGCATCAGCATACGATCTCTGTTCGATCGGTGTTACATGGTCGTGACACACACTTTCGCCGCCGGGCCGGACCAGTTCTTCCAACAAATAGATAACATTATTAAAAGCCATAGTCTGCGAAGCTCAGAATCCCTATGCAGGCTGCTGCAATATCTCGCCAAACAATCCCTCGATCATCCCGATGCGCCTTTGAAGGAGTATCAGATCGCCACCGAAGTCTACGGTCGCCCGGCTGACTTTGATCCGCACACGGACTCAACCATCCGCGTTCAAGCCGGACGTCTTCGTGTGAAACTGTCGGAATACTACGCCTCCGAGGGCGCAGCGGATCCCATTGTGGTCAAGATTCCGAAAGGCAGCTATCACCTCACGTTCGAGGCGCGGTCGGTCGAAGCGAGGCCGGTCGATCCGGGGGTGCAGCCGCGGAACGGAACCGAGCGCGAAGCGCGCGGAGGCGTGGTGGTCGAGGTAGTTCCTGCGAGCTGGCGGACGGCCGTGGTCTTGCTGGTCGCCGGTCTGATCGTCTCGCTGATCGCTTTGGGAACCACGCTGCGGAACCGTCGACTTCCTGAGTCCACGACGGTCAAGTCCGGCATACCGGCTACCGGCCCCCTGGCTGACTTTTGGAGGCCCTTTACCGCTAGCGCCGAGGATCCTTGGGTCATCTATAGCAACGCCGCTTTCGTGGGACGGCCGGAGACGGGCATGCGTTACTACAATTCCCGTCAGGACTCAAAGGTCGCGGTATACGACCATTACACGGGTGTGGGAGAGGTGTTAGCCATTCACGCGCTCGACGAAGCGTTTGGCGCGCTGGGACGGAAGATCCTGGTGAAGCGCGGCAGTCTGTTCACGCTCGACGACGTGAGAAACAATAATCTGATCTTTGTTGGCTCTCCGTCGGAGAATCTTTCCTTGCTCGACATTCCCAACATGCAGGAATTTGTCTTTCAGAGGGTAGCCTTAGGGGACCGGAAGGGCGATCTTGCAATCGTCAACAAACATCCGAAGCCAGGAGAGGCCAGCAGCTACCTTGCCAGTCCTTCCGGTGCTGCGCTGACGGAAGATTACTCAGTCATCGGACTGGTGCCAGGAATGGGATCTGGGCGGTACGTCATGATTCTGGCGGGAACCACCACTTTCGGAACGCAAGGCGGAGTGGAATTTGCTTGCCGCCCGGAGACGGTGGAGAAACTGCTGCATGAGATCCCCGGATCGGGCACCGAGCCGATAAGGCCTTTCGAGGCTCTGGTCCGAGTCAAGATTGCTCGCGGCGTGCCGGTGGCAGCTGAACTGGTCAGCGTGCGTCCACGCTGAGTTGGCCACGACGTCTCTCGCGACGAGAAATGACTCGGAGGCAAAAAAAACTAGGCGAAGCCGGCGCACTCGAACCCGTCACTCAATCTCCAATACTTCGCCTCGTCCGTCGTCTGGGGCAGTGATAGCGACTTGGCCTGGCGACAATTCCAAAATTGCGTCAAGGTTACGGCCGTTAAGGCGTGCCGTGCGTTTGCGGGATGACCAACCATAGATCTCTACGCGTATCTCTCGCCACCACGCAGGGTAAGAGCCTTTATGCTCTCCCAGGCGAAGGCGCAAGCGATCCGCATTTACTTCGCAGCGGAAATCCATTTGCAGACTCACTCCCGTTTTGTAAGCGTAAGTCTTGCCATCGTCCAGGTAGAGGTGACCCGCGCATTCGTCGCCAGCATAGACCCGCAGGGTGAGCGGGCCCTGCGGAATTTCATTGGTGCTTTGCGTCAAGGGAGCAATCGGCAGAATCGCGCCCCCATGGACAAAAACCGGCAGAGTTGCGAGTTCAGGGTGTATCCAGGTCGTAAGCGGCACCTGATCGGTAGGGCTTGCAGGAGCATTGGGATCGCGATCAGCTGGGGGCGCAGGCTTAGAAACAAGCTGCCCCGTCCAGTAGTCGTACCAGGTCGCGGAGGGAAACTCGACCACGTAATTATCGAGCTTGTCGGGATGAGGTGGCGCCGCGATCAAGATATCCGGGCCAAGCATAAATTCTCCGGCCGCCTCAGGGTCGGCGTCAATCGGATGATGATCGCCCGCGGCGTCCGGAAACTCAAGAAAAAGTGGCCGCTCGATGGGAATACCCGTGCGTGAAGCCTCTTCTGCCGCCGTGTAAAGGTAAGGCATCAGACGATAGCGCTCTTCGATAAACCGCCTGCGGATCGATTCCGCCTCCGGGCCTCCGACCCACGGTTCCTGGTCGCCGCTCCCTTTCTCGGTATGATCGCGATCAATGGGTTGGAATGACGCGATCTCGATCCATTTTGTAAGCAAGTCTGGCTGCGGTGTTCCTGCGAATCCGCCCACATCGGCTCCGCTCATGACAAAGCCGCTCAGACCCAGGTTCTCAAGCATCGGGGTTGTAAGGCGAAGATGATTCCACGTGCTGCTGTTGTCGCCGGTCCAGGTAGCGGCATAACGCTGGCCACCGGCGTAGCTGGCGCGCGTCAGTACGAACGGGCGCAAATCAGGATTGAGCTGCTGCAATCCTTCGAACGTAGCGCGGGAGTTCTCCATCCCATACACGTTATGAATCTCCGCGTGCCGGGCAGAGCGCTTCGTGAACTCTGGTTCGTCAATGCGGTGGATTACGTCCAACGGCATCGTCTTGGTCGGTGAGTTGAAGACTGACGGCTCATTCATGTCATTCCAGAAGCCCGCGATGCCCATCTTGTAAAAATCCCGATACAGGCCACCCCACCAGTCGCGAGTCTGCGCCCGCGTGAAGTCAGGAAAGACACTGGGCCCCGGCCACACGTCTCCGGAATAGACACTGCCGTCGGCATTTTTAACGAAGTGATCTCCCGCAATGCCGGTGTCGTACGGTGCATAGCCATGACCGGGATATTTGGCAATGTGCAGATCGGTAATGGCAACAACATGAAAGTTCTTGGCAGCAAGTCCCGAGATCATTCCGGGAAAATCGGGAAACCGGTTGTGATCCATGGTGAACGGACGGTTCTGCTGCTGGTAATCGATGTCGAGGTAGATGGCATCTGCCGGAATGTGGTCTGTCCGGAAGCGGTTTGCGACTTCCAGAACTCGGGCCTGCGGCGTGTAGCTGTAACGCGACTGTTGGAAACCGAGCGCCCAGATAGGGGGTAGAGGCGTGGTGCCGGTAAGCCAGGCGTACGTTTCCACCACCTGCTTGGGAGTGGGGCCGTAGAAAAAATAGTAGTCCAAGGGTCCGCCTGCGGCGCCAAAGGAATATGTATCCGGCGATTCCTTGCCGAAGTCAAAGCTGCTTCGCCAGGTGTTGTCGAGGAACACGCCAAAGGCGCGGCCGGAGCGGAACCCCATGAAATAAGGGATGCTTTTATAAATGGGATCGGTGGATTCTTGGAAGGCGTACGCATCCGTGTTCCACATCGCGAATGCCTGCCCGCGGCGATCCAAGGGACCAGGTTTGTCCCCCAGGCCGAAGTAGTGCTCATCGAGGGGCATTGCTCTATAAACGCGAAAGGATTCGCCGTGAAATTCAATCGGTGCTACGTCCTTTTGAAGAACATTTCCACTGTGGTCGGAGATCGTCAATGCGAAGGTCTGCCGGTCGATGGAAACGCGGAGAACCCGGGTCTGGAAGCCAACTGCATCCGGCGCGATGTCTGGAGTTACGGCAACTCTACTTTGCCGCGCTTCCTTGAGAACAGCCCACGAGGCGTCTTCGGCAAATTCTCTGGAGCGCGACACGCGGACACGCACGACGTCCTCGCGAAGAGCGATAATTTGCATGTGCGCATCGCCGTCCCACAAGTCGATGCCATGCGGAAGCGCGGAAAAAGATGTGAGGTGATCCAGTTGGATCGCCGATGCGTCCTTGGAACCGCTTTGCCCAAGGAGAATTGCTGCAGTATTCAGGAAAAAAACAACAATAAGCGAACAAAGAGGAGAGCGGGCATGGCGCGTGTTTGCGATCATTGGAGGACAGCGGTTGGTGACAGTTTTCGGCGATCGCGCGGCGATCCCGGATTACTGTAGCATTCACTGGCACCTTTTCCCACTTCAGCTCGGTATCCTGAAATAAAGGAGGAGTAGTTCTGACACCTGGTTCCGTTCGAGAGTAGAACAGGGTGTTACTGAAATCGGTTTCACACATTGACGCGGACAAAGATTGACGAGACAATAACAACCGTTTTGGCCATCAACCCCCGCTAAGTTTTAAGTATGACTGTGCGATCTGAAGCGGCTAAGAATCCTCAGTACTACCTTTTTCCTGCAACATGTTTTTCGGCCTTAACCAGGGTCACGTCAACCCAGGTCGCGTCAACCCCGAGGGCTGGTATCAGCCTCCAACTCCTGTCCGCACTCGCTATCTGTGTTGTAGCCTCTGTATCCTTAGCTCAAACTTCTGCTCCCGTCAGCATGTCCATGCCCACCGCTTCCCGGGTGCAATCGCCCGGCTGGTGGCCCACCAAGGGGGATGCCGCACGAGATAGCTACGTGGGCACGGCAGTGTGCGCGAGATGTCATGCTTCCAAATCGGTGACCCAGCAAAAACACGCCATGGCCCGCGCCGCCGTTCACGCCGCCGATGCCGAGATACTTCGCCAGCATGACCATCTCTCCTTTCGCCTTGGCCCCTACCGTGAGGAGGTCGTAACCAAAGGCGGGAAAAGCGTTCTAACGGTCACGGCTGGCGGTGATGCGGCGCCCTTCTCCACCGACCTGATGTGGGCCTTTGGCGTCGGTCGCCTGGGCCAAACTTATGTCTACGAGAAAAATGGCAGCTACTACGAAAGCCATCTGACCTTTTTTGCATCTTCCCAGGATCTGAATATCACTCCGGGGCAATCGCTTGCCACGCCCCGCGGCCTTGAAGATGCTGCGGGACGCCGCATGCCGCCGGCAGAGAGCCGGGCATGTTTTGCCTGTCACACAACCGCTTCAGTGACCAACAATCAATTAGATGTAAATGCCGCTGTGCCGGGCGTCACCTGCGAAGCCTGCCACGGACCGGGTGCCAGTCATGTAGTCGCGATGAATGTGGGACAGCAGGAGCAGGGCGCGGACCTGATCATGAATCCCAGTCGCTTGAATCCGGTCGAGTCGGTGGATTTTTGCGGCGCGTGTCACCGTACTTGGGAAGATGTGGTAACGAACATTGGACTTGGCGCATTGAATCTCCGCTTTGCGCCTTACCGTCTGGAAAACAGCAAGTGTTGGAGCAAGCCAGATGCTCGACTCACCTGCGTTGCTTGCCACGATCCCCATCAACCTCTGGAGCACGATCCTGCCGCCTACGATTCACGCTGTCTGCAATGTCACGTCAATCAGACAGGCGCAAAAACAACCGCCGATCACCACTCAGATCATCCAGGCGCGGCCTGCCCCGTGAGCACGAAGAACTGTACAACCTGTCACATGCCTAAAATCGAGTCTCCCATCCAGCACTCGACCTTCACCGACCACTGGATCAGCAAACCCCTTAGATGACAGGGAAGCTAAACTCACAACGAGTTACTGATTTACCAGAGTCGATTGAAAGGATCTGTTCAGCGAGTAACTTCGTCACGAAACAAGATGCCGCGTTGCACGGCCCGTCGGATGGCAATGTTTCTTCTGCCGGGCAGTGCCGCGCTTAGGAGCGGAGGTCATCGCCGCCTGACTTGCCGTATTGTGTACTGCGGGTTCTCGGCCAAAATCTGACATCCCGTCACCGCAATGCCCCACGCTGGAAGCATCAGCAGTTCTTGCAGTTGGACGACGAAGGCCTTTGCGCGTTCTCTGAAGTTAGCGTCAGTATGCCAGCTGGCTTTCTTCCAAAGAGCTCCGTCTTCTAATAGCTTCCAACCTACTTCGTCTCGATTCTCAATCATAAGTTCCTCTTTCAGCCTGTTCAATTTTTTTCTCGAGACTGGCGCATTCGCGGATGCGTGCGTGCAACTGTCTGGTCAGCATGCGTTCGTAGCGACAGATGAGTCGCCCATTCTGCTCAGACCGTCCTGGCGCTGGCTGCAGTCCTTCTCGAAGACTATGACCCTCATGAGTTTGCCCCAAATACGGTCGACTTCCTGCAGTTCCGAAGCTGTCCCGGGAACTTCGGAGGCGGGTGATCCGTTCAAGTTCAATGAGCTGGGGTCAGACCCTGGAGTCCCAGGCAAGTTGAGCGAGCGATTCAGAATTCCGTGTTTAATTAGTACAACTAATAAATGCCGCTCCCGAAGGAGCGGCAAGTGAAGCGATCACATCACGCGGTCTTCGTTCACGCAGACAAACGTCAGTCGGGTATTTCTGCGGAAGTGTGAAATCGCCCAAAGTGGAGATGCCACGTTGAAACGCACCATTTTGAACGACGCTCCCCCCGATACGGTTGCATTCACTTGCACGTTGACAAGGCAACAGCCGCCGAACATAATCTCTCTCTCGTTTTGTCGGCCCGCCCTTGGTGTTGCATGAAGGTTCGATTTTCGTGAAGGAGACAGCCTCCCACGAAGCTCCGCGTCTCGTGCGTGTTTGCTGGATTCCTGTCGCTCGTTCTTTCTGTGGCTAATGGGGCCTCCAATGCCCACTTGAAGACGACCTCAACCAATGGCGCTATGGGGACGCAGATGGCGGGGACGGGTAATATTCCTGTCACGGTGAAGCCGGACAGTCTGACGTTTTCCGACCAGCTAGTTGGTACTAGGAGCGTCGGCCAGACAGTAACCGTCACCAACGATGGCAGCGCGGACGTCTACTTCACCAATATTTCCCTGGAGGGGGCTGAAACGAACGACTTCAGCTTTACCACTACCTGTGAGATCAACGCCGCGCTATCGCCAGGGGCAAGTTGCAATTCGACCATCTATTACAAGCCGACCGCTGAAGGCACACAGACGGTGCTCCTACTCTACGAGGGCAACTTCGCGGAGCAGGAAGTGTGGATCGGCGCGACGGCAACGGCGGTGGTCATTAAGCCCACATCGTTAACATTCCCGAAAACGATGGTCGGCGACACGAGCGCTCCGAAGAGTATTACTTTCAAGAATGTTGGCTCGACGGCGCTGCCTATCGCTAGCGTCTATCGGGTCGACACAGAGTCCTACTTCAGCGAGACGAATAGTTGCGGAAGCAGCGTTCCTGCAGACTCGTCTTGCACGTTCAATATCACGTTCAGCCCGCTTACTCCTGGAACCTTCAGCGCGACCCTGTATAACGGGCGAACCGGCAGTAACCGGCGCATGCGGTTCGGCGCCCGCTGTTGAACAGCGCCCACATCGGAAGTTGGCTCCGGAAATTGTCCAGAAGTCGGCCTGTAGTGAGGGCGTAACCGCTTGGAGACTGGGCAATTTTCGCTGCCGTTCGGAATAGAAAACAGAGCGATCGCAAACCTCGGAGGGGCGAATTTTAGTTGCAAAATTCTCTGCCACGGGCTTTCGAACTCAGGAAAGTCCGCCATCATCAAATAGGCCCGAGCTTCCGGAATCGGTTCATGAGAAGCCGACCCGCGAGCGGGTCGGCCTGATCTGCGGTGTGGGTCGATACGGTGGACTCGAAGGAAGCGAGGCAGCCATTTCATTCTTCATTTTCCGCATACCACGGCATGCTGTAGGGGGATGCCAGATAAAACGCTGTCGCGCCGTTGACCGGCCAGTCGACCTGCTGTTCCACGCCGGTCGCGCTCGGATGAATATAGGCTGAGCCGCCCGTGGTCTGGTAGTCGGTAGCCGCGTTCCAAGTCAGGCCGTCGGCTCGCGGCGTTTCGCCATTCGCCCACATGTAGTAGCCCCAGCCAACCCAAGGGCAGTTTGTCAACAAGTCGCCGGCAACCGGGTCGATGGTACCGTTATACAGTTGCAATGACTGGGCCATCACGAGGTACTTGATAGCAAGCGACTGTTCCAGCGCGAACGGTTCGGGATTACTGGCCGTGGTTTGCGCATAACCGGCATAGATGCGGGCGTGCAAAAATACCTGTTGCAGATTGGGATACTGTGTCCGCAAGTACCTGATCTGGTTTCCCATGTTGTAGATCAAATTCCAATAGTCAGGATCGCTCGAAAGCGGCGGGATGTGCGGCGCGGGTGGCAGCAGACTGGTGGAAGTTTGTAACGTTCCCGGAGGCTCGTTGGCGTCGCCGTTTTCAATGAACATGACCTGCACTTGGGAGGGAGTGAACCCCGCGTTGGCAAGTTGGGCATTCGCGGTGGTGTACGCGCCATAGGTATTGTTTTCCCACTCGCTGCTTGGCGTCGAACCACGTGCACCACAAACCACGTGGAACGATGACTTGACTGTTCCCGCCTCACGCAGTGCCGCAGTCTGATTCACAAAATTCGTCGGCTGCTGCGTGCCGAATAGAACGGCATTGCTCAGACCTGTGATCAGACCGACTACTGCGCCATCGATCGGTTTGATAGACGCCGCAAGCGACTGGCCCCATGCATCATGCGCGGCTGGTGGCGTGCTGGTACCCTCGCCAGTCGTCAAGTCATTATATTGCCCAAGATTCAAACCCTTATACACGTAGGCCGGATTGTCAGTAATTGCGGGCACTCCGATGACGGTTCCAGACGAATCCGCCTCTACCATGAGCGTTGTGGACGCGGAAAGCGCGCCCAGACTTGCGATGATGGTAGTTGTCCCCACACCGACACCGGTGGCAATACCATTTGAGCCGGCGTTGTTGCTGACTGCGGCGACTTCTATCTGGGATGAACTCCACGCCACCTCGGCCGTGATGTTCTGGGCGCTGCCGTCACTATACGTTCCAGTGGCCGTAAACTGCTGCGTAGCGGCCTCCAGGAGCGCGGAAGCTTGCGGCGTGATCGAGATCGAAACCAGGGCGAGAGTAACCGTCAATGTAGCACCACCACTGATCGTTCCCGAGTTCGCTGTGATTGTGGCTATGCCCTCCGCTATGCCGGTGGCCAACCCTCCTGCGCTTACAGTGGCGATCGATGTCGCCGAGGAGGTCCAGGTCACGGTATTGGTCAGATTTTGCGTGCTGCCATCGCTGTAGGTTCCGGTCGCCGTAAACTGCTGGGCGGTCCCGCTCGTGATCGATGCGTTCGCGGGTGCCACGGCTACGGAAACGAGAGCCGCTGCGGTGACGATTACACTGGCGGAACCTGTTACAGTGCCGGAGCTGGCGCTGATACTGGCGGTTCCCAGCGAACTTCCGCTCACTAATCCAGCACTTACGGGCGCAACCGCGGGCGCGGAAGATGTCCATGTTGTCGAAGACGTCAGATCCTGCGCGCTGCCATCGGTGTAAGTACCCACGGCATCGAACTGCAGGCTGGTTCCGGCCGGAATCCAAGCACCGGCCGGTGTGATCGCGATAGAAACTAAAGTCGGTCCGGTTACGGTGAGGGTGGAGGAGGCGGAGATGGAGCCGGAAGTCGCAGAAATGGTGGCGGTCCCTTGTCCAGCGCTGGTGGCTAATCCATTGCTGCCCACTGCGTTGCTGACGATGGCCACCGTGGCCGAGGACGACCTCCAGGTCGCAACCGTCGTCAGATTTTGCGTGCTGCCGTCGGTGTAAGTGCCGGTTGCGGTGAACTGCTGCGTGGTGCCCAGAGCAATCGTCGGCGTCTGTGGAGTGATCGCGATCGACACGAGTGCGGCAGGATTCACCACCAGGGTGGCCGTCGCGCTGACCGATCCTGAACTGATCCCGATCATCGTCGTACCGTCGCTGAGCGTGCTGGCCAACCCCGCCGTGCCCGTCGTGTTGCTGATCGTCGCCACACTGCCAACACTCGAACTCCACTGCCCGCTCTGCGTCAGGTCCTGCGTGCTGCCATCCGTGTAGGTCCCGGTCGCCGTGAACTGCTGCGTTGTTCCCAGAGGAATCGTGGCCGTCGGCGGAGTGATCGCAATCGACACCAGCGTCGCCGCCGTTACCGTCAGCATCGTCGTACCGCTCACAGCACCCGAGGTCGCGGTTATATTGGCCGTGCCGATGCCTACACTCTGCGCGAGACCGGCATTGTTGATGGTGGCCGTCGACGGTGTGTCGGACGACCACATGGCCGTGCTGGTCAAGTTCTGCGTGCTTCCGTCAGAGTACGTGCCCGTAGCGGTAAACTGCTGCGCCGTTCCCGACGCGATGGACGGCATCGTCGGAGTAACAGCGATCGATTCCAGCGTGGCCGAGGTCACGGTCAAGGGGGTCGATCCGCTGATCGTGCCCGAGGTCGCCGTAATGTTCGCCGTTCCCTCACCCACGCTGCTGGCTAACCCTTGCGTCGGCGAGACATTGCTGATCGTCGCCACCGATGGCGTGTCCGAACTCCACTGCGCCGTGTCCGTGATATTTTGCGTGCTGCCATCGGTGAATGTTCCGGTCGCCGTGAACTGCTGTGTCGTGCCCACCGAAATGACCGGAATCGCCGGCGTCACCGCAATCGAAACCAGAACTGCAGGGGAAACAGTCAACGTAGTCGAGCCGCTGACCGTGCCCGAAGTGGCCGTGACCGTGGTATTGCCCAAAGCCACGCTGCTGGCGAGTCCCTGAGTGCTGATGGTGGCGATGCTCGAATTGGCCGTGGTCCACGCGACCGAAGTGGTCAGGACCAGCGTGCTGCCGTCCGTGTAAGTTCCGGTCGCAACCATGGCCTGCGTGGTACCCAGCGCAAACGAGGGATTCACTGGCGTCACGGCGATAGAAACTAGCGTCGCCTGCGAAACCGTCAGCACGGCAGGGGTGGTGATTGAGCCCGAAGTCGCCGTGATGTTCGCAGTGCCAACGCCCGTACCAGTGGCTAAACCGCTACTGGCGATAGTCGCGACCATGCTCGAAGACGAACTCCAGCTTACCGAACTGGTCAGATTCTGCGTGCTGCCATCGCTGTAGCTCCCAGTCGCGGCGAACTGCTGCGTTGTCCCACTTGCGATCGACGCCGACGACGGTGTGATCGACAATGACCTGAGGACCGCAGATGTGACGGTTAATATCGCTGAGCCGGTGATCGTCCCCGAAGTTGCTGTGATCGTGGTCGTCCCCTGAGCCACGCTGGTCGCAAGCCCGCCGCTGCTCACTGTGGCGATCGAAGTCGCCAAGGAAGTCCAAGCCGCCGTGCTCGTCAGATTTTGCGTCGTGCCGTTGCTGTAGGTTCCCGTTGCCGTGAACTGCTGTGTGTAACCGGCTGCCACCGACGCTGTGTTGGGTGTGACGGAAATCGAGGTCAAGACCGCCGCGGTGACCGTCAACGTGGCCGAGCCGCTGATCGTGCCCGAGGTGGCTGTGATCGCGGCGGTCCCTGGGGCTACGCTGGTCGCGAGTCCGCCACTGCCTACAGTTGCGATCGACGTTGCCAACGATGTCCAGATAGCTGTGCTCGTCAGATTCTGCGTCGTTCCGTTGCTATAGGTTCCGGTCGCGGTGAACTGCTGCGTGTAGCCGGCTGCCAGGGAGGCAGTGGCTGGGGTTACAGAAATCGAAGTTAACACCGCCGTCACCGTCAAGGTGGCCGTGCCGTGAATCGCCCCCGAAGTCGCCGTGATCGTGGCTGTACCGGCGGTTACACCTGTGGCTAATCCGGTATGGACTTTTATGGTTGCGACCGAGGTGTTCGATGAGGTCCAACTCGCCGTCGTGGTCAGATTTTGTGTCGTGCCATTGCTATAGGTGCCGGTTGCAGTAAATTGCTGTGTCGCTCCGGTCGCGACCGAAGCGCTCGTGGGAGTAACGGAAATCGAAGTTAACACCGCTGCCGTCACCGTCAGGGTTGCGGAACCACTGACCGTGCCAGACGTTGCCGTGATAGTCGCAGTTCCTTGCACCACGCTTGTGGCCAACCCGCCACTGCTGACGGTTGCGACAGAGGACGCTGAGGACGACCATGTGACGCTGCTCGTAAGATTCTGCGTCGTGCCATTGTTGTAAGTTCCAGTCGCCGTAAATTGCTCCGTTTTGCCTGCAGCCACGGAAGCCGTAGCCGGTGTGACCGCAATCGAAGTCAGAACCGCGGCCGTCACGGTCAGGCTGGCTGAACCGCTGATCTTGCCCGATGTAGCCGTGATCGTCGTCGTTCCAGCCGCCACGCCCTTGGCCAGCCCCGTATGCAGGCCGACGGTTGCGACGGAAGTGTTGGACGAAGTCCAACTAGCGGTCGTGGTCAGATTCTGCGTCGAGCCATCGCTATAAGTTCCCGTGGCCGTAAATTGTTCAGTGTCGGCGACAATGACCGATGCCGTGCTCGCGCTGACGGCGATCGATTCGAGGATAGCTGCCGTTCCTGTACCCGTAACCGTTACCAGTTGCGGACTGGAAAGTCCGGTATCCACGACCGTGAGTGTCGCATCTCGGGTTCCCTGGGCAGTGGGCGTGAAGGTGACGGAGATCGTGCAAGTGGCACCGGCTGCCAAAGTCGCTGGACTCATCGGACAGTTGTTGGTCTCGCTATAGTCAGCCAAGTTCGTACTGATACTACTGATGGTGATCGCTGAACTCTGTCCGCTCTTCAGCGTGACCTTATGAACGGAGCTGGAAGTACCTTGCGCTTGATTGCCGAATGCGATGCTGGTAGGGCTAACGCTAACTGTTTGGGCGAGTGCGCCGAGAGATAATGCGGCGGCTAAACAAACACCAAAAAACCAACGGTGGACAAGTCCCAGCTGCATCAAGAGCCTCAAATCTCAACGGGGCTATTGCAAGACCCTAGGCCGGCGTGACACAAGCACGCAACTCAACTGTGCACGCTAAGAAGACTGTCAGAAGCAGTTCTGATTTCGACGCCATTCTAAATGAGGGTCGGTGCTTGTCAAGGAATTCGGTGCCTCAAGTTCAAACTGAGGCGCACTATTCGTTTTCGAGTGTTCGGCGAGACGCGGAAGCCTACCGGACACGGGCTTCGAGGAAGTGGGCCACTTGGTAACGGGAGGTCGGCTTGCGCGGATCGATCGCAACAACTCCTACATAACGAGCAACTCGGCAGTTAACTGTCGAAACCAGATGGGATGAGAAGGCCGGTCTCCGACGGGATGCTGTAGGCTCCCAAGTTATCGACATAGGCAGCACCGTAGGCAGAAACGTTGCGGCGCCGTTGCCAAGTTCGTGGCAGGAGCACAAGATGCGGATACCGGGTAATACGAAGATCCAGCCGATCTTGGACTACCTCTTCAGCACGACGTGGCGGGACCACCCCTCGTAACGCGAGACGCCGGAGTACTTACGTGACCTCGAAATCCAGGAGGTGTGGGGCGTGAAGGGTTTCATTCCGCGAATAAATTCGCTGCTCGATGCTCTGCCCCGCAGAAGTCTGAAGAAGCCAGTCCACCGTGGCCGACGCATCCAAGACGATCATCGCGACGCGCGCTCTTCTCGCACGATGCGAGCGGCATCGATCGGAGCTGAAATCGGTTTACGTTTGTGCAGTCGTTCCCGCAATTCTGCGAGCGTGGGCCTTTCCGCGATTTCCAGCCGTACAGCTCGCTCCCTGTCCACTGTCCGATGACTTACTCATTTTTCCAACATCTTGATAACGCTGTACTCTTGGCTTCGTTTTGCAAAATCGTCGAGTTCCACCGATCACTCGCTCATCGCGTCAAGCGAACGCTGACCGGAGGAGGACCATTTCTCCTAGCCGGCGCCGCTGCAGGTGTTCGAGCCGGTCGCTTGCCCGATTGAGGCTTTGTTCGGCTGCCGCGTCGGCGCGGAGGAGTCTATACAGAGCTACCCTCTGGGATGGCTATATTGTCGTACGGGCAGGTCGCAATGTCGTCAACCAGCTCCTTCGTTCTGCGCCCCGGTAGCTCTACTGTCGCGTAGGTGTTCCATAAATCCGACAGCGATGAGGAAGGTGAACACAGCCTCAGCCAGAGGACGATCTTGCGGACTTACTTAAGTTGTTTGGGCTTGAAGTGGCATACCAACTTCCGACGAGCCCCGTTTACGGACGCTTCCGGGACTCTAAAGGTGGTCAATCGTCATCCGGGTCAGTTGGTGGTGTTTTGTCATTCAAGAAATGTTCTGCATCCAATGGGGCCGGAACGATCTGGAAGGGGCGCGGTGCTTGATTAAGATTAAAGAACCCCGTGAGATCGATTTGGGTGCGTGCATCGGCGAAGTTGAGCGAGCCCTCTTCGATGCTGAAGTTGTGTTCGAGGAACCTTAGGATGGTGCCGAAGTCCATCCGATTATTGTCCACATAAGCTGCCGGCGTGTAGGCGGAAACGACAAGGAGTGGGACGCGAAATCCGTACTGGTAGTCTCCTTGGGGTTCACCTAGGAAGGTCGGCGGTTCGTGGTCGTACCAGCCTCCCCAGTCATCCCAGGTAATCAGAATGGCAGTATTGTTCCAATAAACCTCTCCGTCCTTGCACTGGCGGTTGTTGCCGATGGCATTGACAATCGAAGCGACCCAGGACGGACCGCCACCCGAGTTGCCATTGGCATGATCGGAGTTCTGTCCACTCGGAATCACCCAGCTGACCTGGTCCAAATTGCAATTGCCGATATCGGTTAACACCTGCGTCGGATTGAGAACTACGTCGTTGGTCCAGTCGGAACCCGTACACTTTCCTCCTGTGGGAGCACTGGGCACGCAGAGATGCTGAATCGCGTTGGGCGCTGTCCAGATGGAGCCCGCGGCCGGCGTGTAGTATTTCCAACTGACCCCGTTGGAGTCGAACAAGTCCGCCATAGTTTGACGCTCGAAGCAGGGATAGATTGCGGGATAGAGCGTTGGGTTCTCACCCGCGGGGCCGACCAAGGTTACGGTTGTTCCTTCCAAAGCAGTGCACCCTGCACTGGCCTCAACGGGAGCCATGTTCTCGGCGGCGAATATGGCCGCAGCGTCGTCGGCCGCACTGGGCGCCGAGGTCCCTCCGAACAGGAATTGGTGGGCGGGAAAGCTTGGTCCCTGGTTGGTTTGGAACATGTAGTTTGCCCAACCGTACTGCGTCGCGATGGTCAGGTAAGGATCCAGCAAGCCGGTCGAATTGTCGACATACGCGAATTGAGGTCTTGTTGGGCACGTGCCGGAACAACTGACATCGGCGGCACTATCCATTAGACAAACCCCGGTTGCGTCCACGTCGCACATTGCAGTGAACGCAGCATGGTCATGATTTAGATCATAGTCATTGGCCAGCGCGACGGTGACCGGCTGAGTTGTGTTCGTGGACGAAGTCTTATCCAGCCAGTTGCCAGTTTGAATGTCGTATTGCGACCCGCTTGGGCTTGAACTGCAAGAGGTGCTACTGCCGTAAGGCGGGCTGCACAGACCCTGAAATAGATTGTCAGGCGTACGGTTTTCCTGCACGATCACGATGACATGCTGGAAACTTGAGATCGAGCCGGTCGCACTCGTGATCGTCAACGTGGCGGAACCGCTGATTGATCCGGAATTGGCTGTGATCGTGGTAGTTCCCTGCGCCACGCCCGTGGCGAGGCCGCTGCTGCCGATTGTCGCTACGGGTACCGCGGACGACGCCCACGTTAATGTGCTAGTCAGATTTTGGGTCGTACCATTGCTGTAAAGTCCCGTAGCCGTGAACTGCTGCAAGTTGCCGGCTGGGACCGAGGTTGCTGTGGGAGTCACTGAAATCGACGTCAGTACCGGGGCTGCTACGGTCAACGTTGCCGAGCCGCTGATTGTTCCGGAAGTGGCCGTGATGGTCGCAATTCCCTGAGCCAGGCCGGCAGCTAGCCCGCCGCTAACCGTTGAAATCGACATCGCCGAGGAAGTCCAGGTCGCAGTGCTGGTCAGGTTTTGTGTCGTGCCGTTGCTATAGGCCCCAGTAGCGGTGAACTGATCCGTGTAACCAGCCACCACCGACGCTGTGGTGGGAGTGATGGAAATCGAAGTTAAGGTCTCTGTGACCGTCAACGTAGCTGAGCCACTAATCGTCCCTGATTCGGCAGTGATGGTCGTGGTTCCGGCCGCCACACCAGTGACTAACCCTGTGTTGCTTCTGACCGTTGCCACCGAGGGCGCGGACGAAGTCCAGGTGACCTCCGTAGTAAGGTTCTGCGTCGTACCGTTGCTGTAGGTCCCGGTCGCGGTGTACTGATGCGTGTGACCCGCAGCCAACGACTCTTTGGCGGGGGTGACGGAAATCGATGTCAAGGTCGCCGCCGTCACCGTCAGCGTGGCCGAACCGGTAATCGTCCCGGAAACGGCGGTGATGGTTACACTTCCCTGAGCCAGGCTGGTAGCCAATCCGCCACTGCTTATAGTTGCGATAGACGTCGCCGACGAGGTCCATGTCACCGTGCCTGTCAGGTTCTGTGAGCTGCCGTCGGTGTAAGTTCCGGTGGCCGTGAACTGCTGACTGGTGCCCAGCGCAATCGTGGGCGCCTGCGGAGTGATCGCAATCGAGACCAGCGCCGGACTCGCGATCGTGATCGTGGTCGAAGAAGTAACTGATGCGAGTGTAGCCGTGATAGTTGCGCTTCCCTGCCCAGAACTGGTCGCCAGACCATAGCTGCCCACACTGTTGCTGATGATCGCCACCAGCGCATTCGAGGAACTCCACGTCACCAGCGAGGTCACATCCTGTGTGCTCCCGTCGCTGTACGTTCCAGTCGCGGTGAACTGCTGGCTGTTGCCCAGAACAATCGTCGGCGCCTGCGGAGTGATCGCAATCGAAACCACGGCTGCCGGATTGACCACCAGCGTCACCGCCGCACTCACCCCCGCCGAACTGATGCCGATCGTCGTCGTGCCCGCTCCCACGCTCGTCGCCAGTCCCGCCGTGCCCGCCGAGTTGCTGATGGTCGCTACCGTAGCCACCGTCGAACTCCATTGTCCCGTTTGCGTCACATCCTGCGTCGTTCCATCGCTGAACGTGCCTGTGGCCGTGAACTGCTGCGTCATGCCCAGAGGAATGCTCGCCCCTGGCGGATTGATCGTAATCGATACCAGCACTGCTGCCGTCACCGTCAGAACCGTCGAACCGCTGACGCCGCCCGAAGTCGCTGTGATGGTGGCCGTACCAATGCCGACGCTGCTCGCCAGCCCGGTATTGTTGATCGTCGCGGTGGAAAGCGTATCCGAAGACCAACTGGCAGTGCTGGTCAGGTTTTGTGTACTGCCATCGCTGAACGTGCCCGTGGCCGTGAACTGCTGGCTCGTGCCCAGCGCCAGCGAGGGCGTTGCCGGCGTAACCGCCAGTGACACCAGCGCGGCTGAGGTCACCGTAAGAATAGTCGATCCCGTCACCGTCCCGGCACTGGCCGAGATGGTCGCCGTGCCTTGTCCAGCGCTGCTGGCCACTCCCTGCGAACCCGCCGCATTGCTGATC
>Ga0302325_10013682_pt1 | contig 17297 bp, 21 predicted proteins | sample Palsa_T0_2_FD_201948 | JGI IMG/M metagenome (GOLD analysis project Ga0302325, IMG submission 201948) | Peat permafrost microbial communities from Stordalen Mire near Abisko, Sweden - Palsa_T0_2 | ecosystem: Environmental > Terrestrial > Soil > Palsa > Peat permafrost | place: Sweden: Abisko... | reverse complement strand
AACTCGGTCAAGGCCGTCGAAGCGCGGAACGGCGCAGCGAGAGCGGCCTGCTCATTCTAAGCCGGGCAGCCGCATCAGGAGAAAAGAGTGGCAACCTCAAGTGCAACTAACAATGAACCGGTCAGCGACGCGAGTGCCGCGAGAGTGGAAATGAAGTTCGAGGCGATCGTCATTCCAGTCGCGGATGTTGATCGCTCGAAAGTGTTTTACGCGAAGCTTGGCTGGAGGCTCGATGCAGATTTCCCATTCGACAACGGATTCCGCGTTGTCCAATTCACGCCTCCCGGCTCGGGGTGTTCGGTTCAATTCGGCACGAAGATAACGACGGCCGCGCCGGGCTCTGCCCAAGGTCTCTACCTGATCGTTTCCAATCTTGAAGCTGCTCGCAAAGAGCTTGTTGCCCGCGGTGTCGAAGCCAGTGAGGTGTTCCATACTTTGAAACCCGGTGCTCAATTCCGTCCCGAAAGCGAAGGTCGCGTCAGTGGGCCGGACCCCGCTCACCGCAGCTACTTTTCCTTTGCTACATTCAGCGACCCGGATGGCAACACCTGGCTGCTTCAGGAGATCACAACCCGCCTGCCCGGACGTGGACTCGGCAATTTGGACGTCTCGGCGCTGACAGAACTTTTAATTGAGACGGAGCAGCATCATGGCGAGTACGAACCAACCGCCCCGAAGCACCCCTGGTCGGGGTGGTACGCCGCCTACATTGTCGCCCGACAGGACGGGAAGACGCCCGAAGAAGCCGCCAAACTAGCCAAGCAGCACATAGAAGGTGCTCAGTGAGTGCGCCTTTCGGCCGATGATGATGAAAACCGCACGCCTTGCGGAGCCGCGACCGCTAGGAAGCGGCGTTTTTCAACGGAGTGCCCATGGGCCCGCGACCAGGCCCGCGACCCATCAATGACAATGAAAATCGACTCCGAGCCGGAGGCGTTAAGCGCCCCCAAAACCGCGCGCACGAAATCCTGGCCAACGATTCACTGCCCGCGCTCAAAGCCTCAATCTGAATTCCCCCAGATCAGGAAAGATCCGCTTGCGCAGCGGTGCTGAAACCCGGGAATACCTACGAACGCTTTTCTGGCTTTGATTCTTTCGGAGGAGGCTTGTGGGCCGCTGGGGCCGCCGGTCTCTTTTCCGGAGCTGGTTTTTGAGCAGGAACCGGTTTAGCCGCCGGATGATTGGCAACTTGCGTAACAGCCGCAGGCTTATATGGCGCAGCAGTTCTTGCCGCCGCGGCCGGTCGAGCAGGCACAGCGGTGTGTTGTAATTCCGCTACATTCGCTACCGGCCGGGGCACAGCCGCATGCGCCGGCATGCCGTGATTCACCGACGAAAAGTTCGAACGGTCTTGGCTGGCCACTTGCTCATGTTGTAGCTGAGCCGGCGTTGCCTGCATATGCGGTTGACTCGCAAACGCCCGCTCCTGCGGCGTGGGCGTGGCCGCTACTCCGTTCGGACCGCCATTGAAACTCGTGCGACTGTTATTAACAATCGTCGTGTTGTTAACCACCGTCGTGTTGATGTAAGTGTTATGAACCACCGTCGTGTTTACGTTCACAACCGCCGTATTATAGGCAAAATTTCCGCCTCGCCACGCACCGCCGACGAAACCGACGCCACCAAACCCGAATCCGTAGTTCACGCCCCCATAAAAGCCCACCTGCGCACCCCAGTAGCCCGCGTGAAAGAGATAGACGCCCCCACTACCCCAACCCCAATATCCCGGTGTCCAGAGGTAACCGGGTTGCGGAGCGGCCACCCACGTGCCGGGAACCCAATAATAGTCCCCATAATTGGCGTTCCAAGCCCAGTAACCCGGTGCCCAGAGATAGTTCGGCGCCGGGCAAGCCGGCTGCACATAAACCGGCAGCGCGGGAGGTGCAATGTTGACCGAAATCCCGATAGAAATCTGAGCGAAAGAAGCCCCCGGCATGGCAAGCATCGCTCCAGCCAGAACGATCTTGCCAACGAAGTTATGAATAAGCATCGTTACCTTTCCTTTTTGTGCGGAAAGACATAGCTCACCACCCCGCCCAGGCGGGCGAATGATCTGCTAAGAGACTCCCCAACACTACCAACGTGATTTTAGCCCATAGGTTTACCGGAGCCCCAGATTTCGCAAGAAGCCTTATATCCCGCACTACCGTGAACGCCGTCAAAACCGGTCTCACCGGCCGCACCGTCCAAAGAGCAATTCGCCGCCTATTCTGGCCCAACGGAACGAGCGCAAAGCCGCCTCCGCCCTTCGGAACCGCGACTCTCCAGAAACAGCTCGCAAGTTATTGATTCTTCGTTGGTGGATTTTGCTGTTTCAGGTACTTTGGATCGCGCGCAGCGCGTTCCCTTGCTGTCAAGGAGCGTCTCATTCCGCATACCCGTAGTACGTCCGTCAATCCGAGCGTCAATTCTTCAGTTCCACCGCGATGACCTCAAACGGCTGATCACTCAAATTCTCTTCTCTGTGCGTGATCGGCGTGCCCCAAACCGCCTCGCCGGCCTTGTGTTTGACAACGTCCACTTTGCCTTGCGGATCGGTAACGCGAAAATCCTGGTCTGTCAAAAACACCGTCACGCGGTTCAACGAATGTTCGTGCATAGGAGTCGCTCCATGCCCCGCAATCGTCGCGCGCAAAACGCGAACCTGCGAGTTCTCAAACTCGATCTTGTAATCTTTCGGATCAAGCTTGACCGGATCGAGATCGCTCGTGATCGCGTTTCCTGTGCCGGCCTCTTTCAATTCGATCTCAATAATGTTGAAAGCATCGTTACCGATCACTTCCGGGGAATGCATCCCTTCCGGCGCACTCCATTTCACCTCACCCTCCTTCCAATCGAACACGCTTGGCTGCCGCCCGTCCTGATATTCGAAACGCTGCCGCCCCGCTTGCAGATAAATCATCACCCGGTTCTGCGTGTGCTCATGAAACTTTCCTTTCACGTGCGGCTTTTCGAGCGCACGTATAACCTTCACTTGAGCGTTCTCAAAAAGGGTGGCTGACGGCTCAATGGGAATCGACCCGAACAGCGCGCAACCACTCAGCAGGGCAACCGGCAGCTTCATTTTCATAAGCCCCGATGATATCGCTTGCGGAGCAAGCTCCAACCGGTAGACCGGAAACCATCGCTGCGCGCCTCCCTCTAACGCTACGGCGTCTGTGGCTCTGCCGCGGGTGTTTCGAATTTGCCGCAACGCCCGCGCAATCCTTCGCGCAGTTTCTCGCGCTCCTCCGGCGTCATCTTTTCCCAGCGATCCCTCAGACGCCGCCGCCCCATTCCCGAGGGGCCGCGGAACCCGCCGAAGAAAATCCGGCTGAGAATCAGCAGTCCCAACGCTTGCCAGAACCCAATGGCATGCCAGCCGAACAAGCCCGGCATCAACCAATTCCACAACTCCATCACTAACGTGCCGAATACCGCGACGCCTATGATCGCCAACAACGCGATCTTAATGATTCTTCCTATCCGTTTCTTCATCATGTCTTGTTATCTCTTCCTGAATTCCTCGTAAATCTCGCCCAGCCGTTCGCGCAAATGAAGCACCGCATACCGCTTGCGCGAAAGCAAAGTGTTCACGCTCAACCCGCTCTCGGCCGCCAGCTCTTTAAAGCTGCGCCCTTCCAATTCGTGCGCCACAAACACCTCGCGCTGTTCCTCCGGAAGCTCGTCCAAAGCGTCCTCCAGCTCCTCAAGCAACACGCTTCTGGCATAAGCCGCTTCCGGTCCGGCATCGGGCGATGGCAGCAAATCTTCCCAAGCCCCTTCAATGGAATCGCTCAAAGCCTCCGGCCTTTTCTTCCGAAACGAATCCGCAATTCGATTGCGTGCCACCTGAAACAACCACGCGCCGATATGCTCAATCGGATTCACCAGCCGGTAAGCCTCTACCAGCTCGTACAAGACTTCTTGCAGGATGTCTTCGGCATCGCGCTGGTCCGGAACCCGTTTGCGAATGAAGTTCTGCCGCCGCGATCTCTGCTGCCGCACGGTCTCCAAGATGCGTTTATCTTGCTCCCCAACCACAGCCAACGCGTGCATCCACTTATGTAGACGAATCGGCAATGCAAATATTGTAAGGAAGCGATAAATATCCAAGCAATCAAGCGCAACCGCTCATCGAATCAGAGAGTTACGTTCGATAAACTGGTTTTCCGAACAAAACCTTGCGAAGCAACGTACTAGACAAAGGAAGATATCATGCCGCAAACCGCAATTTCTCATCTTGGGCAAGTTCACGCCCTGCTAGCCAGTAAGCGCTATTCCGTCACAGACCTGAACGACAGCGTTCTCAGAATTGAGGAACTGGAGAGCGGCATTTCGCTGCGCGCCGTTCTGGAAGGAGACATCCTATTCTTGTCCTTGGTCTGTATGACCGTGCCGGCAGCCAAAATCACCGCCGCCGTGATGCACAAAATGCTGGCCGCCGATAACGGCATCTCCACTTCGCACTTTCAGCTATACGACACTGGTAAGGGCGATGTGTCCGTCACGTTGAATAACTTTTGCAAGCTGCAGGATCTAGGGCCCGAAGACGAGGACGACATTCTTTCGTGCGTGAGTTTTCTGCTGGCGGATGTCGTGCATGCCCAGCAACTCATTGGCCAAGATTTGGCATAAGACGACGTGGCATAAGCAAAGGAAAGTAAAATCATGGCATTATTTTCAGATCTTTTTAACCGCGCCGGCCGGGTAGCGCGCGGCCAAGCAAATCAGGGCATGAGCGCCATTGAAGACGCCACGTTTGAGGCTACTGTCCGGCAAACCGTGCTCGACATGAAAACCCAATTGAACAATGTGGTTCAATCCTCCGCCATGGCGATGAGCAACTACAATCGCCTCGATGCCGAGTATCAGAAATATGTCCGGCAATCGCAGGAATGGAAAGATCGCGCCGGACAAGCCCTCGATGCCGGCAATGAAGATCTGGCTAAGAAGGCGCTAGCCAAGAAGGCCGAGTCCGACAAACAGATAGCCTCCCTGCAGACGGCCATCGATTCGGCGCGTCAAGCCAGTGACTCGCTCAAGAACCAAGTGATTGAACTGAAGCACAAAATCGAAGAAGGCGAGCGCACCGCCACTACGCTGGTCGCCCGCAAAAACGCCGCCATGGCTCAGCGAAAAGTGTCGGAAGCTCTGGCAGGCGTCGGTAAAGCCGACAATGCCTTCGCGCAGCTCTCGAATTTCGAGCAATCGGTAGCCAAGGAAGAAGCCACGGCCAAAGCTTTCGATCAACTCGCTAACGCCGGCACTGACTCAAACCTGGAAGCTGAGTTCGCAAAATTGCAAGGTCACACCGTAGATGCCGACCTCGAAGCATTGAAGCGCGAGCGTATGCAAAGAGTGGAACTGCCGAAAGAATTGCCGCCCGCGAGCGGACACTAACATGCTGTTCCACCATAAGCCGAAGTCTGCCGCTCCGCTGGAAGATCTGGCCAATCTGAAGGTGACGGGCGCCCGGGTGGGAGACGTCCTCTCCGTCGTCGGTGCTGCCGCTGATTTCAGCGATCTCGATTTCACGGTAGACCGCAGCGATCAGTTGGAGGCCGGTAGCCGCCGCTGGCTAGAGCTGAGTGGCACCTGGCGGGACAAGCGGGTTTATCTCGAAGTCCACGATGAAGAGACGCCGGAAGTGTATGGCAACTTCGACGGCCGCCGAATCACGCTCGATGAGCTGGGTCTGAGCGAAGACGATCTTGGGCAAATCGACGCGCGGCAGAATCCTGCAGACTTCCTGGATTTTGAAGGCAAATTCTGGATGTACCGCTTTAGCCGCGAAATGGGCGTATTCAGCCAAGGCAATGCAACAGGCCGCGGCTTTTATGCCTGGCAATTTCAGGAAGAAGGCGGCAAGCGCTTTCTGAACGTCCGCAAATATGAAGGCGAGCCGTTCTTCGGCGCCATCTGGGCAAAGATTGAGCCGGCTGACGTAACGGTTTATCGGAGCAAGTAATGAAACGCCGTCAAGGCAATTTGTCTCTTTTCGCGGTTGCGCTTTTGGCAGCCGCCATGCTTCACTCTTGCGTCGGTGGTCTCCCTCCGTCGCTCGCCAGAGACATCCGCGACGAAAGCGACAAGCTACTGGCAGCGGAGCAGGAAGTACAGCACTCACAACAAACGGTGCAGCAGGATCTCACGCAAGCCCCGGACCTGTTCGCCGGTGCTCCTGAACCCGTGCAATGGACCGCCGGATTCGCCACCGCTCACCAAAAGCTCGACTCCGCTCAACGCGATGCCAAAGAGTTAGCCAATCTGACTCACGCCCGCGGCAAAGATGTGGAAAGCCGCGCGCGCCGTCTTCTCCTGGAAGAGCGCGGCTTACGCGAAGCGGCGGTGGCCGATTCGAAAACGCTGGAAGCGAACGCCGCCAAGTGGCTGGCGTTTCAGCATGATCTAAAGACCTCCCTGGACAGCATGAATCGCGAGTATCAGACGATTCGCACCGTAGACCTAACACCCGTTGCCAGTAAGATCGCGCAAACCGAGAAAGATTGGCCGGCGAAAACGTCGGACTTAGATAGCCGCTTGGCCACACTCCGTGCCATTCCAAAGACCGCCGAGAGTGAGTGGACAGCAACAGCAGCCGCCCGCCAGGATGCGGCTGCTGGAAAGGCCACGGGCAAGGAAGTCGCGACTCTGATCGAGACTGACAATCTCCTGTCGCAACAAGCCAAGACCCTCGCGGCCGGACCGGATGAACTCCGCGGCCTTTGCAGCCAACTCTATGACTCATGGGACAAGATCCTGACCGATCTTGACGAATCTCGCTACGGCGAAGACGATCTCTACCGCGAACGCATCAAAACCGTTCGCACCCACTTCATCGATGTGCCCGCGAAAAAGACCGAAACCCACAGCGATGAGCATTGGACCACTGTCTCGGAAGCTTCGTTCGATTCCGTAAGGAACGATCTCGGAATGGCGATCGCCCATAAGGACGCCGGGCATTATGACTCAGAAGCGGTGAACACGCCCCAGCCTCCCGGCTATTCGTACATTGCTTCGCCGGAACAAGGCTCGAACCAATACGGCTACTGGACGCATAACGGCGGCGAAAGCTTCTGGACTTTTCTTCCGCAGTATTTGCTGCTGCGCGAGTTGCTGTGGAATCATGATTACCGGCCCGTCGCCGTGGGCGATTACGGCGCCTATCGCATGGCGGCCCGCAACGGCACCAGTTACTACGGCCAACAAACTCCCAACAGCCCGCCGAAGTATGGAAGCCATGGAACGTTCACCCAGTCGCATTATGCCGACAGCCGCTATGTGCAATCTGGCAGCTTCAAAACCTCGGCCTATGCGTCTCGCGGCAGCAGTCCTGGATCAAGTTTCGGCAACGCGCACGCCGAGCCCGATCTTGGCAGCGCCGGAAAACGTTTTGGGCGACAACCCGGCAGCGCTCCTCAAGGCCAAAGATTCGGCCGCCCCAGTGGCGGCTTCAAGCCGAGTGGCCGCGGCTTCGGCCGGCGGCGATAGTTCAGAGCCGCGCGCGTCAGCAAGCGGTTCCTGATACAAGAAAAAGGGGGACACTCCGGGCTCCCGCTGATACTGTCGCCCCGAACCAGTCGATAGGCGTGTCCCCCTTTTTCGCGCCCTCTAACCCGCATAACCCACCTCCGGAATCATCCCAATCGCGTAACACGAGCATTCCGCAACACACAATCCGTAGCCAGTGCAGTTCGCATATTGAATGCTGAAACCCAGCCCCCTCCCAGTTCGTCAATCGCGCTCTCCGGGCAAAATCGTATAGCACTTGGCGCACTCGAAACAATTTCCGCAGGATAGGCAGCGGCGGCATTCCGAGTGCGCCTCATCATGCCCCTGGATAACTTCCGCAAACGTGGACTCGCGACACCCGTTATCAATATGCGCCGCGCGCCTATGTCGTGAAAGCTGGATTGGAAAAACTTTGCATGATGGCGAAGCCTGCGCCGCGCGTATCGCGGGCATCGCGTTCGAGATTATTTGCTGTGGCGATAGAATGGGGTTGAAGCTGCACTCGGTCAGCTCGAAGAGCCATCATGGAACCCATTCAGCTCATTAGCAAAGACCCCGACATCCTCGGGGGTACCCCAGTCTTCCTAGGCACTAGAGTCCCGTTTCAGGCTCTACTCGACTATCTGGAAGGGGGACAGACCCTGGATGAATTCCTGGACGATTTTCCCACCGTGTCAAAGGACGCGGCGATTGCCGCTCTCGAATTGGCGAGATCGCTGTTAGTCAGTCAGTTGGAATGAGGGTCCTGCTGGATGAATGTATTCCACGCAGGCTCAAGTACGCGTTCACGGACCACTACTGCCTCACTGTTCCAGAAGCGGGCTTGGCCGGGCAAAAGAATGGGCGCCTGCTTTCACCTGCAGAGAATGCAGGCTTCGATCTGTTTTTCAGATGGACAAGGGTCTTCAATACCAGCAGAACCTTGCCGGCCGGAGCATTGCCATCCTGATTTTGCGTGCCAAATCGAATCGGCTGGCCGATCTTTTGCCGCACATGGAAGCGTGCCTATCGATCACGTCATCGATTCAACCGAGACAGGTGATACGTGCCGGCGAGCCGAGCCCATGAGCCGCGCTTATCACTCCCGCAATAACCGCTCATCTACCAGTCTACGTCAATAGTGTCCGGCTAACGCATCGGGCGAGGGCGGCAAGCTATAGCTGGGTAGGGACTTAGGTAATGTTTGAGGATTTTTCGATTTGAAATTATTCGGGCGAATTTTTGGGCACCCTAAATAAGGCAAGCGTTGCGGGCAGGCCGGACAATGGAGCATGAACGTTGGCCGAACGGTGTTCGCGCAAGTGATGGATCATGTGCCCGTCTACGAGTTCAATAAATGCGTGCGCCGTTATGGCGGCGATTCCCGCCCTCGCGGATTCTCCTGCTGGGATCAGTTTCTGTGTCTGAGTTTTGCGCAACTCACATATCGCGAAAGCCTGCGAGACATCCAAGCGTGCCTACGTTCGGTGCAAGGCAAGCTGTACCACATGGGCTTTCGCGGCCGCATCGCCAGGTCCACGCTGTCGGATGCCAACGAGGTCCACGGCTGGCGCATCTATGCCGACTTTGCGCAATTGCTGATCGCCACGGCCCGACCGATGTACTCCGAAGAGTCGCTCGGCTTCGATCTGGACAGTACCGTCTACGCACTCGACTCTACCACCATCGACCTTTGCTTATCGGTGTTTCCGTGGGCCCGTTTTCAATCGTCCAAAAGCGCGGTGAAGATGCACACTCTCTTAGATATGCGCGGCTCCATACCCAACTTTCATTGAGGTTTCCGACGGAAAATACCCGGACGTGCGCATCCTCGACGAGATCGTTCCAGAGGTCGGTGCCTTCTACGTTATGGATCGAGGCTATCTCGACTTCGAACGTTTGCATATATTACAACGCTGTGGCGCCTTCTTCGTTACGCGCACCAAGTCCAACGTCCTGTTGCGCAGGCGTTACTCACGCGCGGTCGATCTCGCGACAGGCTTGCGCTCCGACCACACGGTTGTGTTGACCACCGCAAACTCCCGCAAACACTATCCCGACGCGCTCCGCCGGGTACGTTATCACGACTCCGAACAAGACCGCACGCTCGTCTTCCTCACCAATAACTTCGATCTTCCGGCTCTCACCATCGCGCAGTTGTACAAGTCGCGCTGGAAGGTGGAACTCTTCTTCAAATGGATCAAGCAGCATCTGCGCATCAAGGCTTTTTACGGCCATAGCCAGAACGCCGTGAAGACTCAAATCTGGACAGCCATCGCCATTTATGTTCTGGTGGCGATCCTGAAGAAGCGGCCCGCCCTCGACGCCTCCCTTTTCCAAATCCTACAGGTTCTCAGCGTTACCCTATTCGAGAAAACCCCCATTCTACGGGCCTTTGACGACACCGCCTCCCAAGTCAAATTGGATTCATTCTCTAACCAATTGAGTCTATTTGATTTATAGCCGGACGCTACTGCGTCTACGTATGCGTCGAAGAAGCTCTGGGGTTTCGTGAGTCGCGCCATGCTTTCGTGCGCACCCGTATGTATTCCTGGTAGTCGCTGTTCGTTCTCAGCAGAGGCATGGTGTGGTGTGTTCCACCCTTCCCATCTGGAACCGCAAGCTCAGCCACCAGCTCGGCCTGCACCTCCTGCAAGTGCGAAGGCCGATCCACATCCGGATTCTGCGCCCCGGAAACCGGCACAGTCACGCCGGCTAGCGGATCGTCCGTGCGGGCTTGCATCAGCGTCAGCACATCTCCCACATCGCTCGCAGCCTCGTCTCGAGCAGTGAGTGCCGGCAGACTCCAGCGCACTTCGATGGTCTTTAAAATCGACGTGTGATCGAGCGGCATGGCTCCATCGCCCACACGAAACACCGTGCCGGCAGCGATCAGGGGCGACACCAGCACTGTCGGCACGCGCGGGCCGAAGCGAGTGAAATCAAAGCCATACTCGCCGGCCGAATCGTCCGGTGGCACGGCTCCTGAAGGCGGTGGCACGTGATCGTAGCAGCCTCCGTGCTCGTCGTAAGTGATGATGAGCAGCGTTTGATTCCAGGCGGGGCCATTGCGTAGGGCGTAGTATACGTCGTGAATCAGCTGCTCGCCCAAAGCAACGTCATAGTTCGGGTGCTGGCTGTTTCCGCTGGCGCTCCAACTGGGCTCCAGAAACGTGTAAGCCGGCAGCGTGCCGTTGGCGGCGGCTGCTTGGAAATCGGTGAACTCGCCGAAGTGGCTGTCGTCGGCATCGGTCGTATCGGGAAAGTCCATGCGCGTCAATGGCGGCGCGTCGTAACCGTAGATACTCCACGACAAGTTATTTTGCGAGAGCAGACCGAAGATGGTCGGGGCTGTGTACTTTTTGGTCTTGTCGTTCATATAGCCTTGTGACGTTCCGGCATTCACGAAGGCGCGATTCGGCAGTGTCTCCGTTGGCACAGACCCGAACCAGTAATCGCAAACGGCGAAACCGCTTGCCAAGCCGGAAAGAACAGGCAGCGTTGCCGGAGAGAACACTCCCATGATGTCGTTGGCCGTAGTGCCTGCGATAATCGACCAACCCTCGCTTGACTCCCAGCCGAGAGTGTAGCTGAAATCGGTGACAAAGCCGTTGTTCGTCGCCACTGGCGGCGTGGGAGCCTTCGTGCTGCCAAAGAGCTGAGAATTCGTGGCCGAATAGCCTTCGCCCGGATCGGCGCCGGGCATGAAGTACGCGTCAGGATCGCTGGACGCGATCGCGAAAACCGGCACCGGCGAGCCGTCTGTGCCTGGATTGGATTCCTGCCCGGTCAAACCCTCAAAGGGCTGACCCGTGGGCGAGACATTGCCACTCGCGGAATATAACAATCCCAGCATGTGGTCAAAGGAACGGTTCTCCAGCATGAGAACAACAATGTTGTTGATGGAAGCGAGTTGATTGTTAGGCATGCTTACGTCTTACTGAGTAACACTATAAACCCCAGTTGTTAAAGGTTGGTTACTTTCCGCGAAACCGGCCATGTTCCGTGAAGCCAAATGCCTTGGTCAACCAAGCTCTGGCCTCTCCTGCCCGCGTATGTCGAAACGCTTGACCAAACCGTTTTCGATTAGAAATACATGGCCAACTTTCGTGTCCGCGAGCAAGTTGCCGTTGAGGTCGCGCACGACCTGATGGACATCGACAATCACTTCGCCGCCCGGACCCACGGAAAACGCAATGGGATCGACATGCGGATCGACCATAGCCCACTGGCGTGTCCAATAGCTGCGGACTCCAGCGCGACCCTGAACGTGACCGCCTTCCATGCCGTTCGCCCAAGTGACATTTTCGTCCAGGGACTCGATAACCTTCTCCGTGTCGCGCGCGTTGAACCGATCGTAAAGGTGATTCAGCAGTCTAACTTCATCCGACATTCACACCTCCGTTCGATTCTATCTTGATACCTGGACGCGGATCGTTGATTCCTCACACATTTCTCGCTAGACTCACCTTCGAGGAGATATGCACCCATGTACGACATGAATAATCTAAGCAAGCTGAAGAGTTTGGAGGCGAATGCGCCGGAGGGAGTAAAAGCCTTTTGGGCTTTCGACAAGGCGGCCATGGCTGCCGGAGCGATTCCGGTCAAATACAAGGAGCTGATGGCGCTCGCGGTGGCATTCACAACGCAGTGTCCCTATTGCATCGAAGTTCACGCGAAGAAGGCACGGGAAGCACAGGCCACGGAGCAGGAGATCTCGGAGGTGGTTATGATTGCGGCGGCACTGCGGGCGGGCGCGGCTGTCACGCATGGCACTCACGCGCTGGCGTAGTTAGATGAGCTACCGACTGCCATCTCTCTTCGGCGGCACGGCGGCATCCGCTTTCTCCGTCTTCTCCGGCGGGAAAAGTTCTTTGACATCCATATTTTTATCGAAGGCGACGTCGAAGAAGCCGATCATCATTTCATCCCAGCTTTGGTCGCCCCAAGAGATGCGCTTGGTTGGGTCCGGATTATAGGGATTGTTGGCGGAATTGTCGAAATGCGCGGTGCAGTGGATCTTGGTTCCCTTTGGGACAACAATGTCGCCTTGCGGCAAATAGATGAGCTGCCAACTGAAGCTGTAGTTCGGAACACGCAACAACACTTGCGATTCACCTGTAGGGTAGACAGCCTTGTACTCGAAATCCTTGCCGCGCAGATGCATGTGCGGCATCAGTGAAACGATGCGGGAGTCTGTACCAAACTCAAACTCGGATTCGGCTTGATAGTTCGCATCGCCGGCCGGAATTTCGAACTTGTCGTTTGTGGCGGCGAGCGTAAGAACGCGCTGCTTCACGTCGGCGGCATTGGCGAAAACAAGGCCAATCTTGGTTTGATCCGTTCCGGGGTGGCCGTTGGTTGTGTAGTGCATCTGGAAAACGATGTCGGAACCGGCGCGGATCAGTTTGGCGCGGCCCGGCGGAAAGGCATCGGGCGGCATGCCGGGCGCGTAGCCAACCAGAAATTCGGCGTCGCTCATATCGCTTTCTTCCTTGGTTGGAACGTAAGGCACACCGGGTTTGATGCCGGCCAGCCATTTCGAATCAGGCGGACGAACGAACGCAATCACGTGGTGAAGAACGGCGCGATTGTCGGGACGCACTTCCACCATCTGCACCCAAACATCTTTATCGAACTTGCCGGGAATCAGCACATATTGATAGTCGATGGTGCCGGTAGCGGGGACGTGGAAGGGAGCAGGCATTTGGAGAATCTTGTCGGGCTTTTGAATGTTCCAACCTTCGGTGAACTGGCGAGCGGGCGGGAGATCTTTGGGATCGCCTTCCGGCGCGCCGTTCTTGGCCCACGCGGACAGCACGGCGATGTCATGTGAGGAAAGCGAAATGTCGTTCGTGAAGTGGCCGTAGTGTGGATCGGCATACCACGGTGGCATTTTGCGCAGTGTCGCCGCTTCGTTGATGGCCGCCGCAAAGGGCCTCGTCTCTTTGTAGGTGGTGAGCGGCATAGGAGCGATCTCGCCTGAGCGGTGGCACTGCTGGCAGTGCTGCTGCATGATAGGCATTACATCGCGGTTGAAGGTGGGTGTGGCGACGTCCGGCGCTGCGGCGAGCAGCGCGGCAGCTGAGACAAGCGAAAGGAAGAGAAGGTTCACGAAGTGTCCTCGTTGAGACGGCATTCAAACATTGTAGCCGATTTTCGCGTTCTAATTTCCGCATATCCATGCGCATGGCCATGCGCGGCTTGTGATAATCAGGAACCTATGGAAACGCAAATCTTGGTACTCCGTTTGGCGCTCGCGCTTTGCCCGACCTTGGCCATTGCACAATCACAGCCTGCTTCCCACGCGGCTGCCGCCGTTCTGGTGAAGGCTGGAAGGCTACTCGATGTTCGGAAAGGTAGCTACATTCAGAACGCCGGTTATGGATTGAAGGCGAGCGTACAAGGAAGCGGGTCCATTCTCCGAGGTCCGGACGCACGCGCCGAAAGACGCCAAAATCATCGACTTGGGCCGAGCCACGGTCTTGCCCGGTCTGGTCGATTGCCATACGCATATCATGGCTCGCATTCCGGATACGGACGACGGGTACGCGCTCAATCTGGCGACGAAATCGCAAGCGTTCCGAGCGTTGGAAGGCGCCTACAATACGCGCATCACTTTGAACGCGGGGTTTACGGCAATCCGCGATGTCGAGAGTGAGGGCTCCGAATATGCGGACGTGGCATTGCGCGATGCGATTTCGCAAGGATTGGCCGAAGGTCCTCGCATGCAAGTGGCGACGCGCGCGATTGCAGCCGTCGGTCAATATGAGAGGGGAGCTGGCGAAGGCAAGGCCGGAGCGAAGCGGAGTGCATTTCAGCCTTGCCCGTCAGCTAGGATGGGACGACAGCAGCAGAGCAAGGACTTTTTGGTAGGTAGGATCTAGGTCGGAAGTTTCAAGGAAGACACTTCATCGCGCCTGCGGCCCGAATTCGCGGAGCGACACCTTGTGAGAAGGGCGTCCCGTGGCGTCGTCCAACGAAGCCCGACGTCTGCAAAACGCTGAACCTCAGCCATCTGTCAGTTCGGTTTTTTCTGGCGCAGCTTCAATACTTCCGCGTACGCTTCTGGAGAGAGATCAGGGAAGAGGTAATCACCTGCTGGCTTAGTCTCCATTCGCTTAGCCCTGCTGAGGTCGATAGACAGCGCGACATCCGTATCCTCCGCCAGCATGGCCGCAAGTACTCCGGTCAGTTCCGGCATTACTTGAGCCAACGGAACGAAGCCGTCCTTTGCAAAATGGTTCAGGGATGTGTTCGATCCGGTGACTTCGCAAGTTGTCGCAATAGCGCTCGGCCGCTGCGGAATCCAAAAAGTCTTGCAGGACTGCATAACCATCCGCCGTTTTCCTGGCCAGAGTGCGGGCCTCTTCAAGCCAACCAAATTTCCAGAGCGAAAAGACGGCACGAATGAGCTGATCTTCCGAGAGCGAACTCGATAGCCTGTGGAGCACAAACACGTTTTTGGCAGCACTCTTCGGGTGCAGACGCCCGGACCGCTGATCCCTTTTCTTGCGGCTTGCTTTGCCCATATCGCGGTTCATTTACCTGATGGGATCAGCGGGCAAACGGGCCGCCTGCACTGGCGGGGCTGTACCAGCCAACGTAGTGGGTACATTTGCCCTTATCTCTGTGCAGGGCCAAAGCAAGGTGTAAGATGCTCTGGCCTCGCCCGACCGCCTTAATCGTCGGCTGCCCGTTGCTCTGGTTGAGGTGCTATTGCCGCTGCCTGTACATCGTTCTTATGCAGGTCCAGCGCCGCATTCAATTCGGTTTGTTTGACTAGCAATTCTTTCAGCCGGGCTTCGTGTTCGAAGGGCTTTGCCAATTCACATTGAAAAGCCGCGAGGTTCGCTTCGAGTTGCTGAAGCTGTTCCCGCTCGCGTTCGGCAGCGCGTTCCAGGGACCGGAGGGTGTACTCGATGCTCTGGATAGTCCCTACCGGATTCGCCGGGTTCAGACTGGCTGAGTAGGTGCCGCTGCCGCGCAGGAAGAGTGAGGGCACGGGATCGGATTCCAGAAAGGATGGGCGCTTGCCTTGGCTTACGATGTCAAAGCCGCGGAAGTGCGCGCGGACTTGGCGCGATTCATCGTCTTTCCAGGTGAGGATGAGGTACGTCAGGGCCTTGGCCGCTTCTTCGCGAGACCCCTTGCCGGCGAAGGTCCGATTGCCCATGGTCATCGAAAACGATTCGGAATCGTTGCGATCGCGTAAAGCGATATCGGCCTCGATCTGGGCAATCATCTGGCGGGACCGCTCGACACGGAACGGCAGTTCAGAGACTTCGCGCGTGACGCGGTAGAGCTGGTTTTGATGCGAGGCCCGGAGCGCGTCGAGCTTGCGGATTTCGGTATCGACACGGACTTTCTCCATCACGAGCGGGTTGCCGGAGGCAATGGCTTTGATTTCGGCGAAGGTGAGCGCGGCGTTTTCCAGATCTTCGACACGGCGTGTGGAGACATCGCCGCACATGACCTGGGCGATGAAGCGCGCTTTGACCTCCAATAATTGCCACTTGACCGGCCAATCTTTCGTCATTTTTCGGTTGTTCAATCCGGTCAAGTTCCGCCGCGACGGCGAGTAGTCGCTTGTCGAGGCGCTGGAGCGTGCGCTGGATCTTTGCGTCGGTAAGCTGGCGGCGATACATCTCCAGCAGGTGGCGCGCAGCGGCGAGCGTTTGGCGGATTCCGGGAAGATCGGCGGTGGCGGATTGATTGGGGAAGGAGGGTATCAAGCGATGCGTGTGAGACACATTGAGTTGGGCGGCGTGGAATTCGCGTTGTAGGTCACGTTGAGTAACCTCGACATAGCGCAAGGTCATGCGAATGTCTTTGTGCCCGAGCAGTTGCATGAGAGCAGGAAGGCTGACGCCGAGGCGGATCATCTCGGAGGCATACGTGTGGCGAAGCTGGTGCGGGGTGACCGGACTGGAGCAGGCCGCTCGCTTACCAGCATCCGCAAGGGCGTTCCGAAGACCGTGATACAAAGGATCGCTGCGGCCAAGACGCGGGAGTAAGAAGCCCTGCGATCTCGCCAGTTGAGCGGGCGAAGCCAGAGTACGCAGGTCGAGAAGACGGGCTACGTTGTGTCGAGCGTCGGCATCGACGGGAACCAGGCGTTCGTTGTGCAGCTTGCCGATCGGGACATGGAGAGCCCAGGCGTCACTGTCTAACTGCCGCAGGCAATCGAAAGACAGATTGATGCATTCGCGGATGCGCATACCTGTAGCACGAATGAGGAGCAACGCGTTGGTGTTCAAGTCGTCAGTGCGGCGCAGTTCCTTCTGCAGCAGCTGATCGTCCTGCGGAGCAAGCGGTCTGGGCAAATAGCGCGGTAGGGGAGGAAAATCTTCGGTACGAATGAGGTCTGGCGCTAGGGCGTGGCCGTTGGCGGCGAGGTCGTCGAGCATCCTGCGGAGACCGAGCATATAGCAGCGACGGGTTTTGTTGGACAACGGCGGTTGCTGTTCGCACAAATGGCGGAACCAGGCAAGCAGATGAGGATCGCGACGGAGTTGGGAGAGTCGGCGTACCTGCGGGAAAGCGGCGTGGAGCCAGGAGAGGAAACGGCTGGCAACACAACGATAGTCAGTCACGCTGTTGGGGCGCAGTGTCAGAGCGAGAGTACTGAGGTGCGTTTCAAAGATTTGATCGAGGCTCGACGTCGACTTCTTCATAAGACCTGCGAAGATCCCAACTGTGCCCGCTTCTCGACGGCGCGAGCGTATTCGCGCCAAACATCCTGAGGGGCCAGCTGGATGTAGAGCATGGTGGTGTGGATTTGCGAATGACCCATAAGATGTTGCAGGGCGGGTAAGGAGATG
>Ga0302325_10013681_pt1 | contig 17297 bp, 15 predicted proteins | sample Palsa_T0_2_FD_201948 | JGI IMG/M metagenome (GOLD analysis project Ga0302325, IMG submission 201948) | Peat permafrost microbial communities from Stordalen Mire near Abisko, Sweden - Palsa_T0_2 | ecosystem: Environmental > Terrestrial > Soil > Palsa > Peat permafrost | place: Sweden: Abisko... | reverse complement strand
CGGGCGTTAGCGTGGCGGTGCAGGTGAAGTCCTGGCTGGTGCCGGGGGAGCGGTCGTCGGTGATGTTCAGGCGGCTTCCGGCTTGCCCGGCGAGGGAGGTGACGGTGTCGAGCATGCCGCGGGGCAGCATGAGTCCGCCGTCGATGGTCTCCTGGTAGCAGTGCAAGAACCGGGGGATGTTGTAGGTGGAGGCGCGCATGCGCTGCCGCTCGTAGAACTGCGGGTTATGCATCGAGGCCGCGTGCCGCAGCGTCGCCGTGAGTCCTGGCGTTAGCTCCGCTTGCTCTAGCCGGATGCCGGCGCCGAGCCGGGCGCTGAGGACGGGCGGAGCCGGTGGCCGGGTCTTGGTCGAGGACGGGGTGGTGAGCTGGGTGACTTCGGCGGCGACGGCGACCTTCCCGGCGCGGCCGGCGGCGCGCCTGAGTTCCTGCGGAGTCATCCGGCCCAGGGTGGACAAGTAGGCCCACTGGTCCTCATGCGGCTCCAGGGTCTCCAGATCCAGGAAGACCGTCGCGCCGTTCTGGCGCGCGGGCTTGAACAGTGGGGCGGCGATCAGGTTCCCGACCCCGCCTGCGGGCAGCAGGTCCTGGGATGGGAACAGCCGGTCGTAGCTCGCCAGACTCATCCGGCCGCGCAGCGCTATCGCCTCGTGCAACAGCCCGGTGCCGAGCCGTCGGGCCATCTCGGCCGGGACCGGGGAGGTGAAGAACACCCACGTGTGCGCGCCGACTCCGGACCGGGAGACCTCCAGAGCGACGGGGACCTGCAGGGCACGACCGGCCTTGACGTACATAAGGGCATCGAGCATCGCCTCCGGGCCGTCGAAGTCAGCGGCCAGCCACCAGCACTGGTCACCGTCCAGCAGCGGGTAGAGCCCGATATGAACCTCTCCCTTCAAGTGGGCGGCCAGTACCTGCGAGGTGAGCGGCAGGTAGTTCCGGTGCTCGTGGCGGACTCCTTTCTGCCAGCCGCCGCGCACCGCTGGGACCCATCCGGACTTGCCCGTCCGCTGGTTATCGAACCGGATCGCATACAGATCCTTTCGCGCCGCGAACAGCGCGCCGAAGAACGCCACCTTGGCGTCCTCCGCCGACCTGTGATGCACGAATCCGGGAGGGACCTCGAAGTAGGCGGCCTGCGCGGGGCCGGGCGGGGCAGCCTGTTGCGGGGTGAGCCTCAGCAACTTGAGCAGCCGGGCATTCTCCGCCCGCAACCGCGCCAGCTCAGCCTCAATGTCCGAAGAGATACCAGTCACGGTCACAAGTTATCCACACGCAATCACCGAAACCGTGGCATCGGCACGTGCCCTTTTCGAAATCTCGGTCCGTGCAGCTCATGCCGCACGTTGGTACCCATGGAGCACCCCGCCGAGTATGCCTGCGGCAGTGGCCCAATGGCTGGCAGTATCGCGGGATTGGGACCATACGGATGCTCTACCCGATCTTCGTCCGCCCGGCTCGCTAGATGCCCTGCTGGCACGCCCGGCAGCGTCGAAGGACGCCCGAGTTGCTGGTGCTGCGCCACGAAGTTGCCGTGCTGCGGCAGCAGAACCCCAGGTCAGGGTCTGATTGGCCAGTACGGGCAAGGCCGGTGGGGACATCAGTGGGGACTAACAGTTCGGAATTGCCTCTATTGTCAATCCAGCCTCACTAGTGTCATTCTTTCCCATGTCGGGCTGGACGCTTTACGGCAGGCGGCGAGAATTTCCAGTCCCATTTACCCGCGGAACCCGCTCCATTCGTCGTTCTGCTCGGCCAGCACCGCGCCGACCAGGCCGATGATGGCGTCGCGGCCGGGGAAGATGCCCACCACGTCGGTCCGTCTCCTGACCTCTTTGTTCAGCCGCTCCTGAGGATGGTCAGACCAGACCTGGCGCCGGGCTCCCGGTCCCGCACCGCGGGATCGCCGCCGCTGCTGGCTCACCGGCAGGCCACCGCGAGGCCTCGGCACTGGCACCCGCTTTTCCGCTCGCCCTGTCCGGCTCGTCCGTGGTGTTCGCCCGCCAGGTCGCTAACGTCCTGCGTCCCCGGCCTGGATCCGCGGCATCGGGCCGGGACCGTTCGGGCCTGTGGCTGCGGAACGCGGCCGCCGGGTTGTGCGTGCTGGCCGCGGCCGCGGCGACGGTGAGCTTCACCGCCCAGTACCGCATGGTCTACGCCACCCGCCACCTCACGGTAGTCGCCGCCCTGGAAGCCGCGATCCCCGACGCCGCCGCCCTGGTCTTCGCCTCCCTCGGCGTCGCGCTGGCGCTGCACGGCCGCCGCGCGATCCGGGCCCGGACGCTGAACCTAGCCTCGGTCGGCACCAGCGTGTTCATGAACACCATCGCCGCCGCCCCGGGCTGGCGGAACCTGGCCATCTGGGCCATGCCCCCGATCGCCTACGCCCTGGCCAGCGACACCCTCATCGTCGTCCGCGCCTGGACCCTGGCCCGCCACCATGACCTGACCGGCCCCCTGGCCAGCGACCCGGCCACTCCGCTAGCCGCCATCGGCGGCCTGATCTTGTGGCTGCTGCGCCTGAGCCTGGCCCCGGTCTCGACCCTGGCCGGGTTCCGCGCCTGGGTCCTCGCCGAATGCCCGACCGCCCCCAGCCGCCGCGCCCCCCGCCCGCCGCTCACCCCCGCCGCCACGCCCCGGGTGGCCCCCTCGCCGCGGCTGGCCGGGGTCCCGCGCCCGACCAAGACGGCCCGGTTCCTGACCTTGGTCACCGAACGACACGGGCCTCTTGCCGCCGTCCCGCTGGACGCCGTGGCTGGCATCGCCGCGGCCCTGGCCCCCCAGGTCGACCTGAACCCCGGCGCCGCCCGCACCGCCCTGCGCCGAGCCGTCCTGTCTGCCCGGAACGGAGACCCCCGATGATGCTCAAGTACGCCATCGCCCTGGCCATCGTGCTCCTCCTGGCCGCGTTCTTCGCCTGGGCGTTCCTGCCCGCCCGGCACCTGCCCGGCAACCGCTCCCGCCACCTGCGGATCCGCCTCCACCTGCGACTCCACCCCGGCAAGGGCTTCGCCCACGTCTTCAGCCTGTGGCTGCGCTGGGGCCGCCTAGCCGCACTCCGCCGCTCGGCCCGGATCCGCCGCTCCCTCCCGCTGTGGTACCGGATCTGCGATTCGCGGCAGCACTCGGTGTTCCTAGGCCGGGCCCACTACCGGCACCGGCTTCAGGTCCCGCTCGAGGAGCACCTGCTGGTGATGGCGCCCCCGCGGACCTTCAAGACGGCGTTCCTGGCCGATGTGATCCTGCGTTACCCGGGCCCGGTCATCGCGACCACCACCAAAGCCGACATCTACGGGCTCACCAGCGCCGTGCGTGCCCAGTTCGGCCCGGTGCACGTCTTTAACCCCCAGCACATCGGCGGCGTCCCGTCCACCTTCCGCTGGTCCCCGGTCGAGGGATGCCAGGACCCGGCCACCGCGATCCGCCGCGCCGACGCGTTCGCGTTCGCCGTGTCCCAGAAGGGCGTGGAGGACGGCAGCTTCTGGTCCGCCAAGGCCAGCGATTACCTGCGCGGCTATTTCCACGCCGCTGCCCTGGCGGGTTATGACCTGCGGGTGGTCGCGGCGTGGGTGTCCGGTGCGGACCCGCACGTGCCGGAGCGGATCCTGGCCGCCGCCGGCGCACAGCAGTGGGCGCTCACCTTGGCCGAGCTCCAGTCCGAGGCCCAAAAGACCACTGCGACGGTCCGGATGGTGATGTCCAGGGCGCTGGCGTTCATGGCTGACCCGGCGCTGGCCGCCTGCGTCCTGCCCGGCGCCGGCGAAGGGTTCGACATCCCCGCGTTCCTGCGCGAGACGGGCACCGTCTACATGATCGCCGAAGCCGTGTCCGAGGAAGCCCCGGTCGCGCCGCTGTTCGCCGCGATGGCCACCGAGATCCACTGGATCGCCGCCCAGGAAGGCCAGGCGTCCCCATCGGGGCGGCTGGACCCGCCGCTGCTGATGGGCGAGGTGACGCAGATCTGCCCCGTCCCGCTGCCGGCCTGGCTGTCCGATTCCGGCGGCAAGGGCATCCAGATCTGCTCGGTTGTGCACGGCGAGGCGCAGCTGACCGGACGGTGGGGCGAGCATGGCCGTCAGGTCGTCCTGGACACCTCCTCGGTGAAGATGTTCCTGCCAGGCATCACCGACGTCACCACCTTGGACGCGGCGGCCAAGCTGTGCGGGCAGGCGTCGTGGAAGGTCCGCGGCCAGGACCACGCCAGCCGCCACGACGTCGCCACCCCGGACATGATCCGCCAGCTCCCCGCCGGGTTCGCGCTGGTGATCCGCGGCGGCTGCGCCCCGGTCATCGCCCGGCTGCCCCGCGCCTGGAAGAACCCCGCCTACCGCCGCGCTCGCCGCCACGGTGACGTCACCGCCGAACCCGCGTACGACGTCCCTGCAGCCGACGAGTGGACCGAACCGGACATCCCCGACCACGTGCCCGCCGGCCTGATCCCCGGCGACGACACATCCTTCCCCTGGAGCTGACCATGACTCCCGACCCCCTCCCCGGCGTCCTGGCCCAGCTGACCGCTCACCACGAGCAGATCACCCAGCTCGACACCCGCGAGACCAGCCACCACGCCGCGGTCACCGAACGGCTCACTCAGATCACCGACCTGGTCGCCTCCATCCGCTGCCTGCTGGATGACCACCAGCTCGCCCTGGCCCGGATCGAAGGCATAGACGGGCAGGTCACCGACCCGGCTGCCCATCTCGACGGGACCGCCCCCGCCGGCAAGGGCCCCGGCCGTTACGGTCCCGGCCCGGCCGCGACATGGTGGAAGCTCACCGACGCCGAACGGCAGGAGCCGATCGCGCGGCTGCGGTCCTGGGTAGAGCAGGTGTACCGGCCCGGTTACGGTCACCTGGCCGCCACCCTGGGTCCCTGCTGGCAGCGTCACGACCTGTGCCTGTACGGCCTGGACATCATGTCCGGCCTGTGGTCGGTGCTCTACCTGCAGCCCCGTCGCACCTCGGGGCTGCTGTCGGCCCAAGCCGAATACCAGGCCCGCATCCTGCCCGCCCTGGCCGACCAGCTCCGGCTGGAAACCTTCCGGTGCGGCCACCCGCACCACCCCGCACCAGCCATCAGCCATCCCCGGACCGCGCCATGACCGCCGCGATGCTCCGCCAGGCCCTGGCCTACGCCCGCTCCGGCTGGCCCGTGTTCCCCTGCCTGCCCGGCGCCAAGATCCCCGCCACCCGGCACGGCTTCCGCGACGCCACCACCGACCCGGTGCAGATCACCAGCTGGTTCGGCCGCGGCTTCGGCTGGAACCTGGCCATCGCCACCGGCGCCCCCGGACCCGACGTCCTGGACATCGACCAGCACGGCCCCGCCGGAAACGGCTACCCCGCGTTCACCCAGCTCCAGCAGGCCGGGCTGGTGACCGGCGCCGCCGCCTACGTACGGACCCCAGCCGGCGGAATGCACGCCTACTTCACCGGCTCCCACCAGCACAACGGCCACCTCGCCCGCCACCACCTGGACTTCAGGTCAAAAGGCGGGTACATCCTGGCTCCGCCCTCCCAGGTCGACGGCAAGCCCTACCAGCTCATCAAGAGCCTCGACGGCCGCGACGGCCTCGACTGGGACGCCGTCACACGTCTCCTGGAAATACAGCGGCAGCTGCCACCGGAAGAACCCCGTCTGGCTCCGACCCAGGACGTCAGCCACCTGGCCAACTGGGTCGCCAGCCAGACCGAGGGCAACCGCAACGCAGGCCTGTTCTGGGCCGCCAACCGCGCCCTTGACACCGATCCGGCCGCCGACCTGAACGCCCTTGCCGTCGCCGCCGGGGACGCCGGCCTCGACGAACCAGAGATCACCCGGACTCTCGACTCCGCCCGCAGAACAAGCCAGCCACGCCCTCATCCATCTGGCCGTCAGGCCGAGACGGAGAGCTGAGATGAGCATCGACGCCCGGCTCACCTCCGCCACCGTCTACGCCCCGGTTTTCGGCCGACGCCAAGCGGCCACCAGCGCCCCGGTCATCCTCGCGGTCGCCAGCGGCACCGTGCCACGTCCCCGCCTGGACGCTGGCGGCACCCGGCTCCGCCTGCGCGCCCTGCACGTCATGGGCCACGGCTCAGCCCGCATCGCCCGCGCCCTCGCCGCCCGCGAGATGACCATCCTCAGGCTCACCCGCGGCGACGCCTCATCGGTCAGCCCGCAGCTGCGCGACGCCATCTGTACGACCTGTACGACGCCTGGTGGGACAAGCGCGCCCCCGAACGCACTCGCGCTGAACGTGCCGCCGCCACCCTCGCCCGCCGCCGCGCCATCGCCGGGAACTGGTGCGCGCCCGCCGCCCTGGACGACGACAAGCTCGACACCCCCGGCTACCGCCCCCGCAGCCGCTGGCGTCCCGCCACCGGCACCGGCGTCGCTTCCGACATCCACCCGCCAGCCCGCCACCACCACGGAAGGAAGGGCGCATGAAAGACCACCGGATAGGCCTGGACCTGTTCAACGACGTGCTCGACGTGCTGCACGGGCACGGGTTCGCCCGCGGCGACGACGAGCACGCAGGCCGGGCCATCTTCCTCATCGGGGACCTTGCCCGCATCTACGAAGGCACGCAGGACTATCCGTTCGGTCCCTCCATCAATTCAGCACCGTCCCTGCAGATGGCACCTGAGCCGTCTGGCCAAGACAACCCTGCCGCGGTCATCGTCCCGGCCAGCGAACTGAAGACCGTGCTGGTCGCGCTGGATATCGCCGCGGACTTTCAGCGTGACCGCGCCGAGCTGTGCACCGACTGCCCCGACCAGTCCTGCCCCGCCTGCCACAACCGCCTCCGCGACGCCCAGGCCTACGACCAGATGGCCGACCGGATGAGCCAGGCTGCCGAAGCCGCCCCGGCCGCACACCACGGCCAGACCGAGCCAGCCGGGCCGCCCCGGCAATCCGGACCCGCAGCCGATAAAGAGGCCGGGCAGTGACCACCCCCGGCAAGACACCCGGCGGACCCGGAACCCGCCGCCAAGCCGACGGTCCCCATATCCCAGCCCAGCGGCTGGCAGAAGAGAACCAGCGGCTGGCAGAAGAGAACTGACGCGAGCTGCAGGACGACCCCTATGACCCCTATGACCTCCTGTTCCCCGACGAATACGAGCCCTGGCGCGTAGGCCGCGCCGAGTACGTGATCGTGGTCGACCAGGCCCGCGGCTGGAACCCGGGCGGACCACCGTCACTCGCCGAGCTCCTGGAAACCGGACGCACCGGAAACCGGGGCCAGCCCCGGTGCCGGATGGACCGGCGGGATCGCGGAGAGCGACCCCGCGATCCGGCTGGGAACGGTGCTGGACTGGAACCGGGTTCCCGCGGGGGAGCTGGCGGTTCCCCGCGCGTCGCTGAACCGGCACACGTTCGTGTGCGGCGCCACCGGCGCGGGCAAATCCCAGACCGTCCGCGCCCTGCTCGAGGCCGCCACCACCGCGGGTATCCCGTGGCTGGTGGTCGAGCCCGCCAAGGCCGAATACCGCCTGATGGCCACCCGGCTCCCCGGCACCGAGGTCATCCGTATCCGGCCGGGGGAACTGCAAGATCCGTCGGCCGGGATCAACCCTCTGGAACCCGCATACGACCCGAACGGGGCTCGCTTCCCGCTGCAAACCCATGCTGATCTGGTCCGGGCGTTGTTCCTGGCCGCGTTCGAGGCTGACGAGCCGTTTCCCCAGGTCCTGGCGGCCGCCCTGACCCGGTGTTATGAGAACGCCGGCTGGGACCTGGTGACCGGCGAACCCGCCACCCCCGGCATCCAGCCGGGCTACCCGGCGCTAGAAGACCTGCAAGCCACCGCGATACAGGTCGTAGAAGAGATCGGCTACGGCCGCGAGATCACCGACAACGTCAGCGGGTTCGTGACCGTGCGGATCTCCAGCCTGCGGCTGGGCACCACCGGCCGGTTCCTGCAGGGCGGCCATCCGCTGGACTTCACCCGGCTGCTGGAGCGCAACGTGGTCTTCGAGATCGAAGACACCGGCGATGACCGGGACAAGGCCTTCCTGATGGGAACCGTGCTGATCCGCCTGGTCGAGCACCTGCGCCTGCGGCAGCGCGCCGAAGGCGCCACCGCGCCACGGCTACGGCACCTGTCCGTCTTCGAAGAAGCCCACCGGCTGCTCCGCCAGCCCCAGGGCCCGGGCGGCGGAGCGGCCGCGCATGCGGTGGAGATGTTCGCCGGGCTGCTGGCCGAGATCCGCGCCTACGGCGAGGGCCTGATCATCGCCGAGCAGATCCCCGCCAAGCTCGTCCCCGACGTCATCAAGAACACCGCCGTCAAGATCGTGCACCGCCTCCCCGCCGCCGATGACCGCCAGGTAGTCGGCGCCACCATGAACCTCACCGAGGACCAGTCCGCCTACCTGGTCACCCTCACCCCGGCGAAGCCGCCGTGTTCACCGACGGGATGGACTACCCGCTGCTCACCCGGATGCCCGACGGCACCAGCCGCGAGATCACCGGTCCCGCGCCGACCGCATCCCCGGCCCCGCTGATCACCCCCCGCAGCCCCACCTGCGGAACCGACTGCCGGGCATCGCCGTGCACGCTGCGGCAGGTCCGCGCCGCCCAGCGCGCCGCGATCAGTGACCCGCGGATCACCTTGTGGGCCGAACTGTCCGTCCTGGCCCACCTGACCGGCTGGACCATGCCGATGCCCGGCCCGGTCTTCGCCGCCGCCCTGGCCGCAATGGAGTCCCGGCCGCGGGACTGCGCCCTGTCTCACGCGGTGGACGCCGCCGTCGCCTCCCGCATCCCGGTCATCTCCTCCCGCGTCAGCGGTCCGGCGCTCGCGGTTCACGTGGTCGCCGCGATGCGTGCTGCGCTCGAGGAGGACCGCTGGCTGTGCGAGAGGCAGGAACCCCAGTGGCTGGCACCGCCCTACCAGTGGGCGCTGGTCCTGGACAGCCTGCGCGCCCAGCACCGCCGCGACCCCGACGCAGGCCTGCATCCCCGCACGGCCGAGTGGGAAGCGGCCTACTCCCGTTCCCTTCCCGGGCCGACCTGCGCCAGCCAGCTCGAGACGGTCCAGCGCTGGCACGAGGTCGGCCAGCGCGACCAGCAGCAAGTCCGTGCTGTCGCTTACGGCACCCGCCCGGCCAGCGCCATCGAGCACGCCGCCGGCGCCCGCGCGAGTGATCAGGACTGGGAACAATGCCTCGCTGACGCACTCACCGCCTTCCGAGACTGCCGCTGGGCCCTGGAGCACCTGCGGCCAGCCGTCACAGGGGCATGACGATGAGCGTCGACAGCGCCGCCAGTTCTACCCAAGATGACGGCATCCGCGCCGCCACCGCCAGCCAGGACGGCGATCGGCGCGCCGAGCACGCTGTCCCCCAGCAGGCCGGCCAGAACGACGCCCGCGCCCAGCAACGGCCTGAATCGCTCACCCGCGAGGAATACGCCGATGCCGTGCGCGAGAGCGGCCCGCCCATCCAGCGGTCCTGGGACGCTCAACAGGCCGATGGCAGCGAACCCCGGAGCCGGGCAGACCTCGACGTAAAGTCTCCCGCCGGCCGCGAACCTGCCGAACCGCACGATCGTGAAGGCCACGGCATTGGTATGCGAGCGGACTTGGGGGAGCGTGAGCGCGCTGTCCTTACCGGGGCCGATCCGCCCGCCCGCTGGCAAGACGCTGATGCCATGCGCGGGAGCGGTTCTGACGCTAGAGCCGACGACGACTTTGGCTCCGGGAATCTCGGTGATGGAATTGGGCGCGTGCCCGCGGAGAAGACCGGTGCAGCGGCTTCAGCGGTGACCCACTTCCACGGCGAATTCAAAGGGCGCCCGATCGACCTCTACACCGACGGCACCCGCTGGGCAGTGCCTGATCAGGTCCGCGGAGAGAATACCGTCGGCGACACGGCTGGCATACTTGACCGCCTGCCCACAGGGGAGGAGCTCGTCGACAGCGCTGGCGAAGACTCTTCCCGGCTGGAAAGGTTCAGGCGAGAACTTTACAAGGAAAGCGACGACGCGATGGACACCGTGGAAAAGGACGCCAACCTTGTCCACGATATCTTCTCGCATCCGCCGACTAGCAGCTACGAGGTCACTCCGACGGATAGGCCCTATATTTCTGACGCGCAGCATTCCGGAATAGATGCCGGGAGTGTCGCCACCGCCGCATTCGTCCTGGGAGTGGTAATTGACCGCGGCGTCCGCAGTGTTGTGCAACACTACAAAGAGCACGCGAAAGGGGAATGATCATGCCGGTCACCGACGCTCAGGTGGCGACGCTCCGCGCGCTGCTATCCGACGACACGGACCACTATGAGCAGCTGTTCGGCCAGCTCGACCGCGCCCAGGCCCGGTCCGGCTACACGGCCCTGGTCACCGGAGCTTTCTGCGAGGCCGTCGAACGGCGCTTCGGCAGGAACTACCAGCCGGCCGACGTGATCGCGTTCGTCGGCCAGGTGCGGGCGCGATCAGAGCGCGTCGCCAAGGGACTCGACCCGGATGTCGCCGAACGCGTGATCCGCGTCGTCTACGGCGATGGCTCCCTTGCGGACCTGAGCGACTCTGCCGTCGTGAGCGCCCAACTGGTCCTGCTTGGTGGCCTGATCGCCGACGAGCAGCTCGATGCCCCAGAGCTGGATGCTTTCCTGGCCGGTGCCCGCAAGCTGGCCGACCAGCTGATGAGCTGAACACCCCAGCCCGAAATGCCGTCGTGACAGTCACTGATCAGCAGGTAGCAGCTATGCACGCCTACCTGTCCGCCAGCTCTGATGCCGAGGCCGCCGAAGCCGAGCGCCAATTCATCATGCTCGCCCGAACAGGCGATGCGGACGGCATAGGTGAGCTCCTCTATGCGGCCTTCGTGATCGCCGCGCGCCGGGCATTCGCGCCGTCCTGGGAGTCCGCCGACCTTATCCGGTTCGTAGCCGACGTGCGGAGCAGCAGCGGCGAAGCATCCGGCATCCTGGACCCCAAGGTCGCCGAGAACCAGCTCCGCGCCGCCCTCAGCCAGGAACCAGCCCCCTGTCCCGACGAAGAAGCAAGAGCCCGCGCGCAGCTGATACTGCTAGCAACGCTCACTAACCGCCTCGGTCTTACCACCTCGGGACTAGACAAGCTGCTGTCCGACGGCCGCACGACGGCCGACGATCTGATCAGAACCGGTGGCTAGGCGGCCAGCTCAGCTCCACCGGTTGAGGTCGCCCGCGCCGCTTATTTAGAAGCCTGAGCTCTCCGAGGCCTGTGGGGGGAAGTCTAGTGCGCCGCAACTGTTTCAGCAGTCTCTCAGCCGCTGGTGGAATCGGTCGCCAGGAGCGGCACGATGGTCGATTGCGGAAATATGTAAAGCTAAAGGCACTTGAGTCGCAGTTTTAGAGTTTTAATCACACAGGTTTACTTCGTGCCAATAAGTAGACTCCCGCTCGGCGGACGCCATATCGCGAAACGCCGTTTCACCTGGGCGTACACCCGTATCAGTCGATATTCGCTCTCCCCCGGTTACCGTTACTTTCGGCACGAAAAAGGGAAGAACCCAGGGCGCCTAAGCATCTGAAGGCCGACGCTTTCTGGCAGCTCCCAGCCGTGACATGGCTGGTCTTCCAGTTCCGCTCGGCGATGGTCAGCCGCAGCGTCACGAGCTAGCGCTGCCGATGACATGCCCCTACGGAGGTGTACGTCCGGCGATGTAACCCGACCTGCCCTCCCTAAGATCAACCGGGTGCCCCACTGACCTGCGAGTGAGAGCCCCGAAGGTCAGCTGCCGCCGGAGGGAAGCCCGGGAAATCCGCTTTAAGGAGCAGCGGCGGGCGCGCCGAGCCGGTCGAGGGCGGCCATGAAAGCGGGATTGGGTCGTGCGGCGGGCAGGACGGCGTGCACGTCGCGGAGTGCCTGCTGGACGGGGATACCGAGGTGTCGCGCGGCATAGAGCGCGGCGACGGCCGGCGTGCGGCTGACGGCATCGACGCAGTGAATCAGCACGGTCCGTCCCTCACCACGAAGTGCCGCGACAGCGTCGGCGGCTTGAGCGAGCACCAGATCCAGGTTGAGGTTGTGCCCAGGATCGGCGCTGTCGGCCAGCCATACCTCGACGTGATCGGGGGGACGCACACCGGGCGCTGGCACTTCTGCGCGGCCAAGCCGGCACAGCGACACGACGGCATCGACGCCGTCAGGAGGTTTCCGTGCGGCATCGACGCCGCCGAGCAGAACCAGGCGGTCGTGCGGGTGGATGGCGAGCACGCCAGTATCGCCGTAGGCGGAGTAGTCGAACACGCGAGGGAGGGGCCACGCGTCTGGCTCGGACTGGCCGTTCTGGGCGCTGCACAGCGCGAGGGCGATCAGATCCCGGCCGCGAAGGCCCGGCCAGCCATGCAGGATGCGCTGCCACGCCATCGGGGCCGCCGAGGCACCCCACCGGGCGCCGAGCAGGCCGCCGGCGATCGCCGCGACCGTGTCCGTATCGCGTCCGCCGCGGACCGCCGCCTCCAGGGCGCGCTGGAAGTGCTGGGCCGCGAACGACCCGCCACCCGGGTCGTCGCCTGGGACCGGAGTCCGCCTGATCGCCGACCAGGCGCCCTGCATCGCCTGGACCACCCACCCGTTGTGGTCGAAATGCTCAGGGGGATACATCTCGGCCTCATCCAGCCGGGCTGTCCACACCGCGGCCCGTTTTGCAGGCAGGGACAGTACGGCCAGCCGGAGCCCGTCGAAGGTGCCGTGCAGGACCGCGTGCCGCATGGCCAGGCACCACACAGCACAGGCCTCGCCAGCTTGGCGGTCATGGTGGGTCAGCGCAGATATGGTGTGGGCGGCATCGGCCAGTTCGCCGGGGTCGTGCAGGAAGGCGAGCGCGACCGGGGCGGTGCGCATGAGCGATCCGTTGCCGCCCGATCTCCCGGTGCGGGCATGGTGGGCTGTGGCGGCCTCAGCCAGCATCTTGGCGGAAGGCCGCGTTCCGGCTTTGGTCAGGACGGAGCGAGTTTGAATGCCCGCCTTCACCGACTAGCCCTCACGCCCTCCGATCCTCGTGAGTCATTCACTGACCGGCTGCGGCTGGCAGTGGCTGCCTACCCCCGCGTGACAGCAGCACGGTCACTGAGTAGCACGCTCCCCATAGCGGCTGAACTGCGTGTTCGCTTTTTGTCGAGAGAGCAGATTACTCAGCGTGATAGTCCGAAACGACGAACCAGCCGTCTTGGCTGTTCAGGAGGTTCTCGTCGAAGCTCGCCGGGCTGTCACTCGCTTATCGTCGCCGATCTGGAGTCGCAGCCCTCCGGGCGAGTCGGCCTCCAGCGGCTTTCGGCGGGTGCCGAGGGCCTGCGCTCGCCAGGGCACCATCGACAGCGGATCAAAATTGACTCTGTACAGGCTGCCGTGGATCCGCTGCAGCCGGGCCAGCTCGTCAGCTATCCGGGTACTGCTCTCGGGGACCCGCACAACGTCCGGCTCACATTGGCCGCAGCGGTGCGGGACCTGCACAGTCATGAGCACATACTCATGGACGGCCAGGCCTGCCGCCTCGGCGGCGCTGCGCGTCTGCTCGACCCAGGGCTGATCGGTGAAGTTGCCGGGCCGGCCTGCCCACAGAGCGTCGAGCCTGACGCGGAACCCTTTGTCGCCTGCCGGTGCGGTCACAACCTTCCGGGAGCCGTGGACCTCTTCTTGTGTCGGCAGCACCGCCAGCGGTTCACAGCCGGGACATTGGTTGTGATGCTGGCGATATCCCTCCCGCAAGCTGGTGCGTGTATCGAGGCAGTGTTCGCTCCGGACCGTGCGCATGATGCCAAGGCATGTTGTACATAGCTCTCCTAGCGCGTTCCCGTGCTCAGGGCAGTGATCGGGCTGAAGCGGAAGGTCCGCGTCTTTCGGTCGTACGACACCGCAACCTGGTATGGCGCACAGGTCTCCATCGGGCTGCAGGCCGCCGTGATCGGTCGCGCCAAGGCGTCCCTCGCCGCGCCAGGTGTTACACCACAGGCAGGCCCAGCACAGGTTGTCGAGCGTGTTCGTCCCGTCATCGAACAAGGAGACGACATGGCTGAGCGATCCGATCCGCCGGCCGGCCTGCTCCCAGGGCAGGGGCTGTCCTGTCGGGGTTGATGGCCGCTTCTGGACGGCCAGCGACCCGCAGTAGCCGCAGCTGCCGCGGGCTGCCGCCATGATGGCCCACACGTCTTGAGCGGTGATCCGCGCAGCCGGCTCCCCGGACATCAGGCGTCTCCCGTTGGCTTTCTTGGCTTTGGCCCGGCACCATGCCATTACCTCGGTCGCCTTGGTCCGGGCGAGAAAGTCCGCCCACGACGGGTAGGCAGGCGGTCCGGGGTCGGTCCCTGGCCGCCGGCTGCTGGCAGCAGATGGGCCGGGCGGGGCAATCCGTGCCCTGCCGAGGAGGTCACGGGCCTGGGCGGGGGGAAGGCCGCCGGCGAAGCTGAGAAGCTCCCCAATGGTCGGCCCTGGGCGGCCCTGATGCGCCGTGCGCCGGACCTGGTGGGCGTCCTCATGCACCTGGTGCCAGCGGAGGTACAACGCAAGCGTCGGCTCGCCATGGCGCGGCGCGGTCCCGTCCCGACTGGCCGGTTGCTTACCGTCAGTGGGCATAACGTAATCGTCGCACGTATCCGCCAGCAGCGAGTTTGCAGGCGCTGCAGCACGTGAGCTAGAGGAACAGGACCGAGAGCGATGTCACGTACCTGGCCTGCGAATATCCTCCGGTGCACGACCGAAGCGAGCACCCGAGGGGATACAACCGGAGTAATGACCCTGAGTCCCGATGCTCCACGCGCCAGGAAAGAATCGCGGCCGATCTGGGAATCGGCAGCTACCACGCGGATGTGGCCGATCACCAGCTCGCCCGCGAGCTGCCGGGTTCTTCAGGGCCGCCGCGACCGGGCGCGATCATTTCGTTCAGCTGCCGACTGACCGAGCTCGAACTCCTCGACCCTGCCGGGCTGTACCACCTGGCGTGCGATCGCAGCGATCCCTGGGAGGGTGGGTGCGTGATCAGCTTGGCTCGGCTCGTCGAGGACTTCGCGACGGCGATTCAGCGCGCCGATGGCCGCAGGCCGCAGGCAGCCGGATCTCGGACAGGACGCGTCTACCAGCCCGGGATCGGCCCGCACACTGAGAGCCAGACGATCAGGCTGGTGACAGGTGAGCTTGTCGCACTCGACCATGCGTACGCGGCACATGCCCTTGACGTGCCCTACCCCGGTGCGTCACGGCAGCGGTGCGACTGGTGCCTGGGCTCAGCCCCGTCCTGGGACTGGGCACTCGAGGCGAAGATGCTGCGCCTGCTCGGGGATAACGGGAAGCTGAACGACAACGTGCTGATGCATGTCCTGTCCCCCTACCCCGCGCACCGCAGCGCCCTGACGGACCGGGAGAAGCTGGTCAGGTCGGGCATGCCCGGCCGGAAGGCCATCGTGATCTTCGGTTACGACTACGACGACTGGCCCATGGACCCCGCCATCGAGGCGTTCGAGACACTCGCCTTGCAGCGCGTCGCCCTCGGCGATCAGCATGTAGCGGCCTATGATCAGCTGGTGCACCCGGTCCACCTGCGCGGGCGAGTGTTCGCCTGGGAGGTCGGGACCAGGACGGGCGCAGGCTCCGCGAGCAGAAGCTGGTAATAGACTCCAGCGACCTACGGATGGCCAAGGCTGCCGACACGCGTGCGGACAGCGGCATGAGCATCGATGCCCGGCCCAGGAAGCAGGCCCAGCCGGCGAGACAAGGCCGGGGCAGTGGCAACGTAAATCGCGGCAAAAGAGCGCCACGAACCCGCCGTTCGGGATGCCCTTCGGGCGGCCAAGATATCGCCCAAGGCGCTCGAGAACGGATGTTCTGTCACGTCACGCACGTCTTCGTTTTGCGGGGCCGCCGGGGGCCGATCCGTACGCCATGCTCAAGATCGCTGGCCTCCTACGTCGCCGACCTCATCTGCCGAAATGAGTGTCTTGGCGGCTTTCGACTATCGCAGCGCCAGCACCACGCTATTTATATGAAGCTGCTCAGGCAGCCTGGTCGGCCCCTTAAGAGACGACAACTCTCGAGGTGGTTATTGCAATTGTACGGCGATATCAACTCGCAAAAAGGTGCTCTGGGCGGTAACGCCGGACTGTGCCAGGTGCCAGGTGCCAAAATTTAACCTGTCTTGGTGCTCCCGATCCATTTGCCTCCGAGCAGAGCGGCGGGCGCTAGATCGACATGTAACATCGCAGGTAAGAGGCGGCTTCCGCTTGCATTTTCCCCTCAGATGATGGACTCTTGTCAAGAGGGTTCGCGCTGCCGCCGAAGGCGCGAGCACGCCGCGAACGCGGTTAAGTTCGTTGTCCGCGGATGCCGGAAGGATTCGCGGAGAGGCGGAGTGACATCATGACAAGGTTGGGGCCTGGCATCCCAGCCAGAGGAAAGATACATACGCTGGGCCTGGAAAACCTGGCGCTCCGATTTCTCGTAGCGGTAGACGTCGAAGGATTCAGTCAACGCTATGCAGCAGAACAGGCGAAGGCCCAAGATGATCTCGAGAGTGCGATGACACAGGCAGCTGCGAACGCGGGGTTGGATCGCGCACGCTGGTACCGCCAGCCACGCGGGGACGGGGAGCTTGCGGTGCTGCCTCAGGGTGTTAACGGGCTGTCTTTGGTCGCCGACTACCCTCGCAAGCTCGCTTCCAGCGTCGCCGATGTCAACCTGGCGAATGGCGAGACCCGCTTGAGGATCCGCCTGGCTATTCACCACGGAGGGGTGGCACCCGGCCGGTTCGGTCCAGTCGGGACGGCACTCGTCGCGATCTCGCGATTGGTTGATTGCGAGGTTACGCGGCAACAGCTCCGACAACGAAATGATCTTGATATCACACTGATCGTTTCAGCCACGGTGTATGACGAAGTAATCCAGAGTCGGCTACACGACCTTAATCCCGAGGCCTTCCGTCGTGTGACTATAAGAGCTAAAGGCATTTCCTATGTGGGTTATCTTTATCAGGAAAATCTTGGCGCGCAGGAGTGTATGGTTCCTGCACCGAGAGAGCCTATAACTGCGTAGTTGAGTGCCTCTTACGTTCCCGAATCTGCATGCGGTGTTAATCACCATGCTCGGAAAATTGTGCGGCGGCTATCCCGACCGCGCCTACGACACCAGCTAAGTATCGCACTCTTCTGCCGCGGACCGGGCTTGGATGCCGCGCCACGTCTCCGCAGAGATGCGCTCATATGCATTCCACATGCCTCGGCTATGCCGGGGAAGCGGACGCCGCTAGCCTAGGGCATGATCACTTGCGTGGTTGAGTACGTCATTGTTCCCGAGAAGATCGACGCCTTCGAGCGCTTCGGCCGCCGGTGGATGGAG
>Ga0302325_10013680_pt1 | contig 17298 bp, 21 predicted proteins | sample Palsa_T0_2_FD_201948 | JGI IMG/M metagenome (GOLD analysis project Ga0302325, IMG submission 201948) | Peat permafrost microbial communities from Stordalen Mire near Abisko, Sweden - Palsa_T0_2 | ecosystem: Environmental > Terrestrial > Soil > Palsa > Peat permafrost | place: Sweden: Abisko... | reverse complement strand
TTCGGCGAAGGTGAACTCGAGCTCCCGGTCGACCATCCCGTCGATCTTCAGCGTCCACGATTCCGGCGAGACCTGCGGCAGGATCAGGTCGGTGTCGACCCGGTAGAAGCTGTTGTTCGAGGTGAAGAAGGGCGTCAGCCCGGGGATCTTGAAGTCCACGCCGGCCGGCACGGCCTTGGCCGTCACGGCCGGGGCGGGCAGCCTTACTTCCGCCCGGGACGAGGCGATGCTGAACCGTCCCAGCAGCTTGTCCCCGGCCGCGCCCGCTGCCGCGGCCAGCGCCGCCGCTCCCGCCCCCGCAATCAGGAAGCGACGGCGATCCGGCGCGACCGCCCCGCCCGTGTTCCGCGCCCCATCTGCCCCAGAAGCCTCGCTCGCCCCTTGCGCCCCGGTCAAGTCCAGGTCACCCAGGTAGGGACCCTCCGTCAGCTCAGGGCCGCCTGCCCTGGAGCCCCCCACCGCGAGACCGCCTGCCGCGCGGTGGGGGGCCGCGGGGAAGGCGGCCCAGACCGAGCGCACCAAGATGACGAGCGCCACTGCCGACACGGCCACCCCGGCCAGCGTGGGCACCGCGTCGGCCGCGGTGGCATTCGGCAGGTGGATGGCCGCCGCGACGCCGACGCCGGCGAACACGACCAGCCCGGCCAGCCCGAACCAGATCCGCCGGACCGCCAGCGCGCCGATCAGCGCGGCGAACCCGATCAGCAGCACCACGATGCCGGTGATCAGGGCTTCCTTATCGTGCGACCCGAAGTGCGCGATCGCGAAGTCCTTGACCGGGATGGGCGTCAGGTTGATCGCGGTCTCCCCGACCGCGATGACCGGAGCGCCCTGCGAGCCGGTCACCGCGGCCGCGAGCTCGGCGACGCCGAGCGCTACGGCGGCGGTCAGCATGCCGGACACGGCGCCCGCTAGGTAGCGGCGCACTGTCGGCAGGCTCGGCGAGGTCATCACGGAGCGCATTCGCACCTGTCGGCTCCGCGGATTGGCCTTGATTGACAACTGTTTTGCGCCGCGAGGACAAATCGCCTACATCGCCGCAGGTAAATCGCAGATATCGAGCAATCCGATTGCGGGTCGGCCTCGAATGCACTACATGAACCGGCCAGAAATACGGGAAAGACGGCCAGATCCTGGCCCTTCGGAGGGGGAGGGCCAGGATCTGGCTCTGCTGCTGGCTTATGTGGCGCGCGGTGACCACAAGGCGTTCGAGGTGGTCTACGGCGAACTGGCCGGACCGGTGTACGGGATGGTCAAGCAGATCCTGCGCGACCCCGCCCAGTCCGAAGAGGTCGCCCAGGAGGTGCTGCTCGAGGTGTGGCGCACCGCGTCGCGGTTCGACCCGGCCAAAGGCAGCCCGGCTGCCTGGGCGTTGACCATGGCCCACCGCCGCGCGGTGGACCGGGTCCGTTCGGAGAATGCTTCCTCACGCCGGGAACAGAAGGTGGCCGGCGAAGACATCATCGAAGGCGACAGCGTGGCCGAGCTAGTCGAGGCGTCGCTGGACCGGCAGCGGGTGAACCGCTGCCTGGACAGCCTCACCGAGCTCCAGCGCGAGTCGATAAAGCTTGCCTATTACGGCGGGTACTCCTATCCGGAGGTCTCGCAATTGCTGAGCATCCCGCTCGGCACAGTTAAAACGCGAATCCGCGACGGGTTGATCAGGATGCGCGATTGCATGGGGGTGAACTGGTGAAAGTGGCACGCGAGGACCTGCACGTCCTAACCGGCAGTTACGTTCTCGACGCCCTCACAAGTTCAGAGCGCGAGGATTTCGAGCGGCATCTGCACCATTGCCCGTCTTGCCAGGCGGAAGTCCGCGGTCTCCGCGAGACCGCGGCCCGTCTTGCGATGGCCAAGTCGTCCCGCCCGCCGGCCCGGATGGAGTCCGCGGTGCTAGCCGCGACCTACCGGACCAGGCAGCTCCCCCCGCTGCCCGGCGAGCGCGCCGCCAGGAACCTCCAGCGCGTCCGCTCCTCGCGCCTATTCTCGGGCCCCGAGCGCGTCCGCGCCTCGCGCCTGTTCGCCGGCCTGCGGGGAACCGGCCGCCGCGAAAGCGGCCTCCGGCTTCCCGCCCCGCGCAGCAACGCCCAGCGGTCCAACAGCCGCCGCTGGACGCAGATGCCTCGGCTGGCCGGCGCCGTGGCCGTGGCCAGCGTGGCCGCCGCCGTGGGCCTCGGCATCACGCAGATCTCGACCCAGCACCAGCTCGACACGGTCCAGGCCAGCAACGCCGCGATCACCCGGGTGGTGCAGGCCCCCGACGCCCGGATCGAGAAGAAGGCGACCGCCGACGGCACCGTCACCGTGGTCTTCTCCAGCCAGCGAGATGCCGCCGTCATCACCACCTCGAAGCTGACCTCCCTGCCGTCCGGCCGGGTCTACCAGCTGTGGGTGATGAGCTCGGCGGGCGCCCGCTCGGCAGGCCTGGTCTCCCAGCCCGATCAGGCCAGCCAGGTGCTAGCCGCCGGAGTGCGTTCCGGAGACAAGATCGGCATGACCGTCGAGCCCGCGGGCGGAACGTCCACGCCGACAACCGCCCCCGTCCTGGTCATGCCCCTCGCCACCTAAGCCCCACCCGTCCTGGGCGTAACCTTCACCACCTAAGCCCCACCCGTCCTGGGCGTAACCTTCACCACCTAAGCCCCACCCGTCCTGGCGTCGCCGGCCGTCGGCGCCGCGACTGGGACGAGCAACCGCCGGCACTGGTCAAGGCAGGTAATCATCAGCAACATTGGCCCCGGCCGTCCCTAGCACCTCACATCAGCGCCAACTTAATTGTCATGAAGGTGACACCCTACACAAACTTTTGTGTAGGATGTCACCTTCATGACATAAGAAACCAGCTTATAGCATGCCGTTCGAGCGCTGCAGTGATCTGAGAGCGGTTCGAGGCGGGTCCGGTTCGCCTTGCGCCGCGTTCTGCCGCTGCTTTATTCACCCTTCGCATCCCTTGCTAACAATAAGCGACCAAAGTAGCGGTGCCCGAGCGCTGGCGGCCACCACGGGCAGCCGCCCCAGAGGCGGGACTCGCCTCGACGGCTTGTCTACCCTGAATCGATGAGCATGCCCCGGTTCGGTGTTCCTCCGGCTGTGCGCAACAAGGCGGTGACGGCCGGGGCGGCCGTCTGGCTCGACGAGCTGCCTGAGCTCGTCGGGCACCTCGAGCGCGAGTGGCACATCACCGTGGGCCGTTCCTATGACTCGGCCACTGAGGCGCTGGTGGCGGAGGCTACCCGCGCCGACGGTACGCCCGCGGTACTGAAGCTGATGATTCCCCGGCCGGGTGAGCATGCCAGGAGGGAGATCACCTTTCTCCGGCTGGCCGGCGGCGAGGGCTCCGTCCGGCTGCTGCGCTCGGACGAGGACCTGGGCGCGCTGCTCCTGGAGCGGCTCGGCCGCTCGCTCGATCAGCTCGGCCTGCCCATCGGGCGGCGGCACGAGATCTTGTGCGCGGCGGCCGAGCGAATCTGGCGTCCGGCGGCGGGATGCGGCCTGCCGACCGGCGCCGACCATGGGCGGTTCCTGGCCGGCTACATCACCCGGACCTGGACCGAGGTCGGCCGCCCGTGCTCGGCGTGCGCGGTCGATTACGCCCTGGCTTGCGCCGCCCGGCGGATCGACGCCCACGACGATGAGCGTGCGGTCTTGGTGCACGGCGACGTGCACCAGTGGAACGCGCTCGAAGCGGACGCTGGCTATAAGCTTGTCGACCCCGACGGCATGCTCGCCGAGGCCGAGCTCGACCTCGGCATCATCATGCGCGAAGACCCGGTGGAGCTGATGCACGGCGACCCGCACGAGCGGGCCCGGTGGCTGGCGCGCCGCTGCGGGCTGGACGCCACCGCGATCCGGGAATGGGGCGTAGCCGAGCGCGTGTCGACTGGGCTGCTCCTGACCAAGATCGACCTGCAGCCGGTCGGCCATGAGCTGCTCGCCGCGGCCGATCACGTGGCCAGCGAGTACGCCGGCCGCTAAACACGCCGGCCGCTAACCACGTCGGCCGCTAACCTGCTTCGCCGCGCTCGGCGATCGCCTTCATCTTCTCCAGCGTGGTGCGCATGCCGTCGAGGTTGGTGCGCATCCGGGCCCGGCCGGCCACGCTCCAGTACAGGCGGTTAGCCAAGGTCCGCGGCAGCTCGAAGGACTCGGTCACGTCGGTGCCTGCCGTGGCCGGGGCGAGCTGGTAGCGCCAGGTGTTGATGACGGAATCGCCCGGGCCGTTGACCGTGAAGGCGAATTCGCGGCCCGGATCGCTGGTGACCACCGTGCACGTCGTCCAGTAGACAGGCCCCCGGCCGTTCCGCCTGACATGGCCGCGGAACCGGGCCCCGGCCCGCGGACCGGTCGCGTCGCCCACCCACCGGGCCTCGAACGTCTCGGGGCTGAACTCCCCGATGCGGGTGACGTCACTAACTAGGTCCCAGACTTCGGCGGCCGGCGCGGCGATATGGACGGTCACGGAGCCTTGCATGTAATGAGGATAGAAGGCCGCAGGTCAGTGGGCGCGGGCCGGGATGGGCAGGCGACGGTTACGTTCCGGAACGCTTGCGGCGCAGCGTTCGCCTTTGACCGGGGGACGGCCACCTGCCGTCGCCGTGGCTGCGGTGGATGCTCCGGGCCTAACTTGCCCTGGCCGCGCTCTGGATGGCCGCGCCGCATCGTCCGCTCTAGCGTCGCACGCTATACCGTGTTGCGGTATAGCGCAGGACGATATATGGTCGTCGGCATAAGACGACGGGCGTACTGACCACAGGGAGTGCACGGTGCGAGACAGCCTGGACCGGTGGGCCGATCCGCCACTGCTGGTGCTGGCCAGCCTGGCCGACGAGCCGAAGCACGGCTATGCGATCACCCAGGATGTGGCGGCGACAATGGGGGTCCGGCTCAGCGCCGGCACGCTCTACGCGGTCATCGCGCGGCTGGAGTCCCGTGGCCTGATCGAAGCGCTCGAGTCGGAGGATCGCCGCCGGCCGTACCGCATCACGATGGCCGGGGCGCAGGCGCTGGCACAGGAATCGGAGCGGATGAGCCGGGTCGCTTCGCTGGCCCGGGAGCGGCTCACCGCCCACTTGGGCTGGGCCGGCGCATGAGGCGGCAGTTGAGCACGAGGCCGCTGACCGTCTTGCCGAGCGAGACCTGGCTGGCCCGGGCTGCGCTGGCCCTCTATCCGCCCGCCTGGCGGGCCCGCTACGGCGCCGAAGTCAGTGCCTTGCTCGATGAATCCGGAGCCGGCCCAGCCGCCATCGCCAGCGTGGCCTGGCGCGCGCTCCCGGCCTGGATATCGCCGCCAGGACACCTGCACGACCGCCCGGCCCGGATGCGCTCCAGCCTGGCCACAGCCCTGCTTTCCTGGTCGATGCTGGTTGGCCTGGGGCTGGTTTTCGCCCAGCTCACCCAGTTCCAGGGCCTCGTCGTGCCGGGTCATCCGGTGGTCCGGCTGGCCTACGCCGTCTTTGATGCCGCGCTGGCCCTGTCGGTGCTGGTGGCCGGCCTCGGCGGGCTTCCGCTGTGGCTGGTGATGCTGCGCCGGACCTGGCGCGAACGCCGTCTGCGTGACGCGGCCTACCTGCTGCTGCCGGTAATCGCGCCTGGCGTCTACCTGGTCGCTCTCGCTGTCACGGTCCGGCTGGTCGGCGGCGCTGGCGGGGTCAGCCCGTGGTGGTTCCTGGCCGTGGTGCTGGCCGGGTTCGCCGCCGCCGCGACCGCCGCCGCCGGGCCTGGCCTGGCCCTGCGCAGGCTGCAGCCACGGGGGCCAGCCCTGCGCCTGGCTGCGGTCGCGGCGGGCGTGGCGGCCGCCGTCATGGCGGTAGCCGCGGTGGCGATCGTGATCGCCGTCACTGGCCTGTGCCTGTGGGCGCGCGGCTTCGCCGGCTACCACCATGTCACCTCACCGGCGGTGTACCTGGTCCTGGTTCTCGCCGCCGCCACGGTCACCAGCGTGAGCGCCCTCCGGGGCACCAGGGCCGCGCTCACCGAACCGGCGGCCGGCTGAGCAATCCCGGCAAGGCCGCACCGGCTCGCGGCCGCACCGGCTCGCGGTGCTCGCCAGTCCGCCGGGCCGGCCGGTCCGGGCCTGCGCGCCCGCGATACTTAGGCATGGCTCTTACCGTCTCCGGCGCCGCGGTCGGCGCCGCCGTCAAGGTCGCGGCCGGCCTGGGTATCGCCAGCACCGATCCCGTCGTCCTGGCCGACGGCGCGAACGTGATCGTGCACCTGCAGCCGTCCCCGGTCGTTGCCAAGGTGGCCGCGTCCACCCGCGAGGTCCGCCCGGACTCGGCCGCGTGGCTCCAGCGGGAGCTCGACGTCGCTACCTTCCTGACCGTGGCGGGCGCCCCGGTGCTTCCGCCGAGTCCGGAGATCGCGGCGACCACCTACGTCGGCGACGGCCACGTGATGTCCTTCTGGCAATACCTGCGGTCGGCCAGTGCGGAGCCGGCCGACGAGGCCACCATCGGAGCGATGCTACGGGACCTGCACGCCGTCCTGCGCTCCTATCCGGGCACCGCGCCCGAACCAGGGCCGCTGCCCGGACTCGCGCCGCTGGCCGATATCCCGGCCTACCTGGCCCGGCCGCAGACGCGGTTGAGCGCCGGGCAGGCCGCCGCGCTGGCCGCGGCTTACGCGCGGCTGACCGCCGAACTCGATCTCACCTCGCCCCGCCAGCCACTGCACGGGGACGCGGGCCCGGGCAACCTGATGGCCGCCGACACCGGATGGGTCTGGAACGACTTCGAAGACACCTGTTCCGGGCCCGTGACCTGGGATGTGGCCGCGTCCACCGCGAACCCGCGCCGCGACCGCGCCCGCATCCTGGCTGCTTACGGCGCTGACGTCGACGCGGGCCAGCTCGCGGTGTGCGAGCAGCTCAGGCGGCTGCACCTGACCGTCTGGTACGGCCTGTACGCCGAGCGGTTCCCCGACCTGCGCGCCCGGGCCGACGAACTCCTGGCCCGGTGGCCGGTTCCTTAGCCGGCCGGCAGCAAAAGGCGCGCACGCAGCAAAGGCGAGCACGCAACAAAGCCCGTTCGGATAAAAGATAAAAGAACCCGCCGTGAACCGGGGCCGTGAACCGGGGCCGGGATCCGGACGTTCCCCTGGATATGCAGGTGGGGGCGGTTGACACCAGGCCGAGCCAGGCCGGAGCGGTGCGGCGGGTGCGCCGCAGGCTTTACCTGCCGACTCTTGTGCTGGCCGGGGTGGCCGCCTGGCTGGGCTGGCGGGGCTGGAATGACCTCGCGCAGTACGGTGTCGCCCGGTCGGTCGAGGCCGGCCGGTTCCAGCTGGCCGGCCCCGCGGTCCTGTCGTTCGTGCTCGCCGTCAGCCTAATCGAGCAGCTCTGGCCCGTGCAGCGCCGGCCGCTGCTCGCCCGCGGGCACCTGCTCGACCTGTGCTACCTGCTGTTCTACGCGCTGTTGGTCGTCCCGCTGATCGTGCTGCTCGGCGCGGGCTTCGGTGACCTGCTGGCCCGCCTCGGGCCGTGGCTGGTCCTGCCTCGGCTCAACATCCCCAGCTGGTGCTTCATCGCGCTCGCGGTGATCGGCATCGACGCGGTGGACTGGCTCACGCACCTGGGCAATCACCGGCTTACCGCGCTGTGGCGGCTGCACGCGGTGCATCACTCGCAGGAAGAGCTGAGCATCCTGACCACCTTCCGGGCGCATCCGCTGGTCCACGTCAGCTTCCTGTTCTCCGCGATCCCGATCCTGGCGGTCGAATCCAACGTCGCGACCCCGGCCGCGGTGTTCACCGCGTACGCGTGCCTGGGCGCGCTGCCGCACGCGAACGTGCGCTGGACTTACGGGCCGGCGGGCCGGATCTTCGTCAGCCCGGCCTATCACCGCATCCACCACTCGGCGACCGGGCGGCTGGACATCAACCTCGGCACCGTCTTGTCGATCTGGGATGCGCTCTCGCGCCGGGCGGTCTTTCCCGCCCGCGGCGCGGACCGGGCGGTCATCGAGACCGGCCTGGCCGGCCGGCCGGTTCCGGTGGAGCAGTCAGGCCGCCGGCGCTTGGGCCGCACCATGGTCAGCCAGCTGGCCGAACCGTTTACCGCGCCGGCGACGGAGACCCGATGACCGCCGTCCGGCACGCCCGTAAAACCGGCCAGCGCAACCGCGGCGGCCTGATGTGGCTGCTCTACCTGGCCGATGCCGGGCTGCTTGTCGCCTCCGGCCTGATCCACCTGCACCTGTGGGACATCGCCTACCGCCACGTGGCCACGCTTGACGTGCTGTTCCTGGTGCAGGTCTTCCTGTGCGCGCTGGCGGCGGTCGCGCTGCTCGTGACCAGGCACCTGCTGGTGGTGCTGGCCGCGGCCGCGCTGATGGCCGGGACCATCGTGGGCTTCGCCCTGGCGCGGACCGTAGGCATTTTCGGCTTCAAGCTCACGTTCTCTTCCGGGCTGGCCGACACCGTGCTGGCGGTGGAGGCGGCCGGGGTGATCATGCTCGCGCTGACCGGCTGGCTGCAGCTGAAGGCGCGACAGGCATAACTCGCCACCGTAGGGGATAATCCTCCGGTGAACGAGATGCAGGAGCAGGGTTACGCGGCGCGCCAGGCGGCGCTCGCGGCCGGCTGGTCGCACCGGCACCGTGACGTGTCCGGCGGCTGGCTCCGCCCGACGGTGTTCGGTGCGGTCGACGGGCTGGTGACCAATGCCTCACTGATCGCCGGGCTGGGCGGCGGCGGGGTATCGTCGCACACCATCATCCTGACGGGGGTGGCCGCGCTGGTGGCCGGCGCGTTCTCGATGGGCACCGGGGAGTACATCTCGGTCACTAACCAGAACGAGCTGGTGGGCGCCGAAGTCGCCACCGAGCGCATCATGCACGCCCGGTTCCCTGACGCGGAGCAGGCCGAGCTCGCGGACACCTTCGCCGGCTACGGCGCCGACCGGGAGACCGCGACCAGGATGGCGGCCGCGGTGTCACAGGACCCGGATACCGCGCTGCGGGTGCATACCCGTGAGGAGCTCGGCGTCGACCCGTTCGAGCTGCCGTCCCCGGTCCTGGCGGGCATCTCCTCGCTCATCGCCTTCTCCACCGGAGCGCTCATCCCGCTGCTGCCGTACCTGGCAGGCCTGAACGTCCTGGCCGCCGCCCTGGGGATCGCCGGGGTCGCGCTGCTGACCCTCGGCATGGCGGTGGGCAAGCTCACCGGCCGCCCGGTGGTGCGCTCCGGCCTGCGCCAGCTGGCGCTGGGCGGAGTCGCCGTCGCGGTGACGTTCGCCGTCGGCAGCCTCATCGGCAGCGGCCACGTCTCCTGACCGTTCCGGACGAGGCCCCTTCCGCAGTTAGCGCTTCCGGCCCCCAGAAGTGAACGGAAAACCCGCACCTTACGTAATCACTGATGGGAGAGCGATTACATCATGAAGGGGAGAAATCGAGCATGAAAAACATATACGCCGCCACCGGGCTGGCCGCTATCGCGCTCGCCGTGGCCGCGTGCGGCAGCTCGAGTAGCTCGAGCACCGGCGCCGCCGCCGCCAGCACCCCGGCCGCCCAGAACACCGCCGCCGCGGCCGGGTCCGGCCCGGTGCTGGCGACCAAGACCATCGGGGGCACCAAGGTCCTGACCAACTCCAAGGGCTACGTCCTGTACTGGTTCGCCCCGGATACCTCGACTACCTCCAAGTGCACCGGGTCCTGCGCGACCTACTGGCCGCCGGTGACCGGCCCGGTGAGCGCCGGACTCGGCATGACCGGCACCCTGGGCACCATCACCAGGTCCGACGGCGTCAAGCAGGCCACCTACGACGGGCACCCGCTGTACACCTACGCCGGTGACACCGCACCCGGCGTGGCCAAGGGCAACGGCCTGAACGCTTCCGGCGGCCTGTGGTACGAGATGACCGCCTCGGGTGCCATGCCCGCGGGCGTGGCCAAGGCGTCTACCCCGGCCGCCCAGCCGACGGCCACCGCCACCGCGAAGAGCGGCGGCTACGGCTACTGACCTCGCGCGGGCATCGTCTATGATCCGCCCGTGCCCCTTAACCCTCTTTCTTCTGAACGGCCTGTCTTCCTCCGGCCAGGCACGCCCGCCCCGTGACGGCTCAGCCGCAGCCCAGGCTGCTTGCCCTGAGCGACCTGCACGTGGGCTATCCGGAGAACCGCCAGCTCATCGCCGAGCTCCGGCCGGATAACGACGAGGACTGGCTGCTGCTGGCCGGCGACGTCGGCGAGCTGTTCGCCGACATCGAGTGGGTGCTGGCCACGCTCAGCGGCCGGTTCGCCACGGTGATCTGGACCCCGGGTAACCATGAGCTGTGGACCCGGGCGAAGGACCCGGTGCAGTTGCGCGGTGAGGCGCGTTACCTGGCGCTGGTCGAGCTGTGCCGCGGCCTGGGGATCAGTACGCCGGAGGATCCCTATCCGGTCTGGCCCGGCCCTAACGGGGCCGGGCCAGCCGGCGCCGGGCCGGTGACCATCGCGCCGGTGTTCCTGCTGTACGACTACACGTTCCGGCCGGAGGGCGCGCTGACCAAGGAGGAAGGCCTGGCCGTGGCGTACAAGACGGGCATCGTCTGCAGCGACGAGGCGCTGCTGTATCACGACCCGTACCCCAGCCGGGAGGACTGGTGCTGGGCCAGGATCGAGGCCACCGAGCGCCGGCTCGCCGGGCGGGACCCGGCGCTTCCTGTCGTCTTCGTATCCCACTATCCGCTCGTCCGCGAGCCCACCCGGGTGCTGCGCTACCCGCAATTCGCCCAGTGGTGCGGCACGACGCGCACCCACGACTGGCACGTCAGGTACGACGCCGCCGCGGTGGTCTACGGCCACCTGCACATTCCGCGGGTGACCTGGTACGACGGCGTCCGGTTCGAGGAGGTCTCGATCGGCTACCCGCGGGAGTGGAAGCGCCGGGCGCCCCGTCCCCGCGGCCCGCGGCAGATCCTGCCGGTGCCGCCACCTGAGTCCTACCCGCCGTTCGGCCCGCCACCCGGACCGCGCTGACCCGCCGCGCCCGGATCCGGGCTGGCGAAGAACTGCCAGATCGCCGCGGTCAGCTCGGCCCGGTCCAGGACGCCGTTGCGGTCGGTGTCGAGCCGGGAGAAGGCGCGTGCCGCCTCGTCGGCGCTGGCCCCGTAGACCGTGGTGAGCTCCGCGTACTCCGCGGCGTCGAGCACCTGGTTGCCGTCCCGGTCGGCCGCCTGCACCAGCGCATCGGCGGCCGCACGGACCGCGCCCTCGAAGCCGTCCAGGTCCAGGATCGGGCGGCCGACGGCGGCGGCGAACTCGTCCCGGCTGATTTCCTGGTCGCCGTCGCTGTCCATGTGCCGCAGCAGTGCGTCGAACAAGGCCCGCTGGCCGGCCGCCACCGCCTGCCCGGGCCCGGAGTCCGCGGCATGGCCGAAGGTGTCACACAGCCGCCGGGCGATCCGCTCGTAGTCGCCGCGCCGCCAGACGCCGGTCCCGCCGGCGTCCAGGACGGCGAACCGGAGGGCGAGCAGGTTACCGTCGGCCGCGCCCGGTGTGCGCCGGCCGGTCCTGACGGCTCCGGCGGCGGTCGTGATCGCCAAGATGGCCACCACGACGGTGACAGACAGCCAGGCCGGGATGCCTGCCGCCCAGCTGACCCCGGAGCCGCGCATGGCTTCAAGCACGAGCTTGACGCCGATGAAGGCGCAGATGACGGCCAGGCCCTTGTTCAGGTAGACGATGCGGTCGAGCACCCGGGTCAGCAGCAGGTAGACCTGGCGGAGTCCCATCAGCGCCAGGGCGTTGCCCGCCACGATCAGGTAGGCGCTGGTGGTGATGCCGAAGATGGCCGGTATGGAGTCAAAGGCGAACAGCACGTCGGCCACTGCGATCGCCGCCACGAGCAGCAGCCCCGGCGCGATCACCAGCCGCCCGGCGCGCCGGGAGACCAGCTGGTGCCCGGTTCCGGTTCCGGTTCCGGTTCCGGTTCCGGCTCCGGTTCCGGTTCCGGCTCCAGTTCCGGCTCCGGCGTCGGCGTCGGCCGGGCGCGCGTGCCGCTGCAGCCATCCCGTCAGCCGGGTGTGCTGCTGCTGCGGCGCTCCGGCGCGGCTGCGTATCAGGCCCGCCGCGGTCCACAGCATCAGGGCGCCGAGCGGGTAGAACAGCCAGGCGAACCGGGTGACCAGCGCCAGCCCGGCCACGATGAGGCCCGACCGCAGCACCAGCGCCAGGCCGATGCCGAACAGCAGGACGCGATGCTGGCGCGCGGGCGGGACCGCGAGCCGGCTCATGATCACGTAGAAGATGAACAGGTTGTCCAGGCTCAGGCTGTACTCGGTGAGATAGCCCGCGTAGAACTGGCCCGCCGCGACCCAGCCGGCCGCGACCGCGATGCCCAGGCCGAGCAGCACCGCCAGCAGCACGTAGACGCCGACCCAGGTGACCGCCGAGCGGGCCGAGGCTTCCCGGCCGCCAGAGCGCCAGGTCAAGATGACTTCCGCGCCGGCCACGGCGATGAGCGCGGCGGCTGACGCCACCCATACCCAGGCCGGTACGGTCACCTGATTGCCTCCCTGGTCATTGCAGCGGCCGACGGATACCGTCACCTACTACCTGCCCAGGCCAGGCAGAAAGTCACCAGAACCGAAACGGGACGGCTCCCGTGGGAGCCGTCCCGTCACGAGGTCAGGTCGTAAGACCCGGACCTGTCGTCAGATCGGGCGGACCTGCTCGGCCTGCGGGCCCTTGGCGCCGCGAGCCGGGGTGTACTCCACCCGCTGGTTGTCCTGAAGGCTGCGGTAACCGTCAACCTCGATCGCGGAGTGGTGCACGAAGACGTCGGCCGTGCCGTCGTCGGGGGCGATGAAACCATAGCCCTTGTCCGCGTTGAACCACTTCACTGTTCCCTGAGCCACTACTTCTCCTACTGAGACGATCATCAGGATCCACGGATGTGCATCCTGGGCTGCTGCGACCGCCTGCCCTGCGAAAAGCTGGGCCCGGGCATCGACGGCGCCCGCTGTCGGAACTTCGCAGGCGCTGTGACACGAACACGAACTTCGACTACAACCAGCTTCATTTAACACCATGCCGGACCCTCAATGCTCCCCGGAGCCCCAACAAGGTCCCGGCGACTGCCCAAATGAGCCCGAAACGAGCCCGGATTGCGTCCCGCGCCGGTCAGTTCCGGCGTGCCGCGATTCTGCCTGGTAGTACGTTCAGTTACGAGTCATGTGGTTATCCGGCACATTTACCGCTAGTCTTGGCTCATTGCCACTCCAGACCCCGGTGGCTCAGCTACTCCGGACCCAGGTGGCCAAGCGTCACTTCGGGATCTCGGCGGCCTAGCGTCACTCTGGATCTCGGTGGACCCATCCATGGGCGTGCACCGGAGGCATCACAGATGCGCAGGAGTTTATTTCCGCGACGCGGCGACGGAGATCCGCCGCTCGTGCGCTGGCCCCGGCTGGCCGGGGAGCCGCTGAGCTGGGATATCCAGTCGTACGACAACGTCACGGTAGTGGTGGTCGAGGGAGAGCTTGACGTCGGCACGGCGCCCGGCCTCGCTGGCCAGCTCGGGCCGATGGCCGACGAGGGCGGTCATCTCGTCCTGGACATGTCCGGCGTGCGGTTCTGTGACTGCGCAGGCCTGAGCCTGTTCCTGCGACTGAAAAAGCACGCGGCCGCGGCCGGCGGCTCGCTGCACCTGGCCGCGCTGACGACGCCGGTACGTCGCCTGGTCACCCTGGCCAAGCTGGATGACGTGCTCCCGGTCACCAGGACCGTGGCGGACGTCCTCGCCGAACTAGACCGGGCCAGCTAGACCGGGCCAGCTAACCCGGGCCAGCTAACCAGGCGGGGAGCCGAACGCCGATGGATCCGCATCCGGGGACGCCGACGGCGTAGCCGTCGGCGAGGTAGTCGGGCTGGTCGTCCCGGCCTTGGACACCGCGCTGCTCGGCGAGCTCGTCGGCGAAGTCGTCCGGGTGGGCGTCGGCTTGACCGTCGGTGACGGGCTGTAGCTCGGCGAGGACGTGCTCGTTGACTGCCCGGTGTTCTGCGTGCTGCCTGAGCTGGAACCAGAACTAGCAGCAGGCGGCGGCTTGACGTAGGAGTAGGTTCCCAGTGCGACCACGAAGATGCCCACCAGCACCCAGGTCGAGATCCGGATCCGGCGCAGCCGCCGGAGCAGCTGAAGCTTGCCGAGCGGTCGCGCGTGCCGCATCACTGGGTCCCGGTCGGGTCGGCGGTGTCGAGGTTGGCCGGCAGGTTAATGCCCTCGCGCAGCAGGCCAGCCGCGATCCTGGCCCGCAGCATCCGGCCGACGTCGAACTGCTTGCCTGGCAGCGTCCTGGCCACCACCCGCACCTGGAAATGGTCCACGTCGATACTCTGCACTCCCATCACGGCCGGGGCGTCGAGCAGCAGCTGGCGGACGTCCGGCTCCTTGTAGGCCTCGTCCCCGATCCGCCGCAGCACCTCACTGACCCGGTTGACGTCCGCGATGACGGGCACCGGCACGTCCACGATGGCCCGCGCCCAGTCCCTGGACAGGTTGGTCACCTGGGTGATCTGGCCGTTCGGGGTGATGACGACCTCGCCGTCAGCGGTCCGCACGGTGGTTATCCGCAGCGTGACGTCCTCGACCGTCCCGGCCGCCGGGTTGCTCAGGCCCGACACGGACAGCCGGATCAGGTCCCCGAGACCGTACTGGCGCTCGGTCACGATGAAGAAACCCGCCAGGATGTCCTGCACCAGGCGCTGCGCCCCGAAGCCGAGCGCGACCGCCAGGACGGCGGCGGGAGCGACCAGGCTGGTCAGCGGGACACCGAATCGCTGTGCGATCGCGAGCGCGGCCACGCAGTAGATGACGGCCAGCACAGACCAGGTGATGACCTGGGCCAGCGCCTGCCGGTGCTTGGAGGCCTCCGAGCGGACCAGCGCGTCCGTCTCCCGGGCGTTGGCGTCGATCTGCGTCGTGATTCTCGCGCCCAGCCAGGTCGCCAGCCGCGTCAGCAGGACCGTCCCGGTCACCAGCAGGACGATCTCCAGGCCGTTGCCGCGCGCCCACAGGGAGACGTCGTGCAGCACGTCCGGGTGCTGTGAAGACAGGACCATCACCCTCCATCATGGCCGGACTGCCGCCGGCCAGCGCCGCCGGCCCGTTCAGTCCCGCTCTAGGTAGGCTAAACGACCCCGCCACTATCATCGGAACGGTGCGGCACAATCCCTCCACCGTGGTGGTCCTGGTCGGCGAGGTGAGCGACGCGCTGCTGGCCGCCGTAGGCCGTTCCATGAACGTCTCCGTGATCCGCCCGCCGGCCGAAACCGGGTCCAGGCCCGGCTCCCGGCCCGAGGACGATCCGGTCGGTGATCTCCTCAGCCGCGCCGCCGAGGCTCTCGCCCGCGCCGCGCGGTCAGGATTGCCCTACGTGCTGGTGCCCGCGGACCCGCTGGCCGCGGTGGCCGCGCAATGGCGGGCCATGTGGGACGTGTCCCGGCCAGCCGAAGGCACGGCCGGCTTCGAGCTGCAGGCCGGGCTGGCCCTGGCCGCCTGGCGTGCGGGCCGGTTCGAGCTGCCTGACTACTACGTGGAAATCGCGCCAGCCGAGACGGCGGAGACCACCGAGACCGGCCAGGCCGGACCCGACCTGTACCTGGGCCCGCTCCGGTCGGCCCGTCCGCACCGGGTGGCCGTCGTCGCCGCCCCGGATGGCCCTGAGCTGGCCGCCCGCGTCCTGCAGGCCCTCGGCTCGCTGCGCCCGGGTCCCTGGTGGCCGCCGCTCGATGACCTGCTCGATATCGCGCGCCATTTCTACCCCGGCCAGCTGGCCGGGGCAGAAAACGGTGCGATGCTGCCTGCTTCGGTGCCCGGCTAAGCGGGGCACGGCCTGGGCTAAGCCGCCCGCTTCATCATCTTGCGCAGCGGCGCCATCGCGGCGCGGAACCTGCCGCCCGCGCCCGCCGCCCGTCCGCCCGGCACCTCAGAGGGCATCGGCGGGACGGCGCCGTCGGGGGAGGAGACCCCGGCATGAGCACCTGGATGAGGCATCGGCGGAACGCTGTCGTTTGCGGGTGTGGTGGGCTGGGACATGGTGTCTGCTGGCTCCTCTGGTCGCCGGGAGGCAGGCCCTCGTGGGCCGCTGACGTCCGGTACCTGATCTCACGCTACGCTCGCACCAGAAAACTAGCAATATTTTTCCGGAATCTGTTAACCTATCATGGTGACAAGCTGGACCTTCCTGACCAATCACGCCCGGGTTCTGCTGTGCGTGGCCCATGATCCCGGGGTGCGCCTGCGTGACATCGCGGCCAGCCTGGGCATCACCGAGCGCAGCGCGTTCGGCATCATCACCGACCTGGTTGAGGCCGGCTACGTGGTCAAGGAGAAGGACGGCCGCCGCAACCGCTACCACATCCAGGCGCACCTCCCGCTGCCCGAGCTCGCCAGCCGGGATCGTACCGTCGGCGACGTCCTGGCCCTGCTGGCCGGCACTGATGTGACCCAGACCTGAGGAGACATGCATGGAATTGACCGACGTATGGGTCGCGAATGAGGAGGGCACAGAAATCGTCCGCGCCCGTGATATCTCCGGCGCCAGCCTGGACTACGACGGAAACGTCACGGTGCGGCTGCTCGGCGGCGACGGCGGGGCGGTGACGATCGCCGGCCACCGGACGCACCACGAGGAGCAGCGGCCCGGCGACTTCCACCGCCAGCTGATCCGCGCCGTCGCCCAGCTCTCGGACGCGGCGGGAGCCTTCCTGGTGCGGCCCGTCCATCACGAGACCCGCGGCTGGCAATGGGTCAGCGAGCCGCTGTAGTGCACTCAGATAGCCGGCCCACCATGACGCCGCACGACATCGGTCTCAGCCCACGCCAAGCGCTGCTTTCCGTCCGCAGCCAGCGCGGCTACACCGTCGCGGCGATCACCGGCGAGCTCGGCGGCGCGTCCGTACCCGCGCTCCGCGAGCAGCTGCGCGGCTTGCCTGACCGGCAGGCCGGCCGGATCATCGCCGACCTGTCCGGCGTCACGAGCTGCGACGCCAGCGGGCTGGCCGTGCTGGTGGCCGCCGGCCACCGGGCCCGGCGGCTCGGCGGCATCCTGCAGCTGACCATCCCAGGGCCGGCCGTGCTGACCGCGCTCCGGCTGACCGGCCTGGACGCGTACTTCGAGATCCTCGCCCCCGGCGTCCCGCCCGTAAACCATGATTCCGAACGGGTCGGCCGCGTCCGCCCTGGCCACCCTGTGAGCCCAGAGCACCGTACGGTACGCTAGGTAACGTGCGCAGCGCGCACTCAGGCGCCGCCATCAGGGCGCGCCGGTCGTCTGTCGCTTGGTGAGCGAACTGGTTTCCACGGATGTGGCGCCCT
>Ga0302325_10013678_pt1 | contig 17299 bp, 12 predicted proteins | sample Palsa_T0_2_FD_201948 | JGI IMG/M metagenome (GOLD analysis project Ga0302325, IMG submission 201948) | Peat permafrost microbial communities from Stordalen Mire near Abisko, Sweden - Palsa_T0_2 | ecosystem: Environmental > Terrestrial > Soil > Palsa > Peat permafrost | place: Sweden: Abisko... | reverse complement strand
TGTTTTTGATTTTAGGTTATTTGATCTGGAATGGTGGCGCGTCACTGAACTGGAACTTCTTCACACAGCTGCCGAAACCCGTGGGCGAAACCGGCGGCGGAATGGCGAACGCGATCGTAGGGAGTTTGAAACTGCTGCTCCTGGCGGCGCTGATGGGCCTACCGATCGGTTTGCTGGCCGGCGTGTATCTGGCGGAGTTTGGCGGAAAGACGTTTTCTTTCGTAATTCGCTATACCACGGACTTGCTGAATGGTGTGCCTTCCATCGTAATCGGAATATTTGCGTATGCGCTGGTGGTGCTGCCCGTAAAACATTTCTCCGCGCTAGCTGGCGGCGTGGCTTTGGGAATTATGGTGATTCCGATTACGGTGCGCAGCACCGAGGAATTTCTACGAGCTGTGCCAGGAACTCTGCGCGAAGGTGCAATGGCCCTGGGAGCGAGTAAGTGGAAGACGATCGCAACCGTGGTGCTTCCAGCGGCAAGCGGCGGTATTCTAACGGGGATGCTGCTAGCTCTGGCGCGCGTGGCCGGAGAGACGGCGCCATTGCTCTTTACGGCTTTTGGAAATCGATACTGGGCGCCCGGTTGGGGCCAGCCCATCGCTTCGTTGCCGGTGATGATCTACACCTACGCGATTTCGCCGTACGACGACTGGCACCGGCAGGCCTGGGCCGCAGGACTCGTTTTGCTAATGCTCGTGCTGCTGTCGAATCTGGGCGCTCGATTCATCCTGGCGCGCAGCAAAGCCGTTTGACGCAATGAAGGCGGAAGGCGTGAGTGGAGCTCCTCAACCGGCAATGATGGTAAAAGTGCTTCGGGATCCGGTGCCTATGGAAAAGACAACAGCGCAGACGATCGAGCAGTCCATACGATTGGACATCGCGGACTTGAATTTCTTCTACGGCCCGAAGCAGGCAATTTTCGATCTGAGCTTGAAAATTCCAACCCACAAAGTAACGGCGCTGATTGGCCCTTCCGGTTGCGGAAAATCGACATTCCTGCGAACGCTGAACCGGATGAACGAGACGATTCGAAACACCCGGGTGGAAGGCCAAGTGCTCCTGGACGGACAAGAAATTCACGATATGGATGTTGTGGGGCTGCGGCGGCGCGTGGGTATGGTATTTCAACGGCCCAATCCGTTTCCGAAGTCCATTTACGAGAACGTGGCTTACGGATTGCGGATCAATGGATATAAGGGCCGACTCGACGATCTAGTCGAGAAGAGCCTGCGGCGCGCCGCGCTGTGGGAAGAAGTCAAAGATGTCCTGAAAAAATCAGCCTTCGCGCTTTCGGGCGGGCAACAGCAGCGCTTGTGCATCGCGCGGGCGCTGGCCGTGGATCCCGAAGTGCTGCTCCTCGACGAGCCGTGCTCGGCGCTCGATCCGGTGACGACCGCAAAGATCGAGGAGTTGATGTTTCAACTAAAGGACAGCTGCACGATGGCCATCGTGACGCATAATATGCAACAAGCGGCGCGAGCCAGCGATTTCACCGCGTTCATGCTCGACGGCAAGCTGATCGAACACAGCGCGACGTCCAAGCTCTTTACGACGCCCACGGATCCGCGAACAGAAGCTTACATTACGGGCCGGTTCGGCTAGGGCGACCGCATCGCTGCAAACGCACAGCTTCTTGGATTTTGAAAACTGAGGAATCATGGAACGACATTTCGAACACGATCTGGATGAATTGAAACAGCGACTGCTGTGGATGGGAAGCCTCGCCGAGCGCGCGGTGCATCAGGCCGTGCATGCCGTACTGGATGCCGAAGAGCATCTGGCCGAAACCGTCCTGTCGGAAGAAGATGCGATAAACGAGATGCAGATCGAAATTGACGAGCGCGTGCAACGCCTACTCGCGCTGAACCAGCCCATGGCCGCGGACTTGAGGTTGCTCCTGGCGGTATCGAGGATTAACGGTGATCTGGAACGCATCGGCGATCAGGCGGTAAATATCGCACAATCTGCGATGCGCATTCTGCGTCATCCACAGGTCAAGCCATATGTCGATTTGCCCAGAATGAGCGAGCTGGCGGAAGCCATGGTGCGCGACAGCTTGAACGCGCTCGTGCGCGGGGATCAGGACCTGGCCCAGAGCGTGCTGCGGCGTGACGATCAAGTCGACAAATTGCGCGACCAACTTTTCCGCGAATTACTCACTTATATGATGGAAGATTCAGCTCAGGTCTTTGCCGCGTTCGAGCTGATTCTGGTGGCGAAAAACCTGGAACGTATCGGCGATCATGCGACGAACATCGCAGAGGATGTAATTTATTTCGTGGCTGGCCGCGACGTACGCCATCCCGCGCTGGACCGCCGCTAATTCCAATCTTCCTGCGGCGAAATCGCGCACACACCGCGCCCGTCTCCGTGTACCTCCATGCAAACTCATGGGAATTACACCGGGCTTGAAATTCCGTAGCGCCTGCGGCGCCGATTTAAATGCGCGCCAGAGCCGTGCCTTCGTCATCTGCCAGATCGAGGATGGTATCGAGGCGAACCATCTTGAGGAGCATCATCACGCGCTTGGTGGGCGCGAAGTAGGTGGCTTTGCCACCAGCCCTTTTCAGAGTTGTGAAGGCGCGAACCAACGCGCCGATTCCGGAACTGTCGAGTTCGGTGACGCCGGCAAGGTTCACCGCAATGTGGGTCGAGCCACCGTCGACAAGTTCCTGAATTTTGTTGCGAAACGCCTCTTCGGAGTCGCCGAGTTTAAGAGCTCCATCAAGATCCAGAATCGTGGCGTGGCCAGCCTTCCGAATGCCGATATTCACATGTCCCTCACTGCGATGTGCAAAGCTAACCGAATTGCGCTCTCCAATCAAGGGGTTGCAGCAACCAGGGATGGTGGACCTAAGCCAAATGAGCGGTTGGCTGAGTGTGGGAGTCGCCAGGTTTGCGCCAGCTAACCACACGTTGATTTAGCGAAGGGGCGGTGCTACTGTCGCGCCTTCCTCGGCAGAATCGAGCGTCCGGCAATCGAATTTGCGTCTCGGATGCAGGACCCTGTCTCGATCGCGGTAAAAGGAGAGTGAGCGTGGCTGGTTTTCTTCTGGTCTTGTTTGCAATAGCTTGCTTCCTGGCGCTCAGCATCTTTTTGGGCTCGTTCTTTACAGTACAGACAGCGCAGGTCGCGATCGTGCAACGGCTCGGAAAGTTCGCGCGCATCGCCGGCCCCGGCTTGAACTGGAAGACACCGTATCTTGAGACCGTGGTGCAGCGCATGAGCATGAAAGTGCAGCAATTCGACGTGCAGGTCGAAACGAAAACCCAAGACAACGTGTTCGTGCAGATTCCGGTTTCGATTCAATATAAGGTGATACCGGAAGGCGTCGAAGCCGCGTTCTATAAATTATCGGATCCGGTGAAGCAGATCGAATCGATGGTCTACAACGTGGTGCTGGGCCACGTCCCTAAAATGAAGCTGGATGATACGTTCCTGAATCAAGCGGATATCGCGAGCGATTTGCGGGATAACCTCGACGCCTCCATGAAAGAGTACGGATACTCGATCGTCAAAGTGCTCATCTCCGACATCGTGCCGGACCAGAAAGTGAAGGCGGCGATGAACGACATCAATGCCGCGCAACGCGAGCGCGAAGCGACCGTCTCCCGCGCGGAAACAAACAAATTGTTGCTGGTTAAGCAGGCCGAAGCCGAGGCGGAATCGAAACGGCTGCAAGGAGAAGGCATCGCCAATCAGCGGAAGGCGATTATCGCGGGCCTGAAGGATTCCGTCGAGGATTTCGCGAAAACCGTGCCGGGTTCGACGCCACAGGACGTGATGCAACTCGTCCTAATGACTCAGTATTTCGACACACTGAAGGAAGTCGCGGCGAACGACCACACGAATACGATTCTGATCCCGCACACCCCGAATACCCTCACCGACATCTTTAGCCAGATCCGAAATGCGATCGTCACCGGCACCGAACTGACCAAGCATCCAACGATTCCGCCCTCCGCCAGTTCCGACACTCCCAAATAAGAGGGCCCAAGGGGGTCGCTCCAATCAAAAACCGCCGAAACGGATATCCCGGAGACCTCGTTCGCCGAAGAATCCACAAGCACCCGATTAACTCGATCAGATTCGGCCGGAGCGGCACGACCCCGGGCCGCGATTCCTTGACTGGACTGCGCCGCATTTGTTAGGCTGCGCCCCTGTTCCCCTTGCTGTGCGTTATGAATATGGCGTCTGCAGGGGGCCTGCATAAGCCCTTCCTGGGAGAACCATGGAAACATCTTCGGCGCTCTATGAACTGGCGAGCGTTTCCTTAGCGTGTCGAGATCAGGACACTCTGCTGAAAACCTTTGCCGCGCGGGTGGGCGCTACGCTGGGAGCGCGGGCCGTGTTCGTCTGGACCAACCCAGGATTGACGGATAACGACGGCGAAGGTGGAAAGCTAATCTGCCGGATGCGCTGGAGCGAGGTTGGCGAGCGATTCACTCTCTCGGGCGAAACCGCCGATGGGATACTGTCCGAAGTCTACGAGTCCTCAGCGTCGCGACGATTCGGCGCCGGAGAAATCGAGCCTGAGGCGTTCGAGCACCTCGACGAAGCCACGCTCGGCCGCGTGAAATCGGCGCTTTTCGCCTCCCTCCATGGCGAACAAGTTTCGGCGGGCGTGGTAGAAGTTCTCAATAAGCGGACCGGGGATTTCAACGCCGAAGACACCCACTTTCTGGAAGAGGCGTGCCGCCTGGCGGGATATGCGCTGACGAATCTGGGCGCCATCGAAGGCGAGCGCCAAACGCAACTCTCCACGCTGGAGCGATTGACGGCGCTTTACGACCTAGGCCGCACATTTACCTCAACACTTGAATTGAGCGAGCTCCTTCCCATCGTTGCCGTAAAAATTCGCGATTTGCTCGGCGGCAGCGTCTGCAACTTATGGCTCACGGACAGCGGCTCGGGTGAGCTCTATCTAGTGAAGCAAGTGGGCAGCGACCCGAGCGTCGAGGAAGGGGCGCGTGTTCCGCTCGCCGAAGGATTGCTAGGGGGAATCGCCCAGCAGGGCAATGGGAAACTGGTCGAAGAGCCGGCGAGCGAGGCGGGCCTCGAAGAGCGCATTAAAGCGAGCGGAGATTTCGAGATTCACTCGTGGATGGGCGCCCCGCTGCGGAAAGATGACGAAGTGCTGGGCGTCGTGGAGCTCGTCAACCGCACGGACGGCGGGGCCTTCACCGAAGACGATTTGTTCATGCTGTCCAGCGTTAGCGAACAGGCCGCTGTAGCGCTGCATAACGCAAATCTGCTCGAATCCGAACGCAAAGTGCACGCGCTCGACGCGCTTCTGAAAATTTCGCAGGAAATCACCTCAACGCTGGATTTGGATCATGTGCTCTCGACCGTGGTGCATCAGGCCTCGTCCGTCGTGCCGTTTGACCGATGCGTGATTGGATTCTTTGATCGCGGAAAATTCGTCCTGGGCGCGGTTTCTGGCGAAACGGAAGTGCCGAAATCGCGCGAAATGGAAGATTTAAGAAGCCGGCTGGAATGGGTGGCCCAGCAGGACGGCCCAGTGTCCGCAGATCTTTTTGACGACGGCTGGCACACCACGCCGGAAGACGCCCGCGCACAGATTGCTCCGTTTCTGGAAGAACACGAGGAAAATGGGTTCCACGCTTTGCCGTTGCGCGATGATCAGGGGCGTCTCGGCGTCTTGGCGCTGCTGAGCGGCGATGCGGATTTCCTGTCTGACAATAATCGCGAGACGGTAGCGATCCTCGCGAATCAGACCACGGTGGCGATCCGGAATGCACAACTTTACCAGCAGGTGCCACTGGCCAATTTGTTGCAGCCATTTTCGCAGAGAAAAAAGAAATTCATCGCGGCGATGCCGCAAAGCCGCTGGATACAATACGCCCGCCGCGCCGCCGTCGTGCTGGCATTCTTGATTCTGGTGCCGTGGCCGATGCGGGTGAGCACGGATGCAACGGTGGTGCCCGCGGAACGCCGAACGGTGAGCGCGATCGATGGCGGGGTCGTGCAACGCGTTTTCGTCCATGAAGGCGATCTGGTGCAGGCTGGGCAGGAGCTTGCGCAGCTCGACTCCTCGGACGACCAAGTGAAATTGGCGGAAGCCCAAGCGGCCCTGGCCCAAGCGCGGCGAGAATTGGCGGAAGCTGAGTTTCATAACGATCCATCCGCGGCGGGTCAGGCAAAAATCCGCGGCGACATGCATCAAGCGCAAGTGGACCTCGATCAGCAACGCATTGCTGAATCGCAACTGCGTTCGCCGATTGCTGGAATGGTGATCACGCCGAAAGTTCAGGACAAGGGCGGCTCGATGCTAAAGCCCGGCGACACGTTCTGCGAGATCGTCGAGCAGGACCGCATGGCGGCCGAAATGAGCGTACCGGAGGGCGATCTGGCGCTGGTGCAGCCCGGGAAAAAAGTCGCGCTGAAATTGAACGCTTACCCGACGACGACATTTGACGGCGAAGTGGACCGCATCGGGGCGCAGACGCAGGCCGAGGCGGGAGATCAATATTTCATCGTCCGCGCCGTGTTCACGAACCGGGATGGATTGGCGCGCAGCGGAATGGTCGGGCGCGCGCGCATACGATCGGGCGGTGGATGGTTCCAAAGCGGCTGGTATCCGGTCGGGTATGCGCTATTGCGATCCCCGTTCCAGTGGGCATGGCAGAAGGCATGGGCGTTGATGCCATGAGACCAGCGATGAGTCAGAAAAAGGATGGAAAATGATGAGACCGGGAGTACTGATCGTCATCGCATCGGCGGCCCTTGTGGCGATCGGCTGCAGCGGTTCGGCGGGAGAATCGAATGGCAACAGCCTCGCCCGCCCCGCGCCGGCTGCTTCGAACTCAGCGACTGCAAACCCTCCCGCGAATTCAGCGCCTGAGCGCGCGAAGCCGGCCGACATTCTCAGCGTATTGACGGTCGAGCATCAGGTGGATATCGCCGCTCAACGCGACGGCGTGGTGACCTCTATTGCCAAAGATGAAGGCAGCGCCGTAAAGACCGGCGAAATTCTGGCGCAGCTCGATGATCGCAGCCTGCAGATGGAATTGATCAAAGCCAATGACGACCTGCAAGTCGAAGACAACAATCGAAAATATAAGGAAGCGGAACTCAAAGCCAAAAGCGCCGCCTTTCATCGCCAGCAACAGTTGCGGGCTCTTGGATTATCGAGCGATGCGGATTTGGAAGCCGCCGAATTCGAAGAAAAGGCCGCGCAATACGATCTGCGGGGATACGAAGCATTGGTGGAAAGCGGGCACGCGGAAATTAACCGGCTGCAGCTCGAAGCGGATCAAACGCGAATTCACGCTCCGTTCTCCGGCGTCGTGGTACGGCGTTACGTCCGGGAAGGCCAGGCCATTTCAAAGGGTGACAAGTGCTTTCGGGTGAGCCAGCTTGCGCCGCTACAGGTTCAATTCCAGGTGCCGGAATCATCAGCAGGGCGTCCCACAATTGGCGCGCCGGTCGATCTTTCGCTGATTGAAGATTCCGCGCGCAAACTGAATGCGCGCGTCGTAAAAGTGAGCCCCACAATCGATGCGGCCAGTGATAGCTATGATGTCGTTGCGCAATTGGCCGGCGCAAATATTTCGGATTTGCGACCGGGGATGGCTGTGAAAGTTATCTGGCCGGGAAGTTCACTCACGAACCGCGGTACCAAGCCGTAACCCAGCCGTCATGCGATTTGGCCCTACTAGCCTGCAGGTTTCAAGCGTCCTTGCCAAAGGATTGCGGCGCCCCAAGCTGCGCGAAGATTTGCGAATCAGCGAACAGACCGTAGCCGGCGAGACCAGCTACGTTGTTAAAAACTTCGAAACAAATTCCTACAATCGTTACGGAAGCACCGAATATGAGCTGCTGCAGCTCTGCGATGGAGAGCGCACCTACACGGAAATCGCGGAAGAGATGACCAGGCGCCATCCGGAATCCCCGCTGGATGAAACCGAAGCGCTGGAATTCATCGAAAGCATCGAGCCGGCGATGTGGGAACGCTCGCTCGGCGAAAAGAATCTGGCCGTCCTGGAACGAATCCGCGACGAGCGCAAGGGCCGGGTGGACCAATCGAGCATGCTGTACATCAGTTTCAAGGCCTGGGATCCCAATAAAACGTTGGAGAAACTCGATCCGTACTTGAGTTGGATGTACACGCGGGGGTTCGTGTACTTCTCGCTCGTGATCTTCGCGGTCTCTTGTTACTTGCTGGCGGGAGACTGGACCCGCGTGCAGCAGGATACCGGTGCGCTCTATGATTTCGCCGATAAGAGCGCCTATGACATTTGGATCTTCTGGATTTTACTGCTCGTCCTCGGAGGGATTCACGAATTCGGGCATGGATTGACCTGCAAGCACTTCGGCGGCGACGTTCACCAGATGGGGTTTCTCCTGATTTACTTCACCCCCGCCTTCTATACCGACACCACGGACATTCTTCTGTTCACCAAAGGTTCGGAGCGGCAATGGGTCATCTTCGCGGGAATCTGGATCGAGATGGTGTTGTGCGGATTGTCCGCTCTGGTGTGGCATTTTACTCCGGCCGGTTCCGTCACCAACGACATCGCCTACAAGATGATGCTGCTGAGTGGCATCCAGGGCGCCCTGTTGAATCTGAACCCACTGATCAAAGCGGACGGCTATTACGCACTTTCGCAGTTTTTGGATATCGACAATCTGCGTGAGGATTCGTTCGAATTCTTGCGCGCGTGGACCCGAAAGTATTTATTATTTCAGAATATCGACCTCCCTCCCGCGACGAAACGCCAACGGCGGATCTTCTTTTTATTCGGAATCGCCGCCGTCATTTACAGCACGTCGCTTCTTCTGTTGGTCCTCGTTTTTGTGAAGAACATCCTGGTTACGAAGCTCGGCGATTGGGGATATCTTGCGACGCTCGGCTTGATTTATTTCTTCGCGCGCAAGGGGATCCGCGAGGCGATGCCCAAGGTCCGCGGCTGGCTTCGCCAGAAGAAGGAGGATTATATGGCGTGGAAGGTTACGCGACTGCAGCAGCTCGGAGCCGCGGGGCTTGCCCTGTTGTTGCTCGTACCGCCGATGGCGACGCGAGTCTCTACGGGATTGGTCCTTGAACCGGGAAGTAGCGCGCCCATTCGAGCGCAGGTTCCGGGGCAAGTTCAGACCGTTTACGTTCGAACCGGCGACCGCGTGAAGGCCGGTCAACTGCTCGTAACGCTGAAAAATCCGGAAATGAAAGCCGAATCCAAGGGGCTTGTCAGCGAAATGTCCCTCGCGAGCAGCGATGTGCGCAATGCACAGGATCGCTCGGACTTCGACGAGGCGGCAACCGGCGTCCGGGAAAGAACGCGGCTCGGCCAGGAATTGAGCATCGCGAATCGGGACGTTGAGTTGCTGCAAGTTCGCGCCCCGATCGACGGCATCCTCGTGGCAGACGATCTCAGCCAAAAGGTTGGCTCGTTTATCAATGCGGGCGAGAGCTTGGGAGAAGTTGTGGACCGCCGTTCGATGAAGGCGCGGATTCTGGTGCGCGATTGGGAGCTGGAGGACGTCAAGGACGGTGCGCCCGTCAAAATAAAGCTCACACCCTTTCCGTTCCGCATATTTACGGGAAGCGTGGAGAAGATCTTCCCAGCGGCCGCGCTGGATCATCCCGTGAGTCAAACCCAGGATCTGGAGCGGTTAGGGCAGAAACTGACGAACTATTTCGCCGTCGAAATGGAATTTCCGAATGCAGATGGGTCGCTTCGAGAAGGAATGACCGGAACAGCGCGAATCGCCGGAAAGAGCTCGCCACTGGCCTGGCAGTTTTGCCGCGGGACCTGGCGGTGGGCAAAGTCTCAGTTTTGGTAGGGTGGACCGCAGTGGAAAAAAAAAGAGCCGCCGTTCCTGGGACGGCGGCTCTCGAGGTACTACTTCGATCGCGAGCAGGTTTTGGGGCCTGAAGCGACGAACTTGAAAAACTAATTGACCTTCATGAGCGGCCGAATCGAAGACAACGCGTTGACTCGTACCAACGGCTTTACGGCTCCCAGTTTCTTGGCCTTCTTTACCGGCTTCGCGATTGCCATGGTTTCAATCTCCCTAGTTTGCTTCTAGAATTCGGTATTGCGTTGCTCCCTTCGATAGTGCAATCAGGAGGCCAAATTACAGGGACCAGAAAGTCGTTTCATTTGAATGATTACAAGGCACTTAGATCCGTTGGGCCATTGCCAGATCCTCATTTACTGTTGAAATTTGCCACCCTTCTATTGAATTTTTCAACACGTGCCGGCTTTGCTCGCAAACAACCTTCCCAAGTTGTGTAGATGAGATCTTTGGAGAGAGGGGGATTCGAAAAACAAAAAGGCCGCCGTTCCTGGGACGGCGGCCTTTCGAAGCTGGTACGGTCCGACCGGATTTGAGCCCAGGCGGATAGAGCTAAAAACTCTTGGTGCCACGCAGCAACGCGGAGTTACTTGCCGAAGGGACGCGTCAAAGGCTTCACGGTGCCGAGCTTCTTGCCCTTCTTAACTGTCTTTGCTTTTGCCATGATCGTGTTTCTCCTTTTTTTTGAATCTTCCGTACTGTCTTGCGATGTCTTGTAGTGCAATCCGAAAGCCAAAAGCAAAAGGTGGCGCCGGCGGCTCTATGACCCTCAATTTGCAGAGGTTAGTTTTTTCGCCCAGTTACCGAGCACCCTGCCGGGAGTCCTCGGTGTTGAAATTTATGGCGATGTGTTGAATTTTTCAACGCTCCTCAGTAAATCCCGGCAATCCTTGATGCGGGCGCTCGAACCACCGGAATGAATCAGCCGATTTTCATCCTGAAGAAGGGCGATCAGAGGTTGTATTTTCGGCAGAGGTAATTCAGGCGATTCCGGTCGACACCCAGCATACGAGACGCTTCGGTCTTGTTCTGGTTCGAATGCTCCAAGGCCTCTTGCAACCATCGTCTTTCAAAGGCCTCGATTTCCTTGTCGAGATGGATCCCCGAGGGAGGAATGCGAAAACCATTGCGGGAATGCTTAGGAGTGGACAGTGACATGTCCGCTGGCAGGTCTTTGAGTGTGATGGTATCGCCATCCGTCATGATAACCAGGCGCTGCAAGGCATTTTGGAGTTCGCGCACGTTGCCAGGCCACGGGTAGCGTTTGAGGGCAGCCATGGCTTCGTCATCAATCTGTTTCAGAGGAAAGCCGTTCGCGGCGCAGTAGACACTAGCAAAATACTCGGCGAGGACAGGAATGTCTTCAACGCGCTCCCGCAGGCTGGGAACGAAAATCGGTACCACGTGAATGCGATAGTAGAGGTCCTCCCGGAAGGTTCCCTGACGGACCATTTCTTCAAGGTCTTCATTCGTGGCGCTCACCAGGCGGAAATCCACCTTCATGGATTTTTTCCCGCCGAGCCGCGTGATCGACCGATCTTCCAGCACGCGGAGCAACTTGCTCTGGAGCGCCGGGGTTAGCGTGGCGATCTCGTCAAGGAACAAGGTCCCCTGATGAGCCAGCTCGATCCGGCCTTCCTTGGTGGCTACGGCGCCCGTAAAGGCGCCGCGTTCGTAGCCGAACAGCTCGGCTTCGATCAAGCCCTCGGGCAACGCCGCGCAGTTCACGCTTACGAATGATCGATTGCGACGCGGGCTTTCTTCGTGCAGGGCGCGAGCGACGAGTTCCTTGCCGACACCGCTTTCCCCGCGGATGATGACGTTGGTGCTGGCGCGCGCCATGCGCTTGATCGAATCGAAAACGTGGCGCATGGCATCGGTGGCGCCGATCAGATCGCCCAGCGAATTCTTCCGGCTGATCTCCTCGCGGAGGATGCGATTCTCGCGCTGGATGTGCAGCTTTTCGACAGCGCGCTCAAGCAAATGGCGAAGAACGTCGGTATCGATGGGTTTGATGAAGTAATCGTAGGAGCCGGCGTCGATCACTTTTAGAGCCGTGGCCTTGGTTTCATCGGAGCTGAGAATGATAACTAGAGTGTCGATATTCCCGCTCGTGAGACGCGCGAGAAGGTGGGTACATTCGCGAACTCCGCCGGAGTCCATGGGCAGCGCCAGGAGCAGAACATCAAGCTCCGATTCCTGCAGAAGCTTGTAGGCGTCCTCATAATCCTTGCCTTCGACAACTTCAAAATGGTAGCGGAGGGCGGAAGTGATTTTCGAACGCAGTACTGCGTCATCATCCACGATCGCGATTTTCGGCTTCGAGGAAATGGCAGAAATGAGAAGTCCCCCCCCGGGGAAACGTCGAGAATCGCCTCGAATGTTAAGAGAATCACATTCCCGCGTGCCGAGATTTTAGGGGTCGCCGAACATTGTGTCAACGCTGACCACGCGGCCCGGAGCGGCTCCGGCCAGACCGTATTATGCGAATAAGGATTGCCCCCGCTCGATCACTTGTGCCATAAACTCGACGCGAAACCGCATTCACGGTTCCGGGATGGCTCCGCATTTGAAAACTAAGACAAACCCGCACCGCCGCGTCGAATTCGGGCGCCGCGGCAAAGCACATCTTGTTCTAGCAGTGGATATCGGCGGAACGAAGGTCGAAGCTGCCCTGGTAAGTCAGATGGGGAAAATAGTTCTTAGCGAACGAAGGCCGACGGCCGTGAAGGGCCGCGCGAGTGAGGGTTTGCGCGCCGTACGAGAGACCATCGATGGTGTGCTGGGTCGCAGTCGCGGCAGAGAAATTCGGGCGATTGGGGTGTCCGTACCCGGTTGGGTGGACGCGAATACCGGAAAGGTGCTGAAAGCCGCGAATCTGCCATGCTGGCGCGATTATCCACTCGCGCGAAAGCTTCAGGATTTATACGATCTGCCAACGCGCATTGCAAACGACGCAAATGCCGCGGCAATGGCCGAAGCGCGATGGGGCGCGGGACGCCGCTACAAGAGCTTTTTTTACGTGAGCCTGGGCACGGGAATCGGGACGGGCGTCGTTCAAGACACTCAGGGCAACCCTCACACCCCTTCCAGCGAGGGCGGGCATATGACCATCGATTACCGGGGTCGGTTGTGTCCGTGCGGCAAGCGCGGTTGCATAGAGATGTACGCCTCCGGAAAAGCGCTAGCGCGCCGGGCGACTCACTTGCTCGCTCAACGGGGAGCGCGGAGCTCACTGCTGCGAACCCTCGCCAGAGAAACTCCGAATGGAGTGAATGCCGAGCTGGTCGGCAGAGCCGCAGCCGGCGGCGACCGGATTGCGGTTGGAATCCTTGAGGAGGCCTGCGACCACCTGGCGGTGTGGCTCGGGAACATCGTCGATTTGCTCGAGCCAGAAGCCATTGTGTTCGGCGGGGGTCTGGGACGGCTCATGCTTTCATATGCGCCGCGAATCCGCCGGAAATTGAAAACCTTCGCGATTCGTCCCAACCGCGCTCAGATTCCGATGGTTGGCGCTCGATTTGGTTCGCAGTCGGCCCTGCTAGGAGCCGCAGCCCTTTGGTTGCAAAAATAACGAGAAATTTGGCTATTACCTAAAACTTCCGCCAGCTATCCGCATCCACGACGATGGCCTCTCCGCTGATGTGTCCCAAACGGCCTTCGGACCTTCCTAACTGGCCTCAAATTCAACCCCGTGATCGGCGCCCTGATGTACTTTTGTGTTCTTCCGATGAGTAGAATGCACCCCGGTGAAACCAAATCTGTGCCTGGCTCGTCCGAAGGTAATGCGTGTTAAATTACTGCTATCTAAGAGGGACGGCTAAAATTCATGCGTGGCTGGTGCCCAGATGTGGAATCGTGGCTGACCCACTCGCAGGCAATAACCGGATCATTCGCTATGCACCCCATGCAATCGATCAATACGCCGCGGGCCGCGCGGGAGCATCCGGCTCTGTTCATCGAACCGTAGTGCTGTAAGGGTGATCCACTCCGCAAGCCGAATCGATTCTGACAAAGAGGAAACAAGTGCCCGAGAATTTTCACAATCCGGCAAAACCCGACAGCGCAACCACTACCACCACCGGCGCTCCGGCCACCCCAGCTCCGCCGCACGCGCCTCCTGCCGCGCCGCCGAAGCGGCGCCGTTACGCGTGGGTGTGGCTTGTCTTATTACTTTTGGTCGTTTTGATCGGGTATCGCCTCTATGAGAATAAACAAGCCGCGGCGCAAGCCGCCCAGGCAAAGGCGGCAGCGGCTCAGCGGGGCGTTCCAATTTCGACCACGACCGCAACCACGGGATCGATCGGCGTCTACATCAATGCATTGGGAACCGTGACTCCGGTCTACACCGCAACCATCACCAGCCGCGTCGACGGCCAGATCGTGAGCGTCGATTATCGCGAAGGGCAGATGGTTCGCAAGGGCGACATACTGATTCAAATTGATCCGCGCCCCTATCAAGCCTTGCTCACCCAGGGGGAAGGGACTCTCGCCCATGATGAGGCGCTGCTCGCCGAGGCTCGAATTGATTTGAATCGCTACCAGGAAGCCTTCAACCGCAATGCCATCGCGAAACAACAACTCGATGATCAAACGCAAACGGTAAAGCAATACGAAGGGTCTGTAAAAAACGATCAGGGCACCGTCGCCAGCGCCACGACAAATCTTGATTACGCCACGATTAGGGCTCCGATCGACGGACGCGTCGGCCTTCGCCTGGTCGACCCGGGAAATATAGTTACGTCCGGAAGTACCACGCCACTGGTGGTTATCACCCAATTGCAGCCCATCACCGTGATCTTCAGTGTTGCGGAAGATTATTTGCCTCAAATTCAGAAGCAAATGCGCGCCGGGCACAAAATGTCGGTGGACGCGCTCGACCGCGACCAACTCACCAAACTTGCCTCGGGCTCGCTGTTGACGCTCGACAATCAAATCGATACATCGACGGGGACCGTGAAGCTGAAAGCAGTTTTCGAGAACGGGGATGTAGCTCTCTTCCCAAATCAGTTTGTGAACGCAAAGTTGCTCGTCGATACCCAACAGAACGCAACTTTGGTTCCATCCGCCGCGATTCAGCGCAATGCCCAGAATGCCTTCGTTTACCTGATTAAGCCCGACAACACGGCCACGATTCAGGCGGTCACTGTCGGAACCACCGACGGCAACACATCGGCCGTTCAGGGAATTCAGCCCGGAGACGTGATCGCGCTGACTGGCTTCGACAAGCTACAGGACGGGGCGAAAGTTACCGTCAGAAATGATGCTCGTTCGGGAAATAGCGCAAGCGGGCCTCCGACGCCAAATCAGGCCACTGGCCCGGGTGTAAGCGGTGTCGGCAGCGGTTCGAATTCCGGTTCAGGCGCGAGCGGATCGGGAGGCCCGCACCCGTGAACCCTTCCCGCTTATTTATTCTACGGCCCGTCGCCACGTCCCTGCTGATGGCGGCGATTTTGCTTGCCGGATTTGTGGGGTTCACCCAACTTCCAATTTCCGCGCTGCCGGAGGTGGACTATCCCACGATTCAGGTCGTTACGTTTTACCCCGGCGCGAACCCGGATGTAATGGCCTCGGCAGTGACCGCGCCACTCGAACGACAATTTGGGCAGGTCCCTGGCTTGAATCAGATGACGTCCACGAGCTCCGATGGCAGCTCGGTCATCGTGTTGCAGTTTTCGTTGCAACTGAATATTGACGTGGCCGAGCAGGAAGTGCAGGCCTCGATCAACGCCGCGCAATCGTATCTGCCATCGGACTTGCCCTCGCCGCCGATTTACAGCAAGACGAACCCCGCCGATACGCCGATTCTGACGCTGGCGCTTACCTCCAAAACGATTCCTCTGTCGCAGGTGGAAGATCTTGCCGATACCCGCCTGGCGCAAAAAATTTCCCAATTGCCCGGAATTGGATTGGTCAGCATCAGCGGCGGCCAGAAACCGGCGATCCGCGTGCAGGTAAATCCCACGGCGCTGTCTTCTTACGGAATCAATTTGGAAGACGTGCGTACGGCGCTGCAACAGACCAGCTTGAATTCGGCGAAAGGAAATTTCGACGGCCCCGAGCAGGATTACCAAATTGACGCGAACGATCAATTGCTGACCAGCACGGATTTTCAGAAGGTCGTGGTCGCGTATCACAACGGCTCGCCGGTCGTGCTCTCGGAGGTCGCCAACGTCGTCGACGCCGTGGAAAATATCAAAGAGGCAGCCTGGATGAATTTGACACCGGCGGTAATCGTCAACATTCAACGCCAGCCGGGCGCCAATATCATTCAGGTTGTCGACAGAATCAAAGCCCTACTGCCGCTTCTTCAAAGCAGCTTGCCCGCAGCGGTAAACGTGCAGGTCCTGACCGACCGGACCACCACGATTCGCGCTTCGGTAAAGGACGTCGAGTTCGAGTTGATGCTGACCGTAGCGCTGGTCGTTATGGTTATTTTCCTTTTCCTGCGCAATGTCCGCGCCACGATCATCCCTAGCGTGGCCGTGCCACTTTCGCTGGTTGGAACTTTTGGCGTTATGTATCTGGCGGGTTACAGCCTGAACAATCTGACGCTCATGGCTTTGACGATCTCCACCGGATTCGTGGTGGACGACGCCATCGTGATGATCGAAAACATCGTTCGCTATATCGAGGAAGGCGAACGGCCGCTCGAGGCTGCGTTAAACGGCTCGCAACAGATCGGCTTTACGATTGTTTCGCTGACGATTTCGCTGATCGCCGTGCTCATCCCGCTCTTGTTCATGGGCGACATCGTTGGGCGGCTCTTCCGCGAATTCGCGATTACTTTGAGCGTGACGATCCTGGTTTCGGCGGTGGTTTCCCTGACGCTCACGCCGATGATGTGCGCCAAATTGTTGAAACACGATCCCGATGCGGGTAAAGGCCGCTTTTACCAGTTCTCCGAGCGCGGGTTTGAAGCCGTCATCAGCTTTTATGCTAAAACCTTGAAATGGGTGTTGCAACACCAGACCCTCACCCTCATCGTCGCCGTGCTTACCCTGCTTCTCACCATTTTTCTCTATGTAATCGTTCCCAAAGGATTTTTCCCCGTTCAAGACACTGGCATCATCCAGGGAATTTCGGAAGCCTCGGAATCCATTTCGTTTGACGCGATGGCCGAACGCCAGCAACAGCTCAGCGCCGCGATCCTGAAAGATCCGGCCGTCGAAAGCCTCTCGTCGTTTATCGGAATTGACGGGACGAACACCACGTTAAATAGCGGCCGGATTCTCATCAACTTGAAACCGCTGGGCGACCGCGGAATCAACGCGACCGCCGTGATTACCAGGTTGCAGCACGAACTCGCCAAGGTGAACGGGATTACGTTGTATATGCAGCCGGTACAGGACCTTACGGTCGAAGATCGCGTCAGCCGGACGCAATATCAATACACCCTCGAAGATCCGGATTCGAATGAATTGAATCTGTGGACCGCCCGTTTGATCGAAAAGCTCCAACAGATCCCACAGA
>Ga0302325_10013677_pt1 | contig 17301 bp, 13 predicted proteins | sample Palsa_T0_2_FD_201948 | JGI IMG/M metagenome (GOLD analysis project Ga0302325, IMG submission 201948) | Peat permafrost microbial communities from Stordalen Mire near Abisko, Sweden - Palsa_T0_2 | ecosystem: Environmental > Terrestrial > Soil > Palsa > Peat permafrost | place: Sweden: Abisko... | reverse complement strand
AGCATCGATATGGAGAAAGAAGAGATCGTTTACAAGCAGTACATCCACATCGGAGTTGCGGCGGATACGGATCGCGGCTTGTTGGTCCCGGTGATCCGCGACGTGGACAAGAAGAATATCGTGGAGCTGGCGGTGGAGTTGTCACAGCTGTCGCAGAAGGCGCGCGAGAAGAAAATCACGCTTGCCGACATGGAAGGCGGCAGCTTCACCATCACCAACCTTGGCGGCATCGGGGGCACGGCGTTTACGCCGATCGTGAATCATCCCGAGGTTGCCATTCTCGGACTTTCGCGCTCGCGCATCGAACCGGAATGGATTGGCGGAAAGTTCGAACCGCGGCTGATTCTGCCGCTCTCGCTCTCCTACGATCATCGCCTGATTGACGGCGCGGATGCCGCGCGTTTTCTGCGCTGGGTGGCGGAAGCGTTTGAACAGCCTTTCCTGCTTTCGGTTCAAGGGTAGCTGCGACCGCAAGATCCGAAAGAAAAGATCCCAAAGAAAGTCAGTTCATGAACGAAACTCTCACCGGAACGCTGGACGGAACTTCCCAAGGAAGTCCGAAGTCCCGCATCGCCGTAGTCGGCGCCGGACCGGGCGGTTACGCTGCCGCCTTTCTGGCCGCGGACCTCGGCATGCAAGTTACGCTGATCGACCCGGAAGCGAACCCCGGCGGCGTGTGTCTGTACCGCGGTTGCATTCCTTCGAAGGCGCTCCTGCACGTCGCCAAGCTGATTGAAGAATCCCAGCAAGCCAAGAATTGGGGCATTGACTTTCCTGCGCCGAAGATCGATCTGACGCGGTTGCGGAACTGGAAAGAGGGTGTGGTGAAAAAGCTCACCGGAGGGCTGGGACAACTCTCAAAGCAGCGCCATGTGGAATACATCCAGGGCCGAGCTGGGTTTGAAAATCCCACCACGTTGCGGATCCGCAAAGCCGACGCCATGGAAGCGGTTCGCGACTTCGACCGCATCATCCTCGCCACGGGCTCGCGGCCTGCCATCATTCCGGCGCTCAAGCTGGTTTCGCCGCGCCTGATGGATTCGACCGGAGCGCTCGATCTGGAAGATGTTCCGGGCAGTTTGCTGGTGGTTGGTGGCGGATATATCGGTCTGGAGCTGGGTTCGGTGTATGCGGCGCTGGGAACGCGCGTCACCGTGGTGGAGATGTTGCCAGGGCTGCTTCCGGGCGCGGATCGCGACTTGGTGCTTCCGCTGCACAAACGCCTGGAGAAAATGTTCGAGGCGATTCTGCTGAATACCACCGTCGCCTCCCTTAAAGAAGAGGGTGCGGGAATTCGTGCGACCTTCGAAGGTGCGACGGTCGAGGAAAAAGACCGCGAAAAGATCTTCGACCGCGTGCTGGTCTCCGTGGGACGCAAGCCGAACTCGGAGATCCCCGGCCTCGAAACCACGCAAGTACATGTCAGCGCGCGCGGATTTATCGAAGTGAACAAGCAACTGCGGACCGCCGATCCTTCCATCTACGCCATCGGCGACGTGGTGGGTGAGCCCATGCTGGCGCATAAGGCATCGCACCAGGGACGGGTCGCTGTCCAAGCCATCGCCGGCGAGAAGGCCGCCTTCGAACCCCACGCGATTCCGGCGGTGGTGTTCACCGATCCGGAAGTTGCCTGGTGCGGTCTCACCGAAACTCAGGCGGAAAAAGAAAACCGTGAAATCAAAGTTGCGAAGTTCCCCTGGGGCGCATCCGGCCGCGCCGTCACACTGGACCGTCCCGAGGGCATGACCAAGCTTCTCATCGACCCGCAGACTGAGCGCGTGCTGGGGGTGGGCATTGTTGGCGTTGGCGCCGGCGAACTGATCGCCGAGGCAGTGTTGGCCATCGAAATGGCCGCGCTGGCAAGCGATGTGGCGATGAGCATCCATCCCCATCCCACGCTTTCTGAGACGGTGATGGAGTCTGCGGAAGTTTTCTTTGGCACGAGCACGCACGTGTTCCGCCCCAAGCGCGGGTAATATGGGGAAGGGCTCCATGTCCAGTTTTTCAAAAGCAATTTCCTTTCTTGCTCTCAGCCTGGCGGCCGGTCTGCCGCTTTCCGCGCAGAGTCCGCTCACCCAGATTCTTCAGCCGTCGACGACAGCGAGCACTTCCTTGAAAACCTCTGCCGACCAACTGGGCCGGGATACGCCCTATGGGACGGTCTTTGGATTTCTGCAGTATGCGGAAAAAGGCGACTACAGCCTCGCAGCCCAATATCTGCAGATGAGCGCCGCACGCCGCCAGAGCGAAGGCGAGACTGTGGCCCAGAATCTGAAAGAAGTGATGGACCGCACCTATTCCGGCACTCTGGGGAGTAAGCAGCCGGAAGGCGACCTGCAGGAAGGCGTGCCTCCGGGCCAGCAGAGGCTGGGAAGCATGTCATCCGGCGATGCGGAAGCCGAGCTCGAACTGGTGCGCGTGAGTGATCCGAGCGTGGGCAAGATTTGGCTGATTTCTTCCGACACGCTGGAGAGACTTCCTGAACTCTACGATCAGGTCGAGGCGCGGAAGCTGGAGACGCGATTGCCCCGATGGCTGGTGAAGTATCAGCCGAGTGGGATGCCACTGTGGCAATGGCTGGCTCTGGTCTTGATGATGCCGGTGGCAGCGGCGGCTGGCTGGCTGGCGTTGATCGTGTTGCAAGTCCCCTTGCGGGGATGGGCGCGGCGGCATGGGCAGCCGGAATTGGCGCAGTGGTGGTCGGTCTCCGGGCCGGCATGGTTGCTCGCCGGCACGGCGATTGATCGCATTCTGGTCCGCTACCTCGGAATGCCGCTGCTGCAGCGGCACTACTATTTCGAGTTCGTCAAGGTCGCCGCCATCATCGGCGCCAATTGGATTTTGTGGCGCATGATTCGTTGGTTCTTGCAGCGCGTACGCCAGCGGGCTCTGGCGCACGGTCACTCCGGCACCGGGTCCTTGATGTTGCTGGGCGAGCGGATGGTGAAAGCGCTGGTCGTTGTGATGGCCCTGTTTTCTATCCTGAGCGTGCTGGGCTTCAATATGAGCACGGCGCTGGCGGGGGTCGGCATTGGCACCCTGGCCGTCGGCTTTGGCGCGCAGCAGACCATCGCGAATTTATTTGGCGGGGTTTCGGTCCTGGGGGATGAAGTCATTCACGTGGGAGATGTTTGCAAGTTCGGGGATCGAACAGGCACAGTCGAGGATATTGGGCTGCGTTCGACTCGGGTGCGCACGGAAGAGAGAACGCTGTTGGCCATCCCCAACGGCACGGTCGCGACCATCAATGTCGAGAACCTGAGCCGGCGGGACAAGATGCTTTTCAAGACCGTTCTCGGCGTGCATTTAGAAACCTCGCCTGAGCATCTCCGCTACGTGCTTTCGGAGATCCGTGGCGTTTTGACCAGCCATCCCAAGATTGAGACCACTACGGCTCGCGTGCGGCTTACGGAGTTGGCGTCGAATTCTATTAATGTGGAGCTTGTGTGCTACGTGTTGACGCGAGATTTCGATGAATTCGCCGCCGCCCGCGAAGATTTACTGCTGCGCATCATGAATTTCGTGGAGGACTCGGGGACCAGTCTGGCGATGCCAACGCAGACCCTCTATTTGAGCGGCGATCCGCGACCTGGAACAGATAAGATCAAGGCTGCGCTGAAAAAAGACTCTTCCTCCCAGAGCTCGCCGGATCACGCGCAGCCAGCACCGGCACCGCACAGTCACAACTCGGACGAAGAAAAGAGCGGGTGGAAGGTTGATTAGCCCTTGGGGTGCCATCGTCCCGTCAGCCAGAGCAGAAACCGGTGGGTCGGAAAGTAGACGGCGGCGGGAACGATAAGCAGATACCCGAGAAGGTATAGGAGTCCGGGCACAGCTTGCTGTTCGCGAAAGAAAGGGCCGCGGGCCCAATTCACATCCTGTTCCGGACGCCAGAAATAATTGATGGGAACCACGATCCACGCCGCGAGCGTCTGATACTTCCAGCCTCGCCGGTCATAGCCCAAACGCCAAATCCCCCAGAGCAGCAACGGCGGCGTCACCACGTGAAACAGGCTGAGCAACCGGATTCCTAGCGGAACCTGCGTGTCGAACATGAATTCGGTTCCGCCAATCAGGTGCCGGCCGCTGACCAGAGCGCCCACCAGGTCGATGGTGAATAGCGTCTGGAATAACAGCAGCCCGGTTGCCTGCCAGGAAAATAGCAGCGGGCTCTCGAGCCAGAGGGCGGCGGCAAGAAAGAGATTGCCGAGATCGCAAAAGAAAAGAAAATTCTGTAGTCCGTACTGTCGCCAGTACAAAGGTATCCAGGCCATCACGCACGCTGTCCAAACGACTTTGAGCCAGAGCGGGATGCGCATGAGACGGTATTGTATTCGCGGGGACAAGTCTCGAATCGCCGAAGCCGCAAAACCCATTTTGGCAAGCCAAAACCGGGTTCACTGCAATTACTACCGTAACTTGATGAGGCTTACGGGTGTACCTACGATGACTTCTGTATGGGTTATCAAGCGCTCTTATTCTGCCCCGATGAGAGGACGGCTCGCACTGTAACGCAGGTTCTCCGCGAGCTCGACTTCTCCGTCATTGCCTGCACCGAACCCTTCGACGCGGTCAAGAAATTGATGGCTGAACACTTCGACGCCGTGGTGGTTGACTGCGACTATGAGCAGAACGCCACGTTGCTGTTCCGGAGCGCGCGGAACGCGCCCAACAACCAGTCATCCCTGGCGGTGGCGGTGGTGGAAGGACAGACAGGCGTGGCGAGGGCTTTCCGGATCGGCGCCAACCTGGTTCTCACCAAGCCGGTGAATGTGGAGCAGGCGAAGGGAACGCTACGAGTCGCGCGCGGGCTGTTGCGCAAGAGCGAAGCGGCAAAACCTGCGACAGGAGCGGCGAGCACACCTGTGAAGTCCCCGGCGCACGTGCCGGCGCCTTCGAATCTGCCGGCGCAACCCTCAACTCCAACTGTGGCCATCGCGGGCCCGGCGGCGCCGACTTCGCCATTGGTGCCGGCGGCAACCGCAAGCAGTTCAACGCAGGAACTGGCGCAGGCGGGGGGTGTGGGCACCGAAAGTGACACGGGGATTCTCAACCTGAGTGAGGAAGCCGCTTCGCCCTCGATCGTTGCGCCCGAGGTAAAGATAGCGGCCAGCCAACCGGAGATTCTGTCGCCAACGGTTGGACATTCGCCGAGTTCGCTAGGGTCTGGAAGGGGTGCTGCGAGCGCTCCCGCGCCAGCCCGCGACCAGAAACCCAGGGTTGCAGCGGACCGCAAGCCGTCAACTGTTATCTCGGAGCCAGAGAGGCCGGTGGAGAAAGCCGCGGCTAGCCGGGGCAGTTCTTCTGTCACGGAAACTTCTGTGCTTGCGCCTACGCTCACATTTGGCGGCACGGTTGGCCGCGATACCAAGTCCTCCGGCGGCGGGAGCAAGAAAGCGCTGCTGACAGCGGCCGCGGTGGTGCTGATTGCAGCCGGTGGCTACGGAGCATGGACGCAATGGGGACACGGAAACGCACCTGTTCCTGCTCACGTTGCCGCGCAACCTGTGACGACTGCTCCCGTTGTACCGGAGGCAGCGCCAACCACGGCTCCAGTTGCCACATCTTCCGGCACATCTTCGGCTCTCTCGTCAACTCCAGACGCCGACGCCACTCCAGCGGCGGTTGCGGCCAACAAAGCTCCTGCGGCGATAGCGGCTGCACCGCGCATGGCTGCGGCCAACAAAGCTCCAGCGGCGTCAGCGGCTGCATCGCCCATTGTGATTAGGAATGGCGCTTCTCAACCGGCGGCTCCATCGGCGGCGACGACCGATGCTCCGGCTCCGAGCATGACCGATGTTGTTCGGGCAGGCAGCGGTGCTGCGCTGCCCAGTCTCATGGGCAACCAGAGCAAAGCGCCGACTCCCGCGCTTCAGGTTACGCACGTATCGCAGGGAGTATCGCGGGGATTGTTGGTGAAAGAAATCCCGCCGGCATATCCGCTGACCGCGCTGCAGATGCGCACTGAAGGTGTGGTTGAGCTTTTGGCAACGATCTCCAAGGGCGGCGACATCTCAGCGGTGAAGATTCTCAAGGGAGATGCACAGCTGGCACACGCCGCGGTTGAGGCGGTGAAGCAGTGGAAGTACAAACCGTATCTGCTCAACGGTGAACCGGTCGAGATTCAGACACAGGTTACCGTGAAGTTCAAGCTGCCGCACTAAGCTGCCTGTAAGATCCAGCTTGTGAATCTCCGCCCACACAGTATTTTCAACGGAGAGTGTGTTTTCCGTCTTTTCGGAAATAATAAGTTGACTGAATAGGGTCAGTGAGCAGCCCAGCCAGATCGGCAATTTCCTACTGAGGATTGGCAGCCGCCTGGCCTTGGCCTTCGCCGCCGATTGTGTTGCCGATGACATCGCCGGAGACGATCATCTCTACTCTTCGATTCAATTGCCGGCCCTTCGCGGTGCTGTTATCCGCCACGGGATCGGCCTTGCCCAGGCCGTGAGCGGCCACGTTATTCATCGAGACTCCCTGACTCACCAGGTAATCCCGGACCGCTTGGGCCCGCTTGTCGGAAAGCGTCTGGTTGTATTCATCGCTGCCGATGGAATCGGTGTAGCCCTCGATCTCCAGTTTGAGATCGGGATAGGCGAGGACAATTCCAGATATCCTTGCTAGACGCTCGCGAGCTTCGGGCTTGAGTGTGTACTTATTGAAATCGAAGAGCACGTCCGGCATGCTGACAATCAACCCGCGAGGTGTATCACGAGTTTGCAGCACCTGGTTCAGCTGTGCCAGCAAACGGGCGCGCATTTGTTCTCTCTGCCGGATTGCCTCTTGCCGCTGCTGATCGGCCTGGGCCGCGGCCTGCTGCGCCGCTGCGGCCGCGGCCTGCGCCGCCTCCTGCTGCTGCTGGGCGGCGGCCTGTTGACGCTGCGCTTCAGCTTGCGCCTTTTCGGCCTCAGCCCTGCGCCGCGCATCTTCATCGGCCTGCGCCTGAGCCTGCGCCGCCTGCTGCTGAGCAGCGCTGGCATCGGCCTCGGCTTTGGCTTGCGCCTCCTCGTGGGCGCGTCGTTCCGCATCAATCCTTGCCTGCTCTTTTCGTCGCAGAGTCAGGACGCGCGCGTCTTCCGCCATCTGCGTGGCTCCACGCGCCGCTGTTCCGATCGGAGTTCGACCTTGCTTGCGCAGATAGTAATCTTCGGCGCGTTGCAACATGTCTTCTGCTTTGGCCAAACTATCGGGTGCGTACTGCTGCGCTCCGGCGGCCTTGGCAATCACCACCGCGTTGCGTGCCTCTAACAGATCCAACGGGACCTTGATGCTTGCCACGCTTGACGGAAGCTGATCTGCGGGCACGTCTATGGTGTACTGCTGGCCTTCGAGCACATCGAACTTGGCATCGATGGGTTCCTCAAATCCCTTGGTGCCCTGACGAATAACATTTTCGGCAACGACTTTATTGCTGGGATGAGTAACCGAGAAATAGGGCTCCGCTGTAATGATCAGACCAAAGGCCTGGAGCTCGGTGGTCACTTCGAGCTTATCCTTGCCATTGTCGCCGGGAAGAACTTCGCCCAGATTCACCGCTCGGCCTTCGGGCGTGATGGCCCACAATACATAGGTAAGGAACTGTCCGCCGAAACGGTTGGCGGGAGAAAGATGATTGAGTTCCAAATTAATGGCGAGACGGCCAGCCTTGCCCTCGACTTTGGCATGACCGTTCAGGTCGGGCATAAGATCGGTACCGCGAAGGTCCACCTCGGTCGAGCCGCCGCGATTCCGGTAGTTGACGGCCTTAGTAGTGCGCGCATAAACCTGCACGCGAAAAAGAGGCAGGCCGTTCGGCCCCGTATTCTGGTTCATTTGCTGAGGGGCGGCGTTCTGATCTGAGGCAGGCGCCTGCGTGGGATGAGGATCGGTCGGATCGGTCGGCGCCGGACTGGTTTGCGCCAACATCGACCCCCACAACGCAACGACAATCAGCAGCAAAGTGATGTTCTTCGCAACAATTCGTCTCAACTCAGCTCTTCCAAGCATATCCATAAGGCACCATACCATGATTTTGGAGGACTCCGCACCGTACTGATTTAAGCAGCCGCCCCGCGAGCGCATCCATACAGCGCATCACTTAGAGGGCGATAAGAAAATACGAAGATACGCGGCGAGCGCACCGGGGACATCAAACCGCGCTTTAAGCTTCGGTTCGGATTTCACTTTGCGAAGGTGCACCGTCCATGTGTCCTGATCGTCGCTTTGATGCCCATCGGCGCCTACGCCCAGTCGCATCAGGATGTTGACCGCTCATGATCCGCGGCTGACAACGGATCATGAAAAAACCGCAACGACCGTTTAGCCTCGATTTTCTACCTTCAATGTGCGTTTTCGAGGGAGCTAAAGAAAGAACTCTTGAATGCCTCATGCCGTTGACGCGCAATCTTGAGGATCTGATCGAACTCTGCTTCGCCGTGGAGATCGTTCAATAGATCGTCTTTTGTGATGTAGGGATAGCTAAAGAAACCAGATTCAACACTCATCCGCAGTACGCGTAGAGCAGAACTTTTGTCTGCTAAGATGGCATACGCTTGCGCAATCTTATACGTGGCTTCCGGGTCTCCGACTCCTCGCTCTCTGATTCTCCTCTCCAACTCGGTCAAAAGCTCCAAACCTTCTGCCTTCCGTTGATGGATCGAGTCGCTCAGGGCTTTGCCAATTCCTGAATACAAAGTAGGATCGAGTTCGTACGCACGATCAAAGTCTTTCCCAGCTTGATCGAAGTCCTTTTCGTGAAACTCTCCAAAGCCGCGGTAAAAGAGAATGAACGACGAATCGTCAACCGGCAAGCTCTCCAGAAACTTTTGGTATTGCCCCCGATAAAGATAGGTGTTTAGCACCGATCCGTTGGCCTTAACCAAGGGATCGAGTTGACGCGCCCGCTCGCACTCCGCAACAGATTCGTCCAACACCCCAGCGAATCGGTACGCATATCCCAATTCCCAGTGCGCGGCGGCATAATTGCCGTTCGTCTTGAGGGCGTCCCGTAATAAGGGGACTGCCTCCTCAATTTTCCCGGTGTCTACGAGCAGATTCGCCAGGAAGATTTGAGCATCAAGCAGACTTGGTTGTAATACCAAAGCTCGTTCGTAGGCGGCTTGGGCGCGGCGATATTGCTCACGCCCGCCAAGCTCGAATGCTGCATCAGAATTGTACGAAGCTCCTAAGTAAGCCCAGGCTGGCGCATAGTTGGGATCGAGTTCGGTGGATTTTTCAAGCATCTTGATTGCCAGGGGGAATTTGTGCTGCCCATGGAGATCGACACCGCGCAGATAATATTCGTAAGCCACAGGATTGACCGGGGCGTCCGGTTTGATTCTCTCTGCCTCAGAAGGTGAGAGACTAACCTGCAAGTTCTTGATGACCTGCTGCGCCACACTGTCCTGGACACTCAACAGGTCGTCATACTTCACGTCAATGCTCCCCTTGCCAAGGAGCCTGTCGCTTTTAACGTCGATCAATTGATAGGTGATCCGCAGATTGTCGCGATCATGAATGAAGCTTCCGGTGAGAAGAGTATCAACATTCAGTTCGGCAGCCGCCTTTTGAATATCAATCTCTCGGTTCCGATACTTTTCTACGGCCGTGGACGGGCGGATGGTCAGAGCGCTCACATAGTCGAGCTTTGTGATGATGGTATCTGCCAAAGAGAATCCCAGAAAATCGTTTTCCGGGGTTGGCCGGAGATTTCTGAGGGGAAGTATCGCCAGACTTCGCGGCGAAACTGTTCTCACCACAGTTCGGGAACGCCCAGAATACAGCGACCTGATAAGCATTAGCACGGCCGCGGCCAGCAGGACCGTCATCACAACCCGCCAAATCATAGGTGCAATGGTTTTCCTGCTTCTTCGGTCATGCGAATGCGCAGCTGCTTGAAACTGCGGGGCTGGCGCCTTTTGCCAGTCGGCAATGCGCTCGGAACCGCTCGCTCGGTCGATATTTTCAGGAGTGGGGCGTGAAGCAACGACGGAGGATGAAACTGATTTTTCGACTACCCAGCTCCGAACGTCAGCGCTAAAGCGATAACCTCGGCTCGGGACAGTCACGATGTACCGCGGGTCACTCGCGCATTCCCCGAGTGCTCGGCGGATCATGGAAACCTGTTGCGTCAGGTTCGATTCCTCCACGAAGCTGTCCGGCCAAAGAGACCTCATCAGCTCTTCCTTCAGGAGCATGCGCCCGCTGTTGCGCACAAGAAAAAGCAGAGTGTCGTAGGTTTTCGGCGTGAGGGCAACGGGCTTGCCCTCTTTGAGCAGGGTTTGCTGGAGTGTGTCAAGGACAAACGGGCCAAACTCGTACGCAGAAGGATTGCCTTGCCCTTCCCAGGTTTGACGAAACTGGTTCACTGTGCTCATAGAGCGGTCACGCCGCATGAGGGCGTCGACGTCCGGGCCAGACAAAAAATGTGGCGCGCTGTAGTTTGTCGGGGCGGGACAGCACAGCCACAGTCGCCTCGCCTTCGCCAAGCTGCCACTAGCAGGTGAGCAGGCGACGATTAGCAGACATTCTACGACAACTGCACCACGAATTGGAGTGTGAAACCGCACCTGTGAAAACCGCACTTGGGCTTTGCACGAGTGCTCCCGCGTTTCGATGCGCACTCCGGAAGCAGCCTTCCATTCAATGCTTTTCTTTTCAATAATATACGGCTTTCCTAGATTTTTTAGAGTTCTTTTAGAACACCCACAGGACAAACTCGAGGAGTCGGACCGAACATGCAATCCGTCGACAGCGAGCAATGCTGCGACGGGCTCCCGATTTGCTGGCCCATCGTCGGTGAAGCGAGCCCAATCCAAATCAAGAGGAGACAATCTCATGCAGTACGTTGTGAGGAAACCACAAGGCGGCAACCGTTTGATACTGGCTACCGCATTTGCCTTTGTTTGCGCTGCTTTTCAGCCGGCGACGGCCCAAGTGAACAAAATCACCTTCGACCTTACACCTCAACCGAAATTCGTGAAATGTCTGGGCGTCGAAGGTGGCCCAACTCCTAGAGCCACAGTTACCGTCACCCGAGGTGAGTTGCACGACACGCTCACGCTAGAGGCTTGGAACATCAAGCCGAACCTCGGTTTTGACCTGTTTACGATTCAGAACTCGAATCTATTGGCAAATGGTACGGTCAACCCAAAATTCGTTAATTTCGGGCTGGCATGGTACCAGACCGACGTACAGGCAAACGATAAAGGCGAGGCGCAAGTCACCATCAACACAATTCTGCTCGACCAGATCTTCGGGTTTGATCCATCCTCCAATCTCTCACCGACTCATACATTCAATGTGGGTTTCTGGTTTAACAAACCCGAGGACGCAGCCGCGTGCGGCTTTGACACTGCTAAGCCTACGCCGTTTAACGGAGAGCAAGATGCTGGGCCTAACGCCATGATCAGCCTGCCGAACGCAACGACGAATCTTGGACCGCTATGCACGGACCCGGTCAGGCAGGGGACCGCGTATGTCTGCAAGGAGTAGACCTTGAGGATTCATCGAGGTAAGAGGACCGCTTTGTTGCGGAGGCCGAGCGCAATCTGGATTGCCGGCGAACTCGTCGGCAGCGCGCCAGCCCAGAACCCGGAGGAATAAATATCGACCGATCCCAACTCACGGCGTAATGGAGGGGGGGCGGTTCCCATAAACTGCACGCCAGGATTCCGCGGGCCGAGGCAATCTGGCGGTGCCTTACCTTGAGAAGGCGGCTTAGTTAAGTTAGGCGACAGCTGTTCCGCGGAGGCGGCCTGAGTTGCATTACGAGATTCGGCGCATACTCTTGCGCAATTGGGGGTGCTCTATGCACAAAATAGCTTTACCACTCGTCCTCGCCCTGCTCACCGTCAGCGCGGGTCACTCCGGCGAACCGTCAGTAGATTGGGCGATCAACGCAACCGCAATCGAGGCATGCAGCTGTCCTCATTTCTGCATGTGCTATTTCAACTCGCATCCAGCGGCTCATCACGAAAACGGGAAGACTGAACACTTTTGCAAGTTCAACAACGCATACAAAGTGAACAGAGGACACTACGGCGATGTTAACCTCGCAGGCGCTAAGTTCTGGCTGAGCGGGGACCTGGGCGAAGACTTTTCTAAAGGGCAGATGGATTGGGCACTTGCCACCTTCGACAAGGAGACAACCGCCGAACAACGACAAGCGCTAGGAGATATTTTAGGCCACGTGTTTCCAGTGAAGTGGAAATCGTTTGAGACCGCGGTCGGCGCCATTGATACCTGGACGTTCGACAAAGACCACGCGCATGCCACGCTGGACGGCGGTAAGAAGGCGGAGATCAAGCTGACGCGCTTTCAGGGAATGACGGACGAGCCAGCCGTGCTGAAGAACGTAAAGTATTGGGGCGCGCCGCGCAACGATGGCTTTGTCATGATGCCGAACGAAATCGAAACATACAAGGAGGGAAACAAAGCATACGAGTTCAAGGGAACAAACGGGTTCATGCTCACTTTTGACATGACATCCAACGATCTTCCTATCTCCGAGCAGGTGCATGCAAAATGATGGCGCCGGTAGGTCGTTTGTTCTTTGATAAAAAAAAGACTTGTGTTCTCCGTCAGTTCGAGGACTTATGGAACAACTGCCAAGTCGAACGGTGAAGTTCAAGCTGCCGCCCTAAGTCTCGGCGCAATATCCGCGCTGAAAAATCGACGATCTTTGATTGTTGATTTTTCGATTGTTGACTGAGAACCTTGCGGGATCGGAGTTGTTTCCGTTCAGACTGTCGATGAGAGACCTGCCTTTAAGATCCAGCTGGTAAATTTCTGCCCATACAATGGTGTCAACGGAGAGCGTGTTTTCCGTGTTTCCACTTGACATCCCCCTTCCTAGAATCCGGCGTAGACTAGCAGGTCAGCAATCCGTTTCAAAGCATGACGGGTGTCTGGAAAACCGTCTTCGCCAATTCTGCGGCGACGGCAGTGTTTTTTGTGGCTGCTAGCCTCTTGTCCTTTCGGTGATCACGATCCTGTTGAGCGTGGGCCGATGATTCCTGGGAAGTTTCCTGGGATCATTGGGTCATTGGATCATGGGTTCCTTGGTTTCCTCTAAGGTCTGAAAGGCGTGCGAAGGAAGGAAGATCAGCATGGCGAAGCAAATCCCCCTCGGGGCGCGGGGCGAGGCCCGGGAAACTGTGGAGTTCAAACACACGCTAACCGCGCACCACCCCGAGTTGCCTCCGGTTTATTCCACGCCTGACATGATCCGCCTGATGGAGACCGCCGCTTTTCTCGCGCTTCAGCCCTACTGCGAGGGTGACGATATCTCCGTGGGGACTTCGGTCAACATCGAGCACCGCGCGGCAAGCGGTATTGGCGCACACATGCAAGCTGTGGCCGTGTTGGAGTCTTATGAAGGACGCTTCTACGTGCTGCGCGTGACCGCACGCGACGACAACCAGGAAATCGGCCGCGGCACCGTGGGCCGGGCCATTGTGAGCACCAGCAAGTTTGTCGAGAAGATGAAGGAGAAGTGACGAAGTTAGAAGTTAGAATGCAGAAGTTAGAAGCCTTAGCCTTAAGATCCCCGACCGATGCCTTCCATCTTGATCGGCGTCATCTCCGACACGCACGGTTTGCTGCGTCCCGAGGCTATGGAAGTTCTGCGCGGGTCCGATCACATCATTCATGCCGGGGATGTCGGCTCTCCCGAGATCCTCGAAAAGCTTTCGACGATTGCTCCCGTCATCGCCGTGCGTGGCAACATCGACCAAGGTGCGTGGTCGCGCAGGTTTCCGGAGACGCAGGTGCTCGAACTGAGTGGCGTTTCCATCTACGTGCTGCACGATCTGGCGCAGTTAGACCTCAAGCCCAAAGCCGCCGGATTCTCGGTTGTAGTAAGCGGACACAGTCACGTCCCCAAACAAGAGACGCGCGACGGAGTGCTCTATTTCAACCCAGGCAGCGCGGGTCCGCGACGATTCAAATTGCCGGTGAGCCTCGGCAGACTGGTTGTCGAAGCCGGCAGCGTAAATGGAGAACTCGTGCAATTGTCGGTGAATCAGTCCTGACCGCCAAGCACGCGCGATGGCTACGATCGCGAGGCGAAAAAAATGTCCATTGAGTTCCATGTCGACGCCCACTCAGCCACTGCGCGCGCCGGGCGGCTGCTCACGCCCCATGGGGAGGTCGAAACGCCGGTGTTCATGCCGGTCGGCACGGTCGCGTCGGTTAAAGCTGTCTCGCAGGAGGTTCTCGAAGAACTCGGAGTTCAGATTCTTCTGGGCAATACCTATCATCTCTACTTGCGTCCGGGAGTCGAAACCGTCCGCAACCTGGGCGGGTTGCACGGTTTCATGGCGTGGCCGCGGGCGATCCTGACCGATTCCGGCGGCTTCCAGGTTTTCAGCCTGAACGATCTCCGCAAAGTCACCGAGGAAGGCGTGACGTTTCGTTCCCATCTTGACGGCTCGTCGCACTTGTTCAGTCCGGAAAGCGCCATAGCGGCGCAGATCGGCTTGGGCGCGGACATTATCATGGCTTTTGACGAGTGCACGGAGTATCCCGCCGATCGCGCCCGGACGAGAGCTTCCATGGAGCTAACCCTGCGCTGGGCGGAACGGTGTAAGAACTATTTCGAGGAACATAAGCACGAGGTGCCCTGGAAGGCAGTTTCCACCCAGTCCCTGTTCGGAATCGTCCAAGGCGGCATGGATCTCGAATTGAGAAAAGAATCGGCCGAGCGAACCGTCGAGATCGGCTTCCCCGGCTATGCCATCGGCGGGCTCAGCGTCGGCGAGCCTCGGGAACGCACCCGCGAAGTAGTCGAAGCGACGCTCCCGCACCTTCCCGCCGACAAGCCGCGCTACTTGATGGGAGTGGGCACACCCGAGGAAATCGTCGAGTATGCCAGCCTCGGCGTCGATATGATGGATTGCGTCCTGCCCACGCGGGCCGCCCGCCACGGTCTGCTGTTTACCAGCGAGGGAAAAATCTCCATCAAGCAGGCGCGCTATGGTCAAGATGCAGGGCCGCTTGATCCCAATTGCGGCTGCCAGGTTTGCCAGCGTTACTCGCGGGCCTACCTGCGGCATCTTTATGCTTCTCATGAAGTGCTGGCTCAGGTCTTAAACAGCCTGCATAACCTGAGTTTCTACCTTGACACTATGCGGCGGGTGCGTCATTCTATTCAACTTGGGGAAGAGTTCCGTTTTCTTTCTGGTATCAGGTCTCGATCGAAACCGTAGACCTTCGAAGGAAGCGCTCCCCAGATGGAAGCCTGAGCGGTAAATGATCCGGCTGCAATCGATCAGCACTCCCGTCGTGAAATGACAGGCCCGCGGCGCTAGTCGGCGTGGGCGGTTGTTTGCGGATTGAGGCCGAAAGTCCGGTGAACTCAGCTTTTTGAACAGGGGCGGGGAACACAATCTGGGGAGCATACTCTCCTGAACATCATCTCGTGAACATGCAATTCTTCTTCGCAATGCAAGCGGGCGGTGGCGGAATGGGGTGGTTGAGCGTCGCCCCTCTCCTTTTTATCTTTGCGATCTTTTATTTTCTCCTGATTCTTCCCCAGCAGCGCCGCCAGAAGAAATGGACGGCCATGCTGGATTCGCTGAAGACCGGCGACAAGGTGGTCACCAGCGGCGGCTTGCGGGGAACGATCGTAGCCTTGAAGGATGACTCGGTGCATCTGCGGGTGCCTCCGGACAACCTGCGATTGGAAGTAACCAAGGCCTCCGTGACCCAAGTCACGACCACGGAGGAAGAAGCAAAGACCAAGTAGCGCGGTACAAACCTGATATTTGGATTCTGTTTTCGTTATGAACAAAAATCTTCTCTGGAAATTGGGACTTGTCGTCGGAGTTCTGCTCGTCTTTCTATTCGGGATATTCGGCATTCCGCAGAGCTTTTCCGGCCAAGGCTTGCTCGCAGCCATGACCAAGCGCATTAACCTTGGGCTGGATTTGAAGGGTGGGACGCACCTGATCCTGCAGGTGCAGGTCAACGATGCGGTGAACGTGGATGCGCAGAATGCCATTGAAGTCCTTAAAGAGCAGCTCAACAAACGCAAGGTTTCCTTCTCCGACATCTCCCAGCCCGATGCCCAGAACAATCCCGACAAGGTCGGGTTGAAGGGCATCTCGCCGGACGGACGGAAGGATCTGCTGGATATCGTTGCGGAGCGCTTGCCTGAGTACAACCTGAGCTCTGGGGCGGACAACACCTGGACGCTGACCATGAAGCCGCAGATGCTCACCGAACTGAAGAACAAGGCCGTAAGTCAGGCCATCGAGACCATCCGCAACCGCATCGACCAGCTCGGCGTGAGCGAGCCGACCATCCAGGAGCACGGCCTCGGCCAATACCAGATTCTGGTGCAGTTGCCCGGCGTGGACGACCCCGGCCGGGTGAAGGACATCATGCAGTCCACCGCCATGCTTGAGATCAAGCAGGTGCTCGATGGACCTTATGCGAGCGACCAAGCCGCGCTGCAGGCCAAGGGCGGGGTTTTGCCGCCGGACGCGATTCTTATGACGGGGCACTCTGCTCCCGGAACCCCTGGGGACGAACAAGCCTGGTATCTGGTGTCGCGCGTTTCCGCAGTCAGGGGTAAAGACTTGCGCGATGCGCAAGCCAGTACGGACCAAAACGGCCAGCCCAGCGTTCACTTTAACTTGACCGGCGAGGGAGGGCAGCGGTTCTTCAACTTTACTTCCGCGCATGTGGGCGAGAGGTTGGGAGTGGTCTTGGACAGCAAGGTCCAGGAAGTCGCAAACATCAAAGAGCCCATCCGCGATACCGGGGAAATCAGCGGGGGCAACATGACCCAGCAGCAGGCCAAGGATCTCTCCATGATCCTGCGCTCGGGCGCGCTGCCTGCGGGTATCAAGTATCTCGAAGAGCGGACGGTCGGGCCATCGCTCGGCACCGATTCGATCCGCCACGGCGTGAGCGCCGCGATCGTCGGCATGCTGGCCGTACTGATTTTCATGCTGATCTACTATCGCGTCGCTGGCATCAATGCCGACATTGCCCTCCTTCTGAATCTCATCATCCTGCTCGGCTTCATGGGTTATTTCGAAGCTGTACTGACGCTGCCCGGAATCGCCGGCGTGATTCTTACCGTCGGTATGGGCGTAGACTCGAATGTGCTGATCTTCGAGCGCATCCGCGAAGAATTACGCAATGGCAAAACGCCCCCTTCCGCGGTGGATCAGGGTTTTAGCCACGCCTGGGTCACCATCGTGGATACGCACGTGACGACCATTGTATCGGCGGCAATCCTGTTCATCTTCGGAACCGGTCCGGTCAAGGGGTTTGCGGTCACGCTCACTTTCGGTCTGCTGGCCAACCTGT
>Ga0302325_10013676_pt1 | contig 17302 bp, 8 predicted proteins | sample Palsa_T0_2_FD_201948 | JGI IMG/M metagenome (GOLD analysis project Ga0302325, IMG submission 201948) | Peat permafrost microbial communities from Stordalen Mire near Abisko, Sweden - Palsa_T0_2 | ecosystem: Environmental > Terrestrial > Soil > Palsa > Peat permafrost | place: Sweden: Abisko... | reverse complement strand
CGAGCGCGCCGTGCAGGACGGCGCGCTTGCGGATGATGGTGTTGGCGGCGGCCCGGCTGCCGTCGAGCCGGAATGTCAGCGCTTCCAGCGCGGTCCGCAGCACCGCCGGCTGGCTGAGGCGGCCGACGGGCAGTGATGCCTGCTGCGCCCAGTCCAGGATCTGGGCGGCCGGGCTGCCCGGTCCGGGTGGGCGGGCGGGATTGAAGGCGTGCTGGTACAAGGCCGTGCGCAGCTCGCGAGGATCAGGCCGGTCGCGTGCACCTGGCCGGGTCAGCGCGGGCGTTACCGTGGCCAGCGCGTCGGCCACGCTGGCCCGGGAGTGGGCGGCCAGGGGCGGCCATTTCATCGCGGCGTACGCGACGGCCTGCTGGTACCAGGTGACGGTCGCGGGTTCCGGGAGGTTCCATGCCGCCGGCTCGCCGGTCAGCGGATCGAACTCCAGGCCCATCCGGGCCGCGCGGACCAGTTCGGCCCGGTAGCTGTCGGCGAGTCCCCTGGTGATGAACGACTTTGACCTGCTGCGGCCCGCCGCCCGCCAGCGGACCTCGAACGGCCGACGCCGCCCGGCCCGCCGGCGGATCGCATAAACGCTCACATCGAACCTGTTCACCGATGCCCCCTGTCTTGCGGGCGCCCGGTCTCGCGCTGACCATCACACGTGGATCAGGCGCGGATTAGCTCTCGTAGCCATAATCGTCCATCCCGCCTATCCGACTTGCTGACCGAGAAGTCCACGAGTTTGGTGGAGTATGAGCGCCTGACACGTGATCATGTCGGGCAAGGCCACGTCCGCTACCCGGCCTGTGGGTGGCGACGCTGGACGAAGCCGAAAACGCGCGGACCGGAGTCGACAAGGTGTCAGCTGTGGTCGGCTCCGTCCATGATGCAGGCTGTGTTCCCCCTGTCCCGGTCCGTTGGCTCAGTCGGGCGTCAGCGCTGGAGTTCGGGGGTAGCGCTAATCGAGGAGACGGTGGCGTCTATCAGGTCGCGGATGAGGGCGTTGCCCTCGTCGTGGGCGGCCCGGAGACTACGGGCCAGGTCGGCCAGGCGGCGGAAGGCCGCACCGTAAGTCCGCTGGTTCTCGATTGGGAGGATGGGGATGCGGACTCGGCGGGGGTCGAAGCGGGTGGTGTCGCCGAGGGTACCGGCCATTCTCGCAGCCTGACGGCTGCTGTCGCTGCTAGAGAGTAGGCCAGCCAGGTACCACGGGTCGAGCACGGTGGAGTCTGGCCTGATCAGCACAACCGAGGAAGATAGGACCGCGCCGACATCCTGGCCCTGTGCCACCCGGGCGGTGAGTTGGCGGGCGACGTGGGGGACGAGGACGTCGCCCTCGCGGACGCGGGGGCTGAGTACTTCATCGTCGGGGACGTCGGCCTCCTCTGTCGGGGAGACCGCCCGGACCAGGTCGCGGGCGGTGATGACGGTCCGGCGGATCTTCGGGAGGCTGCTCTCCTCGATGGCAGCGCGGGGCGCGGCCCGGCGGATGTAGAGCATGCCGCTCTGGGCCAGTTCCTCCAGGAACGACTCCCGGGGGGCAGAACCGCTGAAGGGGCGATCCGGTGGGAGGTCGGGCAGCAGGTGCGGTAGTTCCGCGAACAGGGCCTCGACTCTGGAGCGGTGGTGCGTCAGGAGGTCAACCGATACCCGCTCGACCGGAACGGACGGCAGGTGCCGGCCGGGGGTGATATCGACGTCCTCGCTGAGGAGGTCGCGGACGGGAACGGAGGCGGCGACGGAGCTCAGGGCGGTCCCGAGGCTGGCATTCCCTGTGGTGTCGGCACTGCCGAAATGGCTGTCGTCGCTGCTACTGAACGTGGCCCAGGCGCGCTGGATGAGGATGCGGACCTCGTCCCAGGCCGGCACTGCGTCGGATGGCCTAGCGCCGACACGGGGCTGCCCAGCGGAGGAGAAACCGGAGGCATCGATCATGAGGACGGGGAGCGGGGAGTGCTCCTTCGCAGGCTTTACGAGGACCCAGACCTGGAGGGCGAGCGCGTTGTGGGCCGCAAGCCGGGGCGGTAGCGAGATAACCGCGCGGAGCGCCCCGGCCTGCAGGAGCTTGGAGCGGATGCGCCGCCCGGAGGGGCGGGCGGCGGCGGCGGGCGGCATCAGCACCACGACCGTGCCGCCGGGCCTGGTGTGCCAGAGAGCGTGCTGGACCCAGGCCAGCTCGGACTCCAGCCGGGGCGGGACGCCATACTCCCAGCGGTCGAGATCCCCGGCCGCGTCCTCAGCACCCCAGTTGCGGTCTGCGAACGGCGGGTTGCACACGACGGCGTCGGCGGTGCCTCCGGTGTAGGCATCCGCGCGCAGTGAGTCCCCTCCGTGAACGTCGAAGGAAGCACCGCCAGAGAATGCGACTCGTAGGGCCGCCACGAGGGCCAGCGACGCATCGGCTTCTTGGCCCTCCACCCGGTCAAATCCGCGCCTGGCCGCTGCCAGCAGGATGGTGCCGCTCCCGCAGGCGGGGTCCAGGATCCGCCGGGCGCCAGGTGGGGTGAGGTCGAGCATGAGGTCGGCGAGCTCGGGCGGTGTCATGGCGAGTCCCGTGCGCGGGCCTGGATCTAGGACCCGGTCGCAGAGGTAGCCGAAGACCTCGGTGGCGCCAGCCTCAGCAGCTGCCGAAGCCACAGCCTCCAGCATGGTGATCTCTGGCGTGCCTGCCTTCATGCGCGGCAGTTGCCCAATCAGGTCGAGCAGGCCGCCGGCCACGGAGTCCCGACCGGAGGGCAGCTGGCCGGAGCCGCCGTCATCAAAGACGAGGGACTGCGACGCCCGTTCTATTAGCCAGATTACGTCGGTGCGTCTGTCGAGAGCCGACGCAGGTTCCTGCGGATGCTTGCTGAGGTGATAAAGCAGGATCCCTGCCGTGGCCAGCGCCTCCGTGAGGGACATCGTGCCGCGGGCCGACTCGAATGTCTGCCAGAGCCGTTCGAGCGCCGGAATCTCCGGAGCCTTGCCCTGCGCCCGCAGCCACTCCTCTACGTCAGAGAAGCGGAACCGGGGGCTCTTTTCAGTTCCGGCGATCGGGCCTGGGAAGTCAACGTGGCGGCGCCGCCAGTTGCTCACTGCGCTGGGCCGTACGCCCGCGATCCGCGCGATGTCCGATGCGGACACCTCTACCTGCTGCTCCACTTGTCGCTCGCCTCCCTTGACACCATTCGGCTCACTTGACACTGTTCACAGCTCATAACTATACGGAGAGCCTCGTCGAGCATTTCACGCGGGTGGTTGCTTACATTGGCGGTTAATGGTTGCATGAGTTCACACGTTAATGTACCTTCTTTCACGAGCAGGGAAACTGGCATTTAGGGCAACCTCCAGTTGGTCATCGACGGCGGGGTTCCTGAGGCGATCGTGATGAGGTGAGGTGAGGTGCGGTGAGCGCAAGCTGGCCCGACATGACCGGCCCTGCCGACCACGTTCGGGTGGGCACACGCTCCGTCGGAGAGGGCACCTGCCCCGACTACCTCGCGGCGAAGGCACACCCTGCCCTGTGGCCCGCCATGCGCGTCCGCACGCGGCGGGAGAGGCTGGACACGTTCCCACTGGGGATACTGAACGCGGCGCTTGACGAGATCGAGCGCAACGGCACGACCGTAGCGCGGGCCATTGACATGGCCGTCGAGGAGACGGCGCAGGAGGGAAAGCACCCGCACCCCGCGGCGCTCACCTGGGTCCGGACAGGAGTAACCCAGTACCTGGCGGGTACTGCCCGCTACCGGGACCAGGTCCAGCCGGGAAGCCGTGCCACGGTGTTGGTGCGGGACTACTGGGTGGCTAGGGAGGACCGTCGGGCCAGGGGGGACCGTCTTTGGGAGATGTATGCCTACGGCCGCAGGTACGAGTCCCCGGACGGCTCAGTCCGGGAGATCCGCCTCCTGCACTACGGGATCTTCGATCCCCTGCAACCGGTCGAGGAGCGCCAGGAGGCGCAGGGACAGAACGCATTGGAGGACCGGAACCTAGCTGGACGCGCGGCACAGGAGGCCATTGCCGCCTACAGTGTGGCGTTCGGGGTACCGGCCCCCTGGCCGAAGCCCTGGCGGGAGCCGTTCCGACCGTCCCGTGTGCCGCGCCCGTCTGCCGGGCCGGTCCGCTTGGTGCGGGTGGTTCAGGTGGGACTCGCCGACGGCGAGCATCACCTGATGTTCGAGGGAACCCCGGCCGAGGCGAAGCGCAAGTACGACGCCGATGGCGCCGAGCAGGTCCGTCGGGCAGTTACGCGGGCAACCCCGCAGCCGGGTGGCGGGTGCGCGCAGTGCAAGCTGCGGACCGCGTGCGAGGCGCTTGTGCCACTCCCCAGGATCCTCGGGATTACCGACCCTGGAGCCCCACCGCGTACCTGGTCGGCCACCAGCGGCCGATACTACGGCAAGTGCCCGGCGCAGGCGTACCTCTACGGGCTGCACCTTCCCCGTGATCGCGAGTACAGCGAGAGTGCGAAGCGCGGGCAGGCGGTACATGCCTGGCTCGGACGGGCGCACGGCGGACCGGGCCGCGTCCCCTGCATGATGCAGGACATCCCGGCGACGCCGGATGACTGGTCTGCCGGAGGGTGGCACGTAACCGGGGAGGAGGCTAAGCGCGGAGCGCTGATCCTGGCCAGCCATGCGGAGATGTGCCCATTCCACCGGGCCGGCCAGATCGGGGAGGTCCGGGTCGAGCCGCTGCTTACGGTGCACGACACCGCCGCGAATGTCATCGTCACGGCGCGGCCCGACATCCTCTACCTGGAGGACGGGTCCTGGGCTTGGCGCGAGATCAAGACCAGGGCCAAGCCCCTCAGGCGGGGCACCGACCTGCTGACGGAGTACCCGCAGCTCGCGCTCGGCATGATCTTGCTCGCCGAGAACACACTGGAGGGCAAGCCGGCGGGGATGCGGGTGGAACTCGAGGTGCTCTACCCCGACTCCAGCGACATGATCCTGCTCGACCCGAACGACCACGCCCACCTCGCGCGTGCCCGCGAGGTGATCCGTGATCTTGCCGCCCCCTGGCATGAAGACGAGACGGCTGCCCCGTCGCCCGGCCCGGAGTGCAGAATGTGCCCGGTGCGCCGGTGGTGTCCCGACGCGCTGCCCCTGGTAGATGGCGACCCGGTCTCAGACGGAGATGACGAAGAAAGGGAGGAGTGCGAATGACCAGGCAGGAAACGGCCGCCGCGGCGGGTCCCGAGCAGGCGGCCCCCCCGAGCGGCCCTAGTCCACGGCCAGGGCCGGGGCTGGACGGCGTGACGCTAGTGCGGACGGTGGCGAGCGCGCTGTTGCGGCTCTCCCGCTGGCGGGACGTCGGGGACCGTGTGTACGCGGACGGGGTGCAGAGCGCCTACAACCATCTCGTCCTGCGGGCCATTGTCTGTGGCGGCGAGCCACCCGCAAGCGTGCCTGACATGGTGACCTGGGCGGCTCGGGAGCCGCTGGCCCAGTGGCCGACTGGGCTGTCCGCCGCGGCTCTCGCCGAGGCAGGACTCGGCGGCGGGGACTTCCTGGTGGACGCCGAGACCCGTACCCCGACGCAAGTCTGCTTCGAGTGGGCGATGGCCGTCCCGGACGTGCCCGCCGAGCTGTTCGAGAACACGGTGATCGACGAGGCGCTCGCGAGCTGTCGGGCGGCAGGCTCGCCGGACGCGTACACCGCGTTCCGCAGGCTGCTGATTACCCGGCCGGTGCTGACCGCTCCCAAACTGGCCGCGCTAGGGGCGGAGCTGGACCTAGTGCCAGTGTTCGAGCTGATCCGCCGCTGCTACGAGCCCGTACCCGCCGCCTACCGGGGGCCCAATGGTGAGTACAGGCTATGCGGCCGGTGCGGCTGCGTGCTGATCCCGCGAAGAGTTGGCGGGTTTCGCTGCGAGTTGGACCGCTGCCGGCATGACGGCCGGGAGGAGCCGGACCGGGTCGAGGCCGCGCCAGGCGGGCTGCTCCAGGTGAGGCGACCGCTTCGGGTCTTCATCACCAGCCCAGGGCTGGCCGAAACTGAGCTGGAGGCGACCCTGCGCGGCATGGGCGGCAAGCGGTCCGCCCCCGCGATCGAGATCGAGATGTGGCCGGCGTTCGACGCCTACGACCTGCGCCTCACCTTTGCCGACGGCACCGCGTGGGCCATCGACGTGAAGGATTGGGCCAGCCCGTCGCTGCTGGGGGCCCGGACGCGGGCCTTCAGCGGCGGCCCCCCGCATGACCGGGCGCTGATCGTCATCCCCGCGTACCGGTTCCGCCGCCGTGAGGACTACGCGCGCGCCTTCCGGCACGCGCTGGAACCTGGCCTTCGGCGGCACATCGATATCTGCACCGACGCAGACCTCGTTAAGCAGGCAAGGCGGGAGGCCCGCCGCGCCGCGGAGTCCGTCGAAAACGGAGGACGGTAACCATGCGCAGCGCCAATGGCTGGCAGCGGTCCCTGGCGGGGCAGCTCGCCGACGCGTGGCCGGCGGACATGGCCCGGGACTTCCCCGCGGCAGCGATGCTCAGCGTCGAGCTTGGCCTCTACCTTTTGGCGCGAGTGCTGCCTGGCAGGCCCGCGCGGGACGCGTGGACGCTGTTCGGCGGTTACCCCTACGCGGAGGCGGCGGGCTATGCGCGCAGCCCGCAGGAGCGGCTGGCGATCCGCCGTGCCAGGCACTACCTGTGGACGATGCGCCGCCGCCGGGTCTGGCTTTCCCTCCTGGAGCAGTACGCCCGCGTCCCGGAGGAATTGCGCGGCTATCTGCTCGTTGGCCCCGAGGCTGTCCCGGTGGACCGGTCCCCGGCCCGCGCCGCCACGCGGTTCGGAAAGTTCGAGGAACTGCTCTCCTCCCCGCCGGAGTTCGCCCGCCGGGACATCCCGCTCGCGAAAGCAGGCGAATACTGGTTCCCGGTCCGGGACCGCAACCTCTCGGTCACCATCCCGCCCGAGCTAACCGGCGGTCCCTCGGCCCCGGCGCACGACCTGGCCGCCGGGGCGCCAGCGCAGGGCAACCCGGCTCCGGTGACCTGGGACCAGCTCCAGGAGGCCGCGCGGGCAATGGACGAGGCCGAGGAGCAGGCCGAGATCCCGGCTGCGAGCCGCAGCCAGTGGGCGGACCGGCTGGACCGCGTCGAGCTGCTCGTCCGGCAGCAGGACGGGTTCGCGCCGGGGGCGCCGCTGGTGGTCAGCGGCCTGCTGCACATGGTGGGCATGGTGGGCGCGGGCAAGAGCACGCTCCGCGACATCCTCACCTACTGGTACGTCGCCAGCGGCCAGACCCAGCGGCGTCGGGTCACCATCGTGGTGGGCGACGTGGCGGAGGCGCTCGCGGTGACCGACACCTTCCGCCGGATCGGCATAGCGGCGGCACCAGTGCTGGGGCAGTCCACCCGCGAGCGGAACATCCACCGGCTCCACCGGCGTCTCGCGACGGCAGGCGCGCCTGCCGTTATGACCCACGACAGCCCCGGCTTCCGGTACCTGTCCAGCGCCTGTGCGCTTGACGCGCTCCGCGGGACGGAGGCGGACCGGGCACTACGGGTCGCAGACGCGCCATGCACCACCCTGTATGAGTCGAAAGACGCCAGCGAGGAGGAAGAGCGGGGCCGCCCGCGCCGGCCGCCACGGCGGAGTTGCCCGCTGTGGAGCAGGTGCCCGCGGTACCACGGCGCCCGCGACCTGGTGAAAGCCCAGGTCTGGGTGGCAACCCCGGCGGCCCTCGTGCACAGCGCGGTCCCGCCGCACCAGGGCGGCGAGCGGATCCGCTACCTGGAGCTGGCCTGTCGGATGAGCGATCTGATCATCGTCGATGAGGCGGACCGGGTCCAGGCGCAGCTCGACATCGCTTTCGCGCCGTCCGCCACGCTGATCGGGAAGTCCCCTGAGTCCTGGCTGGACGAGGTCCTCGTCCACACGGTCACTGAGCTATCGCGCCGGGGACGGCTCCAGCTCTCGGCCCAGGAGACCGACGACTGGTGCAACGCCGTCAACACCGTCTCCGGCGCCGCGGACCGGCTGTACGGGCTGCTCACCAAGAACCAGTTCCTGCGCCGCTGGCTGACCGACGACTACTTCAGCCCCTTCACGCTGCACCAGCGGCTGCTGAGCGACTGGTTCCCGGAAATTGGCAAGGCCGAGAAGGAGAGAGAGAATGGCAACAGGACAAGCATCGACGAGACGGCGCTCACCGTCGTTATCGGCGAGCGGGACCGGGTCAGCGCGATCCTCGACATTGTTCGAGACAGCCCGCTCCAGCCCGACGACAGCGACACGACGGAGGACGGCCAGGCCGCCGCGGGCCTGATCCGGCTGACGCTGGAACTGCTTCACGCCTACACCGGCGACGTGGCACTCCGCGAGCGGCTCCGGGAGGCGCTGCTGGCCTTGCTCCCGGCCAGGGTCCGGGACCGAATCGAGGACCAGATGGCGGTCCACGTCCAGCGCCTGGAGTTCACCCTGGTCCTGGCCGCGCTGCACACCCGGCTCGACTTCGTCACGGGCCTGTGGCCGGTTGTGGAGGCGGAGCTCAACCTGGACGTCACCTCGAACGTGCTCTCCCGCCGCCCGCCGCAGGACTACGAGCCGTTCACCCTGGAGTCCCCGATGGGCAACGTGCTCGGCTTCCAGTTCCGGCCGGACGAAGCGAGCGAGAGCGGGTCGCTCAGCTTCTTCAGGTGCAGCGGCGTCGGCCGCGAGCTCCTCCTCGGCCTGCACACCCTGCCGTCCGTGGACGACCGGCCGGGGCCAGGAGTGCTACTGATGTCCGCCACGAGCTGGGCCGGCACCTCGAGCCGCTACCACGTCCACGTCCCGGTCGGCGCGATCCTCCGCCCGCAGGCCGCCGAGGTCAAGGCGATCCTAGACACCAGCTTCCGGATGGAGTTCGTCTACGGCCCCGACGGGCAGGCGCTGCGCCTGTCGGGAATCGACCTGCAGGACCGCCAGGCGCGCATCCGGCAGATGCTGCGGGCGCTGGCTGAGCCCGAGGCGGAACTGGCCGGGGCGACCAGCAAGCTTGCCGACGAGCTGGCCGACCTCGCGGTCACCGACCCCGAGCGGTGCCGGATCCTCATCCTCACCGGCAGCTACGCAGAGGCCTACGACGCGGCCGACTACCTGAACGGCTTGCCCGAGTGGGCCGGGCGGGTGACCACGCTAATCTCCGACGACGCCGACTACGACGACGCCTGGGTCACGCTCCCTGGCGGCGGGGGCAGGCACGAGGCGGGCAGGCTGCGCCGGGGAGACGTCGCGTCATTCGCCCGGACCGGCAGCGAGATCCTGGTGGCCCCGCTACTGGCCGTCGAGCGCGGGCACAACATCGTGATCTCCGGCGGGAAGGCGGCCATTGGCACTGTCTACTTCCTCGCCCGTCCGCACCCCCGTCCCGATAGCCTCGACCTCGCGATCCAGGCCGTGAACGACTGGGCAGTCCGCTACGTCCGCGATGGCGGCTTCCGGCAGTTGGTGCGCGCCAGCGGCGGCCTTGACGCCGCCGGGCTGGCCTTCCGCAAGGAGGCGATGCGGCGCTGGCGGCGGTTCCTCACCCGGCGGATGTCCTGGAGCAGCCTCCCGCCGGACGAGAAGGTCTCCGTCACCTGGGACCAGCTCGTCGTCATGTGGCAGGTGATCGGCCGCTTGGTCCGCGGCGGCGTCCCGGCCCGCGTCGTCTTCGTAGACGCCGCCTTCGCCCCTAGCGAGGCCAGCATGACCGGCGCGGACACCGCAGAGACCAGCCTCGTGCTCAGCATGCGCGAGGTCCTCGCCCCCTACTTTGATGAGGCGTCCGGCACCGACCCGGTCGAGCGGTCCCTCGTCGATTACCTCTACCGGCCGCTCTACCAGGCCCTCGTCAATCTCAGCTGACCGAAGGGAAAGCAGCATGGCGTACCAGAAGATCGAGACATCGGCCTTCGTCCCGGTTCCCGGCGCAGGACCGTTCCTCCAGACTTACAGCGCGCTCCGCTTCCCGCCGGAATGGCGCGAGGCGATCCTCAGGTTCGAACGGGAGGGGAAGAAGGACCCCGACCGGTACCAGAATGTCCCCATCCGCTCCCTTAACGCCGCCATCCGGGCGCTCGCCCCGGACCTCGTGTCGGTCGCGACCCGGGCGGCCGAGCGCTGGGAGGCACCGTGGCTGTACACGACGAGCGAGTACCCGACCAGCGTGCTGCAGTCCCTCATCCTGAGCTGGCTCCGGTACCGGCAGCCCTCCCCGGACGCCTACCGCGCGCTCACGGAGACGTACCGGGAACTGGACCTTCCCATGCTGGCCTGGGACCTGGAGTGCGTTGACCTGCTGAGGCAAGACAGAAGCACGGGTGGCACGGCGAAGCCCGACGACTACGTCTACCGACTGCTGCCCGATGTCCTCGCGGCAAGGATCGAGGAGCTGCCGCCGTATGACTACTTTGACCGGAAGGTAAGGTTCTACCGGACCGGCGCAGACTACCTGGGCGGCGCCGAGCTCATCTCCTGGCCGCCGACCCCGCATCAGGCCAAGGACAAGAACGACGAGGACTACGGGCACCCTTGGCTCTACAGCGGAGTTATCCGGATATCGGTGCACACTGAGCCCTTCTCGCTCGTACCCAGGGTCCACCTGAGCACGGGCATCCGTCGCTGGGTTTACGGGACTGTCAGGCCGATGTCGGGCAGCAGCGCGAGCGTCTACCTTCGCACTGAGGGACAGTGGCTCTCTGGCGGGGCCACGACCTCCCGGTTCGCTGTCGCGCCGATCCGCGCCCGTTGGGGCAGCGGCGAGAAGAAGGACGAGGTGAAGGCCACTTGGGCGCTGGGTGGCCCAGCGGACATCCTGTCTAGGCTGAGCGTCGGCCAGGACTTCCCCAAGCCCGAGGACCTCGCCCGGGATGCCGAGGGCTGGATCCGGGGCCGTGACGGTGTCCAGGCGGCCGTGACCTACCACACGACCATGTTTAACAATCATGGTGCGGGCACCGGGATCATGCCGTCCGAGCGACGTCGGCTGATGCGGTGGGCGGGCGAGGCGCTCCGGCCCCACTTCGAGCCGCTGGGAGAGTTGCGCCGTAGCAGGCACTCGCCCAAGGAGGGCATGCCGGCAAGGACCTTCGCGGACCGCGTGCCTGTTCCGAAAGAGCCGAAGGGGGAGAAGAAAGGCGAGAAAGCGACCCCGGAGCAGATGGCGCAGTACAGGGACTATCGTGACGCGGCCGTGGAGGCGAACGCCCTGATCGACAGGGGCAACGCCCAACTGCGCAGGGAGCACCTGGGGCGGGTGACCGGCGCCAGTCGGCTGCTTTCCTGCCACCTGCTCTACCAGACCGACGCAGTCCGAGACGCGATCATTGCTGCGGCCGAGGCCAGCCTTGACCTGAGGGAGCACCGTGTTCTGTTCCCCAAGGACATGACGGGCTGGCGGGAAGGCACCCTAGTCTGGTGGACGCCGGACCTGGAGCTGCGCATGCACGTCAGGCAGGCGCATACTCTCGTGACGCCACTCGGCGGTGCGGACGCGCCCCGCCGTGGCCGGGAAACCCGAGAAGCCATCGCGGTCCGCAGAGGAGAGGTAGCGGCCTTCATCAGCGCTGAGGAGACCTCGCAGCTGGCCCTCGTGGAGATTGATCCCAGGAAGATGTTCACCAAGCGCACCAGCGACCCGAAGTTCGCGGCCCGCCTCGGCTGCGCGGACGCGGGACGGGTCAGCCAGTTCATCAATCCGGTTCCTGTGGCGGAAGGCGGCCGGAAGGGCAAGATGAAGGACCCTGCTGCGAACCTCACCTTCCGGGCGACGGCCGCCTGGACGGACGGCCTGCGTCAGCTCGGCCTGAGCTTCGTGCCGGAGCACAGCATCACGGGGGACGCCATCCCAGACCGGCTCAACCAGGTGGCGTTCTGGATGGTGCGCCGCAATGTCTCCGCGCAGTTCAGCGCCCGGCAGTTCACGCCTATCGCGGTGCTCATCAGGCCGGACCAGGACTGCATCATGGGCCGGATGCCGGGGATGCAGCAGTGGGTGCCCTATCCGGAGCTGCTCCGACGGCTGGTCGGCCAGGAGCGGGGGGAGAACCTGAAGACCAAGGCCCTTCAGCGTGCCGAGACCGCGCGGTTCGTCCGGCAGGTCCTGTACACGCTGCGCGGCGAGCACACGGTGGTCCTGACTCATGCCCAGAACGCGCGGCAGAGCTGGGACTGGCTGCAGGACGGCCTGCTGGAGCCGGACAGGATCCAGCTCGGGGACGGTCCGGTGCAGAACCTGGCGCTGCAAGGCAGGAACCTCCGGGTCATTCGCCTACGGGACGGCGAGCGCGACGAGACCCCGCAGTGGTGGGCGCCGGACGCCGATGACGAGGATGAAGCCGGCCTGTCGAAGGGCGTGTGGGTTCCGCCTGGCTCGGAGGACGACCGCCGGGTGTTCTACGCCACCGGAGCGAAGGGGGTAAGCCACCAGCACAGCAGCCGAGACGATGCCAAGCTCACCGGGCACGCGACGGCCGAGGCGCCGGGCGGCGAGATCAAAGGGGGCTTGCCCGCCTGGAACCCGACCCTGCTGGAGATCACGGTCGCTGGTTGCGCGGCCGGGGACCGGCCGGTTGACTGGGCGATGTGGGTGCAGCAGCAGCGCTTCCCCGACCACTACCGCGACGAGGGCCTGAAGCTTCCGCTCTTGCTGCACCTAGCCGCGAAGGCCACCGAGTACGCACTCCCGCAGGAATACGCGGAGGCCAGGCTGCTGGAGGATGTCTCCGAGGACGGCACCGCCATCAACGATGACGGGACCGATGGCACTGAAGAGACGAGCGGGACTTTCGCCCTCACGGACGATGAGGGAGAGGCTGAGGGGGATTACTAACGGTACTACCGTCGCGCCATCCCACTTCCCGCATCGGGGCGGCGCACGGTTGCGGAGGTGCCCGGCTGTCCCACGCGGACCAGGAGGCTGCAAGCCGGTATAAGCGCAGTTCAGCATGTTCATATACCTCCGATGTACCACCCGAAGCGGCGGACCGGCGACGGGATCTGACGGCCAGCGGTGCCCTCCCTACATATGCTGACCGTGCCAGCAGCGTGCAACGACGGGACGAGAACGGCATTCATCTCGGACGGGCGTGCTGAATCCGTACTGATACCCCGGGGTCAACGGTCCTTCTGCTGATGGAGGTCCGTGCTTGCGGCGTGTGCCCCGCGACGTCCGCGCCTGGCTGACTGGGTTTCACGAGGAAGTGCTGCTGTCCGCCGACACTGGCCACGAGGCAGCCGGCGTCGCCGTCGAGGCGGGCTGTCTTGGCCGCCTTGCCGGCTCTGATGCGACAACTTTTGTTACCGAAAATGGGTACGATAGTTGTCATGGCTAATTCGACGCTGGCCCGGCTCGGTTCCATCGCGGAACGCAGGTGGGGCCTGGTTACCACTGCCCAGGCTGAGGATGCCGGTGTTTCCCGTAAGCAGCTTGCCCGGATGGCCTCGGCCGGCGCGATCGAACGCGTGGCGCAGGGGGTCTACCGGATGGCCGGGGCTCCGCCGCAGGATCACGAGGCGATCTACGCGACCTGGCTGGCCTTGGGCGGCGCGACCGCGCCCCGTACGGAGACCGGGGTGGCGCCGGTCGTGGCAGCCGGCGTGACCGCGGCCGTGGTTCACGGTATCGGGGACTTCTTCCCCGAAAGGTTCGACTTCATCGTTCCTGCGCGTAAGGGCACCCGGCTTCCCGGTGTGCGACTGCGTGTCCGGCAGCTGACCCGGGACGAGGTCATTCCCGTCGGCGGGCTGCCTGCCCTGACTGTGGAGCGGGCCATTGGGGACTTGATCGAGACCGGGACTGACCTGTCCCTGGTCGCCGGTGCTGTCCGCGACGCAGTGCGGGCCGGCAAGCTTGTGGCGCCAGGGCGTCTGGTGTCCTATCTCGACCCCATCGCGGCACGGCGCAAGAGCGACGGCCGGTCACTGGCTAGCGACCTGTTCGAACGGGCGGGCGTGAGCCCGGAGGGATGGCACCATGGCTGAGCGGTACGGTGCCGGGCATGAGAGATACGGCGACTGGCGCTCACTGGAACTGGCGATCAAAGAGGCTGCGAAGAAGGCTGCCCGCCAGGCAGGACCCGGTATCAGCGCAGCTAGCGTCGACGCGCAGATCCGGCAGGCCCGGTTCGACCGGTTCCTCTGCCGCGTCTTCGCCGGGGGCGAGCAGTCTGAGTGGCTGCTCAAGGGCGGAATGAGCATCCTCGCCCGGGTGCCGCGTTCGCGCACCACCAAAGACGTGGACCTCGCAGCCTTGCACGCGTCCGATCTCGCTGAGGCGGAGCGGGCACTGACCGCACTGGTGGAGGTCGACCTCGAGGATCACCTCGTCTTCCGGCTGATCCGGTCCACACCGACAGGCCTTGGGGAGAACCAGCCCGGCGTGGCGACGTGGCGTTACTCCTTCGCCTGCATCGACGCCGACCATGACACCCAGGTCGACACAGTGGTTGTCGATGTCGTCGTCGGGCCGCCGCCCGTTGGACGCCCCGAAGTGGTCGAGCCGGCCAACCGCCTGTACCTGCGCCGGCCGCTGATCACCTTCCCCTACCGGCTCTACCCGGTCGTCGACCAGATTGCCGACAAGGTCTGCGCGACGATGGACACCCAGTATCCCGGCGGCAAGCGCAGCAGCCGCGTCAAGGATCTAGTCGACCTGGTCGTGATCGCCCACACGCAGACCGTCGACCTGGACGAGCTCCGAGCTGCGATCGACTCCAAGCGAGAGCTCAGTGGCATCGCGCCGTTCGAGCACTTCGGTGCTCCCGCCGAATGGGATCGTACCTATCCCGCGACTGCGGAAGGCGTCCCGGCGGCCGAGTCGCTGTCCGCGCAGACGGCCGCCGGCCTTGTGGCGTCCTTCGTCGATCCGGCGCTCGGCAAGATTGCGAACCCGGCCACCTGGGACCCGCATGCGCTGGCCTGGATTCCGCGCACGAGCGGTTCGGCTGACCCCTGATACTGGATCCGGCGCCGGATGGTGTGAGGGCCGGTATTCGGCACCCACACGCTATGAGGATCGGTGGCGCGGCCGGCCCTGCGTTCGGCGCTGCCGCACTGGCCCTCATCGGCTCCTGCCGCCCTTTGATGGCCGCTGCCGCCGTAGGGTCCCTCGCCAGCGTTTCTTCCGCTCCGGCGCTTCGACTTTGGCGCGTCACGCACGACCCTGACGAGGCCGGATCGTCGCGTCGCCGCGGATCACGATTAGCCGCGGACACAAGCCGGAATCGCATGCGCCGGACAATCAATCCGGTCCCGGTGCCCAGCCGGCCGACAAAGGAGATGAGGAAAGCGCAGGCATCCTGAAATACCAGGTCAGAGGCACAAAGCCAGGCGGACGGTCAGCGTAACCGCTCCCACCGCCCCCGTCCGTGGCTTTTTTCCCCCCCGTCCGTGGCACAAGCCCAGTGCGCACGGACGTATAGCGGACGGCGGCGGCCCGGGACGAAGCCTCGAACGGCGAATGTGCTGGTCAGCGGCGTTCGCCTCGGATAGGAGGGACGGGCTGTAAAACCGTCGGCTCAGCCTACGTTGGTTCGAACCCAACACCTGCCACCCTGTTTTCGCAGGTCAAAGCCGGTGTCACTGGATGGTGGCACCGGCTTTTGCGTGCCGTTGCGAGCGGTTCGCGGACCGTTGGCGAAGGTTTTTGGGCCAGCTGTGGGCCAGATCTGGCTATCGGGCCGCTGTTCGATTCTTATTCTATTCCTTGCTTTGAACAGCGGAAAAGACCGTTTTCAACGGTACTGTTTCGGGGTGCGTCCGCTTGGTGTCGGCGTGGGTCTGCGGGCCGTCGGTGGGCCGGGCGGGAAATCCACGGACGCATAGCGGACGGCCTGGGTGCCCGTCGCGCGGTGGGTGTAGCCGCTGGTTTCCCGGGAGTTGCGCGGTCGGGTGTAACCGCTGGTTTTCCACGGACGGGCACGGACCAGGTGCTGCGGGTGGCCCGAGGACGCGGCTGATCTGCTGATTGAGGAGGTCGTCGCGGCCGTGGATGCAGTGGCTGTAGACGGTGAGCAGGACCGCGACGCTGTTCCCGGCCCGGGCGGCGATCTGGGCGGGGTCTCCTCCGGCGTTCAGCCATAGGGACAGGGCGGCGTGGCGCAGGTCGTAGGGGCGCCGGGCGAGCCCGCCGGCGGCTAGCTCAGGCCCGAGGGCGACGGTGCGGGCGGATTGCCAGGCACGGGCGTAGACCGATCCGCTGAGCGGCCCGCCGTAGGTTCCCCGGAACAGCCGGCCGTCGGGTGCAGTGCCGTAGGCGGCGTGGTGCGCGCGGAGCATGGCAGCCAGCACCGGAGGGGCCGGGACCATCCGGATCGATCCGTCCGGCCGGTGCTTGAGCCCGCGCTGTTCATAGCTGGTGCCGTCGCTGGTCCATGCGGCGGCCGTCCTGGGTGTGGCCGCGGCCAGCCGGAGCACGCCCCACCCGGAGCCGGGCAAGTGGCAGTCGGCGAGGCGCAGGGCGACGGCTTCCTCGGGGCGGAGCGCGGCGTAGTACAGGCACCCGAAGAAGGCGGCCAGTTCCGGCCGCGTCCGGGCGACCGCATCTAGCAGCGCGCTTACCTGGTCGGGGCTGGCCACGACAGCGGGGTCGAGGGCTGCTGAAGACTGCGGTACGTGCCAGGCGATGCTGTCCAGTGGGTTGTCCGGCAGCAGCCCGGTCTCGGCCGCGTAACCAAGCGCGCCGTGCAGGACGACGCGCTTACGGATGATGGCGTTGGCGGCGGCCCGGCGGCCGTCCAGCCGGAATGTCAGCGCCTCCAGCACGGTTCGCAGCACCGCCGGCTCGCTGAGGCAGGCGACGGGCAGGGACGCCTGCTGCGCCCAGTCCAGGATCTGCGCGGCCGGGCTGTCCGGGTCGGCAGGTCGGGCGGGATTGAAGGCGTGCTGGTACAAGGCCGTGCGCAGCTCGCGCGGACCGGGCCGGTCACGGGCGTCCGGCCGGGTCAGCACGGGCGTCACCGTGGCCAGCGCTTCGGCCAGGCTGGCCCGAGAGTGCGCGGCTAGGGACGGCCACTTCATCACTGCGTAGGCGGTGGCCTCCTGGTACCAGGTGACGATCGCGGGTTCCGGAAGGTTCCACGCCGCCGGCTCGCCGGTCAGCGGATCGAAGTCCAGGCCCATCCGGGCGGCGCGGACCAGCTCGGCCCGGTAGCTGTCGGCGAGCTTCCTGGTGATGAACGACTTTGACCTGCTGCGGCCCGCCGCCTGCCAGCGGACCTCGAACGGCCTGCGCCGACCGGTCCGCCGCCGGATCGCATAGACGCTTACATCGAACCCGTTCACCGTTGCCTCCTATTTCGCAGGTGACCCTTCCATGCTGGGTGACCTGCCAACCTCCGGCCTCGGTTTCCAATCG
>Ga0302325_10013674_pt1 | contig 17303 bp, 16 predicted proteins | sample Palsa_T0_2_FD_201948 | JGI IMG/M metagenome (GOLD analysis project Ga0302325, IMG submission 201948) | Peat permafrost microbial communities from Stordalen Mire near Abisko, Sweden - Palsa_T0_2 | ecosystem: Environmental > Terrestrial > Soil > Palsa > Peat permafrost | place: Sweden: Abisko... | reverse complement strand
ACGCCTCCCGCGTCGTGGATCGCCTCGACGGCCTGGGCGACCGTGGGAGTCTCGCGCAGGCGGAAGGCTGGCTTGCCCTCGATCAGGTAGCCCTTGATCAGCGAGCCGATGTCGTCGATCTTCTCGCTCTCCAGGCGAACGGCATTGGCGGGCGCGGCGAGCACGGCTTCGGCCAGGTGGGGGCGCCCGATCGGCTTGCCGGCGGCGATACGTCCTTCGATCTCCGCTTCGTCCAGCTCGAAGCCGAGCTCCTCGAGCGCGCGGGCCATCCGCAGCGTGCGCTGCTCGCGGTCGGCCAGGAACTCGGCGAGCTTCTCGGTGAGGACGGGGCTGGTGTGGTCGATGCCGTAACCGAGGATGTGCAGTTCGCGTGGCGTTTGCGCGTTTGCGTCGATCGCGGAGATCTCGACCGCGGGGACCACGCGCACGCCGTAACGCTCGCCCGCGCGCAGCGCCTCGGCGACGCCGGAAACGGTGTCGTGGTCGCTCAGCGCGAGCAGCTCCACCCCGGCGCGCGCTGCCCGCTCCACCACCTCGGCAGCCTCCAGCGCGCCGTCGGAGTTCCTTGAATGAGATTGCAGGTCGAAGCGGATCGCCATCCGCGGGAGCGTACCGGTGTGCTCGCGGTCCTGGCGGCGTGCTCAGGAGCTTGCGTGCTCGCGCGCGGCGCCTGGCGCGGCGAGCAGCGCGGCGACCTGGCGGCCGAACACATCACGCAGAGTCAGAACGGCCACGCGGTAGCGGCGGGCCTTGCTGGGTAGCGTCCATCCGCCGCTGGCGGGCGCGGCGTCTGGCTCGGCGCAGGCGGCGTCGGCTTTCGCGGCGCGCTCGGAGGCTTCGAACTCGGCGTAGGCGGCGTCGGTCTCGGCGGCCCGCTGGGAGGCCTCGATCCAGAGGACCTCGAGGTAGGCCAGGGCGGCGCCTAGCTGCTCCTCGGGGAGGGAGTCGCGCTGGCGCAGCTGGCGCAGGACGGGACCCACCTCCAGGCTCAGCCAGCGTTGCTCGGCGTGGGCCCTCAGTAGCAGGCAGACGTCAGATGGGGGAGCTGTTTCCTGGTCGGGGGTCATACAAGCATCCGTGCTCGACTCCGGTCGACGCGATCGGCGACCTGTTCTTGGCTTCGACGGGCCGCTGCCACGGCTTTAGGAGAATGGGCGAGTTTCCACGCTTCTTGCGAGAGATTTGTGAGGCCAAGCACAAGCTCTTCAGATTCCGCCCTGTGAGCTTTGAGGACGAATCTTCAGCTTGTCGATGGCTTATCCCAGTTTTGGGAAAGCTCTTTGAGAGCTCTTCTAAAGGGGTAGTCTCGAATAGGCCGATGCAAGGGGAGAGATGCAGCTAGCCAGCTACGACCCCAGCTACGACCCGACCGCCCGCGCGCCCGGTCAGCACGAGCGCACGACCGTGCGGCGGCTGCGCATGCGCACGCTCGTGGCGCTGGGGATCCTGGCTGTGGCGACCACGTTTCTGGGTCGGACCTTCGGGCTGCGCAATCTCTGGTTCCTGGGCTCGGAGATCGCGCTGCTGGCGGGCATGTTCGTGATCTTGCGCTACGTGTTGCCGCTTGTCGAGCGTCACGACCGCGGCGCCACGGGCGAGGAGCAGGTGGGGGGGCTGCTCGACGAGATGGCGGGCGAGGATTGGCGCGTGATTCACGACGCGAGCCTCGGCCAGGGCAATGTCGACCACATCCTGATCGGCCCCGCCGGCGTGTTCACCGTCGAGACCAAGAGCCACCCGGGCCCCGTGCGCGTGGCGCGCGTGCATGGTGCCACGCTCCGCCAGGCGCAGGCGCAGCGCAAGGCGATCGAACGCGCGACGCATGTCCCGGTGGAGCCGCTGCTCGTCTTCAGCCGCGCATGGGTTGACAAACCGCTCGCGCGGCGCAAGGGAGTGCGGGTCACGCCCGCCCGGATGCTCGCGGGGTATCTCGAGCGCCGTCCGGTGACGCTCTCCCAGGAGCAGGTGGAGCAGACACGCACGCTGGTTGCGGACGCATTGCATGAACATCGAGCCCGAGCGCTCGGCGCGTCACGATCCACGCGCCCGGTCTATCGCCATTGGCAGGCAGCCAAGGCGCGTATCTTCGGCTAATCCAGCCGCGGGAGAGTGAACCGGCCGCAGCGAGGGGTAGCTTCTGGGAGATGGAAGAGTCAACCCAGACAACCCCCCTTCCAACCCCCGACGCGCTGCTCGAGCGCTTCGGGCTGGAAACCTTCCGGCCCGGCCAGCGCGAGGCCGTGCAGGCGGCGCTCGACGGGCGCGACAGCCTGGTCGTGATGCCGACGGGCGGCGGCAAGTCGCTGTGCTACCAGCTGCCGGCTCTGGCGGGGGAAGGGCTTGTGGTCGTCGTGAGCCCGCTGATCGCGTTGATGTCCGATCAGTGGCGCCGGCTGAAGCAGGCCGGCGTGAGCTCGACGATGCTGGCGTCGGGGATGCAGGAGGGTCACAACGAGCAGGCGCTGGCGCAGATCGCGGCGGGCGAGACGCAACTGGTGCTCGCTGCGCCCGAGCGCTTCGCCTCGGGCGCGTTTCGCGCGGCGCTGGCGCAGCGCGAGGTGGCGCTGTTCGTGGTCGACGAGGCGCACTGCGTGGCGGAGTGGGGCCACGACTTTCGCCCTGATTACCTGCGCCTGCATGAGGCGATCGCATCGCTCACGGGAACGACCGGCGGCCGTCCGGCGGTGATGGCGGCGACGGCTACGGCGACGCCGCGCGTGGCGCAGGAGATCGCCGCGCGCCTGGAGCTGCATGAGCCGGTGTCGATCCGCTCGGGCTTCGATCGACCGAACGTGACGTTCGATGTGGTCAGCGTGGAGGGGAAGGGCACGGTAGAGCGCAAGTGGGCGGCGCTGCTGCATGTGCTCGCCGACGAGCGCGCGCGTCCGGCGATCGTCTACTGCGGCACGCGCAAGGACACCGACGCGGTCGCCGCGAGGCTGCGCGAAGAGGGCCTGGCGGCGGTCGCCTACCACGCGGGCATGAGCGCTGAGGACAGGCGCGCCGGCCAGGAGGCGTTCATGGAGGATCGCGCCGAGGTCGTCGTGGCGACGAACGCATTCGGGATGGGCGTCGACAAGGCCGACGTACGCACGGTGGCTCACTGGGCGTTGCCGACGAGCTTGGAGGCCTACTACCAGGAGGCGGGCCGCGGAGGCCGCGACGGGCTGCCGGCGCGCGCGCTGCTGCTCGGCGCGAGGATGGACCTCGGACGCCTGATCCGCTTCATCAAAGAGCGCGAGACGAGCGTGGAGGACGTAAGGGCGTATGTCGGCGGGCTGCGCCGCAGCGCCGACGGCGAGATCGCTACCGTCGGCCGCCGCGAGCTGGGTGAGCGCGACCGCGTGCTGTTGTCGATCGCCGAGCGCTCGGGAGCGGTCGAGCTGGAACCTGCGGATTACGACGGCCTGCTGATCCGCTTGACCGGGCAGGGTAGCCCGCGCAAGGCGCTCGCCGCGATCAAGGTCGCGCGCGAGCGCGGATGGGACGCCTATCGCTCGATCGAGCGCTACATGACCAGCGGGGAGATTTGCCGCCGACGGCAGATCCTCGACCATTTCGGCGACGACGAGCCGGGGTGCCCGACGGGCCGCTGCTGCGACGTGTGCGAGACGGATGCGGCACTCGTGGCGGCCGCGAACGCGCCGCTCAAAGCGAGCCGAGGCCGCCGCGGCGCAGCTGGGGGGAGTGGCTCCACTGGCGCGGGCGGCGTCCCGGCTGGCCCGCCCGTGGACCCCGACGACTTCGAGCGCATGCGCGCGTGGCGCTATGCGCGCGCGGAGGGCAAGCCCGCGTTCATAGTCGCATCGAACGCCGTGCTCGAAGACCTGCTGCGCGCGAAGCCCGCGAGCACCGAGGCGCTGTTGGAGGTTCGTGGCATCGGGCCGGCCTTTTGCGAGAAGCACGGCGAGTCGCTGCTGGCCGAGCTGCGGGCGCTTGCGAAACCCGCCGGCGAGCGCTCCGCGGAGCCGGGCGGCGAGCAGCCACCGGCGGTGGACGCCTCGCTAGCATCAGAGCCCGCGCCGACGTAGCTCAGCTGGTAGAGCACTTCACTCGTAATGAAGGGGTCCGGGGTTCGAGTCCCCGCGTCGGCTTTCCCCAGGCCGCGGATTTCAAGTTGGGGGGCCCATGGGGGGAGCCTGCTCCCCCCATGCTCAATGTTGGGGTCCGGGGTTCGAGTCCCCGCGTCGGCTTTCCCCAGGCCGCGGATTTCAAGTTGGGGGGCCCATGGGGGGAGCCTGCTCCCCCCATGCTCAATGTTGGGGTCCGGGGTTCGAGTTCCCGCGTCGGCTCTCTGAACGCCCATTCATTGCGTCGTGCGCAGCTGGTGCAGCTGACGCTCGATGGTGTCAATCATCTTTTCCGGAACGCCATCCGTTTCTTCGCGCGCCGTAGCCATAGCCGCGGGAGCCCTCTCGAGAATGTCGCCGATCGTTCCGCTCGCGCGCCCGCGCGACATGCCCCACCGCATCGCCTCGTTCGCAATCCGCTCTGCCGTTACGCGGCTGGTGCGCTGGACGGTGTCGATATACATCGCCAGACGATCGTCGCCGTAGTGCTGGGTGCACATCAGGTCGTATAGCGGCGTGAGCGTCAACACCCCGGATGCATCGTGGAGCAGCGAGAAGTTCTTGGCGTGTGCGTCCCCGTTGCCAACCAGCACATTCAACGTGACCGCTTGCAGAAACCGCTCCAGCGAATCCGCAGCCGCCACAGACTGCAAGATGCCGGCGATCTGCTGAAGCGATGGGCCGCCATCTTCCTCGTACTTCCTCTCAGGGGCGATGCCCGTCGCCTGGCAGAAGTCCTCTTGATGGATGCGCTCGACGGAACCGTCGACGCTGACGGCGCGGTCGTAGCGCTCGACCACGATCAACTTGCGTTTACCGATCTCGGTGGTCTCTACAGCCGCCACATCGAGGCCAAGGTTCTTCGCGATCCGCATGCAGAACGCCTCGTTCTCGACGGTCTGTGGGTATGCGGCGATCTCTGGCTTGAGGATGTGTGTGGACGGCGTTCCGTCCACCGGGCGACCCCACTTGCCGTCTGGCATCCGCGTTAGGAGGAGCTTCTCCTGGACGCCGGCCAGCGAGATGCGGACTCGCCCACCAGCGCCCAGCGGCGCGCTGCGCAGGTTCTCGACCAGTGCTCCGATCTCCTCCGGGCCCAGCACTTCTGCGGTCAGGGTGCTGGCCCGCGGTGGAGGGGGATCGTCAGCTGGTTGGATCACGACCGCGCCCGCGCAGTCACGGCCGAGCTCGCGAATCAAACCGTACGTGTCGTCCACGCGCACAGCCTTCTCGCGGGCGATTGCCTTGCGGGACTCGCCCTCAGGGAGCAGTCCGTCGAGGAATGGGCTCACGAGTCCCTGCGTGTATCGACGGTCCCCGACAGGCATGGACAGCGAAAGCAGCGGCGTGCCCAAGGCATACCGGCTGAGCGCCTCGCCGGTGTAGACGAGCCGCGGGCGTCCACGCTCGCGGTCAATCATCGCCACCCGCTCGCCATACAGCCAGACCGCCAGCTCGTCGGCCATTACCAGTCCGCCTCATCGAGCGTCATTCGCACGCCAAGTTGTCTCAGGGTTCGAAGGATCCGCTTCAACTGCTCGGTCTCCTTGCCATTCTCGAGCTCAGAGAGATAACTGCGCTGCAGTCCTGCCTGCTCGGCTAGCTCCGCCTGCGTCAAGCCGGCCGCGGTCCTGTAGTGGCGGATCGCATCTCCGAGTGAGGCGGGCGTGTAGATCCGAAACGGACCCCGGGAGCTACTACTGCTCGTGTGATTTGTCGGCATAGCCCGACATTGTAGCAGTGTTGGGATAATACGACAGTCATGCAATATCGAGATACCGCGACATACGTGAAGCGCCGGCAAATCCACGACTGAGCCCAGTATTCGCATGTCCTACGGTACGAGTGCTGGTACAGCTCGCCGGACCGCCTCAAAACCCCGCGGTTACTAGCCTAACGACCCCCAAGCACTTCACTCGTAATGAAGGGGTCCGGGGTTCGAGTCCCCGCGTCGGCTTTCCAAGACATCTGCTGTCGGTTCGTCGAACAGCCGTAGGTAGGGTTCGTAACGAAAGACCCGCGAGCGTCGCTGACCGGTGACCTCCGAGAGCAAATTGAGCTCCTCGAAAGGGCGACGAGACGATTGGCTGTGGGGAACGTCACGCCGAGCTCGCGTGTGACGAGATTCACGTTGACGAGGGAGCGTTGGAACAGCAGCCTCGAAGAATCGCCTACCTTCTCCGCTAAACGGTATACTCTTTGGGGATTAGTAGTATGTTTATCGGGTGAGCAGCTTCCGTGATCTTGCGCGCCATTTCGGGGCGCTACCCCCGGGAACCGTCGCCTCGCTGACGAGCATCGCGGAGGCTCGCGGGATGGCGGAGGTCCTGCCTCGTCAGAATCCTGCGGGCTTGGAGACGTTGCGGCGGGTCGCGATGATCCTGAGCACGGAGGCATCAAACGCGATCGAGAACATCCACGCTTCACGGGCACGCATCGAAGCGCTCGTCGCCGAGAAGACCACGCCGCAGAATCGCTTCGAGCAGGAGATCGCCGGCTACCGGGACGTGCTCGCGCTGATCCACTCAAACCGTGCCGAGATCCCGTTCGAGCCCCGCTACGTCGAGCAACTTCACGGGACCCTCCATTCCTACGTCGGCGATCGTGACGCGGGACATTGGAAGCGGATCGACAACGAGGTCTCAGAAGTTCGTCCGGATGGCGCCAAAGTCGTGCGCTTCACCCCGGTCTCAGCCGCTAGGACACCCCAAGCGATGCAGGGTCTCCACAAGGAGTTCGGGGAGGCGCTACAGGCCGGAACCTACTCGCCGCTGCTGCTGTGCGCTGCCTACGTTCTCGATTTCACCGTGATTCATCCGTTCCGCGACGGCAACGGCCGGATGTCGCGTCTGATCACGCTCTGGCTGCTCTACATCGTCGGGCACGACGTCGGGCGCTACATCTCGATCGAGCAGCTGATCGACAACAGCAGAGAGACCTATTACGAAGCGCTGCGCCGCTCCACCGACGGCTTGCACGATTCTGAGCACGACCTCGAGCCCTGGACCAGCTACTTCCTCGGCATCCTGCTCGCCGCCTATCGGGAGCTCGAGAGCCGCACGGCCACGCTCTCCGGACGCGGCTCCAAGAAGGCGCTGATCATCACGTTCATCGACTCGCTGATGACCGACGAGTTCACGGTCTCCGCCGTCCGGGAAAACGCCCCCGGCGTCAGCGACGCCCACATCAGCAAGGTCCTCGCGGAGCTCAAGGGAGCCGGGATCATCGAATCCCTCGGAACCGGCCGCGGCGCCCGCTGGCGACGGCTGCGGGACGAGCCGGAACACGCGGAATCACCCTGAGCGGTACGGCTGCTGGGCTCCTCCGCCGCAGGCGCTCGCACTTGAGCAAGCCGGCGCGATTGGCGCTGGGATGTGCTGGACCAGCCCAAATTTGTTCGGTGCAATTGCTTTGTCTCTGTCCGCACACTTTCCAAGGTGTTCGGGCTGCGAGCGTGAGATAGGAACGACGTGCTAGAGCCAGTCGCGACGTCGGAAGCCCCGGTACAGGCCACCTGACAGCACGATGATTAGCGCCGTCGAAAACCAGAATCCCCAATGAGCCGCGAAACCGGGATAAGGCACGTTCTGCCCGTAGAAGCCGGTGATCGCCGTCGGGACGGCGATGATCGCCGCCCAGCTCGTGACCTTCTTCATCACGAGGTTCATCCGGTTGCCTTGAATCGTGAGGTTCGTCTCGAGGATCGTGCTAACGAGGTCGCGCAGCGACTCCGTCCACTCCGTCGCGCGAAGCACGTGGTCGTAGACGTCTTGGTAATAGGGGGCCATTTCCTCATCGAGCACGTGCAAGTCACGGCGCATCAGCGAGTTGACGACCTCGCGCATCGGCAACACCACACGTCGAAGGAGGACGAGGCTCTTGCGAAGCTCAAACGACCGACGCTGAACCTCGGTGTTGCGCTGTGCGTCATCGAACAGGAGATCCTCCAGCGCCTCGATCTCGCTGTCAAGCGACTGCACCGCCTCGAAGTGCCCGTCGACGATGTCGTCCAACAGACCCCAGAGCAGGAACGACACGCCGTGCTTGGCGAGCTCTTTTGACGCGTCCCAACGAGCGAGCAGTGAGTCGACCTGGGCGCCTTTCTCCATGTGGACCGTGACGAGTGCACGCGGCGTGATGAAAGCGCCGATTTCGTGCGTGCGCAGCTCACCAGACCCCGCATCGAGCTTCACGGCATAGGCACTGAGGAACAGGTGCGTGTCGTAGCGGTCGAGCTTCGGGCGCTGATGCGCGCTGATCGCATCCTCTACCGCCAATGGGTGCAGCTGCAGCTCCTCGGCGATCGTCGCGAGCTCCGCCTTGGTTGGGTCGCAATAGTCCAACCACACACATGCGTTCTCGTCCTCGAGGTGCTCGGAGATGTCCTTGACCGGAAAGTCCTCGAGCACGAGCTTTCCCTCGCGGTACAGTCGAGTGCGCGCCACGAGCGAACAATATGACCAGTGCCGGACCGTGCTGGGCCGCGGGTCGGCGCGTCACGCGGGAGCACGCACGCCGCGATGCGTAGGCTGACTGCTGAGATGTTCGTTCTTGCCTTGATCGGAGTGCCCATCCTCGAGCTGTTCGTCTTCATCGAGGTCGGCCGTGCGATCGGCTGGCTGCTGGCGGTCGTATTGCTGATCGGGGCCTCGCTGCTTGGCGTGCAGCTTCTGCGCATCCAGGGGCGCTCGGCGATCGATCGCGTCTCGCTGGCGGTGTCTGAGCGTCGTGCTTCCGCTCGTGCTGCGCTCGACGGCGCACTCGGATTTCTCGGGGCGCTGCTGCTCGTCGTCCCCGGGTTCGTCACGGCGCTCCTCGGTGCGCTGCTGCTGTTTCCGTTCACCCGTATGCTTACGCGTCGCTGGATCTCACGTCACTACGCCGCTCGCGTGGTGAGCTTTGCCGCGACAGCGGGACGCTTCGCGCCTCCTAACCGTGTTGAGACATCTTTTGACGTCGAATCAACGGCGATCGACGACGATCTCGACCAGCTCGGCCGCTGAGCCGCCGACCCAGAGATTCGTCGCAGTATCGGCCTGACTCTCAAGTTCGGCCCATCCCTGTCGATAGGTACCCAGACATGGTCAAATCGCAGAGGGAGCAGGTGCCTGGACATGATCAAATCGCGTAGGGAGCATATGGCTGAGGGAGACGTGGACGTGCTCGTCAGGGATCGCTTCTTTTCCGATGCTATTTCTGGTGTTCTGGTCGAGGTTGGCGCGGCTCATCCCGACTATCTGTCCGTCAGTGCGTCATATCGAGAGCTGGGCTGGAATGTTGTTGCGGTCGAGCCCAATCCTGACTTCTGTGAGCTTCATCGAGCGCAGGGACACGAAATTCTGCAGTACGCCTGCGGAGATCACGACGAGGACGGAGTCGACTTCTCTGTCGTGGACTCCGGCGGCACCGCATATAGAGGCGGTAACGTTTCATACGAGTCATTCTCGTCGCTGGCGATCAAGGATTCCTACGCTGAGCTGGTCGACTCGGAGCTGGACATCCGAAAGATCAAGGTCGACCTCAGGCGCTTGGACACTCTCCTCGAGGAGCATGCATCATCGGTCAGCCACATAGATGTTTTGGCGATCGACGTTGAGGGGTGGGAGTGTGAGGTCTTGGATGGCCTGGATTTTGATCAGTTCAAGCCGCGCGTGCTCATAGTTGAGAACATGTTTGGTGACGATGAGTATCGGCAATACATGCGGGCAAAAGGATATGAGCTCTGGCGAAACATAGAGCCCAACGACATTTATGTCGCCAGTTCTGAGCTCCGTGTCAGTGACAGGGTCACGCGTTCAATCTCACACTTGGCGACTCGCGGCAGGCAATTTCGGGCGTTGCTCAAAGCGCGCTATGCCGCGAAGCCACAAAACTCGAAAGACCTACAGTCTGGCCGTACCGACCCCAGCGCGATCGGGTCACCGGCGAGTCACCACGGATAGGTGGGTCGGTCGACAGCCACGAACCGGTATAGGAGTGGTGTCGCTGAATCTGCTGGCCGAACCTCTCGCGCGCGATCTTGTCTCACTCCCGCTGCCCGAGAGAAGATGCATCGTAGGTAGCGGTCGAGTGCGACCTGAGGTGGATATGGGGATCGTCAAAGATGGTCCTTCAGGATGTTGTGGCCACGCGCGGAAAACCGTACGGTGATGGTGTGATCGAGGTTCGTGGTGTGAGCAAGCGCTATGGCGAGAAGCTCGCCGTGGACGATCTCACGTTTTCCGTCGCGCCCGGGATCGTGACGGGCTTTCTGGGGCCTAACGGGGCCGGTAAGTCGACCACGATGCGGCTGATCCTGGGGCTGGATGCCCCCAGCAGTGGGACGGTGAGGGTCAACGGCTGTGCCTACCGCAACTTCGAGGCGCCGCTACACGAGGTCGGGGCGATGCTCGAGGCTCACGCGATCCACACCGGGCGTTCGGCCTACAACCATCTGCTCGCGCTGGCCCAGACCCACGGACTTCCGCGCAGCCGCGTGGATGAGGTGATCGAGCTGGTCGGCCTGCGCGAGGTCGCGCGCAAACGGGTCGGCGGCTTCTCGCTCGGCATGGGCCAGAGACTGGGCATAGCCGCCGCGCTGCTGGGCGACCCCGGCACGGTGATCCTCGACGAGCCCGCCAACGGCCTCGATCCTGAGGGGATCCACTGGATCCGCAACCTGCTCAAGAATCTCGCCGCCGAAGGGCGCACGGTCTTTCTCTCTTCGCATCTGATGAGCGAGATGGCCCAGACCGCCGAGCATCTGATCGTGATCGGGCGTGGGCGGCTGATCGCCGATACCTCCGTCGCGGAGTTCGTACGCCGCGCCTCCTCCGATACCAACGTGCGTGTCCGCTCGCCCCAGGCAACCGAGCTGCGCGACGCGTTGGCCCGGCGCGAGGCGGCGGTGCAGAGCATCGAGGAGGGTCTGCTGGAAGTCAGCGGCCTCACCGGCGAGCAGATCGGCAAGATTGCCTTGGAGGCGCGAATCGTGATCTCTGAGCTGACGCCGCAACAGGCCTCGCTGGAGGAGGCCTTCATGAGCCTCACCGGCGAGTCGGTCGAGTACCGCGCCAATGCCGGCGAGCAAAACGAAGCGACCGAGAATGTGAGGGCCGTCGCGTGAGCGCCACCGAGACGCTACCCGCCGCTGCGGCACCAGGCCGCGCCTTCACCGGCCGCGTGACGCAGGCGCACGTGCTGCGATCGGAGTGGACGAAGCTGTGGTCGCTGCGTTCGACACGCTGGTCGCTGCTGTTTGCTGTCGTCGCGATGGCCGGCCTCGGCGTGCTGATCGCGGCGGTCTCGATGGGCCGCTGGTCGCATCTCAGTCCGGGCGATCGCGCGAGCTTTGACTCGATCGATCGGAGCCTCGGCGGCTATCACCTCGCCCAGCTCGCGATCGGGGTGCTCGGGGTGCTCGTGATCAGCGGCGAGTACTCGACCGGCATGATCCGCTCGAGCCTGATGGCGGTGCCGCGACGGCTGCCCGTGCTGTGGGCCAAGATCGCGGTGTTTGCCTCGGTGACGTTCGTGTTGATGCTCGCGAGCGCGTTCGTTGCGTTCTTCGGCGCCCAGGCGATCCTCACCGAGCATCACGTGAACGTGACCCTCGGCCACCCGCACGCGCTGCGCACGCTCGTCGGGACGGTGCTGTTCATGACCGTGACGGGTGTCCTCTGTGTCGCGCTCGGCACGATCATCCGCAGCACCGCGGGTGCGATCGCGACGTTCGCCGCCCTGCTGTTCGTCCTGCCTGGGATCGTCGACATTCTCCCGAGCGAAATCGGCAACTCGATCAATCCCTACCTGCCCTCCAACGCTGGAGGGGCGATCGCCAAGGCGATCCCGGACCCGCACACGCTCTCCCCGTGGGGCGGCTTCGCGCTGTACTGCTCCTACACGATCGTGCTGCTCGCGATCGCCGCCTATCTGCTCGTACGCCGCGACGCCTGATGTCGACCTACCAGCCAACATCGACATCCACAACACGGGGGGCTATGACCAAGGTCCCGGAGATCGCCGTGATCTTCTGGGTTCTGAAGCTCCTCACGACGGGGATGGGCGAGTCGATGTCGGATTTCCTCGGCCAGCACAGCGTTCCGATCGCTGCGGCGATCGGGATCTTCGGCCTGTGGTTCGCGATCTGGCTGCAGATGCGCCAGCGCGAATACCGTGCGCCGTTCTACTGGTTCGCGGTGATGATGGTCGCGATCTTCGGCACGATGGCCGCCGACGGCATCCACGACGGCGCGAGCATCCCCTACGCGGTCACCACGCCGCTGTTCGCGCTCGTCACGGCCGCCGTGTTCTGGCGCTGGTATCGCAGCGAGGGCACGCTCTCGATCCACAGCATCACGACCCGCCGCCGCGAGGGGTATTACTGGGCCGCCGTGCTGGCGACGTTCGCACTCGGCACCGCCGCGGGCGATCTAACCGCGATCCAACTGAAAACTGGCTTCTTCGACTCGGTGCTGCTGTTCGCCGCGATCATCGCGATCCCCGCGGTCGGCTGGTGGCGTTTCAACATGAACCCGATCGTCGCCTTCTGGTTTGCGTACATCGTCACGCGGCCGCTCGGCGCCTCCTTCGCCGACTGGTTCAGCAAGCCCGGAGCGCAATCCGGCCTCGGCCTCGGGGACGGCACCGTCAGCGGGCTGGCGCTGCTCGTGTTCATCGCCCTCGTCGGCTACGTGACGATCACCAAGTGCGACATTCAAAGCGAGGTGCGTGTCGCGCACGTCGCACCACAGTCAAGCCCTGGATTGGTCCTCGACGCAGAGCTCGAGTAGGAGCAAAAAATGAAGCGGGCGCTCTGGGCCGATGCCCACGATCCGCTGGCGCTGGTGCCGGCAAACCGCCAAGATGGAGGGATGAACGAGTCAGCGCAAGAGCCTGCCTCGACCTGGCTGACCCAGCGAGCTGAGCGGATGAGCAAGATGAGCGCCCGTTATCCGGTCGCGATTGATCTCGCGATCTGCCTCGCCACGGCGGCCTTGAGCATCGTGGGCTTGGCGACCCAGCATCGCCTCGACACGCTCGCTGTGATCTTCTGCGGCGCCCTTTGCGCCCCGTTGCTCCTGCGTCGTTTGAGCCCGATTCTTTGTTTTGGCGTGATCGCGTTCGTCGCGTTGGCGCAGTGGCTGCTTGCCGCCCCACAGCTGGCCGATGCTGCGGTGCTCATCGCCCTCTACTGGGTGGCCCTGGATGGGAGCCTGCTCGAGGTCGCGCTTGCGGCCGGCACGGTCGAGCTGGGCGCCATCATGGCCGCGGCGCGCTGGTCGCCGACCGCGCCGCTGAAGGTATGGGTCGGCCTCTCCGGGCTGGCGACCGCGGCCGCCGTGCTCGGCATCTCGATTCGCCAGCGCAGGGCGTTGTTGGCTTCCTTGCACGAGAAGGCCGCGCGGCTGGAATTCGAGCGCGACCAGGAGGGCCGGCTCGGCGCCGCTGCGGAGCGAGCGCGGATCGCACGCGAGATGCACGACATCGTGGCCCACAACCTCAGCGTGATGATCGCCCTGGCCGATGGCGCCACCTACGCGATGGACACTTCGCCAGAGCGCGCGGCGCAGGCTACGCAGCGCGTGTCGGCGACGGGCCGCGAGGCGCTGGTGGAGATGCGCCGGTTGCTCGGCGTGCTGCGCGAGGAGTCCGAGGCCCGTCCGCTCGAGCCACAGCCGAGCCTCGGCCGGCTCGACGAGCTGCTTGCGCGCGTGCATGCCGCGGGAATCCCGGTGACGATGGATCTCGATGGCGACCCGCACGAGCTCGCCGACGGTGTGCAGCTGACCGTGTTCCGGGTGGCTCAGGAGGCTCTGACCAACACCCTCAAGCACGCCGATCGTCCCACTTGCGCGCATCTGGCGCTGAGTTGCCGCCCGGGTCAGGTCGAGTTGGAGGTCACCGATACGGGCAGCGGACGAGCCGTGGCGGGCTTGGGTGGGCGTGGCCGTGGGCTGCACGGCATGCGCGAGCGCGCCGCCACCTACGGAGGCAAGCTCGAAGCCGGCCCCAGGCCGCAGGGCGGCTGGCGCGTGCACCTGCGGCTGGACCCCGACGCCGAGGGTGCTCTGCGATGAGCACAAGTCTGCTGCTGGCCGATGACCAGGAGCTGATGCGGATGGCGTTTCGGATGGTGATCGACACCCAACCCGACATGTCGATCGTCGGAGAGGCGACAAACGGCCACGAGGCGGTCGCTGCCGCCGAGCGGCTGGGACCGGATGTCGTGCTGATGGATGTGCGCATGCCCGAGATGGATGGTGTGGAGGCGACCCGGCTGATCGTCGAGTCCCGTAGCAGCGCGCGGATAATCATCCTCACCACCTTCGACTTGGACGAGTACGTCTACGCGGCGCTGCGGGCCGGAGCAAGCGGCTTCCTGCTGAAGGACACTCCACCGGCCGACCTGCTCTCGGGCATACGCGCGGTCGCGAGCGGAGACGCCGTCGTGGCGCCGAGCGTCACCCGCCGGCTATTGTCCACCTACGCCCATCGTCTCCCTGTTTCCGGTCTCCCCGATCACGCTCAGCACGAGCGATTGACGCTTTTGACTGCGCGCGAGCAAGAGGTTCTGCTGCTCCTCGCGGGTAGCCTCTCAAACGCCGAGATCGCCGAGCGGCTTGTGCTTTCCGAGGCCACCGTGAAGTCCCACGTCGGTCACATCCTCTCAAAGCTCGGGCTGCGCGACCGCGTGCAGATCGTCGTCTTCGCCTACGAGACAGGGCTGATCACGCCCTCACACAGCTGACTCGGGATGCACGTAAAAAGCAGGTCAAGCTATCCGCTGCTCCTACTGGGGGGACTGCTGGCGGTGTGGTTTTTGTGGCGGCCGCCCAGTCCCGACCTCGCGGCGGCTGTCTATCGCGTCCATCTGTTCTCAGCCGATGGCTTCTCGCTGTGGGACAACAACTGGTACGGCGGCCACTACCTGCCGGGCTACAGCCTCGTCCTTGCGCCACTGGCGACACTGCTCGGTCTGTATTGGACGGGGGTCGCGGCCGTCACGTGCTCGACCTTGATCTTCCGGAAGCTGGTCGCTGAGCACTTCGGCTCGAGGACGGCGGTCGCGACCGCGTTGTTCGCGCTCAGCGCCACCGGGGATCTGTTCATCGGGCGGATCGCGTTCGCGCTCGGGGTTACCTTTGGGTTGGCGAGTGTCCTGTCGATCGTTCGTGGGCATCGTGTCTTCTCGGCCGTGTTCTCGTTCGCTTGCGCGGCCGCAAGCCCGGTTGCCGCGGCGTTCCTCCTGCTCGCGGCCGCCGCGGACTTGACGACGAACCGTAGACCGGCCCGTGCGGCCGTGCTCGCGGTACCTGCGCTGGCCGTGACGCTGGTGCTGGCGGTGCTTTTTCCCGAAGGTGGCTATGAGCCGTTTGCGCTCAGCTCGTTGCTGGCGGCCGCTGGAGCGAGCTTGGCGCTGATCCTGGTGCTGCCCGCACGCGAGCGTCTGTTGCGGCGCGGCGCGCAGTTGTACCTGCTGGCGCTGCTGCTGTCCTACGTCGTGTCCTCGCCGATGGGCTCAAACGCGGTGCGCTTCGGAGTGTTGTTCGCGCCGGCCATCCTGGTGGGCTGCGTCGAGGTCTCAGATATCCAGCGGGCGTTCGCGCGCTTGAGCCGCTGGTGGCAGCTCGCCCGCCGCCACGATCCCGCTCGCGCGTCGCGGATCGGGCGCGCGGGAGCCGTCTGGCTGATGGCGCTTCTCTCCTCCGCCCTGGTGCTCTGGCAGGTCGCCGGTCCGCTCGAGCAGTCGATCGGCGCGTCACTGAATCCAGCCAGCCAGTACTCCTTCTACGTCCCGGCGATCCGCTATCTCGAAGGCCACGGCGGCGGTGCTCCGATGCGCATCGAGGTCCCATTCACGAGCTCCCACTGGGACGCGACGATCCTCGGCGAGCGCTTTGACCTGGCGCGCGGATGGGAGCGTCAGCTCGACACAAGATACGACAACCTGTTCTATAGCGGGCGACTAACCGCAAGCGCCTATCACGCTTGGTTGCTGGAGACCGGAGTGCGTTACGTCGCTCTCTCAAACGCACCGATGGACTTCTCCAGCCGCCAGGAGGCAGCCCTGATCCGTGGTGGCCTGCCGTTCCTGCACGAGGTGTTCGCGAGCGCGAACTGGCGCATCTATGCCGTCCTTCACGGCCAGCCACTGGCAAGCGGACCGGGAGAGCTCACCGCGATGGACGACGACGGGTTCACCCTGTACGCCACTCGTCCCGGCACGTTTCTGGTGCGTGTTCGCTACACGCCCTATTGGAAGGTTACCTCCGGGTTGGGGAGCGTCAGAGAAAGCGTCGGTGGATGGACACAGGTCACTGTCGATCGTCGCGGTGAGATTGTGCTCGACACCGAGTTCTCCCTTCATGTCTGACGCTGGATGAGCGTGCAATATTTACAAGACCATTTGATATGGGAAATGCACCTCGAGGTCGGTCACTCCTCCCGCTGAGGAGGGGTGTCACGCTCGATCAGCAGGGCGAAGGTTGGGCATGCCTGCGCTGCGCGCTTGGCGTGGTCGACCAGCTCGGGCGTGATCGGCCGCTCGTCGAGAATCGGATAGCCCCAGTCGTCCAAGGCGATCAGCTCCGGTAGGACCTCGGCGCACATGCCGTGGGCCTCGCAGGCGATCGGGTTGACCTTCAAGCGCAGGCTCATCTCATCACGCGGCGGCCGCAAGCTCGATCGGGGTGGGTAGGGGCAGTACGTGCGGTCCCACACACGCATCGCACGGTCCGTGCCGTGCGTGGTCTGCGAGCTCCTCCGCGAAGACCTCCAGCGCACTCGCTACGAAGCTCACGACACCGTCGGGGTGACGGCATGCCCCCCGTCCCTTCGCGAGCGTGCTCCAGTGGGCGATGCGCTTGCCCACACCAGCCGACGGTTGACCCGCAAGGACCTCTTCGAGCGCACCGGCGATCGCGTCTAGGCCGTTTACGCAGGGCCCGCATTGACCGCTGCTCTGCTCGGCCAGCCAGCGCGTGGCCCGCGTGACCTCGGCCACCGGGCACGCCTCTGCGGAAAGCAGCACGATCACCCCGGCGCCGAGCGATGCGCCGTCGCAAGCCAAACGATCGTTGGACAGCAAGAGCTCGGGGATCGAGGCGCCGTCGAGCCAGGTGCCACCGTAGCCGCCGAGCAGCACGGCGCGGATCGGTGAAGTCGTGCCGCCGGCGGCCTCGATCAGCGACTGAAGCGGCGCGCCGTGCTCGATCTCATACACGCCCGGGTGGGAGACGGCGCCGGAGAGCG
>Ga0302325_10013673_pt1 | contig 17304 bp, 17 predicted proteins | sample Palsa_T0_2_FD_201948 | JGI IMG/M metagenome (GOLD analysis project Ga0302325, IMG submission 201948) | Peat permafrost microbial communities from Stordalen Mire near Abisko, Sweden - Palsa_T0_2 | ecosystem: Environmental > Terrestrial > Soil > Palsa > Peat permafrost | place: Sweden: Abisko... | reverse complement strand
ACCAGACCAGCGCGCGACCCAATCGGCTTGGGCTGGCGGCTGACTTGCCGGTGACGCTGCTGCGGTTCGACATCGAGCGGGCGGAGGCTCTTCCGTGGAATCATCCGATCTCCATGGATGTTGCCGATGATGCCCGGTCTGTTTCCTCGAACGCCCCGAACCGCGTCTGTGTCCGAATGGATTACGATCTTCCCAACGGCACCAGTGTGACTGCATTGGATAATCTCTTCCATCTGCCTGGCGGCAAGGGCCGGATACGATGCTCGTTCACGCCGCTGGCGAAGGATCCGGAGCCGCAGCCGCCCCCCGGTCCGATGGCGGTCTTTCTAAGCTTTACCCCGCCGCCGAGCCCGGGCGTCGATGACGAGGGACGCCAACTCAGCAATGTGCGCGGTGCTCTGGTTTCCATCGCCCGGTGACGCGGTCAATGGCTCTGTCGCGAAACCGCGCCGAATTGTGACGATCGTCGCAGTCGGCCTAATCAATCCATTTTGCGTCTCTTGCGTTTTTTTGCGGCCATTTTCCGGCACGTGCGCATCCGGTTTTTCCGGAGTCGAAGGAGCGTGTGCGCGGCGGCAGGACGGTGCTGCGGGAATTTCCGGGTGCATCGAGCCAGAGCTCAGTTGCATGGCCGGAGAGCCGCTAAAGTGCTTTTGAGGTCAACTCAACGCGATGGCCATCAAAGTCTACGACTACCGCACGTCGCCCCCACGAGGAGTCAGTTGGAGGCACAATAAGACGGGCACCCAGCGCAGATAGCCGGGAAGTCGCGATTTTAAGCGAGCTCACTGCAAAGCCAAGACGTGTGTCCGTGGTGGGCAGCTTGCCAGGCTCAAGCGGATAAATCTCGAAGGCTACGCCAGCGTTGTCTGAACAATAATGCTGTGGACCCTGTCCGTGTGAGTGCTTTTGAAAGGAAAGACCCAATGCCTCGTAAAACCGAACAGCGCGGTCGATGTCCCGCGAACGAATTGTCAGCAGGTTGATCGTACTATTGAGCATCTGACCTCCGCCCGACCGATGCGGTGGTTTTGGGCAATCGCTCTTCAGCAAGTATCGGCTCCTCGTCGAACAGGAGTTGCTTCTCAACACCATCAGGAAATCTCGCAGTCAGCTGAAGTTCGCCCCCCATTGCGGCAACGACCGATCTCAACGTACTAAGGAGAATATTGTCCTTTCGACCCTCGATCTTGGAAATTGCCGCTTGTTGTACGTCCAGAGCTTCAGCTAACTCGACTTGCGATATGCCCCGCAAAGATCGTAGTTCCCGGAGTCGCACGCACTCTGGCGGCGATGTGTTTACGTGCCCGAGGAGCAAAGAAACAGTTCGTTTGAACGCCCCCGCATCATCTACGAATACCTCATGCGCTTTCTCTCCATAAGCGCCGCGACCTGGATTGGTGGTCATCCCAAAGCCGCGACCCTCTTGCCACTGAAGAGAGATGGCATGTCCTTGATGATTCACGTCAATAAACCATAAGCCGTTCGGACGCGACGGCGCATCGACGGCAATGGCAGCCGATGGGAATCGCTTGCGAATCTTCTGCTCGATAGCCGCGATTGAACTCGGATATTTCGCCAAAGCCATTACAGCCTGCCTTTCGGTTCAACGGATCGTCCAGAATGCCAAAATTACCGACGTTGAACGTGCTTTCCGTCCGAACCGTTTTTGGAGAATACGGTTGTCCCGCCGTCAGTCGGTGGAGGAACCGCGATCTCAATCGCTCCGTTATCAGCGATGAATGTGTTATGACCGATACTCCTATATCGCTTGAGGTTTGGAAAATCTGGCACGTCGCGAACGGCATCAGCTTGCGGTGGATACATGCGACCATCCGTTTGCCAAGTAGTCGGATTGAACGGAATTGACGTCATCTCATCTTCAACCGCATTTAAAATGGTCGCAACCAAATCGAAAGCCTCATCATGATTACGTGCGGACTCCGCCACTCGCAGCCGTTCAAAGAACACTTTCAGGCGACCAGCCTTAGACGCATCCATGACTCCTCTCCAACATTGGGATTATAACCTGAAAGGATTATGCCGTCCAGGGAATTATTTGCGCCCCAAAGGGCCGGCGCTTGAGCGAGTTGGGGGACCCGGGCAACCCGTGCTTGACGTCGAGTTACCCGATGAAGAGTGAGGCATCCACCTTGAACCGGTCCGCGAGTTTCTTAATCCGGTGAGGAAAAGGGGTCATCAGCCAAATCTGGCAATTGGCTGATGCCCCCTTTTTCCTTTCTCTTCGTGTGTGCCGCATCACCCGTTCCGGAACACTGTCGAGCAGCGACGCTGCAATCTTTCGGAGTTCGCGATCGATCGGCCGCGGCCGATCCGATCGGGAGAGACATCCGACAAGGTTTTTTCGCGTGGCAACCGTTGCCAGTGACGTCTAGAATTGCGGCATGGCAAGAACTTCGACGCTGAACGTGTCTCTGACGCCCATGCTCGAGGGCTTTGTTCGCTCCAAGGTGAACAGCGGGGCCTATGAGTCGGCCAGCGAGGTCATTCGGGAAAGCCTGCGGGTCTTTCAGGCCGTGGAGCGGCATGAGCAATCGTTTTGGTCTGATGTGAGGGCAAGGGTGGCGATCGCCCGCCGCCAGGTGGCTGCCGGCCGGATTGTTGACGGCGATGCGGCCATGGACGAAATACTGGCTGAACTGGACGATGAGCCCGCGCCGAAACAGCGCAAGAAGGCCGCGCGATGAAATATCGCCTCACGCAGGCCGCCGCGAAGGACATTCGCGAAATTGCAGTTCACATTCGGGCCTCTCAAAGAAGTCCGCAAAATGTCGCCTACGATGCCCGGCCTGTTTCCTCGAACGCCCCGAACCGCGTCTCCGTCCGAATGGATTACGATCTTCCCGTCACTGCTCACACGGGATTTTACCACGATTCGTATATCGTTGCGCTCGCTTGTCACTGCCGACGATCAACACTTCCAGATCGGCGCGGGCAATTGCAATCTGCCATGTTTATGACATTAGCCCGATTGAACGTCGAGCCATCAAGTTGCCGCCCCCGCAGCCCCCGTCGAGAACGCGAAGAGGGATTGCGCCAAGTTAAGCTCGCGAGAGGAGGATGTAATGTGAGCTGAAGCGTAACTGAAACCTCTCTGTAGAACCCTGCGGGTGCGAAACCCGTCCGGCAGAGCCCAGCTAGTCCCGGCGCGCCGGGATCAAGCCATGCGATCGAGCCTCGAAAGCGCGTTGAAGAAGTCACGGCCGCTCCCTCACCCGTGGCCGCGTCGGAGGGAGCGTAAGAAGGCGAGCGGCGTCCGGTTCTTCCCGGCGTTTAGGCATGCTGCGCTGGCCGCTGGGCTTCGGCGAAGATGGCGGCGAGGGAATGGGAAAAGCCGGGCAGCACGTCGAACCCGTCGAGCGAATCTTTTTCGCCGAGAACGGCAGGCTCACCCTGGCCGGGGAGATAAACATCGACGGCGCGCGTATCGGGATGAACGATCCAGATCAGCCGCGTTCCGGCGGCGAAGTAATCCTGGCGTTTTCGCTGCATTGAAGCAGGAGCGACCGTCACACGAACGGATTGCGCAAGTCGATCCCATCGATCTTTCTCGGTGCGCCGATGTCTTCGGTGTAAAGCCGCGTAGCTCCGGCAGTCTGGCAGGCGCCGAGAATCATGCTGTCCCAATGCGCCACGCTGTAACGCTCGGCCAAACTGACCGCACGATCGAATGCTTCTGCCGTGGGAAGTGCCAAAGGAAACACATGTCGAAATACCTGGATGTGCTGCGAGAACTCGATCGGTGTCAGCTTCCCCTGGTCACGCCAGCGACGAAGTTGCTGGGCCAGTTCACCCAGCACCTGCCAGAGCAGAACGGTTGGCTCGGGGCTGGAATGCAATTGGCTCAATAAACGTTGGGCTTTGAGCTGCTTTGCCGGCTCGTTGCGATCGATCGAGTAGAGCAGAATATTCGTGTCAACGGCGTTCATGGAGCTGTTCACGAGAGAGACGGTCGCCGCCGGAATTGAGCTTGGTGGAGTTCCAGAGGCGCTGCAGGGCGGCCCAGGACTCCTCGCGCCGCGCGGAGTCATCGCCCTCAATCGTTTCCACCACAAGACGCACTCGCGTGCTCTCGGAAAGCGCGGGTTGTTCGTCGGGCTTAAAAACCCCGTCCTTGAATGTCGCTGCGATTACTTGAACCATCTTTTCGCTCCAGTTGCGCGGGCGCTGCCCCGCCAGAGCATACCCGCACAGTGTTTCGGTAGGGAGTCCACCGCCGGCCTTCATCAGCGAGACAGGGTCGAAATGGTAACAACGATGACACTGATCCGTCCGCCGTTCAGAGGGTTCAGAGGTGATTGCGTTCGATCCGATTTGGCTGCTACAATCCGGCGCTCGCTATCGCAGAAATGCAAAGAAGGAATGCCCGCAGCATGTCTGTCGCCGCTCAATCGCAGGCGATTTGGAACCGAATTGTCGCTCCAGGCATCGCAGACATGCCACCCATGCCACCCATGCCACCCATGCCACCCGAGGCAGCTCGTTTTATTTTGTCGCTCGGTTTTGCCCCCGCAGACCTCAAACGCTATAAGCGGCTGGCTTCCAACGATCAGTCTGACTTGGAAATCTTGGAAATCAGCGAACGCGAGGAACTTGAAAGCCTCGTGCAGGCGAACACTGCGCTGAGGTTGCTGCAGCCCAAAGCGCGGCTGTCGCTCCAGTCGCCCCGAAAGACGGCTTGAACACTGATGAACCGCAAAGCCGAATCCAGCGTGCGCCGACGCGCGGGCGGTTTCTGCGAGTATCGCCGATCACCCGAGTCCCTCTGGTTCCGGGCGTTTAGACTTGCTCCGCCGGCCGCTGGGCTTCGGCGAAGATGGCGGCGATGGAATGGGAGAAACCGCGCAGCACGTCGATTCCGTCGAGTGAAGCTATGTGGATTGGGTCGTGAATCATTCCAGCGGCAGCCGTTCTTCGAATTCACCCTGCGCCCCACGCTCGATTTCGGGCATCGATCCCGCAACCTGCTCAAAGAACCCAATGGGCCAACCGTTGGCATCAACGTTTGCTGGTACCGCCGGCATGACCCGAACAATGATGGTCACGTCCACATCCGCGACACCCACGTCCAGGTCGAGGTGAAGAGTTCCATCACGTGCAGTGCGTGCGCGCGTCTCCAGCAAGTCCGGTGACATCGCCCCAATCTACATTCCGGGCTGGCGGGCGCCAATGGAATCGGAGCGACAGGCGACCTGCGCCCCTTTCCTCGCCGTGTACACCGCAGGCTAGAGGCGGCTGCAGGGTCATTTTTCGCCAGGGCGGTTCCGCGCATAATGTGAGCTGAACATCGGCTCAAGCGAGCCGATGCGCGCGGCAATCGCATGCACAAAGTAACGATCTACACCGACGGCGCCTGCTCACACAATCCGGGCGGTGACGGCGCGTTCGCCGCGGTCCTCATTCACCCAAAAAAAACATTGTGCATTTCCGGGTACATCCCGGCCCCAACGACCAACAATCGGGCGGAGTGGGCGGCGATTATCGAGGCGACGGCGAAGCTCACTGCTCCGTGCGAGGTGGTTGTCTGCTCTGACTCCATGATCTGCGTGAATGCGATCAACGGCCGCGGAAAGAAGGACGCGAAGCGAGGTAATAAGGATCTGGTATTTCGGTTCCGCGAAGTGGCGCGGCCGCACCAAATCTCCGCGGTGTTTGTGCGTGGCCATGCGGGAGATCGCCACAATGAAGCCTGCGACATCGCTGCCACGACAGCCATGCGCGAGAAAACGAGCAGCTATCCCGCCTACTGTTTGAAGCCAAAGGAGCCAGAGCCGCGGCTTCTATAGAGACGAAATAATTTGGGTTCTCCCCCATGCCCGTGCGCGATTGGACCATCACGCTCATTTCCCGATCCCTCGACGAAGACACTGTCGCGACTGAGCCGATGTTCTTTCCGGAACTGTTGTGCTGCGGCCGCAATCCTGCTCGCGCCATCGCCACCATCACCCGACTGGCAGGCAAGATACTCCTGAAAGTTCCCGCGCTCGAACTACATCGAAGAGTTGTGCCGTCCGATGCGCGCGTCGAGTCGATCGACATCATGCTCGATCCTCACGCGCGAACGCTCGACTGGGAGGACCCGATTGCGCTGCGCTTTGATGTCGTCCGCTGGCGACACGAAAACGAGGGATGTCTCGCATACGTCCCGGTTCTCGGCATCGAAGTGATTTGCCGGCGGGAGCCCGAAATGCCCGCCCTGCTGCGCGATCAGATCCTCGCGGCAATCAAGCGGTCGAAAATCGTTGGATCGCTCTTTGAACTTGCGCTATCGCAGCGCACCAGCAAGACCGAGCTCACACCGCTCAGTTTCCCCGTGCAACTGAAGACCGCGCGTCAGCGGGAGCAGGACGACCAAAGCGATGGCCAATCCAAGGCCAAGCTCGTGATCGAGCAGGTTGGGCTTGTGCTCGGTGAAAAACCACTGCGCCCGGCTTACGAAGTGGAAGGCATAGTGGGCGATCTGGCCGATGCGCTGGGTGCCAGGGGTCCGCGCAGCGTGCTGCTGATCGGGTCGTCCGGCTGCGGGAAGACGGCGATCGTCGAGCAGCTCGTCCGCCAGTGGAAATCGCTGCGCGAGGGATCGCCGGTCTGGTCCACCAGCGGGGCGCGCCTGATCGCCGGAATGAGCGGCTACGGCATGTGGCAGCAGCGCACGCAGCTTCTCTGCAAAGAAGCTGCCCGCGAAAATGCCATCCTGCACGTCGGTAATCTCGTCGAACTCATGCAGGTGGGCCGAGTCGGTGACGGCGGCGGAATCGCGGGATTTCTCCGGCAATATGTCGGCCGCGGTGAAGTCCTGCTGATTGCCGAATGCACGCCCGAGCAATTGCCTTTCATCGAGCGTATCGATCCCTATTTGCTGGAGCTGTTCCATCAATTGCGCGTCGAAGAACCGGATGTCCCCACTGGCCGCAGAATCCTCCTCAGCATCGCCGCTGGCGAGGGGCGTCCGGCGAGCATCGAGGACGATTGGCTGAGCACCCTCGACCGCCTGCACCGCCGTTATGCCACTTACTCCGCCTACCCCGGGCGGCCGGTGCGGTTCCTGCTCAACCTCCTCAAGGACATTCCCGCCGATCGCGCGCTGACGCCGGCTGATGTCATTGATTCGTTCGCCAGAGAAACCGGTTTGCCGCGATTCATGCTCGATCCGCGCGTGCCGCTCAATCTGCCCGCAGCCCACCACTGGTTCGCCGCCCGATTAATCGGGCAGTTGCGCGCGATCGAACTCGTGGTGGATCTGCTGGCAACCGTTAAAACTTCTCTCACGCGCCCGCACCGGCCGATCGCGTCACTGCTGTTCATCGGGCCGACCGGCGTCGGCAAAACGGAAATGGCCAAGGCATTGGCCGAATACTTCTTCAGCGACCGCGCGCGCCTCACCCGCTTCGACATGAGCGAGTTCGCCAGGCCGGCCGCCGTCGAACGGTTGATCGGGAGTTCCCATGGCGACGAAGGCCTGCTCACCGCCAAAGTGCGCGAGCAGCCATTCTCCGTCATCCTTTTCGATGAATTTGAAAAAGTCCATCCGGCATTTCTCGATCTGCTGCTGCAGATGCTCGGCGAAGGCCGATTGTCCGATGCCGCCGGCCGCCTGGCGGATTTCTCGAACACCATCGTCATCATGACTTCCAACCTCGGCACCGCAACCTTTGGTCGCGGCAACTTCGGTCTCAATCGAACCGCTGGCCCATCCCGCCCCACGGGCCAGACGAACAACGCCGGCCAGCCCGACGCGGAGCGTCATTTCACTGATGAAGTCCGTGATTTCGTCCGGCCCGAGCTCTTCAACCGCATCGATCGCATCGTCCCGTTCATGCCGTTGGAGCGGGATGACATCGAGCAGATCGCCAGGCGCGAAATCGAACTCGTCTCGCGGCGCGACGGCGTCAAGCTTCGCGGGCTGAGCTTGCGATTGTCTCCTGAAGCGCTGACCCATCTGGCCGGAAGTGGATATGACATTCGATACGGCGCACGACCGCTGAAGCGCTGCATCGAGCGCGAGCTTCTCGCGCCGCTCGCCGATGCCGTCAATGCATATTCGCCCGATTTACCGCTGGAAGCCGACGCCACCGCCGAAAACGGCGCGATGCAAGTCACCGTGCGGGCGAAGACGCAAAGTAGCGCTACCGCAGCGCCGGCGATCACCGGAACCATGGCGGATGAGTGCGCCGAAGTCCGCCGCGACGTGCAGAAATGCCGGCGCTGCCCCGCGGTGCTGACAATCGTCAATCAGCTCTTCCGCCTGGAGCAGGAGGAGACCCGCCAGGAAACCCGGCGCAAATCCAAAGACAAACCCATCTTCAATGAAGCCCGCGCGCAGCGCATGAAATTGCTTCGCAACATCACAGATGAGCTGGAATACCTTTCCCAATCAATCGATCTGATCGAGGATTCCTGCCTGTCGGCATTCTACCAATCCGATGCTGCCGGCCTCTCGGGACAGCGCGAAGAGATCAACCGGTTGCGGGTTCGCTTCGAAGCCTTGCTGCTGTCGCTGCTGGCGATGCAAAGTTCGAGGCCGCACAATGTCGTCGTCGGCATACTCGGCGACCGCGCCCGCGTTCACGAGCTGGCCGCCGGCTATTGCGCCATCGCCCAAACGCATTCTTACTCGGTCGATGCCTGCTGGTACGAATCCCGCGGCAAAGAGCAATATCGCCGGAGCCCGATCAAAGATATCGACAGATATCTTGCCGCGCCGGAGTCGTCCGCGATCGGCATCGGACTTTCCATCGCCGGGACCCACGCCCGGCTGCGTTTTGCCGCCGAGCGAGGGGTTCATATTTTCCGTGGAGCGACCAAAAGCGTGTGTTGCCTCGTCGAGAGCGAGGCGGAGTCGCTGAGCAAATATATTCCCGCGCCAAAGGCATCTTGGCCCAGTGATGTATCGGCGAACCGTTCCCGCCGCACGTATTCTTCCGACGCCGGCATCGTGAAGGATGAAGTGTTGCAGGTCGAGCTTCGTTTCTCGGGCCGCGATTTCACGGCGGTGCTGGCCGATGCCCTTGAAAAGCAGCTTCGACAGGCCGCCTGGGCGGTGATGGATCAATGAACATCACCGTACCGCTGCTGGTCAGTGAAACTCGTCGGCCGAAGACTTCCGGGCCGCTTTTTTGCGTGCGCCCGCTCTTTTACCAGAATCCAATTGCCCAGGATGAGCAACTCAGCCGGGCGACTGCAAAGCTCACCCGCGAATTACGGAAGCTTCTGGACAACCTGGCAAGGCATCCGCGCCACGATCAATTGCTCCGCTGGATGTTTTGCCCGGAGATTGAAGAAGACCACCTCAAGACGCGAGTGCTGCTCGACCACGGAACGGCTGATTGCCGGGTGCTGGTGGTTTCCTTCCAGGCGCTCGGCCGGCGCATCGGAATGATCCCTGCGTTGCCCGGCAGATGGTTCGACATCATTCGCGGTCAACGCATGCTGGATCGCGCCCGCGATATCCTGGTCGAGCACTTCAACGCGATGCAAAAGGAATCCGGCAAGTTTCGAGTTCCAGCGGAATTCACCTCCAGCCAGCGGCAATGGGTGACGTCGGTCGATCTCTCCATCTCCGTCGAGCCGGAGTTGGAGAAGGAGGAGAATGACCTTATGGCGATGCTCGGGTCGGCCAGGCGGATGACCGGGCGGGCGGAATTGCAGAAAGTGGGCCGGTGCCTCGACTGGCTCTATCCCGACGAACTCGATCGTCCGGTGCTGCGCGACGCCGAGGTGGAGGAATTACACGAGTTGCTTTCCGGAAAACAGCGACGGCCCGTACTGTTGGTGGGCGAGCCTCAGGTGGGAAAGACCTCAGTCGTCCACGAGTGCGTCTATCGCCGGGTGAACAAAAGGCGGACTCCGCATACCTCCCGGAATAATTTCTGGCTGTTGGCGCCGCAGCGGCTCATCGCAGGGATGATGTATGTCGGGCAATGGGAAAGCCGCGTCACTGCGATCGTGGAAGAATCAATCAAGCAGGATCACATTCTTTACTTTGACGATCTGCTTGGGCTCTATTACGCCGGGATGTCACGCGATTCGGACCTGTCGGTGGCGCATGTGATCAAGCCGTACGTCGAGCGAAATGATTTCCGCCTGCTGGCGGAAATAACCCCCGCAGGCCTCCGCGCGATGCGGGAGCGGGATCGCGGGTTTGCCGATCTCTTTCATATCCTGCCAATTCGTCCCACTACCGAATCTGTTACCCGGCAGATTCTCTTCAGCGTCCGCCGACAACTGGAAGGAAAGCATCGCTGCCGGTTCAATCTCGATGTGTTGCCCCTGGTTCTGGATCTGGCCAATCGCTATCTCCGGGAATCGGCGCAGCCGGGAAAATCAGCGTTTTTCTACCGCCAGTTGGCTGCGAAATTCGAAGGCAAGCCAATCGGCCACCAGGAGGTGCTGAGTGAAATCCGCAACCGAAGCGGGCTGTCGCTGCAGTTTCTCGACGATCGCAACCGCCTGCGCCGGGAAGAAGTCATCACCGCGATTTCGGCGCACGTCACCGGACAAACCGAGGCGCTGGAGGCGATCGCTGATGCCGTCACCACCGCCAAAGCGCGCTTGAACGACCCGGGCCGGCCGTTGGCGACGTTCCTGTTTTTGGGCCCCACCGGTGTCGGCAAAACCCAGTGCGCCAAGGCGCTGGCGGAATATCTCTTCGGCGATGAAACGCGCCTGCTGCGTTTCGACATGAACGAGTTTCCCGACGGTTACGCCGCCGCGCGATTGAACGGGACATCGTCTGATCCCGAGGGCTTATTAACCGCCGCCGTTCGCCGCCAGCCGTTTTCAGTGGTGCTGCTCGATGAGATCGAAAAGGCGCACCCGGCAGTGTTCGACCTGCTGTTGCAGGTGCTCGGTGAAGGGCGCCTGACTGATGCCCTGGGGCGCACCGCGGATTTCGGCAACGCGATCATCATTATGACGTCCAACCTCGGCGCGCGCCAGGTAGGTGTCGAGTTCGGTCTTCGTCCTGCTGGGCAGTCTGACCGCCAGTCGTATATCAGCGCCGCGGAGAATTTCTTCCGCCCGGAATTCATCAACCGCATCGACCGCATCGTGCCGTTCGAGCGTCTGACGCGCCAGCAGATCGGGCAGATCGCGCAGCGGTTGATTGGCGATATCCTGCATCGCGACGGGCTGGCGCATCGCCGCAGCGTGCTGGCGGTTGACCCCGCGGCGCTGGAGCAGGTCGTTGATGAGGGGTATCACCCGCAACTGGGCGCCAGGGCGCTGAAACGAGCGATCGAGCGGCAGCTGACCGGCCCCGTGGCCGCTCATCTTGCCGGCGCCGCGCCCGATGCTCCCGCCGTGATTCACCTCTATCCCGCCAGCTCAGGAATCGCGGTGCGCGTCGAGACGCTGGTGAACGCCGAGCGACGTCCGCTGACGCCGCCGACGATTGATCTGGCCGACTGGGCCGATGTGCTGGACCGGGCGGAGTTGATGATTCATCGCATGGAACAGAAGGCCGCCGTCTCACAAAACCAGCCGATGCTCAAACAAGGGGAATTATCCTCGGCGCAGTTTCGCTACCTGGCCGCGCGAGAATACGCGGACCACATCCGCAGGTTCATCGCCAGCATCGATCGACTGGCCGCTGCGCCGAAAGAGACTATCGCCTTCCGGCCCCCAATTCGCGCCCCGCGCCGGGGCAACAAATTGCGCGCGCTCTCCGATGGCGATATCCGCACCGGCCTCCGTGCCTCAGCCGATACTGAAGCGCAGCTTCATGCGCTCGAGCCCGATCGGCAATCCTGCGGCGACCCTCAAAGCACCGAAAATACCCTGGAGGATCGACTCGCCGAACTCATCCACGAGGTATCCCTCCTTGAAACAATCGCCACGAGCGATCCCGGATCAGATCGCTGTCTCGTCTGGATGCGCACCCCCAATCCCACGGCCGGCGAGCAGTTCAAAGCGCTTGCTGCAGTCTATGAAGAACTGTTCCTCCAGGGATACGGATTCGCGGCGTCCGATCTCCATTCACATTCAGCCGCCCCTCATGGCCCGCCTGCGAAGTTCGCGACAAAAGCGTCCAAGTCGAAACGTTCGTCGCAGAAAACTTCCGGTGATCAGTCGCCCGCACCCAGCGGCGCGGGCGAGATTTCTTCGCCCGATCCTTCCGCTGTGCGCGAACACGCGATCGTCATGGAAATGCCCGGCATCGCCATCGTAATGGCAATTGAACAAGGCACACATCTGTTTATCGGCGAACACCGGCAGGTGATCGTCGTTCAGGTGACCGTGATACCCCTCGCCGATGCGGATGCCCATGCGGTCCTGCGAGAACTTCGCGCCCGCGATCTCGCGTGGCGCACCTCGATCCAGCGCGGCGCGGGCGCACCCAATCCATTTCCTCTCACCGCGGTCGTGCGAACATACGACTCTGCAAATGTCACGGTCGATCTTCGCACCGGCATGTCGATGCGTGGTTTGCCAAGCGCCGTGGAACTTCGCAAACTCATTCTCGCGCAGCTTTCCTCACCACGCGACTTTTCTCGAGATCCGAAACAATAGCCAATGCCGACGTACCGCTATCCCATTCTCATCTGGCAGCATTCCGGTGGTGGCTGGACTGCCTGCCTGGTGGAAGATCCGAACGATATTGCCGCCGTCGGCGTTACCGGCAACGATGTCGCAGCGCAGATCAAGGAGCTTCTGCAATGGCGGATGAAACGAGGCCAGACGCTCTCCCGCCCGAATTTCAACGAGTCGAAGCTCGTCTGGCTGAAGGCAGCGGTTCGCCCGGAATATAAGACGGATGATCGTGTTTTTTCCCTGAAGCAGACGGTCACGTTGCGCGTTCCGTCGGTGCTGGGAAGAGATCGCTCGCAGCTGTATCTCTGCTCAATGCCCACCATCGGCGTGCGATTCACTTACGACGATGAGGCCGATCTGGACGGCCTGGCATCGCACTACGTACAGGCTGCGATGAAGGGGAAAAGCCCGCGCGAGTTGTCGCGCTATCTGCCGCCGGTCGTCGTGCACCTGGACGATGCCGTGGTGCATATTCCGCCGGGCGCATCGGAGCGCGAGGTTCGGCCCGATCTCGATCCGCTGCCGCTCATTGCCGAACCGTTGGGCAGTCGGGACACGCGACGGCGTCTCTCGCGGCCGTGGCAGCGCGATGCGCAGGTGGCGAAGCTGGTCGACCTTCTCGGTCGCCAGCGGTCCAGCGTGCTGCTGCTGGGGGAAAACGGGTCTGGCAGAACTACGGTGTTGGCCGAAGCGGCGCGCAAACTGGAGCGCGACGGGCTGGAATCAGACGATGTCGATGCCGCAAACATCACGCGCGTGCGCAGCCGATTCTGGCTGAGCAGCGCGGCCAGGCTCATTGCCGGGATGAAATATCTCGGACAATGGCAGGAGCGCATCGAACAGGTCATCGAAAAGCTCTCCGAAATAGAGGGTATTCTCTGCGTCGACAACCTGCTGGAGCTTGTTCGCACCGGCGGCAGTTCGCCCAGCGACAGCGTGGCCGCGTTTTTGGTGCCTTACCTGCAGCGCGGCGAAATGCGACTCGTCGGTGAAGCCACCACCGCCGAGATCGACGCCTGCCGTCGATTGCTCCCGAGCTTCGCGGCGATCTTCACCCACGATCAACTGGCCGCGGTCGCGAAACAGAATCTCAAGGTCGATTGCGCGCGCGATGCCATCCCCCAGATCTATCGCCTCTTCGCGCGGTTCATGCCGTACCAGAGTTTCCCCGGCCGGGCAGCGGGGTTTTTGCGCGATTTGTTCGACCGCACGGCGCGCGCCGCGAATGCCGCCCGCCGCGCAAAGAACCGCGCCAATATCGAACATCATGTTGCTGATGGCGAAAAAGCAATCGTAAGCTCTCAGAGTGTGATCGATCGCTTCATCAAGCTCACCGGGCTGCCCGAGCTTTTTTTGCGGGATGAACACCCGCTGAAAATCGAAGACGTTGTGGCGGCATTTCGCGCGAGAGTGATGGGGCAGGAAACTGCGTACAGCACCGTCGCCGGTGTCATCACCACGTTCAAAGCTGGCTTGAACGACCCGCAACGTCCGCTGGGGGTGCTGCTCTTCTGCGGTCCGACCGGTGTCGGCAAGACCGAGCTGGCGCGCACCATCGCCGATTTTCTCTTCGGGCAAGGTGAGGATCAGGGCGCGGCGACGGGCAGGACAAAAGATCGCCTGCTCCGGCTCGACATGAGCGAATTCGCCGGCCCAGGGGCAGCCGAACGGTTGATCGGCCCGCCCGGCGGTGAGCCGTCGGAACTGATCAAACGTCTCCGCGAGCAACCCTTCATGGTGGTGCTGCTGGATGAAATCGAAAAAGCGGCCCCGGAAGTTTTTGATCTCTTATTGGGCGTCTTTGGCGAAGGCCGCCTGACCGATCGGTTCGGCCGGCTCACGACCTTCCGCAGCGCGCTCATTATCATGACGTCGAATCTCGGGGCCGACCGCATGGAGTCGTTCGGACTCTCAACCGCACCGTCCAGCGACTATGACAGCGAGGCGATGAGCTTCTTCCGGCCGGAGTTTTTCAATCGTATCGACGCCGTGGTCACGTTCGCCGCGCTCAGCGAGCCGACCATTCGCGCGATCACTCAAGCAGAGCTGAGAAAGCTCGGTCAACGCGACGGGCTCACGGACGGCAACATCCGCTTGAGCTGGACCGACGACGTTATCAAAAAGCTGTGCGTCGCCGGCTACGATCGCCGCTACGGCGCTCGCCCGCTGCAGCGCGCCATCGAAACGCTGGTCGTGACGCCACTGGCAAAATTCCTTGTCGCCCGGCCGGAACTTCGCGACGCAACACTGCACATGTCAATCAACAGCGCGGGCCAGATTGAGTTTCTGATGAAAAGCAGCGCGAAATAAAGGGAAAGATTTGGCCACACAAAGACGCAAAAAGACAGAACGGCGAAGCAGGGAAGATGCGCGGGATATGTGACCACCTTCCCCTTCACGCCAGCAGCAGTTCCAAATCCTCGCGGGTCAGCGAGGAGATGCCGGCGTTGTCGGCGTTCATGATGGCGTCGGCCAGGCCTTTTTTCTTCGACTGCAGTTCCAGCACCTTTTGCTCGACGATGTCGGCCGTTTGCGGGAAGGATGCGACCTCAGCGATCTCGGTCCCCGCTACTCAGTCTGCGCGACTTGCCCGCCAGAGTCGGCCTGGCCGGGCAGGCCGTCAGCGACTTGCCGCGCGATCGCTTCCTCGCCGACCGCGCTCGCCAGTTTTGAGAGCAGACGCGGCCTGCTCGTCCCCACCGAGCGCCACCAGCATGCTGAGAGTCAGCAACCCGCGCGTGGGCACGTCGGTGCCGTCGCGGATAGGACGGGCGCCAGGGCGCCAGGACCAAGCTTGTTTGTGTGCCACCGAAGCGGCTACAATCTGGTTATGAAGACCTTCGGCGAACTGAGCGTCAGCCTCAACGGGCTTTCGCCGGAAAAGTTCGGTGAACTTGCCGAAGTCGCTGCATCAAACGGCTGGACGCGCGACCGTTCCAAAGACGAAGAAATGAAACGGACCGGCGGCGGTGCTTGGTTGACGTTTACGCTTACCGGTCATCCAAATTTGCCTCCAGCTTTTCTTTTTCTGAGCGCCGACAAGGCCACCGACAAACTCTTCGTTCGCAACATCATCTCTCCCGCCCGTGATCGTCTAACCTTCGACGAATATAACGAGATCTTGAAATCGTTCGCGGAGGCCGTACTAGCGCGGGTGAAGGCGCAGCACGCGATCGATTTCAACTTGAGCGGAATGGATGTCGATCTTTCCGCACAATTGCCCAAGGACGTTTACGATCGGCTGCGGCTTTTCTCAGTTGCGGCGAACAGGAAGACCGGCAGTTCTCACCCCCTGGATCAAGAACGATGGATGGACTTTCTCATCGCGAGTGACAAAGCGACCGTCACGCTCGATTCACACACGCTTGCCCGGTGGCTTGTCGAAGTCGAAGGGTGGGAGAGCGAGCAGGCGTCGCGCCTGGCCGAAGAGTACGAGTTCGGCCGAGAACTCCTCCAGCGGCGTCGAGCCTCCTGAATGCCCACTAAACGGAGCATCGCTGACATCGCCGCCGATATCGCACGAACGTCATCGCCGGCGCTGGTGGTCGACACTTGCGTGTCGCTCGACATCGTGCGGTGCGCGTGGCGGGCCAAGCCGCGCATCGCCGCCATCGCCATCCAATTCATTGAAGCCCACCTGGCTGGCGAATTGTATCTTTGCGCCCCTTCGGTTTTGCAAAAGGAAGCTGGCCGAAACCGCGCCGAGGTTGAAGGTGAAGCGCGGCGAAAGGCCCGCGACGTTGATGAATCAATCACCCATTACCGCAGGGCCGTCGCACACGCCGGCGGCAATTACCCTCATACCGCTGCCTATTCACATGAGAGTCTAATCCCTTTGCTCATGTCGCTTCACGATCGTTTTCTGGCCACGTGCGTTCACATCCTGCCGGAGGACAACAACAAAGCGGCGGCTTTTGCCAGAGCGAGCGACAACCGCCGCCCCGCGCGTAAAGGCGGCGGGGCGAACGATTGCCTGCTGTTCGAAGAGTTTCGTAGCCTCGCTCAGGTCGTCCCAGCGGCCGATCCACTGGTGCTTCTAACAACCAATCCCGATGATTTTACCGACAAATCGAAGGCCGGTGCCGTTCATCAGGATATTAGCGACGGCCTGGCCGGAATGAAGGGTCAACTTTGCCTGGATTGGGATTGGGCAGCGAAGCTCGTTCTGACAGCGGCGCGCCTGAAGTCCATTTGAATGAACACTTTTGAGACGGTCCGTATCGAAGTCTTCCGAGGAGCGACCCGGTCCCGGCTACTCAGTCTGCGCGACTTAGCGGCCGGAATCGGCCTGGCCGAGCGGGCCGTCAGCGACTTGCTGCGCGATCGCTTCCTCGCCGACCGCGCTGGCGAGATGTGAGAGCAGATCGCGCAGCGATCGAACCTCCGCCTCCAACTGCGTTACACGTGCGGCTAGCGCGTTGCTCGCGGGTGACCCGATCGGCGCCGGCGGGGATGCCGGCTGGGCGGCGTCGCTGATGTCGTGCAGGTCCGGGCAGAGCAACTGCACGTACCGCTCGGCGCGGCTGCCGGGCGACGGCGGGATTTGCTTCACATACGGCTCGGGCCGTTCGGCCAGCGCCCGCAGCACTTCCTTCACCCGCTCGATCGATTCCAGCGGATGCATCCGCGAGGCCCGCCCGCGCAATTCCCCCAGCGTCTGCGGCCCGCGCATCAGCAGTTCCGCCAGCACCGCCGCCTCCGCGGTCCGCATGTTCAGCGTTTCGACCGCCGAATGCCGATATTTATGCACCC
>Ga0302325_10013672_pt1 | contig 17304 bp, 14 predicted proteins | sample Palsa_T0_2_FD_201948 | JGI IMG/M metagenome (GOLD analysis project Ga0302325, IMG submission 201948) | Peat permafrost microbial communities from Stordalen Mire near Abisko, Sweden - Palsa_T0_2 | ecosystem: Environmental > Terrestrial > Soil > Palsa > Peat permafrost | place: Sweden: Abisko... | reverse complement strand
GACGGCCAGATGGAGGCGAAACATCTCCCGCGCTTGATCGGCCCGCTCGTCGCCCGCAAGGCCGATTTCACCAAGGGCAATCGTTTTTACGATCTGCGCGCCTTGCGCGACATGCCGTTCGTCCGGCGCTTCGGCAATTTTGGCCTCACGCTCTTGAGCAAGGCCGCCAGCGGATTCTGGCACCTGTCCGATCCGACCAACGGCTATTTTGCCGTGCGCGCGAACGCCCTGCGGCTCCTCAATTTTCATTTGCTCGCGCCGCGCTACTTTTTCGAGATCAGCCTGCTCATTCAGCTCAACGTCATCCGGGCGATCGCCTTCGATGTGCCCATCCCGGCGAAGTACGCCGATGAGAACAGCTCGCTGAGTCCGTGGCGCGCGCTTTGGACTTTTCCGGGCAAGCTGGCCGGAGGCCTCATGCACCGCATCTGGTGGCGCTACTTCATTTACGACATCAACATCGTGACGGTTTTTCTCATTACCGGGGCTCTGCTTTTCTTCGGCGGAGGGACCTTCGGTGCGTGGCGCTGGAGTCACAATTGGATCTATGGCCGCGAGCAAAGCGCCGGCACCGTTGCCGTCGCCATGCTGCCGATGATTCTGGGCTTCCAGATGCTGCTCCAGGCGGTGGTCCTCGATATGATGGACAAGCCGGATGTGCCGGTGAGTGATGTGCTGGAGGCGGGGGGGTAGGGGTGGGGGAAACATCCAACATCCAACACCCAACATCCAACATCCAATGTCACCGTTCGGAAGTGTGTGACCATTCGATGCGGCTGGTCGGCATATTTCTTTTGGTTCCTGATGCCGAAGGCATCCCAGCCTCGTAGCCGGTGGTTGATCCCGCGAATGCGGGGGATACCACCGGTTTCCGAGAGTAAAGCGAAATCATCCCGAAGGGATGGAAGTCCGAAAAGGCCGCCGTGTCGGTTCCCGGAGTGGGCGCGCAGCGCTAACTCTCATTTCAATAGGCCTCGCCATCACGCAGCAGCGCTTCAAACCAATCGGCAAATTCCCATGTCTCGGATCCCCATCTTCCTTGGGCAGTATAGGACAGCGCAATCAAGCGTTTTGCTCGCCCGATCCACCCCCGAGCCGCCGCGCGACGGCGATGCGAGCCTCGGAGATTTTCTGCGAACTGGCGCGGGCGGCGGCCACGATCTCGGCGGGCGCGGTCTCCGGCGTGCCGCTGTGGAAGGGCGGTTCCGGCGCGTATTGCATGTAGAGTTGAATCTCCTGCGCCACGCGATCGCCCCGCAACATTGCCGCAATCCGCAGGGCGCCGTCGATTCCGGAGGAAACCCCCGCGGCGCTGACAAATTTGCCGTCGACCACCACGCGCTCATTCGTCGGGATGGCGCCGAAGTATTCCAGGATGTGAAAAGAGGCCCAATGGGTCGTGCATTTGACGCCCTTGAGCAGGCCCGCCGCGCCGACCGTGAGCGCTCCGGTGCAGACCGAAAAGACGAGCATGGCGTGGCTGGCTTGATCGCGAATAAACGAAAGCACCGCTTCGTCTTCCATCAATTCCAGCTGTCCGGAACCGCCCGGCACCACCAGGACATCGAGCGGCGGCGTGGCCACCAGCGTCGTTCCCGGCGTCAGGAGCAACCCTCGTACGTCGCGCACCGGAGAGGTGTCCTTCCACGCGATGTGCATGGTCGAATTGGGAATTCGCGAGAGGACTTCGAAGGGACCCGTGAAATCAAACTGGTCCATGCGCGGAAAGATAATCGCGCCGATGTGGAGATGGTGGTCAGCAGCCGGCTTCAAGTAAGAGGGTGTCCAGGACTTGTGGTTGAGAGTGGAACAGCGTGATGCAAAACGTTCGCTTTTTAGCGTCGCAAAGAGCATCAATATTTGCCAGGGTCTGCTCAAGATCAGAGCGCATAAATTCCCAATGGAAGCATTTATCCTCTTTCACGTCGTCCTCAGTCTGGCCGGAATCCTTTCCGGATTTGTCGTCCTGGCGGGGTTGATTTCCGACCAGCGGCTCGACCGCTGGACGGCAATATTTTTGGCGACGACGGTCGCGACTTCGTTGACGGCTTTCTGCTTCTTTCCTTTCGACGGCTTCACCCGAGGCCAGGTCGTGGCAATCCTTTCCATGGTGCTGCTCTCGCTGGCGATCTTTGGCCGGTATGCTCGCGGGCTCAGTGGCGGCTGGCGCAAGACGTATGTGATCAGCGCGGTGGCATCGCTTTACCTCAATTGCTTCGTGCTCATCGTGCAGTCGTTCGAGAAGGTCCCGGCATTGAAGGCGGCGGCTCCCACGCAAGCGGATCCGCCCTTCAAAATTGCCCAAGGGATCACGTTGGTGCTGTTTGTCGTGGCCGGTATTTTCGCGGCGAAGCGTTTCCGCGGCGGGCAACCCCCTGCGGCGGTTCCTTAGCCCCTTTGGGCCCGTACCTGTGACCACCCGGAAAATCACCATCGAAAGGTTCAGCATCGTATCCGCCCGCCCATTCGCGGATGTTCTGCACGCTCTCGAAAAGGGCATCGGCCGTCCGGACATGACTTCGCTGCGCGAACAAATGGCCAATGCTCCGTCGTTCGCGGAATTCCAGAAGATCATCCACGGAGCGGTCGGCGACGCCGACCTGATGGAATTCCTGCGCTTGGATCTCGGCGCGTCCTTGCGGAAGGATCCGGCCGCGCAGGCCTACCAGATCATCCGTATTATCGCCGGAAATCCGCTGATCATGAAGGAGATGGTCGAACACGTTCCCGATGCCGGCTCGTACGCTCCCGTCACCATCCTCGTCTATGAACACCTCGATGGCGTGCATCTTTCCTACGATCTCATGGCCAGTTATCTGGCTCCCTACGAGAGTTCCCGCGCCCTGGAAGTCGCCAGGGACCTGGATGCGAAGGTCGTAAAGCTGCTCACCGAAGCGGCTACAGGATGAAATCCGTGTGCAGGAAGCTGGAATGCCGTCCGGCGACGATTTGCTGAATGATCTCGCGGCTCTGCGCGGTCGATTGCGCGGCGACCAGTGAGCGGATCGAAAAGCAACGCAACGCATCGCTGATCGAGAGGGTGCCTTCGGCGGAATCCTTGCGTCCGGTAAAGGGCAGCGTGTCCGGCCCGCGCTGGCATTGCGCGTTGAGATTGATCCGCGAGACCTGGTTGGCGAGGGGATCGACCAGCCGGGCGATTTTTTCCGGGTCGCGGCCGAAGACGCTGACCTGCTGGCCGTAATTGGACTCCGCGACAAATTTCAGGAAATCCCGCTCATCGCGATACGAGCACACCGGAACGACGGGCCCAAATTGTTCGACGCTGTAGAGTTGGGCGTTCGGCGCGACCGGATAAACGATGGCCGGAAAATACAATGTCCCGCAGGCCGTGCCGCCGCCGGGATTGACCACGCGGGCGCCGCTGCTGACGGCGTCCTGGACGTAGGCCTGCATCGCGCCGGGTTTGTTGAACTCCGGCAGCGGGGTGAGTTTTACCCCCTTGTCCCACGGCATCCCGATCGGCAGCGCGGCCACGGCAGCGGTCAGCTTTTCGAGGAAGGTCTTGACGATCGATTCGTGGACGAAGAGCAGCTTGAGGCCCGTGCACCGCTGGCCGTTGAAGCTGAGCGCCCCGGTCACGCATTCCCGCACGGCGACTTCGAGATCGGCGTCGGGCATGATCAATGCCGGATTTTTCGCGTCGAGTCCGAGGATGCTGCGCAGCCGGTGCGGCCGCGGATGCTGGTGCTTGAGAATCTTGGCCGCGCGGCTCGAACCGATGAAGGCCAGCGCGTCGATCAAGCCACTCTGCATGATCGGCCCGATGATCTTCGAGCCCGAGCCGTAGATGTAATTGACCACGCCCGGCGGAAAGCTGTCCGCAAAGGCCTGGAGGATCGGCTGATGCGAGAGCGTGCCAAATTTCGGCGGCTTCACCACCACGGTGTTGCCCATGATGATCGCGGGAATGAGCGTGGTGTAGGTCTCATTCAGCGGATAGTTGAACGGCCCCATCGAGAGGCACACACCGAGCGGCGATCGCCGCACCTGGGCGATGACCCCGCTGTCGATGCTGAAGCGGGAATTGTTGCGGTCCGATTCCTTGAGCGCCTCGACGGTGAGCCGGATGTAGCCGACGGTGCGGTCGAATTCCTTGCGCGAATCGTCGAGGCTCTTGCCGATCTCCCACATGAGCAGGCGCACGACCTCGTCGCGCACGGCGACCATGCGCTCGGTGAATTTCTCGACCGCGGCGATCCGCCCGGCGACGCTCATCGTCGGCCATTCGCCGCGGCCGAAGTCCCACGCGCGCACCGCGGCGTGCAGCCCGGCCATGGCGGCTTCCTCATCCATCGACGGCACATGACCGATGATGGGCCGCTTCAGAGCGCCGTTTTCATGGAGGCAAATCGGCGAACTGACTTCCGTGAAAGGCCCCGGCCATTCGCGGACGTGGCCGTCGTGCAGATACAGTTTCTCGTAGCCCGAAGGATCGGGGCGAAACTCCGCCGGGACGGTGTCGCTCGTCGGAAAAGAAGCCGCGAGACGCGCGGCCAGGTCGTGGTCGGAATTGCCCTGCATATGCCCTTGAAGATTTGGTGAATGTTGGACTGCGAGTCCTGCATCCTATCGTGACACGGTACGGAATCCAGCAAAGAGCGGAGGAGGGTGAATGGCCGCAAAGAGGCGCAAGGCGGCTTCGCCGGAACATCCAACATCCAATGAACTCCGCGGCGAACGCGTGTCTGTCGGGAAAATCTCCAGGCATCACGCTCCGCCCTCGCTGCGGAGCCCATTGGATGTTGGATGTTGGGTGTTGGATGTTGGATGTTGGATGTTGCGGCGAAGCCGCCCCGCTCCTACGTCAGTTCCGTCACCCCCGGCACCGCCACCGGCGCGACGGGCAGCTTCGACTCCCAGGTGAGGTCCTTCGGGAAAAGATCTTCCTTCGAATTCATCGCCTCTTCCCAGGTCACTTCCTTGCCGGTGTAAGCCGCCATGCGGGCCATGATGGCCATGAGCGTGGTCTTGGTGAAACGGTCGCCGGTGTTGATCGGCCGGCCGTTGCGGATCGAGGCGTACATGAGATCGTGCTCGGTCTGGTAGCCGTTGTCCTTGGCGCCCGGAGGCGCGGTGTAGCGCCACGGATTGTCGCTGTGAATGATGACGTGGCGCTTGCTGCCGCTCTCCCCTTGGTAGATGCCCTTGGTGCCGAAGACTTCGTCGGTATTGGCATTGTAGCAGCGGCCAATCTGGCGGCAGTAGTGGTAGCCTTTCACGCCATTTTCCCACCGGAACTCCGCGCCGAAATGGTCGTAGATGTTGCCGTATTCGCCGCCCGGTTCGCCGGGCCGCGCCTGGCGTCCGCCGACGCACACCACGCTGGCCGGCGGTTCGTCCTTCATCGTCCAGAGCATCTTGTCGAGGCTGTGGATGGCCTGTTCGACGATGTGATCGCCCGAGAGCCAGGTGAAATAGTACCAGCGCCGCAACTGCCATTCGAGGTCGGTCTTGGTGTTTTGCCGGTTCCATTTCGGGTAGCGGTCGACCGAGCCGGTGTAGTAGCTGGAATAGATCGCCTGCACGTCGCCGATGGCGCCGCCGTGGATTTTCTCGTAGGCTTCCTGGTTCGCCTTCGTCCAGCGCCAGACGAACCCGTCCACCAGCGCGGTATTTTTCTCCTTCGCCTTCTTCACACTCTCGATGACCGAGCGCAGGCCGGGCGCATCCACCGCCATCGGCTTTTCGGCGAAGACGTGTTTGCCGGCATCGACCGCCGCCTTGATGTGCTGGGGGCGGAAGGCCGGCGTGGTGGTGAGAATGACGACGTCGACACCGCTATCGATGACTTTCTGATAGGCGTCGAGTCCCACGAATTTGCGTTCCTCGGCCACGTTGAATTTTTCCGGGGTGTCCTTGAGCAGCGTTTGCAACGATTCGAGCGCCGTGTCGATCTTGTCGCGGAAAACCTCGCCCATGGCCCAGAGCTCCACATTGCTGTCGGCCTGGAGCGCCTGCGAGGCCGCGCCGGTGCCGCGCCCGCCGCAGCCGATGAAGCCGATCTTGATCTTCTTCGCCGAAAGGTCCTCGGCACGAACGAGGGCGGGATAGCCGGCGGCGGCGGCCGCGGCAATGGCGCCGGAGGCTTTGAGGAAATCGCGACGGGATGGGTTGTTGAGATTCATGGGTTGTGGAGGGTGGAGGGATGTGGCGTGATGAGGGAAAAGCCGGGCTGGCGGGGCATGTGCATAAGCCGCCGTGCGGGTGCTTCTTTGATCCGTTTTGCAGCGGCACGGTTAAAAAGCACGCTCTTTTTGGCAAAAAGCGCAGCGGGTCGGGCGGATGCACGGATGTGCCGTTCGATGGGATGGGCCGGGCTTTTAGCCCTTGGATGGTTTCTGCTGCGAGACCTGGGGCGTTGCCCCAGGCGGGGATGAGGACGCGCCGTTGGCGCTCGCGGCATGATTACCGCGGAGTGGGAGTGCGCGTGAGGTTCCGAATCTGGGGCGTTGCCCCAGGCTGGGATGAGGACGCGCCGTTGGCGCTCGCGGCATGATTACCGCGGAGTGGGAGTGCGCGTGAGGTTCCGAACCTGGGGCGTTGCCCCAGGCTGGGATGAGGACGCGCCGTTGGCGCTCGCGGCATGATTGCCGCGGAGTGGGAGTGCGCGTGAGGTCCTGAGGTGACGCCAAGCGAGCCGCTATCGGCTCGAGTGGCCATATCGACCTCAGCGGCCCAGGGGCTGAGGGCCAAAGGGTAGGGGGTCAAATGGCAGACGGCCAAAGGGCTGAGGGCCAAAGGCCCGTCGCCATCCCAGCCTGGGGCAACGCCCCAAGTTGCGGATCACATCAGAGCCAAAGGGTGGAGGGTCAAAGTCTAGAGGGCCAAAGGCCCGACGTTATCCCAGCCTGGGGCAACGCCCCAGGTTGCGGATCACATCAGAGCCAAAGGGTGGAGGGTCAAAGGCTAGAGGGCCAAAGGCCCGACGTTATCCCAGCCTGGGGCAACGCCCCAGGTTGTGCGGGCCTAGTCCCAGACGTACCGTTCGTCGAATTCGATCCCGTATTTTGTGAGGAAGGCGCGGTACTCGTCCTGAAACGTTCGCGTGCGGTGATGCTCCTCCTGCCCATCGATATACGTGCGCAAGGCGTCGAGGTCGGATGGTCCGACGGAGAATGCGCCGTAACCGCGCTGCCATGAAAACGCCGCCAGTCGCGACGACTGCGTTTTCAGCCACTTGGACGACGAGGTTTTGAGTTCCTCGATGAGATCGGCGGTGGACAGAGTGCGAGAGCACCGAACGGCGAGGTGAACGTGATCCGCAACGCCGCCCACACGGTAGGCCTCGCAATTCGCGTTTCGCGCTACCGTTGCAAGATATGCGTGGAGTCTCGGGCGGACATCGGCATTGAGCAATGGTTGGCGTTCCTTGGTGCTGAAGACCAGGTGGACGATGAGCAGGCTGTGTGATTGCGGCATTCGATGGGGCGGGCTTTCAGCCCTTGGACGATTTCTGCTACGAGACCTGGGGCGTTGCCCCAGGCTGGGATGAAAGCGCGCCGTTGGCGCTCGCTCCTGGCATCATCGGTTCCGTAAATTGCCCGGCAAGCGATTTTCGATTATGCCGGAGTGGGCCGATGTCCCCAAGCCAAAGGGGGGTGAATGCGGGTGACATGGCTGGATGCTCGGGAGGGCCAATGGCCCAAAGCCAAAGGGGGCGAATGCGGGTGACACGGCTGGATGCTCGGGAGGGCCAATGGCCCAAAGCCAAGGGAGGCGAATGCGGGTGACATGGCTGGATGCTCGGGAGGGCCAATGGCCCAAAGCCAAAGGGGGCGAATGCGGGTGACATGGCTGGATGCTCGGGAGGGCCGAAGGCCCGACGCCATCCCAGCCTGGGGCAACGCCCCAGGACTAATGGCCCCAATTGGCAGAGGGCTGAAAGCCCGCCCCCCTCGCCGATGGGCGCCGACTTGGCGATGGGTGTCGAGCCTGTCGCTCGCCCTCTTCTAAGAAAGTTTCCTTCAAGGCGCTTCCCTGCCAGAGTTTCACCCCCAGTCATCCCGCCCCATGAACTCCTGCCTCCGTTTCGTCGTCCTGGCTATCGCCCTCGCCTGGTTCCTACCCGCCCGCGGGGCGGACCCGGTATCGAAACCACCCCGCGTCTTTTTCCTCATCGGCGAACCGGAATATGACACCAAGACCACGGTGCCCGCCTTCGCCAAGGCGGAACTCGAGCCGCGCGGGGTGCAGTGCACGTTCTCGATTCTCCCTTCGGACGACAGCAACGATTTCCCAAATATCGACGCGCTGAAGGACGCCGACCTGCTGTTCATCAGTGTGCGCCGGCATACGCCGTTGCAGGCGCAGATGGATGCGATCCGCGCCTATGTCGCCTCGGGCAAGCCGGTGGCCGGCATTCGCACGGCGAGCCATGCGTTTGCCTTGCGCGGCAAAGACGCGAAGCCGCCGGCCGGCGACGCGGACTGGCCGGAGTTCGATCACGAGATTCTCGGCGGTAATTACAACGATCACTACGGACACGGCATCGAGACGTGGGCGAAGATCGTTCCCGCGCAGGCGCAGCATCCGGTGCTCGCGGGCATCGGCCCGGAGGAATTCTCCATACCCTCGCACCTCTACAAAAACCCCGATCTGCCGGCGTGGGTGACGCCGCTCATGACCGCCCGGCTGGCCAATCGCCCGGAGGTCGAGCCCATCGCGTGGGTGAACACGAAAGACCATCGCCGGGTCTTTTACACCTCGCTCGGGGCGCCGGAGGATTTTGCCGTCCCGCAATTCCGGAAGCTGTTGCTCAACGGGGTCTTCTGGGCCGTGGGCCGCGCGGTGCCGGTGCCGAACACCAACCCCGCCGAAAAACTGCGCCCCGGCCACACCACGTCGGCGGCGTCGATGCCGGACGAGGCGATGAAATCGTTTACGGTGGCCGACGATTTCGTGCTCGAGCAGGTGCTCGCCGAGCCGGAAGTCGTCAAGCCGCTGAACATCAGCTTCGACGAGCGTGGCAGAATGTGGGTCGTCGAGTACCGCCAGTATCCCGAGCCGGCCGGGCTGAAGGTGCTCAGCCACGACACCTACTGGCGCTCCATTTACGACAAGGTGCCGCCGCCGCCGCCGCATCAGTTCAAGGGTCGCGACCGTATCACCATCCACGAGAGCACCAAAGGGGACGGCGTGTACGACAAGCACACCGTCTTTCTTGATGGCCTCAATATCTGCACCGCCGTCGAGCACGGGCGCGGCGGTGTGTGGGTGCTGAATCCACCGTATCTGCTCTTTTATCCCACCAGGAATAGTGCCGATCAGCCCGACGGCGATCCGGTGGTGCACCTCGCGGGTTTTGGCCTGGAGGATACCCATTCGGTAGCCAACAGCCTGCGCTGGGGACCGGACGGCTGGCTCTACGGCGCGCATGGGAGCACGGTCACGGCGGCCATCACGCGGCCCGGCCTGGACAAGGACCCCATCGCCAATATCGAGGGCCAGGCGATCTGGCGGTACCAGCCCGAGACGCGGCGCTTCGAAGTCTTTTGCGAGGGTGGCGGCAACACCTTTGGCGTGGAGATCGACAGCAAGGGCCGCATTTTTTCCGGCCACAATGGCGGGGACACCCGCGGCTTTCATTACATGCAGGGGGCGTACCTGCGCAAAGGCTTCGACAAACACGGGCCGCTCTCGAACCCGTACACCTTCGGCTATTTCGACGCGATGCTGCACGAGAAGGTGCAGCGCTTCACGCACACTTTCCTGATCTACGAGGGTGGCGCGCTGGGGCCGGCGCACGCCGGGCATCTTTTCGGGCCGGAACCGCTGCAAAACCAGGTGGTCGAAACCGAGATTACGCCGCTGGGCTCGACGTTCAAGACGCATGACCTCCAGCGGCCCGTGACCAGCCGCGACCCGTGGTTCCGGCCGGTCGATATCAAGGCCGGGCCCGATGGCGCGATCTATCTGGCGGATTGGTACGTGCCGCAGCTCGCGCACAACCGCACCTATTCCGATCTCCAGCAAGGTCCGCTGGATCTCGCGCGCGGCCGGGTTTACCGGCTCCGCGCGAAGGAGGCCCAGCCGGCGGCGCAAGCCGATCTCGGCAAGCTGCAAACTTCCCAGCTTGTGGAGGGATTGCGCAGCGAAAACAAATGGGTGCGGCAGACCGTGCAACGTCTCATCGCCGACCGTCACGAAGCGGCGATCGCCCCCGCTTTGAAGAAACTGCTCGATGAGAATGACGGGCAGTACGCGCTGGAACTTTTGTGGGCGCTGCACTCGAGTGGCGGCCTCGATGAGCCGGCGGTGCTGCACTTTCTCGACCACCGCGATCCGTTTGTGCGCCTGTGGACGGCGCGTTTGCTGGGCGACGATAACGCGGTGAGCCCGGCCGAGGCGCAAAAGCTGATCGAAGTCGCGGAGCGCGAGCCGGACGTGGAAGCCCGCGCGCAAATGGCCTGCACGGCCAAGCGCCTGCCGGCAAAGGACGATCTGCCCATCGTCCGCGCGCTGCTCGACCACGATGGCGACGCCGCCGATCCGCGCGTGCCGCTATTGCTCTGGTGGGCGATCGAAGCCAGGGCCGACACCGATCGCGATGCGGTGCTGGCGCTTTTTCACGAGTCGCCGCTGTGGGACCGGCCGATCGTGAAGGAATTTCTGCTCGAGCGGCTGATGCGCCGCTTTGCCCAGACCGGCGCGCGCAAGGATTTGCTGACCTGCGCCACGCTCTTCGACATGGCGCCGACGCCGGAGCACGCGCAGCTCTTGATGAAGGGCTTCGAGGCGGCCTACCATGGCCGGCCGCTGACCGCGTTGCCGGAAGAACTCGTGGCCGCCATGCGCCGTCGTGGGGTTGGCTCGGTCGCGCTATCGCTGCGCCAGGGTGACGCGGGAGCCATCGACACCGCGCTGAAGACCATCGCCGATGGAAAAGCGCCCGCGCAAACCCGCCTGGAATACATCACGATCCTTGGCGAGGTGAAAGCGCCAGCCAGCGTGCCGGTGCTGCTTGCTTTGGTGGAGAAGACCAAGGACGAGTCGCTGCGCAAGGCCGCGCTTGGCGCACTCGCGCCGTACGAGGACACGCAGATTGCGAAGAGGGTGCTCGCCGATTTTCCGAAACTCGGCAACGAGTCACGGCTGGTGGCGCTGAATCTTCTGGCGAGCCGCGCGGCGTCCGCGGCCCAATTGGTGAGCGCGGTGGAGGACGGCGGCCTGGCGCACGCCCAGGTGCCGCTGGAAATCGTCCGCAAGATCAAGCTGTTTTCGACCGACGACCTGCCCGCGCGCACCGAAAAAATCTGGGGCGCAGCGGGCCGCTCGACGACCGCCCAGATGACCGAAAAGATTCAGCGGCTTGGCGTCATGCTGCGGGACGGTGGCACGGGCGACCCCTACGCGGGCTACAAGGTCTTCATGGGGACGTGTGCCGTCTGCCATACCCTGCACGGCCTGGGCGGACAGGTCGGTCCGGACCTGACCAAGTACAAGCGCGACGACATCGATTCCTTGCTGCTCAACATCATCAATCCGAGCGCCGAAATCCGCGAAGGCTACGAGAGTTTTCTCGTGACCACGCGCGATGGCCGCTTCCTCAGCGGCTTCCTCGTCGAGCAGGATCCGCAACTGGTCGTCCTGCGCGGCCTCGACGGACAGAACGTTTCCCTGCCGCGCAGCCAGATTGCCGACCTGAAAAACGCGGGCGTCTCCCTGATGCCGGAGGGCCTGCTCGACGTCTTTAGCGACCAGCAGGTGCGCGATCTTTTTGCGTATCTGCGCACGATGCAACCGCTCGTGGTGAAGGCCAGTGCGGCGCCGTGAGCCGGGGGAACGAATGGTCCTCGGCCGGACCGATGCGATTGGGGGGGAGTGCCCAGTGCTCAGTGCCCAGTGCTCAGTGCCCAGTGCCCAGTGCTCAGTGCTCAGTGCTCAGTGCTTGGAGTGTGTCATGCACTTGTCGTGGGTAGGGACGCCGCGCCGTCCCTACGGAAATAACCCGGTTTCCGGCTCGATGCCCAATCCCGGGGCCGATGGTGGATGCAAAATCCCCCGGTCGAATCGCCAGCCGCTGAAGGGGTCGTCGCGGAGAAGCCAGGCGCCGTCGAGATCGGCGTCGTCGGTGCGCTGGGCGATGGCGGCGCCGGCCGCGATCAGCGCGCTGCTCTCGAGCATGCAGCCGACCATCACGCGTTTGCCGAGTGCCTGGCCACGCGCGACCATCCGGCGCGCGGGAGTGATGCCGCCGCACTTGACCAGCTTGATATTGAAACCGGCGAACGGTTCCGCGAGCCGCGGGACATGCTCTTCGGTGACACAACTTTCATCGGCGATCACCGGGAGGGCGAGGCTCGGTATTTCGGCGTCCTGCTCCGGAGGCAAAGGTTGCTCGATGAAGGCGACATCGAGGCGCGCAAGATCGACCGCCAGCCCGCGGAGATCCACCGCGCCCCAGGCGCAGTTCGCGTCGACGGCCAGGAGGGCCGGCGTTCGCTCGCGCACGAACCGGATCGGCTCCAGGCTCGCGGCCTGGTCCGATTTGATCTTGATGCGGGGAAATCCCCGCAATTCCTCGACTTTCTCCGCCAGTTCGTCCGCACTCGACAGCCCGATGGTGGCAAAGGTCGTCACCGGCCGGGCCGGCTGATCCCAGGCCAGTTCGGAGACGGACTTTCCTTCGCGCCGCGCCAGCCAGTCCCAGAGCGCCAGGTCCAGCGCGCATTGCGCCGCCCGCGAAGGCGCCAGCACCCGCCAGGCTTCGTCCCAGGTTCGTTCAATATCCGCGACGCTGTGGAGGGCGAGGGGGCGAAGGAGATCGCGAGCGCTGGCCAGCCTGGCGGTGACGCCCTCCCAGGTCTCGCCGTAGAACGCGTTGGGCGAGGCCTCGCCGTACCCGGCGATCCCATCGCTCTCCAGCCGCAGGAAGACATTGCGCACTTCCGTCCGGCGCGCCCGGCTGATGCGGAAGGCGCGGCGCGGATGCAATTCGCGGCTGACACAGGTGACATTCATCGGAAGTTCTGGAATCGTATGCTCTCGCCAACCATGCAAGGCAGCCCAATTTTCCAGCGTTCCCTCGGACGCACCGTCGAGGGGCGGGAGATTCCTGCGCACGCGAATTTCGATCTGGCCGTTTCGCCGCCGCCGGCCGGGAGCACCCTGCTTATCGGCGGCACGCATGGAAACGAGCCGGCCACCGTGTGCATGCTGGAAGATTTCCTGCGCGGCCCGCGGTGGACGGAGCTGCGCGAGTTTCCCGTCGTGGTCCTGCCGGCGGCGAATCCCGATGGCGCGGCGCGCGCCACACGCGGCAACGCGCGCGGTGTTGATCTCAACCGCAATTGCGGCTTCAACTGGCGTGCGGATGGCGACGACCCGCCCGGTCCGGCTCCCTGGTCCGAACCGGAAAGCGTGGCGTTGCGCGACTTCATTCTCGCGACCCGCCCGGCGAAAATTGTCAGCCTTCATTGGGCGCTGGCGGAGATCGACGCGGACGGCGTGCAATCGACCGGGCTGGCGCAAGCGATGTGGGATTCCCTGGATCCCACGGCACGACGGCCCTACCGGCTTCGTGTCACCGAACCCGGCCGCGGCCAGCGCCGGCTCGAACAGGTTTACGTGGCGTGCCCCGGTTCGCTGGGCCAGTGGTGCGGTTACGGGCTCGAATTCCCCGGCGGCGGCGTTCCGGCAATGGTCACCCTCGAGCTTCCGTACGATCCGGAGGCGGACGCGCGGCCGGATGAACTTCCGCCCGACCACCTGGAAGCGGTCCGGGCGCTTTGGAAGCGGGATGCCGCGGGTTATTTGCGCGCCGTGGAACCGGGTGTGCACGCGATGCTCGCCAGCGCCATTCGTTTTTCGGCAAACTCCCCATCCCTATGATCCAGATCGTTAACCAGTACCAGGGTGGCTTGCGTTGCGAAGCCACGCATGGCCCGTCGCAAAACAAGCTCATCACCGATGCCCCGGTGGATAATCACGGCAAGGGCGAATCGTTTTCACCGACCGATCTGGTCGCCACCGCCCTGGGCACTTGCATGGCGACCGTCATGGGCATCTACGCGGAAGGGCACGCGATCGATCTGCAAGGCATGACCGTGACCGTGTTGAAGGAAATGACGCAGGTGCCGGTGCGGCGCATTGCGCGGCTGACCTGTGAGATCGTGGTGCCATTGCCCGCGACGCATCCGCGCCGGGAAGCGCTGGAGCGCGCGGCGCTGACCTGTCCGGTGCACCAGAGCCTTCATCCCGAGGTGGACAAGCCGGTGAAATTCACCTGGTCGGGGGCGGTTTAAAGGGGGGCGTCCCCCGTCCGCTCCACGCATCACCGCCAGCCGACACACCCCGCTTGCACTCCCGCCCGCCACCGCTATAACGCCCGGCATGCCGACGCTCAAAGAGCCGAACGGATTGAAAAAAGGCCGCCGACTCGACGACTTGGAACACAAGTCCATCGACGAGGAGGATTACAAGCCCAAGCTCAAGGAATATCAGCTCAAACTGCTCAATCTCACCCGCGAGCTGGCCGAAGCGCGGCGCTCCCTCGTGGTCGTCTTTGAAGGACCGGACGCCGCCGGCAAAGGCGGCGCCATCAAACGCCTCGCCGAGCGGCTCGACCCGCGGTTGCTCCGGGTGCATTCGATTATCAAGCCCACCGCGGAGGAATATCAGCACCACTACATGTGGCGATTTTGGAACAAGCTGGCTCCCTACGGCCAGACCGTCATCTTCGACCGCTCGTGGTACGGCCGGGTGCTCGTCGAGCGGGTCGAGGGCTTCGCCACGGAAAAGGAATGGAAACGCGCCTACGACGAGATCAACGAGTTTGAGCGCATGCTGACGGATGACGGCGCGGTGCTCCTGAAGTTTTACCTGCACATTTCCAAGGATGAGCAGCTCTTTCGCTTCAAGCGGCGCGAGGCGGATCCCTACAAGCACTGGAAGATCAACGATGAAGACTGGCGCAATCGACGCAAATGGGAGGAACACAACGCGGCGGCCGAGGACATGTTCGAGAAGACCTCGACCGAGGACGCTCCGTGGTCGGTCATCGCGGCGAACTACAAGTGGTTTGCGCGTCTGCGCGTCTTGCGCACGGTGGTGGAAACCCTCGAGCGAGCGGAGCCGAGAAAAAAGCCCTGACGATGGCCACTCCGGGGGGCGGTGACTCATTAGACGCCCTCCTGGGCGCTCTCGAAATGCCCTCCTGGCCGTCTCCGTCATTGCCGGCCGGTCGCGGATGTTCTAGAGTTGCGCCCTTCTCGCGCTTTGGCGACGGCCAGAAATTCGCGAGCCCCAATGTTCTCTCATTTCAGACTCCGGACCCTACGGTGGGCGCTGCTCGCGCTGGCGGTGCTGACGCTGGCTTCTTGCGACCGGCTTTTCGACAAGGGGAGCACCGAGGATGTGATCGCCGGTGACAAAAAGACCGCCGCCGGCGACTACCGCGGGGCCATCGCGGCCTACGAAGCCGCCCTCGATGGCACACCAAAGAGCGCCGAGGCGCACTACAAGCTTGCCCTGCTCTACGACGACAAACTCAAGGACCCGATCGATGCGCTGCACCACATCAACCGTTACCTCGAACTGGCGCCCTCGGGTCCGCACACCCGGGACGCGAAAATCTTCCGGAAAGAGGGCGAAGCGAAGGTGCTGGCCAAGCTTTCCAACGGCTCCCCCCTCACGCAGCAGGATGCCGTGCGCCTGAAAAACGAGAACCAAATCCTGCGCGAGCAGTTGGCCGAGTTACACGCGCAAAAGGCGCTGCCGGCGGGCGCCGTCAATTCCAAGGGCGAGCCCGTGCAGAAACCCATCCCACCGGGGGCCCGCACTTATACCGTGCAGTCCGGCGACACCCTCGCCAAAATCTCGCGGCGCTTTTACCAGACTTCCGCGCGCGCTCGCGATATTCAGGACGCAAATTTCAACGCCCTGGATGGCACGGTGAAAATCAAGGCGGGGATGACGTTGATTATTCCGTGACGGGCGAAAGGATGGCCCGGGCAGGGTGGGCGTCCCGCCCGCCAAGGAGGCGGAGGGGAATAGCGGAAGGCCGGAAATGGGCGAGCCCGAGTCCGGCGTCCCGCCGGATGCAGCCTTGGTGATCTCGCAAATATTATTGTCCAAATGGACAGATTTCCTTGTGTAAATTCCGCGAAAGGGTAGCTTTTTCGCGTTGGGATCACACCCCAACCGCTCAGATGATCCCTGAGCGAAGTTTGGAGAGAACCTGAACTACATCAAACTTTTAGAGCCATTGGTTTGGCGCATCGCCTGCTCCTAAGCAAACCATGTCCACGCCCAAAGACACTTCCAAAAAATCGAGGCCGGCGGCTCCCGTCATTCAAACGCCCCCGGAATATCCAGAGCGTACGGAGAGTAACGAGATGGCGAGGAGAGCCAGAGAGCGGCTCAACCCAATGACAGACGAGCAGGTTGAGGCGCAGACAAAGACGGCAATGGGCCGAATTTATGGCGGACGGTCAGCACAGCAAACGCCTCTCGCTGGACACTAATGTTCTTTTGGATATAGCGGCTGGGTACGACTTCGCCGTTGGGTTTAGGGACACCTTTCAAAAAATGGGGTATTCGCTTCACTGTGTCCCGACGGTGTTGGCGGAGTTGAACGCGCTAATGAGCGATGAAGACGAAGAAACCCGCAAGCGAGCCACGACCGCATTGGACAATCTGATCCTGTGGGATATTTCGCCGATCACACTCACTGACGCAGAAAAGAAGTACCGGACGAACTTCATAAACATTGCGGACGCGCGGAACGTCCTGCCGGACGGCGAGATAAACGATGCACGCATTTTGTCGGAAACAGCGATCGCAAATATTCCGGTGCTCGTTACCTCCGACACCGGTATTTTGGATGCAGATCAGGACGCGCTGGCGCTCGCCTTTAATGATTCAGGATTGCTGGCGGTACGGGTCCTCACAGCGTACCGACTGTGGAAAACCTATTTCAAACCGTCCACGAAGAAGAAACGCTGAACAGGGGTTTTTGTGAGTTGCTATTCCTCGTCCGCCGCGCCTTTTTCGCGCTTTAGCCCGCGGAGTTTTCCCTGGATGAAGGCATCGATGTCTCCGTCCATGACGGCGGGGATGTTGCTGGTTTCCACGCCGGTCCGCAGGTCGAGCACCTTTTGGTACGGCTGGAAGACGTAGCTGCGAATCTGGCTGCCGAAACTCACGTCGGATTTCTCCCCGTAGGCGGCGGCGGTTTCCGCGGTTTGCCGGTCGACCTCGATCTGCTGGAGCTTGGCCTGGAGCATCCGCATCGCCGTGACCTTGTTCTTTTGCTGGCTGCGCTCGTTCTGGCAGGCGGCGATG
>Ga0302325_10013671_pt1 | contig 17305 bp, 13 predicted proteins | sample Palsa_T0_2_FD_201948 | JGI IMG/M metagenome (GOLD analysis project Ga0302325, IMG submission 201948) | Peat permafrost microbial communities from Stordalen Mire near Abisko, Sweden - Palsa_T0_2 | ecosystem: Environmental > Terrestrial > Soil > Palsa > Peat permafrost | place: Sweden: Abisko... | reverse complement strand
CTGGCGCGCAACTTGGCCGACTGCGACGACCGTGGCGTCGGCGAGGCGATCCAGAAAGGACTGCAGCACCTGGGCGCCCTGCCGCACCTCTGCCGTGCTGGGCTGACGATTCGAATGCGGTTCACCAGGCCGGTACGGGTGCCACGGAAACGCATTCCACAGCACGGTGCAATCGGCGATACGCAATTCGTGCAGGCACCCCCAGACGACCGTGGCGCTGGGCTCGGACCATGGACGCGTACGGTGCGTGATGCGCTCAGTAGAAAGCACCCGCGGGATCCTGTCCTCCACCAACAGGCGTGATCGCGCGCTGGAATCTTTGACAAGGGCGATTGAGCTGTCCCGACGCGAGGGGCACCACTTATTTTGCTCACACCTGGACTTGGCCCAGCGATGCAGATCCCCGAACAGCGGGTGAACTCCAGATTTCGGTATCCGACCGTCTAGGAGGTAGCCCTTTCTAGGGGAGCGGATGGCTGATCTGAGAGCTCTTCGAGGCTTTTACCCTTGGTCTCGGGCAGCAGGAAGATTGTGACGATCAGTCCCAGGACACTGACGACGGCGGCTGCGCCTTCCGCAGCAGGCAGACCATGCCAATCCATCAAGAACGGAAAGGTAAATACGCCGACAAAGCCACCAATCTTGCCCATGGCCGCAGCAATACCGTGACCGGTGGTTCGAACTTTTACCGGAAAGATCTCGGAAGGATAGACAAACGTCGTGGCATTCGGACCGAACTCAGTGAAAAAGTAGCTCAAGCCATAGATGATGAGAAAGGGGTAGATCATCTTCGCAACGTTGGGAATGAGGGCGAGCAGGCCAAAGCTCACTGCCATCATGGCGAAGCCGAGGACCTGGATAGTCTTGCGCCCAAGCCTATCCATCGTAAGGGCCGCGACCGCATAGCCTGGGGCGGCGAAGATAGCAAAAATGCCGAGTTGCGTAAGTGTCTTCTGCAGAATCGTATGGTCGCTGCCAAGCGCTGAGAGCACCAGCGGGCTCGAGACAGTGTTGCCATAATAAGCAAAATCCATCAGAAACCATGCAGCACTGGCACCGATTAGGAGGGACAACATTCTTTTATCGTCGACCAGGCGATGAAAGCCATCCCAGAATGAGACCGAGTGGGTCTTCTGGTCAAAATGCGCCGACTTCTTGAGCTCACCGGAGTCGTCCTCTTCATGACCTGCAGCTTTGAGAAAACGCGGAGTCTCTTTGAGGTGGCGACGCGCACTGTACACGGCAAGGGCCGGCACCGCGCCAAAGGAGATCAGAACACGCCAGATAATGTCGTGCGAGAGATGGGTGGTGAGTAGAGCGGCAGCGAGAAGAGGACCGAGGATCAGTCCGGCGGCTTGCATCGCGAACACCAGCGTGACGAGCATTCCGCGATGGGCCTTTCCGGCGTACTCACTCATTATGGTGGCGGAGACAGGATAGTCGCCGCCGATGCCGATGCCGAGAATGAAACGAAAGCCGATGAGCCACCAAATATTGGGCGACAAGGCGCAGGCGATTGCTCCGGAAGCGAGAACCAGCACTTCAAGACCGTAAATTCGCTTGCGGCCGAGCATGTCCGCGATTCGACCAAAAAGTAGCGCGCCAATGGCTGCGGCAAGCAAGGCCGTGGACTCGACTAGGCTCTCTTCGACTTTACCTACGTGCCACATGGGCTTGAGCAGCGCCATTACGACGCCGATAATGAAGAGATCATAGGCGTCAGTGAAGAAGCCCATGCCCGAGATAAGCATGATCTTCCAATGCTCTTTGGAGATCTCTGCATTATCCAATTCGGAGAAGTCTGTAATCCCGGCGTCGGCGCCTGCGACCATCACCTCGCCCTCGCCTTAACCTTAAATTCTTGTCTAGTTTCATCCCAGCGAGCAAATCGGTTCAAGGCTATTTAACTTCTCTCGAAGTCAGGCAATCACTGACGCGGTAACGTAGTTGTAATAACACTGCAATGATTGAGCTTCGCGGCCGAGGCTCAGGGCGTCTACTCTGGAAGCCGACCGCACATTGGAGGCACTGCTCGAGATGGCGGACCCCATCGGGGCCATCTAGCCGGCGATTATTACGAATGATAACGCCCATCACGGATACGAGTAACGACTACTGGGGCTCTGACCGCTTCGTCGCATTCATGTCATGCCGCACTCGACTGATATGGTCGTAAATCACTTTGCGCAGTCGATTAGTGATGCCGAGCGGCCGATGCTCAGGTGATGCATGCCAAGGCGTGAAAGATAGATTTTCACAGAACTCGGCTTGCTCAGGAGTGTCGAAGACCTGACGCGGTATACGTATCGTTGCGACGGAGTAGAAGGGAGCCTGTGCTTCCTTCCACTCCGTCCTTGAGTCTTCGACATCCATACTCTTTGACGTTCTCGGTTGCACCAAGAACTCCATGCACGCATCGCCTTTTTGCAGGGTGGTTCGAAGTGCATCACGCAGAAAATCGTGTTCCGGTTTATATGGCATTGGGTCGACTGTCGCCGAGCAGGCTCTGACAGAATACTTCACGGCTTGACGGTCAGGACCTATGCCTAACTGGTAAGGTACCATAGACCAATAGCGGGACTGGAGGGGATTAGAAATCCTCGTACTGCGCGTTTCCAACGCAATCAGAGTCCCCTTGGCGCCCAGGGCGAATGGAATAAAAAGCTTTCGATAAAGATGATCGCTGTTCGCGTCCTCCATGAAGGACAGATAGCGAGCAGGATCCGTAGCGAAGAATACGGGATGATTGATCATGATGAAATCTTGCGTCCTGGCCTCCTTCTCGTCCCGCAACAAGCTCTTTCCGGGTACACCCAAGACCTTTATAGCTACCCCACGCGCGTCGCGCTTGATATCTGCCCGTGTCGGGTCACTTGAGCCATTTGAAAAACGAATCCATGCATCATACGTTTTACCTGGAATGAACATGCCTTTTGCCAGAGCGTCCGGAATAGTTTCATGTACGTGAACTTCTGCTTTCACACATCCATGCGCTTTTGGATGCGCATCGCGACGCGCGCTCCCAGGAGTGTATTGTTTGCGGATAGAGTTTTCGATTACAAGCGATAGTTCATCAGCAATCAGCGTTTCATTGGGATAAAGGTGTTCGCCTAATTCCGGATCTATGTCTGAATAACTAACCGCATCAGCCGTGGGGGCGACCTCTGGAGCGGCCTTTCTGACATTTTCAACACTGCAGCCGCCGATGGCCAGTGCCAGACCGAGTCGGAGGCCAACTAGCGTCAGGCGCAAAAGATCACGCAAAGTGCTGTCTGCGCCGTAAAACATATAGCGTGTTCGCTGAGCGTCCGACCTTTGTTCTCCGTCACCGGGAAATTCCACCCGAGGAAAACGGAGATCAGACATGAACGGAACCATCCTTTACACCACCGCTCGCGGCAAAGTGCCGCCGTGCGCAGGCTCGGACGCGCGCCAGGTCGCGTTCGACCACATCATCGGGAGTGGGCGACTCGACTTCATCGAAATGGAGATGTTCAAGCAGCTCGAACCCCGAGGAGCGGAAGATATGCGCATCCTGCAGGGTAGCCATCGCCTTCCATTCCCCATTGGCGAGCAAGATCGCCAATGGGGAGCCTGAGAGGGTGATCAATATGCAACGCTTGCCGGCCATGAGTCCCTTAGCCACCCCTCTGCGGGCTTCGTAGGCGAAGCCGCGCGCGAAGACCCGGTCAATATAGCCTTTCATCATCGCCGGCATCGTTGCCCACCAGAGCGGATAGATCACGGTCAGAGCGTCGGCGGCGCACACGTCCCGCTGCGCCTGCGCCACGTCTACATCCGCGGCATGGCCGATGCTCAGCGGCTCGAGCTCATGTGCGCCCATGACCGGATTGAAACCCATGCGGTACAAATCGTGGGTCTGCTGGCTATGCCCGAGCTGTTGCAGCTGAAGCGCGTAGGCGCGCGTCAGCCTCATAGTAATGCTGTCTTCGAGTGGATGGGCCACGACAATGAGATGCTGCATATAAACTCCTTGCTCATTAGCCACTCCCACCTATTCGGCGTGGGGCCGTCTGCGGCGCGAGCCTTAGCGGCTGCGCTTGGCCTGCGCCATTTCCGCGGTGGAAAGTCCGACTGTATCGGCGGCATAGGCGGCACGCTGCGATCTGCACTCTCGGTCTTGTATGATGCTCCTCGTGAGCTCAAAAGTTTGCGCGAGGGCCGCCCTGGGACCTGGCGCAAAGCACGTCGTCGCGATATTGTGAGGGCCTCGCCGCGCGAAGTATAAACTGTTTGATAATCAGTCTCTTACTTCGTATAACGAACCTTATGTAAAACGACGAATTCGTCTGCTTTTGACGGACGTGACCACCTTCGGCTGACTCAAACCACTGGCGGCCCGCAGCTTTTTGACCACCTCCGAATTGACATGGAATTCACGCGAAGGTTTACGCTCACCGCGCACGATCTGGCCCATCTGCGTCATGCTTTCAACCAGCTCGCCAAAAAGCTTCTTGTTCACAGTCCTTTTATATGGACGCCTCCCGATGGCAAGGTCTTCTCGGTGTGATGATCGACAGATAAGGCTGCAGGTTTATATCCGGCCTGTTTGTGCAGACCGAAGCCTGCGGGCCCTGATGGATTTCGCTGACCCGCGCCTCATTTCTCCTGAGAGCTCGAAGCTCGGATGACTGTTCAGGCTTGGCGAGTCACGGTCTGACCTGTTGACCATCACACTTTGTAGTCCTTGCGCAACCTTTTAGCGTGCCTTCCTTTGTTAACGGTTAATCAATCGTGGGTGCAGCCCTAGGCGGGGCGACTCACGTACCCGGATTGATACGCCCGCTCGTGGGCCAACAGCGCCCAGATTGTGCGTGCCATCTTGTTCGCCATCGCGACGACGGCCACATTCTTCGGCCGACGCTTCGCTAATTCTGTCAACCACTCGGGCGGTGATTTGCTGTGCGTCAGCACCGATCGAGCGCCGTGGATCAGCAGCGTGCGAAGGTATTTATCGCCGCGCTTGCTGATGCCGAGTAATCGAACTCGGCCGCCGGTGCCGGTTTGCCGTGGCACCAACCCGAGCCAGGCCGCAAACTCGCGGCCCGACTTAAAGGCTCTCGCGTCGCCCATCGTTGCCACCGCGGCGGTCGCACTCAGCAGCCCCACGCCGGGGATCGCCGCTATGCGCTGGGTCGCTGAGTCCTCACGCTGCCATTGACGCAGACGCCGCTCGATCTGACCAATCTGCTCATCGAGATCCCGCAAGCGAGCGTACTGTTCGCGCAAGCTCTCAATCACGATCGACGGTAACCGATCGGCTAGCCGCCCCAGCGCCTGTGGGATATCTCGCTTGATGCCGGCCCGGCCCTGCGGCATCACCTCGCCGTACTCCGTGAGCAATCCCCGCAGGCCGTTGATCTGAGCGGTGCGGAACTTCACCAATTGCTCACGCATCCGATGCAACGCCAGCACCGCTTGCTGCTCCTCGCTTTTGACCGCTACCGCCTTGATTCCGGGCTGTTGCACCGCCGTCCAAATCCCTCGCGCATCCGCCGCATCGTTCTTGTTACCGCCCACGAACGGCTTGACCATCCGTGCAGACAGCAATTTCACCTCGTGACCGAGCTTCTGCAGCGATCGCGCCCAGTGCTGCGCTCCGCCGCACGCTTCCATGCCGATCAGACAGCTTGAGCGATTAGCAAAATGCTCCAAAAACTTCTCCCGCTTCAGCTGCAGCGCCACAATCTCGCCCGTCTCCGGCTCAACCCAATGCAGCTGAAATACTCGCTTTGCGATATCCACTCCAACCACGATACGATTCATGTCGGACCCTCCGGTTGCCTGTGAAGACTGAACACCTTCCACCTTGGGCACTTTGATGCCGTCGGCCCGGAGGGTCCACTTCCTTCCCAAGCTCACCTCCTACTTCACCTTCGAAGTGGGAGGCGTCCATACCATTTCTCCTTCGCCCTCAATTACCAGCCTCGATTAAGCTCTCGAAGTGTCCGCTTCTCTGCCGCCGCCATCATCGCATCCGTTGCGCTTGCTCGCTGTCTCTCGTGGCGAAGCACAGCGCGTCCTCCAAGCGGTCGTTACCCCAAAACATTTCCGATCCCACAAAAAAGGTCGGGGCACCAAAAACCCCGCGCCGGCGAGCTTCGTCGGTCTGTTCGCGCAAGCGAAGTTTGTTATCGTCGCGCTGCGCCGAGCTCAGCAGATCCGATGACGGTAGACCCAGCGCATCCAGGACTTCGCTCACCACCTGTGGCGTGTCGATGTCGCGGTCCTCGACGAAATTGATCTGCATCAGCCGCCGGCTGAAGTCACTGATCCACGGCTCGTCGGAACCGAGCAAGGCGACCCGCATCGGCAGGACCGCGCGCCGCGGGAATTGGCTGGGTGGTGTCCAGGGCAAGTGATACTTTTCGCACTGGCGCGCCATGTCGCGCCACATGTACGCGCCCTTTTCCTTTTGCAGTACGAACGGCGAGCTGTCCCAGCCAAATGACTTGAAGATGGGCCCCAATAAAAACGGCTTCCAAACGATCTTCACGCCATGCTGTCGTGCCAAGTCGTCGATCCGCATCACGGTCAGATAGCTGTAGTTGCTGCCAAATTCAAACCAAAGCTCGAGGCTCAGAGATGCTTCGACCGCTGCGTGCGCCATGTCAATGCTTCGCTTTATTCGTAGACGACGAGGCAGCGGGCCTCGATGCTTTCCCGAGGAGGCGCGGCAGCGGTCGCTGCGGGATGGCGGAACGCCGTATGAGCGGTAAAACGCGCAAGGCCTTCGACCTTGGAGTCATACTGCTTGAACACCATTGCCTCCTGACGATCCATCGCCGAGAATCAGGACCAGCGATGTTGTGAGCATGCAGACAATAACCGAAACCCCCCGCTCCCTGGCAGTGTCCTTTGACAACAGCTACGCCCACCTGCCGGAGCGCTTCTACGCCCGGCTCGATCCAACACCCGCGGCCCGGCCTCGCTTGATTAAATTCAATGCGGCGCTCGCTGCGGAACTCGGTCTGGACGTCAGCGGTGTCAGCGCCGATACGTTGGCGCAGCTGTTTTCCGGCAATCTGAGGCTAAAGGGCGCTGAGCCGTTGGCGATGGCCTATGCCGGGCACCAATTCGGTCACTTCGTACCCAAGCTCGGCGACGGCCGCGCAATCCTTCTGGGTGAGGTACGCGACGGCGCGGGCGTGCGTCGCGATATTCAACTGAAGGGCTCCGGGCGGACCCCGTATTCACGCGACGGCGACGGTCGGGCGGCGCTGGGACCGGTGCTGCGCGAGTACGTAGTCAGCGAGGCGATGCATGCGCTGGGCGTGCCGACCACGCGTGCGCTCGCCATCGTAGCGACCGGGGAATCGGTTTACCGCGATCGCAAGCTGCCCGGTGCCATCCTGACCCGAGTTGCGGCCAGTCACGTACGCGTGGGTACCTTTCAGTTCTTCAGCGCGCGCGGGGACGTCGAAGCCATCAAGCAACTGGCGGACTTTGTGATCGACCGCCATTACCCTGAAATCAAAGAGGCGGAAGCGCCATATCTTGCGCTGTTTCGAGCCGTGGCCGAACGTCAAGCGCGGCTCATCGCGTGCTGGATGCATGTCGGCTTCATCCACGGCGTGATGAATACTGACAACACGGCGATTTCGGGCGAAACCATTGACTTCGGACCCTGCGCCTTCATGGACGCGTACGACCCCGCAGCCGTTTTCAGTTCGATCGACACGGCTGGTCGCTATGCCTATGCCAACCAGCCGCACATCGCCCAATGGAACCTGGCCCGGTTCGCCGAGACGCTTCTGCCGCTGCTGAATCCGATCCTGGAGCGCGCCATCGAGCTTGCGAACGAGGCACTCTCGGCATTCTGGCCGCGATTCGAGCAGCACTGGTTATCGGGTATGCGTCGCAAGCTCGGCCTGTTTACGGCCGAGGATGGGGATACGCAGTTAGTTCGGGGCCTGCTGGAAGTCATGCATCGCCAGCAGGCGGATTTCACGCTGACGTTCCGCCAACTGTGTGACGCCTCGGGAGGTCAGCAGTTCGATGCCGCTGTGCGGGCTTTGTTTGCGGACGCCGCGGTGTATGACGAATGGGCGACGACGTGGCGATCGCGCTTGGCTCGCGAGTCACTGCCAGCCAGTGTGCGTGCCGAGTCGATGCGTCACGCCAACCCGGCATTCATCCCGCGCAATCATCGATTGGAGGGAGCCATCCAGGCCGCCGTCGAGCATGAGGACTTTACGTTGTTCGCATATCTGCTGCGGGTCCTGGCGCGACCATACGAGGACCAGGAAGGCTTTGAAGCCTTCGCCACTGCACCGCGGGCCTCCGAGCGCGTGCTGCAGACGTTCTGCGGAACCTGATCGAGCACATGTCAAGGCACGCGAAGCGATAATCGCCGCGTCTGCGTCTGAACGTTGCAAAGGCACGACGTCCTCCACCAATGGATGAGGGCTGTTTTGGAGTTCATTTTGGTCGCATCCTAAATGACCGCGTTGTCGAGCTGCTGAAAGATGAAGAGGTGAGAGAGATTATTCGGAGGTGGCCCGACTGGCCGAGTAGCCGCTAGGTAACCTATTGGCACACTCGCTACGATCGGCGGTGAATCTGGGGGTTTGTGGTGACAAGAGAGCGAACGGACCATCGGACGAGAAATTGCGAGTGGCACCGCGGGTTGAGTGCGCTTGAAAGAGTTCGACGATCTTGCGCCGCCTGTCAATTGACGGCGGTTGGGCCAACGTAAAAGGACAAGATCAGTTGGCCACCGCTTCACGAGTTGTAGTAAGGAGACATCTTAGGATCAGTCCCCCCACCGGAGTGCGTGATGCTGGTGAGGCCGATGCCGCTCGCCGCTAGACCGTACGGAGCGCCTATCCTCGTGGAGTGCGCGCCCAGGTGGTCTTTCGGCCACTCAAGTTCACTCCCGACTCGGTCGGTGCTGAGGAGCCGACCCACCTTGGAGGAGACAACTCCCCTTCGCAACTCTGTCGGAGCGATTGAGTGCGCGCCAGCAATTGGACTTTGATGCTCTTCGCGCGGCAGCCACCCTCTTCCGCTCGATGAAGCTTCCTGACTCTATAGTGTTGACTCCCGCTTTGACGGTCACGTCGAGCGCGCTGATCGCCCCATCGCGATAGAGGACATCCTGTGCAACGCAGTCTGCGCGCAATACGTTTGGAACTGGGTGCGTGCGACTCGAACGCCACTTGCACGGCTTTGTAATTGGAGCTTACTCTTCGCTTCCCATTAGGTATGCGGAGTGAAACATCGCCAGTAGGCTTGCGATGTGTCGTCGCGTCCACCGCTGCGCATAACGAAACTTATGTTAAGCAGAAAGTCAGTCTGCTTTTAATAGACACGAGGGAAGGGTCCGCGGTCGACGCGTTTAATCGCCGGCCTCGCCTGACTCACGGCGTTTGCGTGAGAAGTCCCTGCTCGACTAGCACAGGCGGATGCCGGTGGTGCGTTGCCTGCTCGTAACCATAGGCGTACCCCAACAAGTCGCCATCGTGCCACGGCCGGGCAGAGATCTCGAGCCCGAATGGCAAGCCGCCGGCGTAATACCCACCCACGACGACGACGGCCGGCACTCCCAGCATATTGACCCAGCTCGTATCGGAATGCGGTCCGCCGCCCAGCGGTCCGTTCTGCGGCATCGTCTCATCGACCGGCGGCATCTGAATTGCGGGATACACGTAGCCATCGAGGTGCAGCCGGTCCATGGTCTCGAGATAGACGTCCATCAACCGCTGGCGCGGCTCGTAGAAATTCGCCTGTGCCTCAGGATCGGTCTCAATGACTCGCTGCGTGACCTCCACATCGCCGAACTGTGCATTCAGAGTCTCGGTACCGATGATGGGCTGCCCCAGGGGCTTGCCGACGACGGCGTCGTACTCCGCGGCGGAGTGGTATTGCGCGGGCCCGAACGTCTTCAGAAAGAGGTCCGTGCCCTCCTTCACATAGGGATAGGTCGCGACGCGGATGGCGATCTTCGCGAAACTGTCTGGAAGCACCGAATCGTCCATCACGACGGTCGCGCCGGCCGCGCGAAGCTCATCGACGGCCCTGAGGAAAGCAGCCCGAGTCGCCGGGTCCAGTGCATTGTACTGCTCGGCGGCCTGCTTGGCTGCGAGGACGTTGGGGACTCTCGCCGGCACGCCGTGAAATGGAGGCCCCACTCCGTCAAGAATAAACGCAGGCACGCCGAAGCGCTTTCCCTTCAGTGCATCGGCCTTCAGGTACTGGGTATACGGACCGGTCTGCGCTTTCATCGCGGCATCCCGCGTCGGGGGATCGAGTGGATCTGCGCCTTCCATGACGGACAGGGCGATCGCGGCGTCGGTCACATTGCGCGCAATGGGACCCGTGTTGTCGAGAAGCCAGTCGAGCGGCGCGATGCCGGCGATGCTGACCAATCCCCGTGTCGGAAAGACACCGACCAGACCGCTGGTCGCAGCGGGCATCCGGATCGAGTTGCCGGTATCCGTGCCGGTGCCGAGCACCGCCATGTTGGACGTCACGGCAGTGACCGTACCGCCCGACGAACCGCCGGGTGAAAAACGCACATCGTACGCATTGCCTGTGCGGCCAAATGAACTGCTACGGGTGGTATCGGCGTTGGCAAAATCGGGCATGTTCGTATGGCCGATCAGCACAGCCCCGGCCGCCCGCAGCTTCGAGACCACGGTCGCGTCCCGCGGCGCGAGGAGTTCGTGACCGGGAATTGTATAGCCGTCCCACCCGTCGGTCGTGACCAGACCTTCGATGCTGGTATTGGCCTTGATCACGATCGGCACCCCCCAGAGCGGACCGCGCGTGCCGCCGCGGGAAGCCTCAGCATCCTCGCGAGCGGCGGTCTCGAGCGCCTGCCTCTCCAATACCTGCTCGACCGCCCGGTAGACCCCGTTGTACTTGTGAATCCGCGCAAGGTGCCACCGAACGACCTGCGTGACCGTGTACCTGTGCTCGGCGTAGTAGCGCTCGAGCTGCGGCACGGTTACCTCAAGGAGTTCGCGGTCCATCGTGGCCGCAGCGGGAGCTTTCGAAGCCGCTGCTGAAGAGGCGGCCACCATCACCGAAAGACAACCGAAGGCCGAGCAGACCAGCGCGCAGTGTTTGTGCATGGCTAGAAATTCCGGTTAATCAAAGAGTGAGGCGTATAAGCGCGCCCGCATCCATTGATGGGGCTCCAAACACTCCGCGTTGTTAACATCGACTTTCACCCTGTTTGGCCTTTGTCCCGGCTTCCCGACATTCACCTTGGCCTCTTCCTCACCCTATCCCGGTGCTCGACTCTCAACGCCCTGCCTATGTGTAGAGCATAGCTCCCGCTGCGCTTCTTCGTTGCGGCGAATATCGACGTGTCCGATGCAGGCCTCCTTTGATTTAACTGTGCGCTGTGGGGACCAGTAATCGTTCTTAAGTGAAATCACTATAATATTCAAGGGTATGATCTGGCTCTTCGGTGGCCCTTGCTATACGTCATACGAAGTAAGATGGCCATAGAGTCTTGACGCTGGCGTTCGCTTCCGAAGAATGCGGCATGCCGTTGCCGGATTAGCTGCATTTCCTGCAGCAACCTCACTCTCACTGATGATCGACGGCGTGCTGGAATCTGCGCTCGGGGTGCATGCGCGACGCCAATCCGACGCCCAGGCCCATCAAGGCAATGCTAACGGCGAACGGCAACTCCCAGTTGCCGAACTTATCGATCAGTGCGCCAGAAATTACCGGACTGATGATCGCAGCAAGTGCGGATCCGGTATTCATCAGCCCACTGGCCGTACCCGAAAACTCGGGGGCAATATCCATTGGGATCGCCCACATCGGGCCGATCGTCATTTCAGCGAAGAAGAAGCCCCCGGACAAGCAGATCAGGCACAAGTAAAGATCATGCGTGAACATCAGCGGCACCAACGAGCACAGCGACAGCGACATGCAAACGGCGACCATCCCACTACGGGCACGCCGCAGACTCCCCGTGCTCTTGTAAAGCTTGTCCGATAGGACACCGCCGAGCGTATCTCCTACGACTCCGGCAAAGAAAACGCTCGAGGCAAACAGCGCCGATCGTTTCAGATCCAACGCGTGGCTATGCAGAAAGTACTGTGGAATCCAGCTCAGGTATAACCACAGCGTCCACCCATAACAGAAGTAGACAATCGTCACCGGCAGCATGCGCCGAAACAGCTGAGCCCACGGAACCGCGGCTGTCGCTCCACCTGCGTCCGGCAATGCTGCAAGCTCGGCTTTGGTAATGCGCGGATGCTCGGCCGGGTGTTCGGTAAAGCTCAGGGCCCACACGGCCACCCAGGCGAAGCTGAGCGCCGCGCAGAAAAAAAATGACGCGCGCCAACCATACGCGGCCATAACGGCGATGATTGTGGTCGGGGCCACAACATTGCCGATGCGCGCGGCGGCGTGGGTTATGCCCTGCGCAAACCCGCGCTTCGCGCTGACCACCCAACGCGACATGGCCGATGTGGCGGCCGGGAATGTCGCCCCCTCCCCCACGCCCAGCAGCACGCGCGCGACTAGCAGCGAGACAAGTCCGTTGGCGGTCCCAGTGAGGACCGTGGCGGCGGCCCAGACCAGGCCGCATGCGATAAGGGTGCGGCGTGCCCCAAAGCGGTCGCTGACCCAGCCGCCGATCAACTGAAATAGCAGATACGGGTAGGCGAACGCCGAGAACACGAAACCAATCTGGGTCCTGCTGAGCCCGAATTCCGTCCCAAATCCCTCGGCCGCAGAACTCACGTTCACGCGGTCGAGGTAGGTAATGAAATACATGAGACAGAGTAGCCCGAGCACGATCGTAGTGGCTCGCAGACGCCTCATGGCAGTTCCCTGATGGCGCCTTGTTCGGCCCCGACTTGGTGGCTGAATCGCAGCGGTAGTAGCATACGGGCGCAACGAGCAACGGACATCGCGCGCAATGCGAGGCGCTCACGCGCACAGTTGATGCGATACGTTGTCCACGGTGCCAGGCTGGAATGGGCGTGCATATCTGCTGGGAGGAACTCACCCGTGTCTTCAAATGATGGCCAAACCAGCCGCCGCGATTTTTTAGCAACCACCTTGGCGCTGGCGCCATTGGCGGTGACGGTTGCCGGGCAGGCCGCTGCGCAGTCGTCCAAGGCAGAGCAGCTGCCGAGCAGTGCCCCGGCCCCCGACCACGCAAGCGTACCGGATTATCGCCCGTCCTACTTCACTCCGATCGAATGGGCGTTTATCAACGCAGCTTGTGCCCGTCTCATTCCGACCGATGAGCATGGACCGGGCGCGGTTGAACTTGGAGTGCCGCAATACATCGACCGCCAGATGGGTACACCGTGGGCCGACGGCGGCATATGGTACATGCAGGGGCCGTTCTTCGCGGGCGCACCGGAATTCGGTTACCAATCGCAACTTACTCCCAAACAGCAGTATCGATTGGGCATCAAGGCCATCGACGCGCTGTGCCGGGAGCGATTGAACATGCCCTTTGCCGCGCTGACTGCGGCACAGCAGGACGACGTTCTCAAGCAGATCGAAAAAGGCAGCCTGACGTCCACCGACCTGTCCCTGGGAACGTTCTTTTCCGGCTTCCTGCTGCGGAACGTGATGGAAGGCTACTTCGGTGACCCGATGTACGGTGGCAACAAGGATATGGCCGCCTGGAAGATGATTGGTTACCCGGGTGTGCGCGCCGATTATCTTGAATGGGTCGGCCAGGCCAAGCCCTATCCTTACGGGCCGGTCAGCATTTATGGGAAACGGGGCTGATGGCAACCAACAAGCCGGTTGACGTGGTCATCGTGGGCTTCGGCTGGACCGGCGCCATCATGGCGATCGAGCTCGCGCAAGCGGGGCTCAATGTGCTCGCGCTCGAACGCGGCGAGGATGCGAGCACGGTGCCAAACTGGGCGTATCCGAAGGTGGTTGACGAAATCTCCCAGTCGGCCCGAAACGGGCTACTGCAGAACCTGGCCAAGAGCACCGTTACGATTCGTCATCATAAAGATGATCGCGCGTTGCCCTATCGTCAGATTGGCTCGTTCAAGCCGGGTACTGGCGTTGGGGGTGCCGGCATTCACTGGTCAGGTGTTCATTCGCGTGTGATGCCGCAGGAGCTGCGCCTCAGGAGCCACATCACCGAGCGCTATGGCAGAAACTTTATACCCGAGGGCATGACGCTGCAGGACTGGGGGGTCACCTACGAGGAGCTGGAACCGCATTTCGATCGCTTCGAACAGGTCTGCGGCACCTCGGGAAAGGCCGGCAACATCCAGGGCAGCAAGCTTGATGGGGGCAACCCGTTCGAGGCGCCGCGATCGCATGAGTTTCCGCTACCGCCGCTGACCGACCCACCGACCAGCGCATTGTTTGCCAAGGCGACGCGCGAACTGGGCTACCACCCCTACCCATTGCCGGCTGCCAATGCATCGCGACCCTACACCAATCCTTATGGCTGCCAGCTAGGCCCGTGTAACTTTTGTGGCTTTTGCAGCGATTACGGGTGCATCAACTACTCCAAGGCTTCGCCGCAAACAACGATCCTGCCGGTGCTGTATCGCATGCCGAACTTCGCATTGCGCACCCAGACCCATGTACTGAAGGTCAACACCGACAGCGCGGGAAAGGTGGCGACCGGCGTGACTTATGTGGATGCCCAGGGACATGAAGTCGAGCAACCGGCCGCCATCGTGGTGCTGGCAGCATTTCATCTGCACAACGTCCGCCTGATGCTGTCGTCGGGCATCAGCCAACCCTATGATCCGGACACCGGCAAGGGCACGCTTGGGCGAAACTTCTGCTACCAGCTGCTCAATAGCGTCAACCTGTTCTTCAACCAGAACGTCTATATCAACCAATTCATGGGTGCCGGAGGCGTCGGTCAGGCGATCGAGGACTTCTACGCCGACAATTTTGACCACGCCAAGCTGGGCTTTATAGGCGGCGGTGTGATCTGGGGGCGACAGACGGGCAACGGTCCGGTACGCGGCATTCCGCTGCCCTCGGGATCCCCTGCCTGGGGCAGCGGCTGGAAGGCGGCCGTAAAGCAGAATTTTCTCCATACCGGCCGCATCGAGTCACAGATGAGCAACATGGCCTATCGCGGCTGCTACCTGGATCTCGACCCTACCTATCGTGACGCCTATGGCACGCCGCTGCTTCGCATGACGCTGAACTGGCAGGACAATGATCTGCGCATGTCCGAATTCTTTGGCGAAAAGCTCTCGCAGATCGGCAAGGCCATGGGGGCGACATCCCAATCTGGCCGGGTTCTGAAGCGCGGCGACAATTGGGACACGCGCGCCTACCAGAGCACACACATCAACGGCGGCACGGCGATGGGCGCGGATCCCAAGACCAGCGTCGTCAACAAGTACCTGCAGAGCTGGGATGTGTCAAACCTGTTCGTGCTGGGCGCAAATGTCTTCGCGCACGGAATTGGATACAACCCCACCGGCCTTGTCGGGGCGCTGGCCTACTGGTCCGCCGCCAATATCCGCGCGACCTATCTCAAGAACCCTGGCCCGCTCGTTCGGGCTTAAGTCCATGAGTCGCCCAGCGCGCAATCCGTGGCTTATCGCAGCGCTCGCGCTCATCGTGGCGGCGACGGCCGTCGTTATTGCTGTTGTCCATCACATTCCTGATGTTGCGATTTCCTCGGCGCTTGCACAACGCACGCCGGACGTTGCGCGTGGTGAGTACATCGCAGTGCTCGGGGACTGCGCCTTTTGCCATACCAGGGCGGGCGGTCCATCATATGCGGGCGGTCTCGCGTTGAGCTCACCGCTGGGCACGATCTACTCGAGCAACATCACGCCCGAACGCGATACCGGGATTGGCGCGTATACGCTGACAGATTTTGTGCGCGTCATGCGCCTTGGCGTGAGACCCGATGGCACTCGTCTGTATCCCGCGATGCCCTACACGGCCTACGCCCGGGTGTCGGACGAGGACCTGCAGGATCTGTTCGGGTACTTGCAATCGACCATAGCGCCGGTGCCACTGGCTTCCCGCGCCAGCGACATCGCCTGGCCTCTGAGTATTCGCTGGCCGCTGGCGCTGTGGGATGCCGCTTTCCATGACGATTCAGGCTTCGTGAGCGATGGATCGCAGGATCCACAATGGAACCGCGGTGCCTATCTGGTTCAGGGTCTCGCGCATTGCGGCACCTGTCACACGCCGCGCGGATTATTTTTTGAGGAAAAGGACCTAAGCGGCCGGTCCAACCTCTATCTGTCGGGCGGCAGGCTCGACGCCACCTCCCCGATCAATCTACGCGGCAACAGCGGCGATGGTCTCGGGCGGTGGAGCGTTGCCGACATCGCCACACTGCTGAAGTCCGGCAGGAGCGAGCATTCGGCTGTCACAGGGCCTATGGCCGATGCGGTTCGGCACAGCACACAGTACATGACCGACCAGGATGTCGCGGCCATTGCGATCTATTTGAAGTCGCTGTCTCCGGCACCCGAGCGTGGACGCGCGAGCTTCGTAGCCAGCGACTCGACCGCTGGCAGCATCATGGCCGGGAGCGAACGCACACCGGGCGGGCGCATCTACCTGGATAGCTGTGCCGCCTGCCATCGGCTGTCAGGGAGCGGCGAGACCTCGACCTTCCCAACCCTGGCTGGTAATTCGAGCGTGCTCAGTTCCGATCCCTCCTCACTGATCGGAGTGATTTTAGAGGGCGCGCGGGCGCCCTCGACAGCGGCTGCACCGAGCGGTCTGGCGATGCCCGGCTTCGGCTGGCGTTACAACGACGCTGATATCGCCGCAGTGGCGACTTTTACTCGCTCGAGCTGGGGAAACAACGCGTCACCCGTCCCCGCGGCGAAAGTCGCCAAGATCCGCGACCAACTTCGCATCAGCCGGCCGGAATATTGAGGCTCGATTGCTATCCGCCTGAAACGAACCTAGGCCCGTAGGAGAGCCTGGATCGAGCCTTTGTATTGTCTGCCACTCGAGATCCGTACGCCGTTGCGCAATTCCAGTTCGTAAGACCCGTTCACGATAGGGTGAATCGCGACCACTCGTTCCACGTTGACGATGTGTTGTCGATGGACCCGCAGGAACCGCTTCGGATCCAACTTGCTTTCCATGTTGTTCATGGTGTCGCTGACCAGGTAGGTTTGATTCGCGCAGTACAATTGAACGAAGTTGCTGGCCGATTCAATCCGGTCGATGGTATCGACCACGACGAAGTCGTAGTGGTCGGATTGTCGTACCACGATTCTTTCCCGCCTACTATGCTCGTGGGGTTCGATCAATGCATGCAGCCGTCGGGCAAGCGCAGTTGGATCGTCCGCCGCGAGACGCCGGCGCGCCCGCTCGATGCTCG
>Ga0302325_10013670_pt1 | contig 17306 bp, 20 predicted proteins | sample Palsa_T0_2_FD_201948 | JGI IMG/M metagenome (GOLD analysis project Ga0302325, IMG submission 201948) | Peat permafrost microbial communities from Stordalen Mire near Abisko, Sweden - Palsa_T0_2 | ecosystem: Environmental > Terrestrial > Soil > Palsa > Peat permafrost | place: Sweden: Abisko... | reverse complement strand
GTCAGGCTGAACAGCTTGATATCACTCATGGGGTTTCTTACTCCGTCCCAACTGAAGTCATGCCTTGAGCCTCGAAATCGTCGCCCGGCCCACATTGTAGCTCTTGGCGAGTTCCGCAAGCGTTGCTCCCTGAGCGCGCCGCCGCCGTGCTTCCTTCTGCTGCTGCGGCGTGAGCTTCGGCGGTCGGCCCATGTGCTGCCCGCGCGCCTTCGCTCGGCCGCGGCCCTCCGCCGTTCTGGTGCGGATCAAGTCGCGCTCCACGTCCGCCAGTCCTCCGAGGACGGCAATCATCAGCCGCCCGGTGCTGGTGGCGGTGTCGGCCCATGGCTCCGCCAGTGAGCGGAATTGCCCCTTGGCGTCCACGATCTGCTTGACGATGGCGAATAGGTCGAACGTCGAGCGGGCCAGCCGGTCGATCCGCGTCACCGTCACCACGTCGCCGGGGCCGAGGGCTTTCAGCATCCGCAGCAACTCGCGCCGGGTCGGCTGCGCGCCGCTGGCCTTCTCCCGGTATATCTCCGTGCAACCCGCGCCGCGCAACTGCTCAAGCTGCGCGTCAAGCGTCTGCCCGTAGGTGCTGACGCGGGCGTAGCCGAGGCGGCGGGAAGGGGTGTTCTTTTCGGTCATATCTTGCGAGAAGTCTAACCCATTGAAACCACTGGGTCAACCGAAGTGCCCGAAAGTCTTGAGATTCGACACTGGGGTGGGCTTAGGGTCGGTCTCCGATATTGATGAGTATGTGTTGACTGTCGCCCTCTGACACCAATTCTGCGGGCAATCCGCCAACATCGCTCACTTGCAGCGAGTCTGTCAGCTCGCGGGCGGCGCCGCTCGTCGAAATCACCTTAATCCCACGTTCTCCGGTCATCATGACATTTCCGCCTCGCGTCGTCATCGGCGGTGATACCGGCCATGCGGCTCGTTCCAGAACATCAAAAAGAACATACGCCAACCGGTCACAGTCTGCTGCCATCGTTCGGCATTTGATGAAGATGGCAGGCTTCGGGGAAATCGGGATAAGCCGAATTCGTAGCGCGTCCGCCTGCTCCGGCGACATGTTCCAACCGCTGGAGGCATTGCTTTGCGGGATGAGCTTTCCTTGGAGCGCCATAAAGACCGTAAGCCTGCAATCGCTGTTGTTCTTTAAAGCTGTGGCAAGTTGTTCCTGCACCACACCAACATACTCATCGTGCGTGTACTGGCCTGTGCCCGAAATCCCTAAATCACCGAGCCTTTTCAGCAAACCGCTAAGCTGTGCCTTGACGTCACCGCTCACAGCCACTTCGTCTCGCGCCCCGGAGGTCGGAATAGTGTTGCAGATTTTCGCAGCGGTATCCGTGATTGCGCCAAGCGCATCCGCAATGTTGGTATCAGCATAGGAAAGGTCTGCGCTGGCGAGAAACGCGAAAAGGAATGTCAGGACTCGCAAATAATGCATGGCACTCTATTCCTTGTTCTGCGGGGGTTATTACCTTCTCGTGTTATTCGCAAGTTTGCAAGGGCGGCCGCGGATATCCCCTACGGGTTGCCGGTGCGATTTGGGTAGGCTCATGCCTCCGCCTCTTCGTCGCCGTCCACCTCCATCGGCTGCCGGCAGTCGCCGCAGATAAGCGCGGTCTGCGGCTTCGCCCATGCGCTCACACCGCAGGCCGGGTCTTGCAGTCGGCCAGCTTCGCGTCCTGCTCCTTGCGGCGCTCCGCTTCGCGGAAGGTGTACAGCGCCTCATAGGCAATGGCGGTGCCTACCGAGGCAAGCCGCACCGCCCGCCAGCGCTTGCCGGGGTCGGCGATAAGCTCGCCTATGATGATTGGGGCCATCGTTCCAGCCAGCCCTACCCAATGCCCCATGACACCCAGGGAGGTGCTGGAGTGGCGGAATGCCTGCTTTCTCAAATAGCCGTCTATGTCACCCGTCGGCGCGACCACCGCCTCGTCGCGCTCGGCGCGCTCCGTCCAGGATTTTTCTTGCCGGTGATAAGCCATACTATCCTCTTTTCGGGCGCAGCATAGCGCAGCAAACGGGAGAATAAAGCGTATTTAGCAACGAACCAGGCGAGGCTGCATTTAGGCTGCCCGCCCGTGGTTGCGAATCGGCAGGGAACGCTTCTCCGCTGCCGAAAGCGTTATCTACCGCAAAGCCGCCGCCTGCGGCTTCCTGTCGTCATACAGCCCCGCAAACTCGGGTTCCTCGAAGTAGCGGACGCGGCGGCACTCCGTGAGCGCCCCACCCTCGATGAGCAATAGCTGGTCGTCCTTGCGCATCGCCATGATGGCATCAGCGTCGGTGCCGCCGACGAGCTGCACGAACTCCTCCGCCATGCGCCGGTTGCGCGCCCCGAAAAGCTGCACCACGCCCGCATTGTCGAGGATGGTGCGCGCCTGCTCGCCGTAGAAGGCGAGCTGGGAGACGTTCTGCCATATCGACCATAGCTGCATCCCGTAGCCGCGCATCAGGGTCGAGGCCGTCAGGATGGAATCGATCTTCCCAAGCTGGGCTATCTCGTCGCACAGGAACAGCGTGCTGTGCCGGGGCGGCGTCTCGCGCTGGGTGAGCGCGAGCATCAGCCCGGACAGCCACGCCCGCAGGATGGGCCGTAGCGCCGTCAGCCGGGCGGGCGGCACGATGATGTAGAGCGTCATCGGGTCGCCGCGCGCGAGCGCGTCAAGGTCGATGCTCGTGCTGCTGGTGGCGCGGCGTACCAGCTCGCTGTCGAACAGCCGCAGATGCTGGAGCGTGCTGGCGAGCACGCTTGGCCGCGTCTCGCGGTCGGGAAGATTGAGGTAGCTGGCGAAGGCCGCTTTTGCCGCCCGGCTGGTTATCTTCTTGTCGAGCAGCGTCCCGATGCTGAAGTCCACGTCCTCGTGCGTGAACAGGTCGAACAGGGCGGCAAGCGTCCGCTGCTCCGGCGCGCAGTCCTCCATCAGCCATGCGAGACCCCCGGTCAGCATCGTCTCGGCCCAGTTGTTCCAGAACCGGTCGCGCTCGCCGGGCATGGGTTCGATAAGCTCGGCAGCGAAACCGCGCGCGACGCTCGCCGGTTCGGTGCCGCACCGGGCCGCCAAGTCTAGGGGATTAAGCGAGTCGCCCATGCCGGTTCCGTCGCGCACGTCGAGCACGTGCACCGGCTGCCCCATTTCCCTGCGGCGGCGCGCGGTCGCCCGGTACACCTCGCCCTTGATGTCGAGCACGATGAGCTGGCCGGGATGCATCAGGCAGTTGCAGATGACGGGGCCGACCGTCTTGCCGGTGCCGGTGGGCGCGAACGTGATGAGATGGCCGTCGCCGCCATAGCTGATGAGGCCGCCCCGCCCGTGTTTCTTGTCCGATGGGGGCGTGGCAGGCCCATAGCCCATCGGCTCGCGGGGCAGTCGCGGTGCGGTTTCGCGGCCTAGAATGAGGCCGCAAGGCAATGGCGTGGTGCCGTAAGGGCAAGGTTCGCGCTGCATGGCTTCCGCCCTGGTGCTGGGGAAGCCCGGATCGCTACCGCACTTACCGGGGCAGCGCGATCGGCCGCAGGTTGTATCCGCCGCCGCAACGGGACACCGCGCACATCGGGCCTAGCTGGCTGAGTCCGCTTCCGTTTTCACGAGGCGCGGCCTGCCGCGCGCGGGACGTTCCGCCTGTGGCTCGTCGTTCGGGATGAACTCTATGCGCTCGATGAACGGCGCTGTCTCGCCCTGCGGCATATCACGCCCCTTGGCGTCATACGCAGGCCGTATACGCAGGCCGTCGCGGAAAGACGCACAGGCCGCCCGGCGAAGGAAGGAATGGTGGTTTAGGGCTGAACCCGTCCGCCTCATGATCAATGCTTGGCACGTTCGGTTTCCGGCTCGTGCTTCGGCTTCGCCGCCTGGTTGCCGCCCGGCGACGGCGGAACCAGGAAGCTGATGCTGTGAATAACGGCTGCCTCGTCCGTCGCCGGTCGCTGGCCGTCGCAAATCTCGTGCACGATGGAACAGCGCCCGAGGAAGATCCGGTGGGCAACCTGCCGCATATTGATGCCCTCAAGCACAACATCCATGCCGCTAAAATGCAGCCAGGCGCGCGGGCCGCTGATGTCGCCTGGTTCCATCTCGCGCAAATTGGCAAGCTGCAAAATGCGGTCGCGGCTCCTGTCCTTGCAGACAAACCAGATGAACCCCGTGCCGCGGCCGCGCATGAAGGCGGTTGCAACATAAAGCTCGTCCCTCGGCTCGTTGCCCGGTGTCGGGCCGATGTCGCTGTAATTGCGGCTGAGGTCCGGCTGATCTGTCTCGCTCATATGCTCCCCTACTGGTTTACTGTTCCGGCATCTGGCCGTCCGGCTCTGGCGCGGGTGATGCAGTTGGGCGCGGCGCAGTCCGCGACGCCATAAGCGCGTCGAAGGCGCTCACCGTCTTGCCGCCGGGCTGTAGCATCGATGCGTCCACGGACGCGGACAGGGCCTCAAAGGCGCTGGGTGCCTTGCCGCCTGCTTGCACGGCGCCGGCATCCGACGGTGCTTCTGCGGGGGGAGGATTTTTCGCGGCGGGGGCCTTGGGCGCCGACGCGGGGTGCGGCCCCTTTGCAAGAATGTCCTGCACGATCGCGGTGGTGTCCTTAAGCCCTTCCGCAAACTCGCCGGCGTCGCGATGTCCGAAGCCATGCAACAGGCGGCGGGCCGCCTGCCCCGCCCTGCTTTCCGCGATGCGTTCGACCCAGCTTTTTCCGGACTCGCTACCTGCGTCGGGCGCTTCCGCCTCCGGCTGCTGCACCACGTGTGCGCCGCTGCTCTGGTCGCGGGCAAATCGGGCAAGCAATTCCCAATAGCTGCGCACCCGTCCTGCGAGATTTTCCCATGCCGTATGCTCCGCGCGCTGGTCGCTGCCCTGCCCGCTTCCAGCAGGTTTCCAGTCCTCCTCCGCCCCTTGCGGCGCGGCCTGCTTGGCGTTTGCGTCTGCGCTCTGTGCCTCATCCCAGTCGGACGGCGTTCCCTTCGGCGCTTCATCCGATCGTGGCGATGGCGGTGCGTCGGCGGCCCCGCCTTTCGCTTCAGCTGACGCCGCGGGGAAGTCATCGCCAAAACGTTGCGCCAGGTCGCGTTCAATGGTGGCGTCAGTCTCCGGCTGTGCCTGCTCCCGCTGCCACGCAAGTCGAGCCTCGATAATCTCGCGGTTGAGGGCGGCGCGCTCGGTTTCAATACCGCTGCGCTCCATCGCGGAAGCGGCAGGGCCTAGATGTTTGGTGCCTTCGATGTCGATGCCGCGCGCGGCGTAGCTCTCAGGCGTCACACGCTCGTCGCTGCCCGCGTCTCCAAGCGCGGTATTGATAAACCCGGCCACCTCCTCCCGCACCCGGCCAACATTCGGGTTGGGCTCTCCGGGCCGCACATTGAATTCACGCAGCTTGGTTCTAGCCCAGCCGCCTTCGTTGATTTCGCGCGTCGTCATGAAAATATGGGCGTGGTCATTTTTGCCATTGCCCCGGTCGCCGCCGTTATGGATGCCTGCGGTGACGGCAACGCCGTATTCATCCCGGAGCCAGCCCGCGATATTGCGGGTGATGTTTTCCCGCTCTGCGTCGTCAAGCTCGTTCGGCAAAGCGACCTCGAACTCGTAGGCCAGGATGGAATTCGTTCTGTTTTCCTTGACCTCGACTGCGTTCCAAAGGGCCTCCGTGTCCGTCGCCCATTCCGGCGCACCGTCCGGCGCGACGGTGAACGAAGTCACCACGTCTTTCTTATGCGTGTAGTCGCGCGTCTGCCCGTAATGCCTGTCCTCCAGCTTGGAGCCGGTGCGGTAGGCCGCGCAGTTCACCACGCTCTTGCCGTCGCTGCGACTGACGGGCTTCAGTTGGCAATGGAAGTAAGTCGCCGTTTTCATGGCCGGCCCCTCGCCTGACCCGCACGCTTCGATGAACGGAGTGCAGGGGCCGACCCTGCTCGTGGTGCAGCGGCGAATCGCTGCACCTGATTGACCGGGAAGACGGCCAGCGTTGGGTTCGGGGCGCGCGCAAGCGCCCTGAGAGAGTTCCACCAGGCGGACGGGTGGGATGGTCGCAGGAGCGGGGACGCGCTCCTCGTCGTGGTGTCGGGCGCGAAAGCCTGGCGCGGGGTTACAAGGGGGAAAGTCTCCCCTGTTGCCAATCCGGCGCGGCAAGGCGCTGGTCGAGGTCGCAGGGAAATGAAATTCCCTCGTCGTGGTTGCAAGGGTGCGAAAACCGTTGCCGCACCCAAACTCTCTATCCGAGTTTGGATATGTGCGCCCTGTCGGGTATCTCCTCTTCGCTCCTTCGTTGCCTGGGTGAGCACAGTGTTAACTTTCTTGCTTAGACTACGCCATTATGGTAATTCGGAAATTGCCCACTTTCAACAGCAACCTACGCAAACTCATGGACGAAAAAGCCCAAAAGCTGAAAGAGAAGCGCGAAAAGGCCGAAGCCGAATTGCGCGAACTCAAACGCAAGGAACGGCGACACGCCAATGCAGTGGCCGAGCAACTTCGCAAAGATGACACTCGGCGCAAAATCATCGACGGGGCGCACATGCAAACGCGGGCGCTCATCAGTCCCGAAATTGCGGCCATGCTGCAACAAGACCGGGAGGATAATCTCGATGATGACCGCGACCGTCTGCTGTTCGGCCTGGCGCTCCTGAGCGAGGACGAAAAAAACCGGCGCATCGCCATGCGAAACGCGGGCGCATCCTCTGCGCCGCCTGATAGCTCGGAGGACGCGCTCGCTTCTGCTCCCGACTTGCGCCTGGTCGTCGGGCAGTAGCATCGAGCGGCTGCGCCGCATGTTTTGTGTCGTGCCTTAAGGGAAGCAAGCCGCTGCCGGGATACGATGGCGGCTTCTTCATTTATGCTTCAGGTGTGAACGTTTTCACGCGTCGCATCCCGGCGCGGGTTCGGAAGTTTCGGAACCGCGACACGCACAACGACAGGTCGGATAGAGCGGTTTTTGACTTTCAGGCGGCGCAACGGACGCAAGGGCCGCACGATGGGCCGGAATGCACCCAGCACCGATGCCAGAAGCCGTGACGCCCCGGCATAAACAAAGGCCGCTGCGATGAGTGCGAGCAGCAATACCGCGTCTGCTAGCGTGGGCTGCCAGTTCATCCACGGCGCGTAGACGGCCATGAAATCCGGCGGCACGCGATAGCCGTCATAGTGGGCTGCGCCCCCGGCGACCGCCAGAAGCACCGCCAGCCGTGCGAAAAACCGCAACAGGCCAATTGGCGCGGACGGCTGCCCCGATACGCGGGGCGCCAGCACCACGTAGACGCAGATCGCCAGCGCAATTCCCGAGGCGGCGAGCGCCTCGACCGTCACCGGCTCCGGCATCCGTCGCCAATCAACGACTAGCATGTGGGTCTGAATGGCCGCATCGAGCGGCGGCCGGCACAGATACGCGGCGGCTGCGGCAAGGGCAGGAACAATCAGGCGCGACCCCGGCTTGCTCGCGAATTGAAGCAAGCCGTAAGCCGCAAACAGCATCCACCGGACAAGGAAAATGACCCAGCGCAGCGCGGCGAGCATGGTGGATGCGGCGGCGCTCATCGTCCACCTCGCAGGCGCCACAGACCGCGTCGGGGCCGCTGCTGGCTGAACTCCGCCTTGACCCAATGCCGCCCGGTTTCCGTCCAGTTGCGAGCGTTGCGCACTAGGATGGCGTCCACCTTGTAGCGGTTGGCTTTGCCTCCGGTGCGCAAGCTGGTGGCGAAGTAGTCCGGAGGGATTTCGTAATCCATGTAGCCGGATGTCGATTGCCCGGCGCTGGTGTTGGCTCCGTGGTTGCCGTGGAACCCGCCGCTCTTGTCGTGCAGGTTGCCACCTGCCCCACTCGTGGCTCCGCGCGAGCGCGTCTCGGTCACATGGAACTTTTCGATCTTGCCAACCTGCTCCGCCGCGGCGATGTTCGTCTCCCGCGACAAATTCGCATGGTAGATGCGGGTGCCGAATTTACTCAGAATGCTCTCGGCCACATCGCGCGAATTGGCCCCCAGCTTCGCGTAGTAGGTCGGCAGATCCTGCGTGGCATAGCACACCGATATCTTTGCTGAACGGGACGTGCTGAGCAGGTCAGCGTCCGAGGCTGCAAGATAAAACTGGGCCTCGTCGGCAGCGATGAAGCAACCCCGTGTGGTGCTATCTACTTGCTCGCTCTGCCAAGCCAATCCGCAGAGATACTTTAGCAGCACCTGCGCCACGATGCCGCCCAGTCCGGTATCGATCGGATAGTCCAATACGAGGATTTTTCCCTCCCGGCAGGCGCTCGGCAAAAATGTCGTATCGGTACAGAAAGTATCTTTCAGTTGGCCCGCTAAGAATGGGTAGATGCTGTTTGTCAGTGTGCTGATAGTCGAGGTTTTGGGGCGCGGATCGAGTTTCGCCGTTTCATTGAGGAAAAAGTCCCCATGCTCCGCAATGACGCGCTCAAGGCGGGCATCGGGGTTACCCTTGGCGGCGGCCTGCTTGGCAAGCACCGCAAGCCGGGCATGGGTCTGGTAGCAGAAGGTCGATTTCCATTCCTCGGAAACCGCCTCGGCGGCGGTCATCGGAACGCTGGTGATGAACTCATAGAGGTCGCTCAGCTGGATGGTTCCCCATGCTGCCTTGAGCAGGGGGAAGGCATGGGAGGCCATCTTCAACGCATTATCGGTGAAATAGCGGTTGCTGGAGTCCGAGCCGCCGCCCATGCCGCTCACTTTGCGGGCGGCGTCCATCATATGTTCCATGAAGGCAACCAGATTTTGCCCGAACGCTTCTCCTCCCAGATGCTCCATGACGAAATTCAGCAGATTGATGCGCACTCGGGAGAGATAGACCAAATCGCCAGTGCGCCCGGTTGCGGCCGCGACTTTCTCGATTATTGGAATCGCGTCTTTCTTGTAGACACAATAAATCCCGCCCATGCCTGCCGCGCAACAGGCCAGCAAGAAGGAAAAAAAGCTTGAACTCGTCTTGCCCGCCCCTGGCGCTCCGAATATCGCAAATGACTCGTAAAAATGGCGCAAGGTCAGGTAGCCGCGCCCGACGCGCAGCATCTTAGTATCGAGGCTCGCGTGATACGGGACGGGGTGGCGTTTCGGTCGGCGCCTGGCGACGCGGTCGCTAAAGCTCTGGCGTATAGTCTGGGCGCTCCTGCTCCGAGGTGCTGCTGCCCGGCTGTGGGCCGGTGAGCTGGTTCTGGCCCGAGATATCGGTATAGTCCGCGTCCATGACGTGGTGGCTGGCGAGCCGCGCAAAGGCGGTCGACCAGCCGGGCGGCGTCTGCTCCGGCGCGAGGGCTTCCCCGTCCATGCCGGTGGGCGCTGCCTCGCCGGACGGCGCGGAAATCATATCCTTCTCGGAATGCGACATCCCGCCATACGGCTCTTCAGCCGGCGGCGAGTTCTCCGGGGATATCATTGGCGCGTTCTGGCCGGTCAGAACCTGATGATAATGGTTCCGCACGTCGGCAACACCTGTCTGGAGTAATTCCCGAAGCGTCGGCATGACGGGTCGCTCCTTCGTAGGACTGGTCAGGTGTCGAGCCGCGCCAGCAGGATATCGCGGGCAAGGTTTGCATCCTGCGCTGCTTCACCACTGCCGCCCGTGTCGGGATGGCAGCAGGTAATCCGTGCCTTCCATGCCGCCTGAATGATTATCCGGTTCATGCCCTGCGCTTCGGAAAGGCCGAGCACCTCTTGCGCCCATTGCGCCGTGCCGCGCGGTACGGGCGGCGACGGGGACGTAGCAGCGAGCGGCCTTACGAGCCGTCCCGCCATACGCGCCAGCTCCACGCCCAGTGCCCGCCCGAGGGCCGCTCGCGGGTTCATTGCCTCGGCCCCACGCAAGTTCCAAGCGTCGCGTAGCCCCAGCTACACGGATACGGCTCCGGTGGATCGCCGCCGTCAGAATGGCTGGGGCCGTGGAGCCTGAAGTCGGGCAGACCACCTCCCCCTCCGCCACCCCGCGGTGGCGGGGTATTGTCCAGGCCGCCACCTATAAGCGTCGCCAAGCCCCAAGCCTCAGCAATGCCGGTTGCCAGTTCTTGTTGGCTGTAGGGGGTGCTGGTTTGCGGCACCGACGCGGGGAGCGATGCCTGGGCGGGCGGTGGTGGCACACGATACGCGGGCGGGGACGGAAAATAGGAGACACGCGGCGGGGATGCGACGCAGCCCGCAAGAAGGGCAGACACCGCCACGGCCGAGGCCATGCGTTTCATTGCAAGCGCCTTTCGGGCGGGGTATCTACCCCGCCGGTTGCTCTCATGGGGTGGGAGTGGTCTTGCGGCTGGCGACGTTCCAGCGTCGCCAGCCTTGCCTAGCGGGCGGCTTCAGCTTTGGCTGTCGCCGCCCGTCATGCCTTCAACCACGTTGTCGATGAATTGCGACACGAGATTGTCCTCGCCGAGCTCTTTTTTGAGCCAGCCGGATGCGAGACCGGCCATAAAACAGCCGCCAATCCAAAGCAGTCGGGGAAGGTTGCTGTCGTTGTTGGAAGGATCTTCGGCCATGGTTGTCAGCTCCGTAGGATCAGGTTGCGGGGGGCTCTGACGACACTGCGGTCGCGCGCGTAGCGCGGTCGCGTCGCCGCGCGGCGATGAATATCGCCACGGCTGCGACTAGGACTAAACCGGATAACATTTGTGGTTCACTTTCGTGGCGGAGGTCAGGTCGGCTTGTATCTGGTACTATGCTTATCGTTATCTGTTACGTTCCCTAGAAGCCGAGGGGGAACATGCAGACCGCGCCGGCGGTAGCGACGCAGATCCCGGCCGCTCCGATGATGGTAATCACCGTGCCTATGGCGGCGCTTTTGACCACCCGGCTTGTGTCATCGTCGGAGGTCTGGGTATCGTGGCGTAGCAAAGCCGGAGCGCCTTCGTGGGTCGGAACCTGCGGCTGTCGGTCAACCGTGATAGTATCAGACGGTCGGGCGAAGTCGGCGGCGTTGGCCTGCGGCCCGGAAGCGGCAAGCAGGACGGTCAAGGCGACGATTGCGCACCCTTTCGGGATGCGCGGGGTGAGGTCTGGGCGGTATGGGAGCATTGCTGCCCTCCGCACGGGTGAAGTGCGAGGGGTATTCCTGTCATGTGGACTCGCCGATACCTGCCACGGAGGAAGGGTCATGGCGGGAGGAGAGGCGACAACCGCTGTTGCCCTGATGACTGGTCGTATCTTCGAACTTCGCATGGGACATCTCCGGTCAGCCCGCCCACCATTGGCGGGTGCGGAGATCATCACATATAGCTTAACTTAGTGTCAACCAATTTTAGTCATGTCTTTTTTAGCCACCCTTGGCGCGCCTAGCCATCGCCCGTTGCAGCCGATTGGCATCCCTTAGCTGCTCCCGGTCTACGTGACTTAGCTCCTTGTCCACTAATCGAGGCTTGGTCGGTATCAAATCGGGAGGAAGCTGTGCCCCCTCTTTGGTGCTATAAATCGCGGTATAAGCAGAGGGGTCTAGTTTGTTTAACTGCGGACGCGCTAGAATTCTTGCCCGGACATACGGCGCCGGCCATCCGTCTTCTTCCAAGAACTGCCGCAATGTTTGACCTTTCGGGCGATTTCGATACCATTCTTCTTCGGGAATGGCGTCCGGGAGTGTCAATAGCGGTGCACCAGGGCCAGTCGATTGAGTGCTCTCCCGCGCGGCACGGTGGGTCTCCATGGTGCGCCACACTTCGTCCAGCACTCCTTCGTCTCCCCGCTGGGCCGCCGCGATGAGTTCGGTGAGCAGTTCACGCCGGGGCTTCGATGTAATTGCGAGCCTGTCGAGAAAATCATTTGTGGCTTCGTAATCGGTACTGCGCTTCGGCACAAATTCTCCAGGTTGTTCCAACGTATTATACTGGAGCAACGCGACTTTGTCTCGAATAATTCTCTTCTCGACAAAACTATGATTTGCAATATTGCGCACCATGTCCGAAACGAGGGACGCAAACCGCGCGCGCTCCTCGGCGCTATATCGGCCAATGCCCGGTTTCCCATCCGGACGCATCAGCCCGATGGCCACGGCCCAGCCGGGCGCGATGTCCCTATCCTTAAATAGGACCGCGCCGATGCCGCGAGCAAGGTTTTGCGGCCTCATCCAGTGAAAGTCAAAATATCCAAATTCGGCCTCCAGGCGTGCCCGATCATTGTCTCCTTCGCCGAAGATGAACTTGCCGGTCGGCTCGCGCCACAGGATGCTGAGCCAAGGACTTTGGGGACTATAAATTCGGTAAAGCCTGACATATTCGTCGGTGATGCCGACAGTGTCTAACATTGCGCCTTGCTGCGCCTCACCGAACTCATGATAGAACAGCGCGACCACCGACCCAAAGTCACGAGCGAGGTATTGCAAAAAATTGGGCCAATCCGCAGTTACCGGCCCGGAACGCTCTGGACGTCGTCGCCCTACCTTTTCCCATCGGGGGGAGAAACCATCGGGCAGCGGCGCGCCAGTCTCCCCTCGCTTCAAGCGTCCCAAAAGCTTGCGCGGGTCTGGGTCGGCGGGCATGACTCCCTCTGCTCCTGAGTGACGTCTGGGTCAAACCGCGGGCAGTGCCCGGCGCGGCGGTCTCTGTGTAGCCCCTGAGACTCTTCAGTGCACTAGTTCGCTCGTGAGGGTCCTTTGCGGGCTGGTGGATGCCTTCCAAAGGTAAACCCGCCCCTCTCTCCTTCCCTAAGGGCGGCGGATAGGCCGCTGCTGTAGTCGTTGTCCCGCGCTGTCACCACATCCGAGCGGCGAACTGGCGTTCTTCGACGCCGACCGCGTCGAGGTAGATGGCGGTCGTGGTGGGCCGGGCATGGCCCATCCAGCGTTGAATCAGGTTGGTGGGCACGTTGTGCCCGGCGGCGCAAATTCCAAAGCCGTGGCGCAGGCCTTTCGGGCACGTGCCTGGACCGTCGGCAATGCCGGCACGCTGCATGGTGGCCTTCACTGCCCGCCAGGCCGTGACGCGATGGAGCCGCCAGAGCCGGCCGTCTGCTTCCACTGGCAGTGCGCATACCATGTCGATCACTGTTTGCGGCACCGGTACCACGCGGAAGACGGTGCGCCGGCGCTTGAGCGTCCTGAAGGTCAGCGCCAGTCGTTCCCCGTCCACCTGGTGAATGGTCAGCGCAAGCGCTTCCGAGATGCGGCATCCGGCATACGTGAGAACGTGACAGAGGGCGCGCTTCGACGGGGCCTGGCGATCGGCCGCGGCAAGGAAGCGGCGGCGCTCGTCGGCGGTGAGGTATTTACGTCGTCCGGTCTTCTGGTCGTGAACCTGCCAGTCTTCTGATCCACCGAACATCGTCATGACTGACCTCCCGATGCAACAGAATCGTCAATAGGGTTGCATCCACTCTCGGCCGGTAATGAACGACCGGGTTATTCTTAAACATATCTGAGACGTATCCGCAGATATGGAATGGGTTCTACTTACATATCAAATACTATTTTGCAACAAAATTGACGATACTGTTGCCGGATGACATTTTTACTCCAGTTTTGCCGTGGAACGCCACGGTCTCATGGAGGTCGGTTGCCCGTGAGCCACTCTCGCATCAAGTTTGCTATGCTACTTGCGCTGGTTGCATCCGTCCTTGCGCGACTGGCGATGGCCGCAGATCCGCCCGGCCCTGCTGAGGTCGCGGCGCAGCGGCGGGAAAGCCTTGATGGGATGCTAACACGGGACGCAGCCTACACCATCGCCGATATCCGGTGGGTTTGCGCCATGGGCCGGGAACCGGTCAGCGTGGCCGAAGACCGGCAGGAAGGCGCTTACTTCACGCCTGACGCAGCGGATAGCTGCGTCGCGGCGCTGGTGCGCACCGCGCACGATGGCCACCTGCCCGAGCTTTACAGCAAGCTCGTGGTCAAGCTGGGAGGCAACGCGGACGGTTACGAGCAACTGCCGCGCGCCATCGGGGCAGCGGTGCTGGGCGGCAACGGCAGGGTCGCGATTGGCAACGGAAAGGCCGCGGTGGTGACGCCCGCGCTTGCCTTTGATGCCGGGTTTGCGGCGGCCTACGCGGGCAATGCCGCCAATAAGGTGGCAGACGTGCATCAGCTACGGACGCTTGCAGAAAGCTGCCTCGGCCAGCAGCAGGATGCCGGGGCGTGCTTCTCGGCTGGTTATGCCTACGGCGCGCGTGCCCTGCATATGGGAGCTGCTGCGGTTCTTTAGCCGGCGACGCTCGGGCCACCTTTGCCAGCGGGCTTCTGAATGGTGAGTCCGTGGCCGGCCTCGGTATCGTCGGCCGCCTGTAAACCGACGCCTTTCAGCTTCGTCGTGGTCAGTGCGTCGAAATCGATGCCAGCGCTGGCATTCCGCGTCGGGGCTCCTGCCGTCGCCTCGACGCGGGGCAGGAGTCCCTGGGAGTCGTCGGTCTGCGCGGCGTGATCGGCGGAACGGATCGTGTGCTCCAGGGTCTGGCTGTCCCGGTCACTCTCAAGGAAGGGTTTCACAGCATCAAGCGGATTGGCGGATGCTGTCAGGCGCCGGTCGATTTCGGCATCGGACAGACCCTTGGCCTTGAGGAAGCGGCGGACACTGTCGGTGACATGGCAATCGAACTCGGCCGTGGACTGGCCGGCAGCGTGCATCGCGATGCGCTGTTGCTCGGTGGTCTGCACCAGGGCGTTCCAACGCGACAGGAAGTCCGGGCTGGCGCCCGCGCCATGGACATTGAGATCCAGCATGGCGCCGATGGCGCCCCCGCCGGCGTTGAGGTCGCCTTCGGACGTGTGGCGCGCGATCTGAGTGTCGATGTAGCTCTGCGCCTCGGCCTGGCGTTTGCGGAACTCGGCCTCGTCCTCCGGGGAGCTGAAGTGCAGGTAGGGGTCGAAGACCCGCCGGTCGTATATGTCGTGCGATAGGCTTTGCACTTCGCTACGCGTTGCGACGGCAGCGGCAATAACTTTCTGCCGCGCGGCCATCGAGGCGGCCTGTGCGGTTGCCTCAGCAACCAGCGTACTTGCATCGCTGGACTGCACTTCTCCGGCCAGGGCCATGAGGTCGCCGGGACACAGCGGAAACACCGTCGAGTTGAGTGCGCAGGAGAGGTCTGTGGCAACGTTTGCGATCTGGGCCGCGGTGTCCGTCAGGCGAGATTGCAATCTGCCGTCCAGATTGGTGGCGCTCAATGCCCGCTGAATGTCGAACGCCTGGGCTCGCGCCCGTGACAGCAGTAGCGCAGCTTGCGCACGAAGTTGTTCAGTGTTTTCGTTTTCTTCTGCCATATACAGCAACGATTATAGCAGATTATTGTTACGGTTTCGTGTCTAGACTGTACGTTTGACTATCTGAGCGTTTTCCGGGAGCTAGGCTCGGCGGGCTGCATCCGATGACGAGGACAGCAGGTCACAGTGTGGTCGCGTAGCCCCTACTGGAACCGAAAAGACAGACCGCAATTGAGGTCGTTGCCGTTGTCTATCTCCATCGAATATTGCTGAGCGCCTGTGCTTCCTCCGCTGTCGGAGCAGGTGACAGATGAGCCGCTGCTGGCGGACGCGGACCATACATTGCCGGGAGGAGGGCCAGACCAATTCTCATATTGAGCCGTCACACTGCCCGTCAGCGGCACGCCATCGTCAATTTTCTTGTCGATGTTATATGCCTGCGATACCCTGATGCCCGCATTTCCCCGAAGCGATCCGTTGTTATCTATGCTCGTTACATTTGACACGCCAAAATAATTGTAGCTGCCATCAGTCCATACATAAATATAGATGTTACTGCCAAGTTTTGCTACAGGGAGTACCAAGGGTAGCGCTGAGGCGCTGGCCGAAGCAAAGCCATAAGTCACGTTTCCGCCGAAATTGAACCCACCTTCTATCAGACCCGTATTGGAACTCAGATCCTCCCAGAAATATGCCGCTTCGCCGGAAGTGAGTCCATCCGCCACACCGGAGGAGGTAAAATTACACCCTTCAATAATGCCGTTGTAATTCGGTGGGCACTCCGATGCGCTACGCAAAGAGGCGGGGACGACGGGGAACGCGAACTCCGTGACCAGGTTCACCGGCAGGTCGCCCGGCAGGGCGTCAAACTTGTTACGGAACGTATTGACCGCCGTGTTGTATTTCTCGATCTGGGCTATCGTCGCCCGGGTCTGCGCGGTGCGGATTAGCTCCTGTCCTACCAGAATGCCCCCGACGATGAGGCCGATGATCACGAGCACAATGGAAAGCTCGATAAGCGTGAAGCCTTGCTTATCAATTCTCCCCAGGTGCATCACATCAAAATGATAGTTGGTGACTTAGGACTTTCCTGCGATACCAATTCACCCAGGTTGGGGTCAGGGGCATGTCGTCATCGGGCAGGCCAAGCTCACGCGCACGGGCCAGCACGGCGCTGACTTCGTAACTCCAGAGGATCGGCACAAAGGCTTCCCCGTCGTCTGATTCGAGATGCTGCGCCACAGCGTCCGCATAGGCGTGAGTGCCGCTATCGAAGCACCACCGCATGGTGACGGAGTTATCCAGGACGAAGGCAGTCACGCCCGCCCGTGAGTCATCAGATCCCGGATGGTTGCGCCGTCGGGTAGTATATTGCCCCTCCGCCGTTCGCGCATGCGGGCTAGGGCTTCGGCTGGGCTGCGTCTGGCAGCGTCGATAGCGCCGTCGTGAGCAAGGCCGCCGCCTCTGCGCCAGTCTGCGAGGTATCGCTCTAACGCATCCCGCACGACATCGGCGGTTGGACGATGTTCTTCGTCAGCCGCGGCCTGTAACTCGGTTACGAGCGCGGGAGGGATCGAGACCTGAGTATCGCTTCGCGACTTCATGCGGACGCCCTTTCTCAAATTTGAGACTACCGTTGTCGGCCCATAGTGTCAACGAAAAGAGGGGCCAGAGTGCTCGGCCGCATCAAAGGGGGCTTGCTCTTGCTTGCCTTCTGGCGGCTCCTTCGGTCCGCTCCATCGTTGAGTGAGAGACCCGGACGGATAGGTCCATCCCCTGTTCCTGAGCCTCTTGCACGGGTCACCACGGAAGGCTGGGTGAGGCCCCCTGCCCTTTTCCCTTGCCGCTCTTCTTCCTTCGGTCTCTACGCTGTCCCGTGACCTTCCCAGCTGGCTCCATACCTATTTGCCGAGCGGGGCCAGGGTCAGGGATGGGGTATCCCCGTCCCTGGGAGCCTGAAAGGCTTGCTATGCCTTGAAGGCTCCAAAACTGGTGGAAACTGCCTAAAGTAGGGTCGATTTGTTTGCGTACGTGCTAAAATAGGCGGTTTCGCGTTAGGTGGGGATGGTTATTCACAGATCGAAGTTATCCACAGCGTAAGAGATTCTAAGTTCTAAGTTCAAGATTCCTGCCTCCTTTCGAGGCCAAGAATCAATGGGTTATGCGAATGAACGTAACTGCTGGGGGGATGAACGCTACTTCTGGGGG
>Ga0302325_10013669_pt1 | contig 17306 bp, 19 predicted proteins | sample Palsa_T0_2_FD_201948 | JGI IMG/M metagenome (GOLD analysis project Ga0302325, IMG submission 201948) | Peat permafrost microbial communities from Stordalen Mire near Abisko, Sweden - Palsa_T0_2 | ecosystem: Environmental > Terrestrial > Soil > Palsa > Peat permafrost | place: Sweden: Abisko... | reverse complement strand
ATAGAGAGCTCGTGTGACGAAACGGCTGCTGCGGTGGTGGAGCGTGGCGCGCGCACACTATCGTCTGTCGTGGCCTCTCAAATCGCTACGCACGCGAAGTATGGCGGCGTGGTACCGGAATTGGCGAGCCGGGAGCATTTGCGCGCGATTGTGCCGGTGGTGCGGGCTGCGCTGGCGGAAGCTGCGGTTGGGCTGGCCGATATCGATGCGATTGCCGTAACCAGTGGGCCTGGATTGGCCGGGGCGCTGCTGGTGGGTATCACTTATGCGAAGGCGCTGGCGTTTGCACAGGGGCTGCCGTTGATTGCGGTGAATCATCTGGAAGGGCACATTCATGCGGTGCTGCTGGAGGAGCGGCAGGCGAAGACGGCGGGGGAAAGTCCCGAGAAGCAGGTCCTTCGCTCTGCTCAGGACGACAGTGAGGTTGAAGATTTGGAGGCGGAGCCTGCGCTCGCGTTGGTTGTGTCGGGGGGGCATACGCATCTGTATTTGGCGCGGCCGGAGAAAGGAACCTGGAGGTATACGCTGGTTGGGCGCACGCTGGATGATGCTGCGGGCGAGGCCTTTGACAAGGTTGCGAAGTTGCTGGGGCTGGGTTATCCCGGCGGCCCGTGGATCGATGCGCTGGCGCGCTTTGGCGATCCGCGGTCGGTGCCGTTTTCATTTGCGCAGTTCAAGGCCAAGGCGCATCTTGGCGGCAAGGCTCCTCGGACCAAGGGATCGGCGAAGGCGCCGATCGCCGCGCTCGATCCGCATTTTCTGTTTTCGTTTTCGGGGATCAAGACGGCTGTGCTGCGATACGTCGAGTTGCATCATCTGCGCCCGGAATCTGAAGCGCGGCGCGAAGCGCTGTTTACGGGACCCGATGCGCCCGAGCGGCCGACGATCGAAGAGGCTCTCGCAACCTGCGATCCGACGACGCTTGACCTGATTGCCAGTTTTCAGCATGCGGTGGTAGGCGATTTGATGAAGAAGACATTTGCCGCAGCAGAGGCGCTGGATGCGGAGCGGATCCTGGTGACGGGGGGTGTTGCTGCCAACCGAGAACTGCGCGAGCGGTTTACGGCAGAGGCGGCGCGGCGCGGGATTGGAGTGGCGTTTCCTACGCTGGCGCTGTCGACGGACAATGCGGCGATGATTGCGGCAGCGGCGTGGCCGCGCTATTTGGCCGGAGAGTTTGCTGCGCCGGAGCTGACGGCCGATCCGTCGCTGGTGCTGGGACGGTGACAGCCGCATGAAGGCGACTGATTTCGAGCGCCGCCATCCGACTTTGATTCGGCATGGATTGATTGCCGCGGCGGTTGCCACCTATCTCTTCGATCCCGACGATGTGGTTTGGGGATTCATCAAGGCGGGCCCGAATCGGCGACCGCTCGAACATGGGGCCTTTCTTGTCGCCACAATATTGATTGGCACGGGTGCGGTGCTATGTACGAAGGCAGACGCGTTCGATCGGCGCGAAGAAACTGCGGGCAGCAATCAATGGATTCCAGGCGAGCAGGACTTGGGACGGATTCGCCGGCGATCCCTCGGCGAGTTTCTGTATGCCGTCGGATTCGCTTCCCTCGTACCGGTCGCAGGATTTGTTCTGCTGGTGTGCGGCGAGTTGATGCGTATTGTTCGCCTGGTGCGGCGCGAAAATGCGGAGATGCGGCTTGGACAAACTTCGAATGCACGACCTGCGGAAGTTCAGCCGAACTGGGAAACGGCAAAATGGGGCGTAGCCATTCGCCAGCAGGCAGCAAAGTGGGGAATATTTGTGAGCATGATCGTGTTCACCATTACGCTCAGGGACCGGCAGGTGGAGATTCTGGCCTGTGCAAGTGGAGCAGTGTGGGCGATCTTGAATTTGCTCACACTGTGGAAGCCCAGAGCCTAGCGGCGAGTGCCTATCGAACGGGGACGGGTGGTTTGCGGAAGGTGAGGCAGTAGAGCTTGCCGTCGGCGATTTCGCGGGCCTTGATTTCCCGCATTTCTTCTGGCACGAGATCGATGGGGCAGCGGACGGCCTCGGTGCCCGGCGGAAAGTATGCCTTGGCGGTGGGGTTGTTCTGGTAGTGGTCGCGAACGACTTTTTCGGTCTCGTCGACGATCACGATTTTGGTTCCGGGTTTGGCGACCCAGATCATTTCGCGGATGGAGCGGGCAGGGTCGGAGAAGAAATTGATGCCGCCGACGTGAAAGACGCAATCGAAGACCTCAGCGCGAAAAGGCAAGCGGGAGGCCTCTCCCTGGAAAAGCCGGGCATTGCGACGCCATTTCTTGAGTTTCTTGCGGAATTTGTGCAACATGCCCCAGGAGAGATCGAGGCCGTAGAAATCAATGTCCTGAGGGAGATAACGGAGGTTTGCGCCGGTGCCGACACCGACTTCGAGTACCCGCGCACCGGGAGCGATTTCGAGTTCGGCGACGACCTCGTGGCGGTAATTCGGTTTGCGCTTGATCCAGTAGTAGAGCGTTTCGGCCAGGTCGTAGCCAGGGGCAATGCGATCGTACAAAGACTGATATTTCAGATTCGATCCGGTTAACGTACTGACAAACAAAGGAATGCCATCGCGTATGGGATAGACGCGGCCGGTTGCGGTGTTGCGGAGAGTACTCCCTTCCAACTCGAACTCGTAGCGCGTATCAGGATCACAGAGCAGAGACAGAACTTCGCTTTCCATATCCTCCTTTCAGGTGGAGAGACAATGATGGGGGGAGTCTCAACACATCTATACACCAGGCGGGGTGTGCAATTGCAGGAATTGAATGGAAATCACGCAATATTTTACGCTGCTACAATCGGAGTGAGTATTGCACCAAATTACCGTGAATTCGAGCGCCAGTAAGACGTAATGACTCTCCGCCTCTTCAACACCCTCTCGGGACAACTGGATGAACTGGCGCCCTCGGATGGCAAAACGCTGCGCATGTATGCCTGCGGGCCGACGGTCTACGACTACGGGCACATCGGGAACTTTCGCACATTTCTGCAGATCGACGTGCTGCGGCGTTTTTTGAAGCTGACGGGCGTGCAATTACGCCACGTGATGAACATTACAGATGTGGATGACAAGATCATCCGCAATGCAGCGGAGCAAGGCGTCCCGATCGGCGAATATACGGCGCAATACGTCGCAGCATTTTTTGAGGATCTGGAATCGCTGCGGGTGGAGCGGCCAGAGGTGATTGCACGCGCCACCGAGCATATTCCGAAGATGGTGGAGCTGGTGGAGAAACTTGCCGCTGTTGGCGCCGCTTACAAAGTGGACGATGGGAGCTGGTATTTCCGGCTTTCGGCGTTTCCGGAGTACGGCAAGCTGAGCAAGAAAGATTTGAGTGGCATAGAAGACGGCGCGCGGGTGGACGTGGACGAGTACGAAAAGGATTCGGCACGCGATTTTGCTTTGTGGAAAGCGGCCAAGCCGGGCGAGACTTCGTGGGACACGCCAATTGGGCGCGGGCGGCCGGGGTGGCACATCGAGTGCTCGGCAATGGCGATGGAGTACCTGGGCGAGAGCTTCGATCTGCATGCCGGTGGCGAAGACCTGATGTTCCCTCATCACGAAAACGAAATCGCGCAGAGCGAGAGCGTGACCCACAAGACTTTTGCGCGGCATTGGATGCATGTGCGCTTCCTGCTGGTGGATGGGCGGAAGATGTCGAAGAGCGAGGGCAACTTCTATACGCTGCGCGACCTGCTGCTGAAGGGGTACAAAGCTTCGGCGATTCGGCTTGCTCTGATCTCCGTGCCCTATATTCATCAGCTGAACTTCACATTTGAAGGCCTGACTGAAGCGACGAATGCGATTGAGCGGCTGCGGACGTTTCACCAGCGCCTCATGACGGTGACCATTGCGAGCGGGAAGAGTGCCGGCGCCGGAGGATGTACGCCTCTGCAGGGAGTGGCGGAGAAAGCGCAGGCAGCCTTTATGGCTGCGTTGTCTGACGACCTGAATACTGCGAAAGCGCGGGCGCCGATCTTCGACCTGATTCGCGCTGCGAATACCGCCATCGACCGAGGAGAATTCTGCGCAGGGGATCGCGACGCGATTCTCAAAGCGCTGGGAGCTTTCGATGCAGTGTTCGACGTGATCGAGGATCGCGATGCGGGGCCGACACTGCGTGCATTGGAGTGGGCGGAGAAGGCAGGCCGGATGGCCGATGTGGCGCCGGAGCTGCTGGCGCGGGCATCGGTGGGTGACGCGGAGATCGACGCGCTGGTGGCGGAGCGCGATGTTGCGAAGAAGCGGCGCGACTTTGCGCGCGCGGATCAGATTCGCAAACAGCTTGCGGAGCAGGGTATTGTGATTGAGGATTCGAAGGATGGGGCGCGCTGGAAGAGAAAGTGACGCTGCCCAAATCGTTTCGCCAAGGAGGAGGTCACTCGCATATGGAAGCGAACGAAGCGCAGGAATTGCAAGAGAACGCAGAACACGGGTCGCACGAGTCTTCGCTGCGGCCGGTCGCCTTCACCATGAGTGTTCTGGCTGTTCTGGTGGCCGTCACCACGGTGCTGGGTCATCGCACGCATACGGAAGCAGTGCTCGATCAGAACAAAGCGACAGACAAATGGAATGAATACCAAGCGCACAAGATCCGCTCGAACGATACGTTGCTAACTGCCGATTTGCTGAGTGTAGTTGCCATCTCGGACAAGGCTGCCGCGGAGAGAATTCAGAAGGCGTATGCCGACCACCAGGCGAAGTGGACCGAAGACTTGAAGAAAGCGAAGGACGAAGCCGATGCGCTGGAGAAGAAGGTAGAAGTGGCAGAGGCGCGTGCCGATCGCTTCGATCTGGCAGAAGCGCTGCTCGAGATCGGGTTGGTAATTACGTCGGTCACCTTGCTCACGCGCAGCCGCGTCTATTGGTATTTTGGGATGGTGTCTTCGCTGTGCGGAGTGATTTCGGCGGCTTCCGCGTACTTTCTAAGTTAGACGGGCGCTAAGTTAGATGGACGGTTCTCGATGTCGAAAGATGCGCGAGCGACTTCTCCGATTTTTGAGATTTTGTCAATTATTAGAGAAGTCTCGACATCATTAAGGAATTCGGACGTTACTAAAGCCTCATAACGACGTGGCACTTTAGCGGCAAGTTACGCGAAAAGGCTTGAATTCGCTTGCTTAATCGCGAACAGAAAGCTACGTTAGTCTCATCTATTGGGGAACAACCTTCACTCTAACCAACGGCCTTGTACTTGAGGTCTGCACGAAAGCCTGCCTCCAACAAGGGCGGGCTTTCGTGCGTTTGGGCCAAAGTATGAAGTCACGCATGTGGGGACATGGTGGAGTCGTTGCGCACTTGAACACGCGGTCAACGCTCCCACAGGACGAATCGCCGCGTGGTAGACTTGCGGGAAAATGAAAGCGAGCTCGATTGCGTTCGCACTATGGCTAAACGTTGTTGCACTGGCAGCGCAAACTCCGGCTGCGGCTTCGCTGGCACACCCTAGCGATCTCGGCTTCAGTTACTCTTTGCCGTCCGACTGGGAAGTGGTGAACGCCACTCCGACGCTTTCGGGTGTGAAGGAACAAGCGCAGCAGAACGCATCGACAGAAGATGAAAAGAAGGGCGTGGCCTGCGTGCAAATCGCTCTCACAGCGCGGCACGGTGGTCCAGGGACCGTGCTTGTGATTGTGGAATTGCCCTTCGCATGCTTTGGGCAGACGATGAGTGCAAGGGATCTCCCGGGATTTGCTCAAGGCGCTTCGGAGGGTATCAAGCAAAGTTTCGATGTCACCGATCCCGTGTATGGCGATTACACGCTAGGCTCCCACAGCATGTGGATCGAGCGCGCCAAAGGAACGCCGAAGGGGCATCCCGAGGCCCCGTATACCGTGGAGATCGCATGCACGTTGCTGAAGAAGGGCGCTGTTTGCTGGATGGCGTTGGCAGCGAGCGACGATGCGCTGAAGATCATCGAAGGAAGCGCGGTTGCGCTGGAAGGCGACAGCCCGACTGCGCTGGTTCCCGCGAATGCGTTCGAGAAGAAACCGGCGAACTAATTCGCTGGTTGGGTCGGCGGCTAGGATTCAGCGGGAATCTCTTCCAATTTGTCAGCTAGCTGCGGTCTGGCTTTCACCTGCGCAGTCGTAAGCAGGAAGACAGCCACGACGATGGCGGCCATGCCGGCGAACTCAGCCCGGGCCGGGCGCTCGTGCAGCAGGAAAACTCCAAGAAGAACGGCGACGACGGGATTGACATACGCGTAGGACGCCACCTTGGCCACGGGCACATGTTCGATGAGATAGATGAAGCCGGTGTAGCCGAGAAGCGAGCCACCCGTGATGAGCCAGGCGAGTGAACCAAGTGCGGCGCCAGTGAGGTGAAAATGAGTCCATTGGCCGAGGACTGTTCCCGCCGCCGTGTTGAAAATTCCCGCGGCGAGCATCTGCCATGCAGCGGCAACGAAGCTGTTGACCGGCAAATGCGTGCGGCGCGAGAGGATGCTGCCGACGGTCCAGGAAAGCGCACCGGCAAGCAGAGCTGCGAGTGCCCATAGCACTGTGGAGTTACCCGCGATGCCGGACCGAAGCGAAGGCCAGAGCAGTACAGCGAGCCCGAGGAAGCCGAGTGCCATGCCCAGCCATCCGCGCGCGGGCAGCGGTTCACCGCCGGGAAGGAACATCTCTATTAAGGCGACATAAAGCGGAATGACTGCGAGGACCAGCGAGGCGAGACCGCTGGGAACGGTTTCCTCCGCGTAGACGAGGCCGACGTTGCCGCCGCCCAGAAGTAGCAGGCCGATGAGGCCCAACAGCAGCATGGTCTTTGTTGGCCAAAACAGACGCAAGCCACGCAAGCGGCACCATGCAAGAAGAATTGCACCCGCGATGAGGAAGCGTGTGCCCGCGAGCAGAAGGGCCGGCATGTCCGCTGCACCGATGCGAATTGCGGTGTAGGTCGAGCCCCAGAAAAAATAGACACTGGCGAAGGCTAGAACGATGGTGGTCCTCGATGCAGAACGCACGTAGTGAATGATCGAATTGGATTGCGTGGCCGCCATCGGATTGATTCCATCGTAGCCCGAAGACGCGTGCGGCCGCTTCCCGCTTCTTGCCAACTTCTCAGGTTCGTGGGTTAGTCGTGGCGCGAGATTTCAAGCCCGTGCTATCCTCATACCCAGCGGGGTTCCCATGCACAGGCCAACTTCAAACGCGATGCCGCTGATGCCAGGTCGAAAGAACTGGTCGCGTTCGCGTGCCCGTTGCATCTGCCCGCGTCGCCACCTGCGCGTGCTGCCGACACGCACGCGACCTAGCCTCTTCGGCGGCGATTAGCTCCGGACCGCCGAAGATCCTCGCCTGCTTTCCAGACCTGCTTAGGTCTTTTGAACTGGACGACCCTTACGAAAAGGGTCCATGGCTGCGCTCCACCCATTTACGGGAGTTGAGCCGGCGCAACCTATCTGCCGAGGAGAACGACGATGACCAAGCAAGAAATGCATGCGAAATACGGACCGAAGCTTGTGTTTACCCTGCCAGGACCGAAGGCGAAAGCTGCTGTGGAAGCGGACACGCGTTTCATTTCGCCTAGCTATACGCGCTCTTATCCGCTGGTGGCGAAGCGTGGATGGGGTGTGCGCGTCGAGGATGTGGACGGGAATGAGTTCCTCGATTTTGCCGCGGGCATTGCCGTGGTTTCGACCGGCCATTGCCACCCTGAAGTTGTGGCAGCAATCCAGAAGCAGGCGGCGGAACTGATTCACATTTCGGGCACGGATTTTTACAATGAACTGCTCACGGATTTGGCCGCGCAACTTTCTGCGGTTGCGCCGATGCGGGGTCCGCACAAGTTCTTCTATGGGAACTCGGGTGCGGAAGCGATTGAGTGCGCATTGAAGCTTGCTCGCTATCACACAGGTCGGCAACAGATCATTTCGTTTTTCGGAGCCTTTCACGGGCGCACTATGGGAGCGCTGTCGCTGACCGCATCGAAGCCGCAGCAGAAGCGTCGCTTCGCACCGCTGGTTCCGGGTGTAACACACATTCGGTTTCCCAATGTGTATCGCGAGGGCATCGAAGACACAAAGGCACAGGAGGCATTCAGCCTGAGCTGTGCGCGCTATATCGAAGAGAAATTGTTCAAGACGGTTCTTGCGCCGGAGGAAGTGGCGGCGATTTTTGTCGAGCCGATTCAGGGCGAAGGCGGCTACGTGGTGGCGCCCACGAATTTTCTGCGCGAGCTGCGGGCCATCTGCGATCGCTACGGTATTTTATTGGTTTCGGATGAGGTTCAAAGTGGAGCGGGGAGAACGGGCAAGTGGTGGGCGATTGAGCACTCGGGTGTCGAGCCGGATATGGTGTGCATGGCAAAGGGAATTGCTTCCGGCATGCCCCTCGGCATTTGCATGACGCGCGCGGACATTATGGATTGGGTTCCCGGCTCGCACGCTTCGACGTTCGGCGGTAATCCGGTGTCGATTGCTTCGGCGCTGGCGACCATCGACATTATCAAGCGCGAAGCGATGGCCAACGCTGCGCGTGTGGGTGCGATGATGATGGAGCGCCTCGAAGGCTGGAAGCGTTCGCATCCGACGGTGGGCGATGTGCGCGGACGCGGCCTGATGATTGGCATCGAGCTTGTGAAAGACAAGGCAACGCGCGAGCCGGCCGCTGCGCAACGCAATCGCGTGGAGACACTGGCCTTTGAGCGCGGGCTGATGGTGCTGGGCTGCGGGGAGAATTCGATTCGGCTGTGTCCGCCGCTGATCGTCAGCGAACGCGAGGCTATGGTCGCCCTCGACATTCTGGAAGATGCGTTGACGCAGGCGGAGTCGGAGCATGTGCGTGTCAGTGAATCTGCCGCTGTTGCTGTGGGCGATGGTGCCTAGACGCGGTCCCCGCAGGTCTGTGACGTGCGCTCTTTGCAGGAATGTTGAGGGGGAGCAGAATATATCCCCATGGGAAGACTCGCGCAGTTGGGTACGGCCCTGCTTGAGCGGTCACTCGATGGACTCGACCGCCTTGCGCAGCGGCGTGGGCGCTCTGCGAGTTTACCGGCGCATTTGACGACGGGACTTGCCGGTGAAGATGCAGCGTTCTTCTATCTGCGGCGAAAGGGATATACCGTTGTGGCGCGGCGCTGGTCTTCCGGTGACGTGCCGGGCGATGTGGATCTGATTGCCTGGCAGGGTCCGCAGCTGTGCTTCATCGAAGTGAAGACGCGAACGGCACGCGACATGACTCCGGCCGAAACGGCAGTGGATTCGCACAAGCGCGCGACTCTGCGGCGGCTCGCGCGACGTTATACACGGCAACTGCCGCAGGCCGCGATGCCTCCAGTGCGGTTCGATGTGATCAGTGTGTATCTTGTGCCGGGAGAGAAGCGCGAATTCATGCACTTTGAAGCAGCGTTTGGCTGGAGCGAATACGAACGGCGCGACTAGCTCAGATCATCCTTTCGCATCAGCTCTTCGCATCTTGGAACTCTTCATGCCACGCCATTTGAATTGCTTCTAAACGCGACTCGTTGGATTTCGCTGGATCGTCGGCGAAGCCCTCGAGCTCGGTCACGTACCGCAGAAGATCGGTGAAGCGGACGGTGAGGGGATCGAGGTCGGGGAACTTTTCCTGCAATTGAATGCCGATCTCTTCGACATCGGTCCAATGAATTTCGCGCGGCATCGTGGCTCCTTATTTGGAATCGAGCATCGTGATCAAGTCCTGCTCGCCGTCCAGCAAATAGAACGCAATGAAAGTGAGTGGAGTGACATCGGAGGCGTTGCCAAAGTCCGCAATGACGCGCTCGGCCGGTTCGTAGAACGCCGATCCGACGGGGAGCAATTCGGCGGGTTGACCCTCAATCTGATAGAAGCCCGTGCCGCTGGCAATATAGCCGACGACCGGACACGGGTGCAGATGGCGTCCTGACTTCTGGCCCGGCGCGAGTGTGATTTTGCGAACGTCGACGGAGGTGACGTTGCGGTTTTGAAGAGCGGCGTTCAGCAGTTGCTGCCGTTCAATGGTCGATATTGTCATGACGTTTGCAGAGCGATTCTATTTCGGCTCGGCCAGGGCAAGCGGCTTGCCTTCGGAGGTGTAATTGCGGTTCCACTTGGGAATCTCGACGACGTAGTTGCCTGGCTTGGTAATGACGGCCTGGCAACCGAGACGCGAATTCAACTGCTGATCGGCGGCCATGTCCATGCGGTCGAGCTCATCGTCGTCGGCTTCGCTGATGCCGTTGGCGCCGTCCTTCACCCAGATGTGGCAGGTGGTGCAGGCGCACACGCCGCCGCAGGCGTGATCGAGAAAGATGCCGAAGTTTTCGGCGACGTCGAGAAACGACATCGGCTTGCCGTGATGGTCATACGGCATCGTGCCAAACTCGAACTCGACTACTTTGCCTTCGGGCTCGAAGGTAACGCGGACTAGTTTGTCCGGTGGAATGCTCTTGGTGTTTGCTTCGCTCATAGCTCTCAATTCTTGGCGCAACGGTTCACTGCAATGTTATTTGAACTCCGCCGGGGCCATGGGGTGTGGGGCAGTGATCGACCCGTCGTCAAAATCCTCGCCGGCATCTCTCATTGTCTTGCCGCGAATAGCTGTCGTGACGGCGGCGTCCATCATCAACTCGGCTAGTCGTTGTGTTGCGCGGTCAAGAGCTAGCGTCGCTTCGCGCAGGGCCGACAGATCTTCACCAAGCTTGATGGCATACAAACGATCTCGGGCAGCGTCAATCGCGGCCAGTTCTTCGCCGGTCAGCGCTCCCCACGCGGGGCTGGTTCGCGCCTGTTCGACTTTGGCGAGAATCGACTCAGCTTCGTTGCGCGCTTCAATCAGGAGGCGCTTGGCAAAATCTTCTTCGGCGTGATCGAAGGAATCGAGGATCATGGTCTCGACTTGCTCGTCGGTCAATCCATACGTCGCTTTCACTTCGATTTCGGCAGCCTTGCCGCTGCGCTGTTCGCGTGCAGAAACGTGCAGGATGCCGTCGGCATCGATCAGGAACTTAACTTCGATTCGCGGCAGTCCGGCGGTCATGGGCGGAATGCCTTTGAGGTCAAAACGAGCTAAGGAGCGGCAATCGGCTGCTAGTTCGCGCTCGCCTTGCAATACGTGGATGGCGACGTTGGTCTGGCCGTCGACTCCGGTGGTGAAGTGCTCGGTGGCCGACGCGGGAATGGTCGAGTTGCGCGGAATGATGCGCGCCACGACGCCGCCGAGAGCCTCGATGCCGAGCGACAGCGGAGTCACGTCGAGCAATAACATTTCTTCAGTCGTCTTCGATGCACCGGCGAGAATGTCGGCCTGTACAGCTGCGCCGAGGGCGACGACTTCGTCGGGATTCAGTTCCGTATGGGGCTTCTTGCCGCGCGCAGAGAGATGGAAGAGGCCGTCGACTAAGCGGCGCACTGCCGGGATCCGTGTCGATCCGCCGACGAGCACGACTTCGTCAATTTGTTCCGGTGTGATGCGAGCGTCGATGAGCGCCTGTTTGCACGGACCGGCCGTGCGCGCGAGGACTGGTTCTATCAATTGCTCGAAGACGTCGCGCGGAATATCGCGCTGATAGCGATCGCCATTCGGCAATTCGATGTCGAACTGGGCAGAGGAGTCGGACGAGAGGCTAATCTTGGCGTCGATGGCATCTTTGCGCAATCCCTGGACAGCGCCGGGTTGCGTGCGAAGATCGACGCCGTGTTCGGAATGGATCTCATCGAGAGCGATGGCGAGCAGAAGGTTGTCGATGTCGTCGCCGCCCAGATGCGTGTCACCATTGGTGGACTGCACTTCGAAGATGCCGTCGCGCAACTTGAGGATGGAGATATCGAATGTGCCGCCGCCGAAGTCGTAGACCGCGATAGTGCCTTCCTTTGCGCGATCAAGACCGTACGCCAGCGCGGCCGCGGTGGGCTCATTCACCAGGCGCAACACCTCAAGGCCAGCCATGCGGCCTGCGTCTTTCGTGGCCTGGCGTTGCGCGTCATTGAAGTAGGCAGGCACGGTGATGACGGCTTGCGTGACCGGCTCGCCGAAGAAGCGCTCGGCGTTTCGCTTGAGCTGGCGCAGGATGTAGGCGGAGATCTCGGGCGGCGTGAAACGGAGTTCGCCGAGCTGGACGCGCGGAACTTCCCCGGCTTCGACATCGTCGGCGAGACGGAAGGGAAAGAACTTCAACTCGTCGCGCACCTCGTCGACGCTGCGGCCCATGAGGCGCTTCACGGAATAGATGACGCGCTCGGGCATCTCGATCAGGACGCGGCGCGCGCTGTTGCCGACCGTGACGGTGGGGCGGCCTCCGCCTTCGGGAATGGGGTCGAGCGCGACGACCGAGGGGACAAGATTGGAGCCGTCGACGCCGGGAATGACCACCGGCGCCTCGCCCTGCATGTAGGCGACGAGAGAGTTGGTGGTGCCGAGATCGATTCCTACTACGCGTCCTTCCGCCATGCTGATTTAGTTTGCTCCTAAGGTTTCGGTCACATCGCGTACCAGATTGTCGAGGTAGCGACGGCGGTCGAGCAGGGCAATCATCGTTTTCTGCGCCGCGCTCCGCGCCGATGTGTCGCCGTCGTCCCACGCGGTCCACTGCGAGCGCAGGTCCTGGTCCACGTCGTCCAAGAGGCCATCGAATTTTTTCTTAGCTCCAGTCAGGCTTTGCTTGAGATCCGGATCTTCTTCGCCCATCTTTTTAGCTGCGCGCATTTCTTCGAGCTGCATGTTGAGGTCGAAGACTTCTTCCAGCAGGTCGGCGGGCACGCGCGACGGATCAGTGCGTCCTTTGCCGCTGTGCTCTTCGCCGATCTCCGCGCCGTGGAGCTTGAGCAGGTACTCGGTGCGGCGGATCGGGTCGCGTAACGTGCGATAGGCGTCGTTGAGCAGCGCCGTGTCGGCCAGACTCCATTCCTTTTCATCGGGGGTGGCGCGCGCAAAGCGGTCGGGATGCAACTTGCGGCTCAGCTTGTGGAACTGGTGCTCCAACATGCCTAAATCAAGCGTGAGGCGCGGCTCCAGCGAGAAAACGGAATAATAATCGGCTCCCGGAGGTGGCTGAATCTTGCTGCAATGGGGGCAGAAAAGCGTGGACTCATTGTGAGCCACGGCGCACGACCAACACGCAATGGGAACTGCAGAATCAAGAACCTTCAACATCTCTTCAACCTGACTTACCTGCACGCGATCGCTACGACGAGGGCCGCGATTGCTAAGACGAGAACGAGGAACCGCAGCCGCAGGAGCGCGAGGAGTTCGGGTTGATGAAGTTGAAGCCCTGCCGCATCAGTGTTTCTTCGTAGTCGAGCGTCATGCCGTGCAGATAGAGGAACGACTTGGGATCGACGAAGACGCGCACGCCGTCGAAGTTATAGATGCGGTCGCGCTCGCGTGGGCGAGTATCGAATTTGATCGCGTACGAAAGCCCGGAACAGCCGCCGCCTGTGACGCCGAGGCGCAGGCCACCTTCTTCAGGCGAGACGCCTTCTTTGGCCATGGCGATGCGCACACGCTTGATGGCGCGGGCCGTCAGTTGGAGCCCCTGGCCGGGTGCACCCGCAGGTGCCTGCGGTGCCGGCAAATCCGGCTTCGCCGCGGACATGTCCCCGGAAGGCTTGGTTTCGATTGTCACCATGTTCGACATGTATTCCCATTTCTGTCGCGAATTGCATGGACCAAAGCCCATTCAATTCGGGCGCGCCTCAAAGGCACGACCGAAGCCGTGCCCCAAAACGCTAATTATTTACTGCGCGGTGGCCGTTGCTGCCGGAGCAGTTTCGGCCACGCCGTTCTTCTTCTTCCAGTCGCCGATCGCGGCGCGAATGGCATCTTCGGCCAGCACCGAACAGTGAATCTTCACCGGAGGAAGCGACAGCTCCTTCACGATGTCGGTGTTCTTGATCGCCATTGCGTCATCCACGGTGCGGCCCTTGATCCATTCAGTGGCCAATGAGGAGCTGGCAATTGCCGAACCACAGCCGAATGTCTTGAACTTGGCTTCTTCAATGACCTGGGTCTCGGGGTTCACGCGGATCTGCAGGCGCATGACGTCGCCACACTCCGGCGCGCCTACGAGGCCCGTGCCGACTTCGGACGAACTCTTGTCGAGCGTGCCGACGTTGCGCGGATTGTTGTAGTGGTCTACGACCTTGTCGCTGTATGCCATTTGGTCCGTTCTCCTCCCGCGGGGAAGCCGCGTCTACTTCTGTTTGATTCGGCAGGTAGGCTTGCCGATGCTTCTCAAATTCTCAACTTACCCTCAGGGGCCAGAAGTTGGCTCACTGAGGGTGGCTAGTGCGCTGCCCACTGAATCTTGGTCAGGTCAATACCCTCCTTCACCATTTCGTAAAGCGGTGAAAGCTCGCGGAGTTTCTTCACGATGTCGATGACCTTCGCGGCCACGTAGTCGACTTCGACCTGTGTATTAAAGCGGCCTAAGCCAAAACGAATGCTACTGTGCGCCACGTCGTCGCCGAGGCCGAGGGCCTTGAGCACGTAGCTTGGTTCCAATGTGGCCGAAGTGCAGGCTGAGCCGCTGGAAACCGCAACGTCGTTGATGCCCATCAACAACGATTCGCCTTCGACATAAACGAAGCTCATGTTGAGGTTGCCGGGGAGCCGATGCTCCCACGAGCCATTCACCTGAACATAATCAAGCTCGGACTCGAGCTTGGCCTTGAGCCGGTCGCGCAGGCCGCGCAGATACGCTGCCTCGTTGTCCATCTCCTGCATCGCAATTTCACAGGCCTTGCCCATGCCGACGATGCCGGGAACGTTGAGCGTGCCGGAACGCATGCCGCGCTCGTGGCCGCCACCGTCGATCTGCGCAGCGATCTGGACGCGCGGGTTGCGGCGACGCACGTAAAGGGCACCGACGCCCTTGGGTCCGTAGATCTTGTGACCCGAAAGCGAAGCTACATCGACGTTGTCGGCGATGACGTTGAACGGCACCTTGCCAACGATCTGCACCGCATCGGTGTGGAAGATCACGTTCTTCTCATGACAGATTTTGCCGATTTCGCGGATGGGCTGCAGCACGCCGATCTCGTTGTTGGCGGCCATGATGCTGACGAGGATTGTCTTGTCGTCGATGGCGCGCTTCAGGTCTTCAAGATCAATGAGGCCGTCTGCCTTCACGGGCAGATAAGTGACGCGATAGCCGTACTTCTCGAGGCGCTTGCAGGTATCGAGAACCGCCTTGTGCTCGGTGACCTGGGTGATGATGTGGTTGCCGCGCTCGCGATACATCTCGGCGATGCCTTTGATGGCCAGGTTGTTCGATTCGGTCGCGCCCGAGGTGAAAATAATCTCTTTGGCCGAGGCTCCGATCAACTTAGCAATCTGCTCGCGCGCAATTTCGACGGCCTGCTCTGCTTCCCATCCAAAGGAGTGGTTGCGGCTGGCGGCGTTGCCGAATTTATTGGTGAAGTAGGGCATCATCGCTTCCAGCACGCGGGGATCGAGCGGACTGGTGGCATGGTTATCCATGTAGATCGGGAGGGTGACTCCCGCTGGCACTTCAACTTGACTGACGACTGTGCTCATCGCGTTTCCATCCTTGTAACTTGCAGCCCGCGCAACAGCGCGGTGGGGAAGAATGCTCTTACAGCGTTAACGAAACCAATTGACTGACTTCAGTCCGCGTCGGCTCATGCTCGGCGAGGTCCTGAATACTGATGCTTTTGAGGACGCCGGCGATGGTGTCATTCACGCGCGCCAGCGGTTCCTTGATGGTGCAACTGGGCGTCAGATCGCAGGCTTTTGCGCCCTTGGTGCACGAAGTGATGAAAAACGGGCCATCAATGGCAAGGATGACTTCATAGGCCGAAATCGAGCGTGCCGCCCGCGCTAGGGCATAGCCGCCGTTCATGCCGGAGTGGGACTTGAGCAATCCTGCCTTGGTGAGCTGCTGCAAGGTCTTGGCCAGAAGCTGTGCCGGGATGTGGTACTCGTCGGAGATATCCTTGGCGCTGAGCGCAACAGATTCGGGGTGCTCGGCCAGGAACTTGAGCGCCATCAACCCGTAATCCGCCTTTTTGGTCAGCTTAAGCATGGGATATCCGACTTCTTCGGTCCGTGTTCAGTATACGACCAGTTCTGTCGGGGTTCAAGGTCTGGTTTGGGAGGAGGGTCGAAAAAGGGAAATCCGAGTCAGCCGGAACGTTTCATTGAATTTTGGCGCTTGAAATTCAACGAAAGGCCGCTACAATCGGCGGAAAGAGCATCATAATTGAACTGAATCCGATCCGATGGCAACCGCCTGCAAACACCCCAGGGTACGAATCGTTTCCAGACACGAAGACACGGAGTTTGTCGAGTGCTTGGAGTGTGGCGAAGTCTTTGACTCCGAAGAGTTTCACGACATGGCGATTGAAGAGACCGCCGAGACGGCGAACGACCTCGCTGAAGATGAGTAGCCCCCTTTTCCATATCCTTGGATTGAGAGGGCTTAGGGCTTGGCCTGCGTTTGGCCGAGCGGGGCGAGGCTGCTTACTTGATGCTTGGTCCGTTAGCTGCCGACGCGGACGGCTTGCGGGCGGCGATCCACGCATAGTGCAGACCTGAAACGACCGTCAGAATCATGGTGGCCCACAACGCAAAGGCGCGCAGAGCCACAACCCAGGGTGCGTGCGTGAGCTGATGCAGAAGCACCACCGCCACGGCCAGTACCTGCGCCAGTGTGTTGGCCTTGCCGAAAATGCTGGGTTTGAACTCCCGCCGTCCTGCCGCGGCGTAGAGGATCGCAGACACCAGCAAAATGCCGACATCTCTTCCGAAGACCAGAACCGTCACACGGACGGGCATCAGGCCTTCGTGCAGGAGCACGAGAAACAAAGTGCTGAGTAGGAGCTTGTCGGCGACGGGGTCAAGATATTGCCCCAAGACGGTACGCTGTTTGAGCCATCGGGCCAACAGGCCATCGAGCGCGTCGGTGAGCCCTGCGACCACGAAGAGAATGAAGCCGATTTCGAATCGGTTTTCGAGGATGGCGGCGACCAGGAATGGCGCCATGCAAATCCGCAGGAGCGTGAGCAGGTTGGGCGCGGAGCCCAGCGGATTGAGCCTTGGTTTTATGGCGACTGTCATCTTGCGTGTCAGTGGAATAGAAAACCGTAGCGCCGCGGATATGGACTTAGTCCACCGACTAACGATGGTACAGCAACGCGGAAAGCGCGCGTCGGTTCACCTTTTCGCGAAGGGTGGATGCTGCTAAACTGCTTTATGGTCAATCAAGCAAAGGCCGAAGGCGCGTAGCTCAGTTGGTTAGAGCGCTTCCTTGACACGGAAGAGGTCGCTGGTTCGAATCCAGTCGTGCCTACCATATTTTTCAATCTCTTACAGTGGATTCTGGACTACAGTGGATTCTGGACTTTTCCCTTTCGTG
>Ga0302325_10013668_pt1 | contig 17306 bp, 12 predicted proteins | sample Palsa_T0_2_FD_201948 | JGI IMG/M metagenome (GOLD analysis project Ga0302325, IMG submission 201948) | Peat permafrost microbial communities from Stordalen Mire near Abisko, Sweden - Palsa_T0_2 | ecosystem: Environmental > Terrestrial > Soil > Palsa > Peat permafrost | place: Sweden: Abisko... | reverse complement strand
CCGGTCGTGTTCGCAGAGAGCGCGTGCAGCCCGGTTGCCGTGTTTTGAATGCCGCTCGTATTATCGTACAGCGCCTCGTAGCCGGTGGCAGTGTTGCTGTTGCCCTTGTTGCTATAGAGCGCGCCGTAGCCTGAGGCGGTGTTGTAGTCGGCCGTGGTATTGGTATAGAGCGCTATGTCTCCATAGGCGGTGTTGTAGCTGCCGGTCGTGTTGGAAACGAGCGCCTCGTACCCGGAAGCGGTGTTGTTGGTGGCCGTCGTACTGAAAAACAGTGCTGCGTAGCCGGTGGCGGTGTTGTTGCTGCCGGTCGTATTGTCATTGAGGGCCGTGTACCCGGAGGCAGTATTGTTGTTGCCGGTCTATTTTGCTCGAGCGCGTCGAACCCGGAGGCGGTATTGTAAGTGCCGGTCGTATTTCGGTTGAGCGCCGCGAACCCGGCCGCCGTATTCCCGAAGCCGGTCGTATTAAGATACAGCGCGTCCACTCCGATGGCGGTGTTCTCCGCGCCGGTCGTATTGGACTGGAGCGCTCCGCCTCCGACGGCCGTGTTGAAACTGCCGGCAGCAGGGCTGCTCATCGTGGCGCCGGTGTTGGAACGGAGCGCATTGGCCCCGTAGGCCGTGTTTGACTCTCCGGTCGTATTGGAATAGAGCGCCTGATACCCAGAGGCGGTGTTAGAGCCGCTGGTCGCGCAGTCTGTGCCATTTTCGTTTGAGAAAAGCGCGCCTCCGCCCATCGCTGTATTAAAGCAAGCGTCGCTGGTGACATTATCCGTTGGCTGTTGGGCGTGGGCGGGCATTGCGAAGCCCGCCAGTGCGCCGACCAGGATTGCGAACAATTTAAATGCTCTCACGATGTATTCCCCTTTATCCTATTTGGGCATTGTATTTTTTCGGAAATTACGGCGGCCCACTAGCGCTCTTTGCTTTATTGCATCGCCAGCCCTGGACCCTTTGAATTTAGTTTCAGTAGCGTAGCTTGCATGGATTGATTCTGCTTGCTTAGGGCTGCAACTTGCTTCTTCAGCTGCTGCAATTCATTCAGGAGCATGGGCGCAAGTTCTTCATAGCGCACCCCGTCGATCCGGCCCGTCGTGGCGTCGCGCACCACCAGCTCCGGATATACTTTCGCCACTTCCTCGGCAATGAGCCCGTACTGGATCGGCTTCTCACCCGAGGCGTCAGCCTTCTTGTAGCGGAACTTGACCGGCCGCAGCTCAAGCAGCCGCTCGCTCGCGCTGGCCATCGGTTGGACGTCCTCCTTGTACCGTATCGAGGATGACACCGTACCCAGCTGTCCGCTCGAATCGATGAAGACCGCCGTGCCCGCCGTTCCTGTCTTGACGCCGTAGATACCCGCGACATAGGCGGCTGACTGGGTGGAGGTCGTGCCGGTGATCGTGCCGATGCGGATCACCCCGCTCTCTGCCGCGACCCCTGGGCTCCCGATGTCGATGTTGTTACTCCCGGTCGTGAGGTTGACGCCCGCGTGATACCCGTCCGCAATGTTGTTGCTGCCGGTGGTGTTGGAAGCAAGAGCGTGCACGCCCGATGCGGTGTTCTCAGTGCCGCTCGTGTTCGCATACAGCGCCTCGTAACCGGAGGCGGTGTTGCTAACGCCGTTGTTGCTATAGAGCGCCCCGTACCCGGAGGCGGTGTTGAAGTCGGCCGTGGTATTGGAATAGAGCGCCTGATATCCGGAGGCGGTGTTATCGGCGCCCGTCGTGTTCGAATAAAGCGCACTGTACCCGGAGGCGATGTTGTCGTTGCCGGTGGTGTTATATGCGAGCGCGCTTGCGCCGGTGGCAACGTTGTCGGCGCCGGTCGTGTTGGATGCGAGCGCGTCTGTTCCAGTGGCCGTATTGTTGCCGCCGGTCGTGTTGTTATTGAGCGTGAATGTGCCGGTCGCGGTGTTGTCGGAGCCCGTCGTATTGGACACCAACGCGAAGTACCCAGCAGCGACATTGCCCGAGCCGCCCGTATTAGAATGCAGCGCCTCGTAGCCGGATGCGGTGTTGTTACTGCCCGTCGTGTTGGAAAAAAGCGCCTCGTCCCCCGCAGCAGTGTTGTAGTTGCCGGTCTTGTTGGAGTAGAGCGCGCTGAAGCCGGTCGCGGTATTGTCGTACCCGGTCGAGTTGTAGTAGAGCGCAAAAGCTCCGTAGGCGGTGTTGCTAGCGCCGGTAGTGTTGCCCTGAAGCACATCTGTTCCAAAGGCCGTGTTGCTATCGCCGCTGGAATTCGCAACCAGCGCATCGGCTCCGTAAGCGGTGTTGTTGCTGCCGGTAGTGTTGGAGTAGAGCGTGAAGTCCCCGGCGGCAGTGTTATGAGTGCCGCTCGTGAGGTCGTTGAGAGCGAACGATCCCATCGCGGTGTTGTAATATCCGTCGCTGGTTACTGAGTCCGGCGGCTGGGTACCGTACGCCGACCCGGCCAGCACCGCTAGCGCGGCAGTCAATGCCAATTGAGACCTATAAAGAGTTTTCATGATTGACACCTGCTTCCGTAATGACAAACGTAGTTGAAGTGATCTGCCGAGAATTTCGGGTGGCCTGCCGTGTCGCAGCAACCGCCATCGGAGAAATCGTCCTGCAATTTTCTGGCACGATTGAGCTCGCAACGGTCGCGTCGGCCGGCTGTTGCAGGGCAGCGGATGATGGGGAAGCACTTTGGCGCAACACTTATTCCGACTCGTGCGTGCCGTGCGGCTCGATCACGGCCGGCGGTTCAGTCGCGACGCTTTTGATCATCAGCGCTTCGCAATGAACTCAGTCTGCGTCTGAAGTTTGCGCAGCGTGACTTGCGTTGCTTGGTTGAGATCCTGCAACTTCGCCAATTGCTGCTTGAGGTCACGGATTTCTCCAGCCTGAGCCGCATTGGCCGTCGCCTGGGCATCAAACCTCTCGGCCATTTGCGCGTGCTGCTGTTGCATCTCATTGAGCAGCATCGGCGCGAGCTCGTCATAGCGCACCCCGTCGATCCGGCCCGTCGCTGCATCGCGAATCACGAGCTCCGGGTACACCTTCGCCACTTCCTCGGCGATGAGGCCGTACTGGATCGGCTTCTCACCAGAGGCATCTGCCTTCTTGTAGCGGAACCTGACGGGCCGCAGCTTAAGCAGCCGCTCGCTTGCGCTCGCGATCGGTCGGATGTCTTCCTTGTACCTTATTGAGGATGACACCGTACCCAGCTGTCCGCTCGAATCGATGAAGACCGCCGTGCCCGCCGTTCCCGTCTTGACGGCATAGATGCCAGCGACGTACGTGGCTGACTGGGTCGAAGTCGTCCCGGTGATCGTGCCGATGCGGATCACCCCGGTCTCTGCCTTCACACCGGGACTACCGATGTCGATGTTGTTACTGCCGGTCGTGAGGTTAATGCCGGCGTGCCACCCCTGCGCGATATTGTTGCTGCCGCTGGTGGTGGAAGCGAGCGCGTGCACCCCCAAAGCGGTGTTGTTACTTCCGGTCGTGTCGGCATAGAGCGCGCCGTAACCGGAGGCGGTGTTACTGCCGCCGGTCGAATACGAATAGAGCGCGGTCGCGCCAATGCCCGTGTTGTAGGAGCCCGTGGCGTCCGGGGAGTCCGGACCTTCAAAGCCGCTGAGCGCGTTCTGCCCCACCGCGGTGTTATTGCTGCCCGTTGTGTTGGCGTAGAGCGCCGCGACACCGGATGCAGTGTTGTTGCTGCCGGTCGTGTTGGCGTAGAGCGCTTGGTACCCGGAGGCGATGTTGTTGCCGCCGGTCGTGTTGGCTTCGAGCGCATCGAAGCCGGATGCGGTATTGTCGTTGCCGGTCGTGTTGGAGGAGAGTGCCCCGAACCCGGTGGCGGTGTTGTAGTTGCCGGTCGTGTTTAAAGTGAGTGCATACATCCCCGAAGCGCTGTTGTCACCGCCGGTGGTGTTCTTAGCGAGCGCGGCTGTACCAAAGGCCGAGTTGGCGTTGCCCGTCGTGTTGTTCTGCAGCGCGCCGCTACCCGAAGCGGTGTTAAAGGTGCCCGTCGAGTTGTTGGCGAGCGAGCCGTACCCGAAGGCGGTGTTACTGTTGGCGGTGGTATTGTTTGCGAGCGCTTCAAAACCCGCAGCCGTGTTGTAGCTGCCGGTCGTATTGGACGAGAGCCCGCTCAGCCCCAAGGCAGTATTCTCGGTCCCGGTCGTGTTGGAAGTCAGCGCGTATTCCCCGACGGCGGTATTGTCGCTGCCGGTCGTGTTGAAAAGGAGCGCGTAGTCCCCGGCGGCGGTGTTGTTATTCCCGGTCGTATTGAATACGAGCGCGTTAAACCCCAGGGCAGTGTTTTCGTCGCCGGTCGTGTTATAAAAGAGCGCGTTTGCACCGAAGGCGCTGTTGCTGCCTCCGTTCGTGTTGGATAAGAGCGCGTCCAATCCGGCAGCGGTGTTGCCGTCGCCGCCGTTCGTGGCGGCCGGGCCGCCGAGCGCGTTGCTCCCCATTCCCGTATTTCCGTTTGTGTCGCTCGTGTCGTTCGAGGCCGGCACCTGCGCGAAAGCCGCTCCTGCCAGCGTAAGGGCGCTGATCGCCACTACAAAAGACCGATAGAAAGTTCCCATGACGCATAACCCCCTACTTCCGTGCCGTTTGATATTGTTGATGCCGACCGATTGCCGGCCGACGGCGACTATCCGTGGAAAAGTACGCCTTCGGCAGCCCGAGTCAAACGCCTTCTTGAATGTACATGCGATTCAAATCGCAAGGCATTGAGCTGGCTGGACCAAGCTTGTTTGTCGCTGCCCAATGAAGCACGGTTGAGCATGCCTCGCGCATGCAGAGTGGACTTGACGCGGCTGCCATTGGGTTCGGCGCCCCTGGGTGACCCGGCAGGTGTCACGCATCTAAAGAGTGCCCCAGGATGGGTGGTAGTCGCCGTCATCTTGCGGATGACAACGCATCGCTCAAGGGCAATGCGGATCGCTACTGCTTACATTGCAACGGACGCTCAGCGCCTGCTGCCTGCCAATCTCGCGGCGCACATGTTACTGCTATGATCGCGCGGCAAAGTCCGATGGCTTGCCGAGGGCCGATAGCAATTTATTCGTTTCGCTGCAAATACGCCTTTGAGAGCGCAAGTCTACCCAACTACTTGAACATCCCTGCGATTCATAGCGGCTTGCACCGCACTGCCGCCTGCACATCGCCTGCGAAGACGCACGGCGCTGCGTCTCATTTTCACGCTGCACGTCAAATCGCTGGCAGGCGACCGCGCGTATGCTGCGCGCAATGAATACACCCCTGAGGAGCGACGTGCCCCCGAGCACTCCCGCGAAGCCAGCGGCGCATCTGCCCGCTACGGCAGCCGGCCCCGCGACTGCGCTGCCGGCCGAGTTGCGCATGATCCTGGCCGGTACCGACAGCGACAGCTACTGTGCGCTGCGCCGCCGACCGCTCTCGAGCGCGCAACGTTGGGAATTGGGCCGGAGCCTGCGACAGCGGGTGCCACGCAAGCGGCTCGGCCAGTGGCAGGCACCGGCCAACCGCCCGGATCCGATTGCGCAGATCCGGCACTCGCATCAAGGCAGACTTGAGTCGCTGATTCCGATCCGCGTTGGCCGCATGGCGGCCTCCCCGTACGGGTTTTTGCGCGGCGCTGCCGTGGTAATGGCCGAGGATGTCGCGCATCTACCGGCGACCGGGATCATGCTGGTCGCCTGCGGTGACGCCCACCTGGGCAACTTCGGATTCTATGCCTCACCGGAACAGGATCTGGTCATCGACCTGAACGACTTCGACGAGGCGCACCCCGGAGCCTGGGAATGGGACCTGCGCCGGCTGGTCACCAGCATTTGGGTGGCTGGGCGCCAGAATAGCTGCCGCGAATCACAATGCGAGGCATCGGTGGCGAGCTGCGTCGCCGCCTATCGGCAGGTGATGCGCTTTCTTGCCGACGCGCCGTTGCTGTCGCGCTCCTATCGGCGCGTCGACGTTGACCGGCTGCGCGCGACGGTGCGATCCCAGTCCCTGCGCAAGGCCATCACGCGTGCCGCGAAGCGCTCGCGACACCGCACCTGTGACCGCTCGTTGCCGCGCTTCACGACGCAGCGCGGCCGCCGCATCGTGAGCGAGCCGCCGCTGATCACCAGGGTGCCGAAAGCCGCCGCCGCCCACGTAGCTGCCGGCTTGGATGCTTACCTTACGACGCTGGCACCACATTGGCGCCGCGCACTCAGCAACTACACGCTGGTGGATATCGCTCATAAAGTAGTCGGGGTCAGTAGCGTGGGCCTCAGGGCCTATGTTGCGTTGCTCCAGGGCGGCACTGCGGAGGATGTGATGTTCCTGCAGCTCAAACAAGCGCGCCGCTCCGTGTTGGCTCCCTACGTGCATGGCCCGTCAGCCTGGCATGCACATCAGGGACAGCGGGTTGTGGAATACGAGCAAGCGTTGCAGACGGTCAGCGATCCGCTGCTCGGATGGACCACCATCGAGGGGCTGCAGTACTACGTGCGGCAGTTCCGCAATATGAAAGGCGGCGTGCCTCTCGATGCGATGAACGCGGTGGCACTCAGCGACTACGCCGCCGTCGTGGGTCATCTGCTCGGCAAGGGGCATGCGCGCACCGGGCGCGCCTCTGCGATTTCCGGTTATGTCGGTCGCTCTGACAAGCTCGACCAAGCCCTGTGTCGCTTCGCGCGCGCCTACGCGGACCAGACCGAAGCGGATCACAAGCTGCTATTAAAGGCCGTGGCGCGCGGCGTGCTGCCCGTAGAGTACGGTGTTTGAGCACGTTCGCGCACCACTGACCCGGGCACCGCCATCACCAAGAGCACCGTACAAGCTTCCTTTCTCGCGCCAGCCTCTGCGCACCCTGCTCGAAAGCGGCCCGCCAGGCAGCAGTCTCGACCCTGAGCTCCTACCAGCTGGATAGCTGCAGTGCCACCTCGGGCAGTACCTGCGTACCCTCTTGCCGCACCGCGTCGAGCGCCGTGGGCTCCAAACCCAGCGCCTTAACAATGGTCGGCGCGACCTGCGAGGTCGTGGTCGCGGCCGACACGGTGCGGGCGTCAAAGTGGGGATTGGCCACCAGCATGATGACGTTCGTGTCGTCATGCGCGAAGCCACCGTGGTCGCCGATCATCGCCGTGCTACCCGAATAGGTTATGCCGACGTTCGGAGTGACGATGATGTCGGGCGCGCGCGGATCCTGCCCCGGCTCAAGGCCGCCTACATTGTTGTTGAGCCACAGCGAAGGGCCGTAATACAGTTGGCCGAGTCCAAGCGCTGCGGCACTGTTCTCAAGCAGTTCGACGGCCGCCGGTACGCTCGCGCCCGGGACCAGCCATAGCACGGACACATCGTCCTCAGTCGCGCCAATCCCGGTGGTATTAAGTGGTGACTCGGACCAGGGAATGGCGCTGCCCAGCAAAGTCGCCGGCGTGTTAACGCCGTCGGCCACATATGAGCGCGGATCAATCGGGGACTCCCCATGCTTCGCGGTGATGATGAGGAGCGTGTCGTCGTAAATGCCCGCGTTGCGCAACGCACTCACGATGTCGCCAATGGACGCATCCACGAACTCGATCTCACGCAATAGTTCGGCACCTGGCCGTGCCGCTGCATTTTCGTATCCGCCCCTGCCGACGCCCGCCTCCGCGACACTTTGCCCCACATACACTGATTGGAAATTCATGCCGAAGAGCGCCGGCGTCACGGCCGGCGCGCCGTCGTGCGTCTTACCTGCAATCTCGTTCAGCAGGGCGTTCACGCGCAACGCGTCGTAGCACTGGATGTTCGCGAAGCTACCGTTCCAAGCGCCCCCGCTCTTATCGCGGATCGTCGCGCAGGAAACGCCTTGCGAGGTCTTGACCCCGGGCAGCGGCACCACATTGGAACTCACCTCCGGTGAATAGTAATCATCCAGACCCTTGCCGCCCGGCCCCGCTGCCATCGAATAGGATGGGTGCTTATCAATCCACGCCGTATAGCCGCCCGCTGCGTGCACCACGCCGAAGATTGTATTCGTGCGCAGGAAATTCCACGGATATACCGGCGCACAACCGTTCTGCGGATCGCGCACCAGTTTCTTCGGGTCAATCGAGGCGACGCCGCCTTCGGTCAGCGCACCGGGCGCGCCACCGTTCAACGCGTTATCGTTGATGTCGATGCCTTGGTCGTAGTCGGTCGTCGTGCCGGTTGGTATTCCGTAGGGCGCGCACGGGCCACCAGCGAGGCCTGTGCCGGTCGTCGTCTGCGGGGCATCAAGCGATCGGTCATACGCCACGTCGTAGTAGAGCCCCGTCGATCGCGGCGACCCTCCGGTGATGAGTGCCGCCAACCCGGGGAAAGAATCCGAAGGCTTCGAGGCTACGGCGGCCACGTAGTTGAGCGCAGTCGCGCTCAATTTCGCCAAATTCGGGCAATACGGACTGCCGTAGTTCACGCCGGCAATTCCGTGCGCGCAGTTGTAGAGATCCACGGCGTGCATGCCGTCGATGCTGAGCAAGAGCACATGCCTGATATGTCTTGTGCCAGCTTCCCGCGCGGCGCTCGCCGTGGCGCACGTCAACGATGCCAAGGCCACGCCCAGCGCGATCCCCAACGGGACCAGCTGATTTACTTTCATGTGCAATACCCCCCCCAAGGTTCCACGCAAGCGTAGCGTTGCTTGTTTACGGACTGATGAAACTTGCAAATCAGCGCGCCAAGGCTCAAGAGCACGTCGTGCGCAGGACGCTGCAGTGCAGAAAAAGGCTCCGAATCCACGGGTGCAGTTCGAGGCAGGGGCGGAATCGGCGCGCACGCGCCGTACGAACCGCTCGCTGTTGGCGCGCATCCCTATTGGTCGAGATCTATGAGCGCGATGCCCAGATCCGGGCGTTTGAGTCGTTTCAGGTGCGCGGGGACTTCGGTCATGGTGATTTCGAGTGTGGGGCGGACTATCCCTCTTAGCAGGTGACCGCCGCGGGTCGTTCCATCCGACAGTCCGAGAACCGCATGCAGGTGCACACTCGGCTCACCGTCTGCGTCGGTCGCGACATCGCCCAACACACTGATGACTTCGCACTGCGCCGGCACTTCGATCGGCCGGTACTGCCGCGTGTTGAAATCGAACCAACCCACGGTCGCCTTCTCGAAGGCGCCCAATGCGAATAAGGACGCCCCGCTCACCTTGTGATCGCGCGCGAAGGCCTGGATGGCCTTGATTGCGTCTTCACCGGAGTCGAGGAGCAGCAGGATCGTGCGCTGGCCGTTGGCTTGCGCTAGAACTTTGGATCGCACTCGCCCACCTCGATGTTTGGAGTCGTTGTTCTGTCTGGGGAGGCAACGAGGCCGGTTCGGGCGCGGCTGCGACCGCAAGCGCACATCTGCCGCAGCTGAATTTCTCGACCCACCCGTGCCTCCCAGCGGTTCGGTCGGCCTGCTCCTGGCCCCATCGCGGACGAGCTTGCGCGCGAAGCGCGCGGCTTTCGTTGGCATTGCGGAGCATGGTGTCAGCTCACGATGAGAACGATTTTGCCGGCTGGATGCGCTTGCTCCAATGCGGCGAGCGCCTGCGCGGCCTCCTCAAGCGGATAGGTTTTCGCAATGTGCGCCTTGACCTTGCCCGCCGTCACGAGGGCCGCGATTTCGGCAAGCTCATTGCCATCGGCCTCCACCGTGTAGCGCAACCCCCGCACCCCCAGCTCCTTTGCCTGCTGCTGCGACGGGTCGCTCAGCGTGGAGACGAGCGTTCCACCTGCCTTCAAAAGCTTCCAGGAACGCGCGCGCGTCTCCCCGTCGATGAGGTCAAAGACCATATCCAGATCCGCCGCATGATCTTCGAAGCGCTCCTGCTGGTAGTCGATGACAACATCAGCACCCAGAGACTTCGCAAACTCCACGTTGGCGGTTGCGACCGTGGTGAGCACGCGCGCACCCTTCGCCTTCGCGAACTGGATGGCGAAGTGCCCTACTCCACCCGCGCCACCGTGAATGAGCACCGACTGGCCGGCCCTCAGCCCACCATGCCGGAACAGTCCTTGCCACGCCGTCTGCCCGGCGAGCGGAATTGCCGCCGCATGCACGTGGTCCAGGCTCGCAGGTTTGCGCGTGATCGCGCGCTCATCGAGCGCGGCTTTTTCGGCATAGCCACCGCCCCCGATGCCGACCATTCCAAACACTTCGTCGCCGATCTGGTACTGGGTTGCCTGGGCGCCGCACTGCTCGACGACTCCGGAGACGTCCCGTCCCAGCGTGTAGGGCAGACGGTCCTCTTTGACAGCCGGGTACTTGCCGTTTCGTATCTTGAAGTCGACCGGGTTGACGCTCGCGGCCTTCACGCCAACGACAACCTGCGCCGCGTCGGGAAGCGAGGGCTCAACGGTGTCGGCCTGGAGGACTACGGAGTCTCCAAAGCTGTGAATGCGCATCTTACGGATTTTTGCCATGGCGGATCCTTGAGGGGTGCCCGCCATTAACGACGCGGGCGGCCTGCGCGTTCCGCAGGGGCTGCGCAACACTGCCGGCGCTGCCCACGGAAAGCGAATGCGGCCACGTCGAATGAGGCGTCGCCGTTACCGATCGTGCCGACGGGAGCTTGCCGCAAGGGAATCCGGAGCCCAGGTATTCTTGAGGATTGCCAATGGCATGCGAGAAGAAGCTCGCACGTTCCTCGCAAACGGGGAGCGGGCTCATTTAATACATGCAGGCCGCAGAGTCGACCGCTCGATGCCGGACGCCCTGCCAACCCAAATTCTCGGCAGGAGCGGCGCGCGCTCGATATTTGCACCGCTAGAGGTTTACGGAAGCTGCGCAAACGCCGCGTGAATGGCTGAGGCTGCCGGGCGGCTTCAAAGGTGAGAAGCGGACCGCTTGATTCCTGGCGCAGCCGAGCCCCTGGTGACGGCCCAGGTGCTCACGCAATGCGAATCAAGGCGTTAGGGGCGCCAGCGACGCTCGCCGTGCGCCGCGGCCGGAAGCCGAGCCATGCGCTACGCGCACGCCGTTGCCAATCCGGATTGGTCCACGCGGCCATCCGGCGGGGATAACAAGCCGCGTCCGTCCGCTTCAGCTTCCAGCAGCAAGAGCCGGCGCTTGATCGCAAGACCGCCGCCGAATCCGGTCAGAGACCGGTTCGCCCCGATGACCCGGTGGCAGGGCACAATGATAGGCCAGGGATTAGCGCCGTTCGCACGCCCGACGGCCCGTGAGGCGAGCGGCTGGCCGATGCGCCGGGCGATTTCGCCGTAGGACGTCGAGGCACCGAATGGGATGCGCGTTAATTCCTGCCACACGGCGCGCTGAAAGGCTGTGCCGGTGGGTACGAGCGGCACTTCGAACTGCCGCCGCGCGCCCGCAAAGTACTCTTGGAGCTGGCGGACGACGAGCTCAAAGGGCTGCCTGCTAGGAATCCACTGCGCGCGCACCGTCAGCGGGTGCGGCCCGGATTGGAAATGGATTGCAGACAGTCTTTGCATGCCCCCGACCAGCAACAAGGTGCCGATCGGGCTGTCCGTCTCACAGTAATAGGTCGTCTTGAGCGTCACGATCATCACTCCTGCAGATTCACGAGGCGAGCTTGCATCATTCACCCCGGGGTCCATAAGAGCGCGGCGGCGAAGTGCCCAAGCGTAAGCGGATAGTACCCATGACATGCTCGAGCGGTGCGCTCATTGAAACCCCTCTGACATAGGCGCCCAATCCCTTTAAAACAGCTCACCCGTCGATCGCTTGAAAGCTTAACGCTTTGCAGGCGCCCCGTCGCGGTCGCGAGCGCGCTCCCGGTGCGCCAGCTACTGCGGCACAGGGGGCTGGAAAAAAGTGTTACCCTTCAACCAGGAAGGCACAACAGCTCATCCAGAATGCTTACGACGTAGGACAGCGCCCGGACGGCCGAACCGCCGGGACTGGCACCCGCCGTTTACTTCCCACCGGTGTTCACAGCTTCGGATGCGATCCGAGCTTGCCCCTGTGGCCGTGCAATCGATTTGCTTTAACCGCAACTGTCATGGATTTTCTCTATGCCCCGCACAATAGCTCTTTCTGACATCCGCAATATCGGCATCATCGCGCACGTCGACGCCGGCAAGACCACGACGACCGAGCGGATCCTCTATTACACGGGGCGCAAGCACACGATCATCGATATCCACGACACCAAGGATTTGAAGTCCTCGACCACCACCGACTACATGGAGCAGGAGAGGAAGCGCGGCATCACCATTCAAAGTGCCGCGGTATCCACCTTCTGGCGCGACAAGAAGATCAATCTCATCGACACCCCGGGACACGTCGATTTTACGATCGAGGTCAACAGGTCCCTGCGCGTGCTCGACGGCGCCGTCGTGGTATTCGACGGCGTGGCGGGGGTGGAGCCCCAGTCGGAGACCAATTGGCGTCTCGCCGACAACTACGGCGTGCCGCGCTTCTGCTATGTCAACAAGATGGATCGCAGTGGCGCCAATTTCGTGCGCTGCGTCGACATGATCAAGAAGCGTCTGGGCTCGCGGCCGCTGCCCGTGCAGATTCCGATCGGCTCGGAGGACAACTTCAGGGGCATGATCGATCTCATTGAGATGAAGGCCCTGGTGTGGGATTCGGATGACAAGGACGCCGCCTGGCAAAGCCTCGAGGTGACGCCCGAGCTTGCCGACCAGTTGCATATCAGCGTCCCGAGCGATCGCAAATTACTGGGTGAGGTCGCAAAGTACCGCACTGAAATGGTGGATACCTGCCTCGAGCAGGACGATGAGGCGATGGATGCGTATCTGACGCACGCCGTCGTGCCTTCCGCGGAGGTACTGCGCCGCGCGGTACGCAAGGGCACGCTCAACTCCTCGTTCACGCCGGTGCTCTGCGGCTCCTCCTACAAGAACAAGGGCGTGCAGCAGCTCCTCGATGCGGTGGTCGATTACCTTCCCGCGCCGACCGATGTGCCCTCGATCAAAACCGTGGATGTCGATGGCAACCCGATCGGCGAGCGCAAATGCTCGGACGACGAGCCGTTTTCCGCCCTGGCATTCAAGGTCATAAACGATGTCTACGGGGCCCTCACCTTCATCCGCGTGTATTCGGGGGTGTTGACCAAAGGCGCATCGGTGGAAAACTCCACCCGCGGCAAACGCGAAAAGATTGGCCGCATGGTCGAGATGTTCGCCAAGGAAGCCAATCCGATCGATGAGGCGCGCGCCGGCGACATCATCGCCCTGGTGTCGCTCGCGGATACCGAGACCGGCGATACCCTGTGTGATGCTGCGAATCCCGTGATCCTGGAGCGCATGCGCTTCCCGGACCCCGTCATCAGCGTATCGGTGAAGTCGAAGCTCAAAGCCGAGCAGGAGAAGTTCGGCGCCGCGCTCGGCAAGATGGTGCGCGCCGACCCGTCGCTGCATCTGGAGACCGATCGCGAAACCGGCCAAACGATCCTGCGCGGCATGGGCGAATTGCATCTGGAGGTCACGCTCGACCGCATGCGCACTGAATTCGGGGTGGAAGGCGTCATGGGCGAGCCGCAGGTCGCATTTCGTGAAACCATCACCAAAAAAGTCACCAAACAATACGTTCACAAGAAGCAAACCGGCGGTGCCGGCCAGTTCGCCGAGGTGTGGATCGTGTTCGAGCCGCTCGCGCGCAGTGCAGGCTTCGAGTTCGTCGACAAGACCCGCAGCGGCTCTGTGCCGAAGGAGTTTGTGCCGGCGGTGGACAAGGGATTACGGGTGCAAAAGGAAGACGGCGTGCTCGCTCACTTTCCCACCGTGGATTTCCGTGCGACGCTCATCGATGGCAGTTATCACGACGTCGACTCCAACGCGCTGACCTTCGAAATCGCCGCCAAGGCCGCTTTCCGCGAGGGCGTGCGCGAAGCTGCGCCGATACTGCTTGAGCCGGTGATGAAGGTTGAGACGGTAACTCCCGGCGACCATCTCGGTGATGTCATCGGCGACCTCAACCGCCGCCGCGGCACGATCCAGGACCAACTGGAGCGCGGCACCAACATCGCGGTCGTGGCAGTCGTGCCGCTGTCAGAAATGTTTGGCTATATCGGACAGTTGCGCAGCATGACGAGCGGGCGCGCCTCCTACACCATGGAGTTCTCGCACTACGAGCCGGTGCCGCATCTTGTTGCAGAGGAAGTCATCGCCGAGGTGGCCAAGAAAAGGGCCGCGGCGCAGGCCTAGGGCATGCGGGCGCACTGCCGCGGTGAGCCGGCGCTGGCCTTGCGCTCCGCGTGTCTGTGCAACACCGCGGTGCCGAGCGTCCGGGATCGTGTCATGGCAACGCTCAACTCGAGTGCGTCGGCACCTCGAGCGATCCGCGCTTCACAAGAGCTTCCAGTTCATGAGCACCGCGGCCGCGGCAGGCAGCCCGAATATGAGAAGAAAAATCGGCAGTTCTTCCCGCACCGAGTAGCCCGCGCGGGACACGCCGAGCCACATATTTACGGCGGCGACCAGCAACCAGACGATGACAAACGCCATCGTGACCGCGGTCATGGATGGCGCGGTGCTACCCGCCATGAGCTTGGCGATACCTAGGCACGCTGCCCAAAGCACCAAGCCGGCAACGATGATGATGAGCGTGCGCATAGTGCCTCCGGTTGCGCCCGGTCCTCTGTCCGGGCACGCCGCAAAATGCTCGTCAGAAGTGTCCCGAGTCTACATCCAGGATGAAGCGGATGAGCCCGGCCATGTAGACCTGCTGGTCGTCATAGAGCGCAAGATGGCTGCCGTTGGGACAGTATAGATATCTGCCCTTCTGAACCTGCCTGGCTATCTTCTGCATTTGAGCCGGATCCATCGTGTCGTAGCGCGCGCCGATGGCGAGCGTCGGCACTGTAATCTTTGATAGCTCGGCGCTCCGGTCCCAGGCGGCAAGCTTGCCGCTCGCGCCCATCTCGCTCGGCCCCTGCATTGGGATGTAGATTTTCTTGTTGATCTTGCTGAACCCTCTCATAACCGGGTCGGGCCACTTAGCGGATGGCATGCGCAGAACATGCTCGATGTAGAAATTCTGCATCAGCAGCTCTTCGTAGCGTGGATCGTCATAGCGACCCGCAGCTTCGAGCCGCTTGATTTCCCCAAGAGCCTTCTGGTTCATCGCCGGCATCAGGACGTTCGCGGCGTATTTATTGTAGGCCGGAATGCTCGGCACCATATTGGAGATGACCAGCGCTTTTAGATTCTGCTGATACTTGAGAGCGTACTCGAGCGCGAGAATGCCTCCCCAGGACTGCCCATAGAGGTAGAAATTGCTGCTGTCGAGATGCAGCGCCAGGCGCACCTGCTCTACTTCCTCGACGAACCGTGGCAAGTCCCACAGCTCCGGTATATCCGGCTGATCGCTGTAAGCGGATCCGAGCTGGTCATAGTAGTAGTACTCGATGCCAGCCTTGGGAAAGTAGCTGTCAAAGGCCTCGAGATATTCGTGAGTGGCCCCGGGCCCGCCGTGCAGCAGCAGAACTTTTATCGTCGGATTATTGCCGACTCTCTTGGTCCAGACCCGAAACGTGCCCTTAGCCGTTTGGATCGGGATCATTCTGACGCCGCCGGCAAGGACGTCGTCCCGACCGGTTGAGTCAAAGTACGCAAGCGATGCGGAATTTTGCGGTGCCGGCGGCGCTGCAATACCTGGCACGGAAAAAAAACACGCTGCCAGAAGAGTAAACCTGCGCAAATGGTGATCCCCGGCAACGACGGCCGCTGCACGCGCTATTCTAGTCGGCGATGCGGGGATCAAGTTCCGGCCTCGGTGCGCGGGCGCCGCCAGAGCGACCACTTGCGCGACCCGGGAAGTGCAATGCGGATCAGGTAGCAGGCTCCCAGTTGTCCGGCAAGAGATCGAACGTGACGGTATCGCGAAATGCGAACTCGTTGCCGTCCAATGTCTCAACCGGGGTCAGCATGTGCCAGACGCGGTCGTCGTCGAAGACGTAGCATTCGCCCGCCTCGCGCAGGGTGAAGCGGTCCATTTCACGCTTGTCATTGTCGGTGATGACCACTTCACCGCCTCTGGCTCCGCAGCGCGCGAGAAGATGAGTGGCAAGGTACTTTTCACCGTCCTTATGCAGGCCCGGCGGACTCGTGTCGCATGGCTGAGAAGGGGTCGCTGCGAATCGGGCCACGTGCATGTTGACCAAATAACCCGTGCCGACCCGCGATAGCGGCAGGTACATGAGGTGATGCGATATCAGCTTGCGAACTCCGGGGGAGTCGGCGATCTCAGGCGGCAGCGGGGTGTACGCGCGCGGCTTGCCTCCCAGTGTGGTGTTGTATTTTTCGAGCTGCACGTAGGGTTGGGTGTCGTCGCTCGGCCAAATATTAACCCCGCCTGCGGCGATTTGGGCCTTGAACCGGTTTAGCGAACGAAACCGGGTGCCGCTCTCATAGTACTGATCCCGCGGCATGGACCAGGCGGCGTGGGCCAGTCGGCCCAGTGCACGCGCGATGTCCAAATCAACCCGCAAAGGGCGGCGAGTGAATCCCTGCTCGAGAATATCATCCCTCGCCCGGGTGTCGGCGATGGCTGCAACAAAACCATTATTATTCATGACTCATAACACACATTTGAGGCCAGGCGTCGATCGCCGTCAGCCAAGCGAGCCAAACTCCCACGTCTGCCCTGCGATCGGGGAGTCCGTGTTGTCCGCCTAAAATGGACCGCGTCCTTGGCACTAAAACGAGTCACTGGATGCTCGCCGAGGGTACTAAATCAGTGCAGCGCTGTCGATTTAGCCTGGCGCGATCCTCCGGCCATGAGCGCAAGAGTTGCGCTGCCGGTCAATCGGTGCCAACGCTTCGCTCACTGATGGAGGTTCTCCGGCAGGCGTGCCGACCAGGCTTGTTTTTGCGCAGACTTGTGATATGCAGTAGCGCTGCAATCAGCGCAATAAAAATCGCTACATGCTCATGGGGATCCTGAAGTCGAGCGTCGCATGACAGTGCCTCCGCAGAGCATCGGACGTCGGCTGCGATTTGTGCGCGGCGTTGCTCGAGCGGCAGGGACGCCTCGAGCCGGCCGCGCCTTTGCCGCAGAGCGCCTGAAGGGTCGGTGATGAAACGCGAACAGATAGTCTTCGTCGGCACCAGCGACCTTTCCGGACATTTTCGGGGCAAGAGCTTCCCCGCGGCCGATCTGCCGGCGCGCTTCGTGCGCGGCGTCGGCCTCGCCCCGACGAATATTTTCCTGTCGGCCTTTGGCCCCATCCAGGTGACGACCTTCGGCACGGTCGGGGAAGTTTTTCTCATTCCTGATCCTGCCACCCGCGTGCTCGTTCACTTCGAGGGCAGCGCGACGGAATATTTCTTCCTCGGCGACATCAGAACCGAGGCAGGCACGCCGTGGGAGTTCTGTCCCCGCGGCATCCTGCGCCGCGCGCTCGATCGTC
>Ga0302325_10013667_pt1 | contig 17308 bp, 16 predicted proteins | sample Palsa_T0_2_FD_201948 | JGI IMG/M metagenome (GOLD analysis project Ga0302325, IMG submission 201948) | Peat permafrost microbial communities from Stordalen Mire near Abisko, Sweden - Palsa_T0_2 | ecosystem: Environmental > Terrestrial > Soil > Palsa > Peat permafrost | place: Sweden: Abisko... | reverse complement strand
GACGGCAGCAGCCGCTCCCGGCCGCTCTCCACCAACAGCGCTTGCGCAATCTTGAACGCGACTCCTGCGCCGCACAACGACTTGCTGGGATATTCGCAGCCCTGCTGGTTGGGATTCACCACGGCTAGCGCCTTGGGCACGCCCTCCGACTGAGGCAGATGATGATCGGTGACGATGAGGTCGAGCCCGCGTCGTGCCGCCGTTTCCGCGGCGGCAAAGGCGCGGATGCCGGTGTCCACGCTGATGATGAGGCGGATGCCGCGCTCGGCGGCCTGCTCGATTACTTCGTCGCGCATGCCATAGCCTTCGCGGATGCGGTGCGGCACCTTGTATTCCACCTTGCCGCCGCACAGCTCCAGCGCGGTCTTCAGGATAACGATGGCCGTGGTGCCGTCCACGTCGTAATCGCCGTAGATTAGGACGGTCTCGCCGCGCTCGATCGCGGCGCGCAAACGTTCAACGGCGGCACGGAGCCCGGTCATCAGGTAGGGAGAGTGCAGGTCTTGCAGCGACGGCGAAAGGAACTTATGCGCTTGTTCAGCGGTCTGGATGCCACGCGCCACCAGCAGACGAGCCAGCCAGATCGGCAGGTTCATCTCCAGCGCCAGCCGTTGCACCTGGTCGGGCTCGGCATTACGAAGAACCCAGCGCACGTCAGCGTTCGTCCCGGGAATGTATTGGTTTCACTTGCGGCATCACAACAATGAATTTATCTGAGGAATTTTCCGGGTTGTGTCAGGGCACGACTTCCAGTCGTGCCGAAAAAGGCCTTGTAAAGCTGCGGGCTTTAGCCCCTGCAAGATCGACTCCTGGCAGGGGCTGAAGCCCCAAACTTAACGGTTCACTGGTGCGGCACGTCTAAAGACGTGCCCTGACACAAGACTTGCCATGACACGAAGCGCGCGAAAGCACGCATCCCTATTCAACTGCGACACTACCGCTCGTCGTCCTGGTCGGTGTCGTCGATGGCCATGCTGCCGAAGTCTTCCACCATGTCGAGGAGGTGCTGATAGCGCTCGTACCACTCGGTGGTCGCCTCGAACAGGAACATGATGCCCTGGTGCGGCCAGCCCAGCTGGATGAAGCCGGTCTTGCCCAGGTAATTGCGCAACCAGCGCGCTTCTTCCATGTCGTCGTCGCTGGGAAACGCCGTGTGTTGCAGGCGCTGGATGAGGTAGTCCAGTTCATCGCGCTGGAGCACTTCCTCGTCCATGGAGAGGAACTGCGCGCCCGCGTTCTTGGCCAGTTCGACGAAATCCTTCCAGCTCTCAGGATTGTCCCGCGGGTCCCACATCACGCTGTGGACTTCTTCGGTCACGTAGCCCTGGAAGCGGCTCAAACCGTGGCCCAGAATGAAGGCGTTCATGTCGTCTTTCAGGCCGGATAGATCGTCGGGCATAGAAGTCCCTCGTGCGCCGGGGAGCGTTCGAGCGCAGCGAAAATCATCATACTCCGAAGTGTGGCGGCTGGCATCGCGCAGCACGGCAAAAGCCGGGAGGTGGGTTTCAGGCAAGTCCCCGTCGTCCGAGCCGCGCGGCAGCGGCATCAAATCCCTGTGTTAGACTAGGTGTTTCCCTAGCCGATTCGCAGACAAGCAATGCATTTCTCCAAAGAATATGTGGGCTATCTCGCCCGCGAAGTCACCAATAAGCTGGTTGAGGGCGAGTTCATCGAGACGCCGGATAAGGCGGCCGTGACCCAGCGCATCAACGCGGCGCTGCTGGAAGAGCTCACCCTGGAAGACCGCATCAACGACGAAGTGCGCATCATCCTGGACACCTACGCCGACGAGATGCAGCGCAGCGGCGCCAACTACCAGGAGATGTTCAAGAAGATCAAGAACGAACTGGTGCGCAAGTACAAGGCGGTGCTGTGAGAATCAGCCGCGAAAAGGTCAACAAGCTGGCGCACGCCGTGGCCGACACTCTGGCCGAGATCGAGAGTGTCGACTTCCTGGAAGACCGTAACAGCATCCGCACGGAAGCCCGCCGCCTGCTGGAGAACCTGATGGCGCAGGAGGCCAAGATCGACGCTGCCGCCCGGCAGAAGATCGAAAGCCAGCGCCGCACCATCCTCGAAGGGTCGCAGGAGTGGGACATCCTCTACCGCAAGTACTACAACGAGGAAGTGAAGAAGCTGGGGATATAAAGCAGTAATTAGTAACTAGCCCACCTTAGGCGACGAGCGGACGGACGTCGCGTTCAATGGCACTCTGTAGGGCGTCCTGTGCCACTTCAAGATCGTAGCTGGACTGGGCATTCAGCCAGAAGCGCGCGCTGGTATTGAAATATCTTCCAAGCCTCAGCGCGGTGTCGGGGGTGATTCCTCGCCGCTCATGCACGATTTCCGCAATCCGTGTTACCGGAACGTGGAGATCGAGCGCCAGCCGGTTCATGCTGAGGCTCAGCGGCTTCATGAAGTCCTCGCGCAGAATTTCTCCGGGGTGAATGGGTGCAAGTTTGGCGGACTTCTTCACGTGTCCTCCTAGTGATAATCCACGATTTCTACTTCGTATGCATCGCCGTTGCGCCAAACAAAGCAGATGCGCCACTGAGCTCGGCGCCGGTCATCAGTTCCAGTGGTGCGAATGCCACCAGATCTTCTGGATATCGAACTTCACGCCGCGGCACAGATAAATCGGGCTATTCTCCTCACCCATGGCGAAACGGTTGTAACGATCGAACTCCTGGTACGACGTGCAGTTGTCCGTAACATCGTCGAGACCCCATTCAATGACGATGAGGTTCTTGTATACCTGCGGCGGAGGTCCCCAGTACCAGTGGTTCTGGTGTCGCGAGTAAGCCGTCGGCAGTCCGTACTGCGGGCCAAACTGATTGATGGCGCCGGCCTCTCCGTAATTGCCCGCCCAGATGCCGGTTTGGGCGCGCTCGTCCGGCGGTAGCGAATCGTAGATTGCCGCGACCTGCCGCACCATCTCCGGCCAACCGAACTGGTCCGCGATGGGCTGCATCAGCAACGATTCCATGTGGACCTCCTGCTTCGCGGGCTTGAAGCCGATGGCATTCTGATAAGCGAGCAGCCGTTCCGGCGGCAGCATCCAGGTAGCCATCGGGATGAGCGGAGCAGTCCCGAGCACGATGACCCCTACAACAACCGCTCGCGTCCAGGCAGCACGATTCTCCAGCCACTGCTCGATGGCAACGGCTCCGGCAGCAAACAACATGGGATAGATGGGGAAGACGTAGTAGTCCTTGCCATGAGAGAGCTCCATGGTCACAAAGAACACGACGAAGATGAGGCCGAAGACGCGCCATTTGCGGTCGCGCAGCAGCCAGATCAGGCCGGGGAGCCACACCAGGAGCAGGATTGGGTCCATGACAATGATCTGCTGCGTGACGAACGCCAGCGGGCCCAGCACAACGTTCTTTCCCTCACGCCGCACGTTTTCCAGGTCCTCGATGGTCGGGAAATGACGGTGTACCTGCCAGATGAGGTTGGGCAGAAAAAGCGCGATGGCGATGGCGCCGGCAATCCAGATCCACTGCTTGGCGAACTCGCGGCGATTGGGAGTGAATAGCAGCGCAACCGTCACCGCGAAGCCGAAGAAGAGCGTGGAATGTTTGTTCTCGAGGCCCAGGCCCGCCAATACACCAAACCAGAGCCACAGCCGCGAATTCCCGGTGCGCAGGATTCGGGCAATCACCAGAATGCAGCCCATCCAATACAGTGGCTCGAAAGCGTTCATCGTCAGGAGACTGTCGGTGACCAGCACGGAAGGGCATAACAGCATGCAGAGTCCGGCGAGGAACTGCGCATAGCGATTGCCGCCCAGTTCGCGGGCGAGCAGTACCGTGAGAACAATGAGGGCAGTGCCTGCCAGCGCGGGAAGTATACGAATGGCCGCCAGCGAGCCGCCCATCAGCAGCGCAACCTTGGCATAGACGGCGATTAGCGGCGCGGCATCGACATAGCCCCAGTCGAGATGCCGGGCCATGTCGAGATAATAGAGCTCGTCGCGAAAATATCCGTAGCGGAGGACGCTGGTGAACAGGTGCAGAAGAAGCTTGCAGGCGCAGAGCGCGATCAGAGTTCCAACGGCAAGCGGCGGTAACCGTTCCGGCAGCGACTTTTTGCTGTAAGGCCCTTCTTGGGCGAGCGTCGGCGACATTCAAGCTCCTGGCGTAAGCAATGCTATACCACCGGTTGCAGAGGCTGAAATGATATCGATCCGGCCATTTGAGACAATCTGCTACGGACAACTCCCGAGCATCGTTCCTTCCCTAACTGGATTGCCGACGGCCGCGGTGGCGAGATGAAGGCCGGGTGTTGGCCGCCGGAGTCGAAGGACCCCTACCGCGGCATTACTCTCTCGGGTTTCGCTCTTCCTCAGGCTACGTTTCCAGGTACCGATGTAGAGACCGATCCGCGCAATTGCCAGTAAAGCAGATTTCCCCGATGCTTACGGTGTAATCTCCCACACCACGCCGCAACCGCCTTGGCACAATGACCCCGCGCCACCGCCCTGTGCGGTGCCGTAGAGGTTGCCGTTGGCGTCGAAGACGACCCCACCATTGGGAGTTCCACCGTCACCGCCTCCAGTAAAGTCGTGCAGCGAGGTATAGACCCAGCCGTTACTGGAGGGCGCCAGTTTGAAAACGGAGCCAGCGCCATCGGCTCCGTCGGCATAGGTAGTTCCATAAAGATTTCCGGCCGCGTCCATGGTCAATGCGCCAGTGGGGCCTAAGCCGAAGCCGGTTCCCGACTGGAAAGAGAACAGCAGGCTATACGCCCACCCGTCGCCGGAAGGTGACAACTGGAAGACGGTGCCGGCATTATGGGCACCACCCTGCCAGGTGGTGCCGTACAGATTGCCTGCTGGGTCAAGCAGCAGGCCGCCAAACGGACTCTCCCCTAGGGCTGTGCCGGCAAAGTTGTGGAGCGTTTGTTCCGTCCAGTCATTGCCTGAAGGGGTTAGCTCAAAAACTTCCTGGCTGCCCAAGGTTGTGCCGTAGAGATCACCGAACTGATCAAAAATGACTCCGCCCGTGGGCTCGCCATATCCCGGAAACTCGTAAATTGCACTTTCCGTCCAACCGCTCGCCGAGGGTGTCAACTTGGCGATCACGCCGCGATAATCGATTCCTCCGCCTTGCGCGCTGACATAGATCCCGCCTGCGGCGTCCAAGGTAATTGGACCACTCGGAGCCGCGCCATCATGGCCTCCCGTGAACCGGTAAAGCACGGTCTCGCACCAGCCGGCATCGGACGCGTGAGCTGGCGGCCGCAGGTTATAAATCGTTCCGCAACCGTTGCCGCAAAAGTCTCCCGAGCCGCCGAACTCTGTGGTGCCGTATAAGCTGCCGTCAGGTCTAATCGCTACTTCGCCATTCGGTAACGCTCCGTCAGCGCCCTGAAAGACGTGCAGCGACGTAAAACTCCAACCAGACCGGTTGCGTGTGAGCTCGAATACCGTTCCGCACCCGAAGCCGGAACCACAGCTATCGTTTCCGCCGTTGCCGGTAGTTCCGTATAGTCTGCCGCCGCGATTGATGGTCAAGCCGGTTCGCGGGCTGGCGCCATCCTGCCCGCCCGTGAAGTTGTACAGAACGGTGAACGTCTGGGCCTGTGTTGATCGGACTAGAGTGAGGGTGACTGCAATAAGGAACAACTTGGAGAGTATGAGTCGGGTGCAAATCAGCCGTTGCATTGACGCTCCTCGGCTTTCGCTCCGCAGATTCTGCTCTGGCAAGATGGCCGTGTCAATCAATACATTGCCGCTGCATCGACTCTATCCTCAACTCGTATAATCAGCGCGAGTCCCGTCTGTGCCGGCCATAACCAATCTGAAGGATGAGATCAAGCGCCTCGCGCTGGAAGCCGGCTTCGATCTTGCCGGCGTTGCCGGTGTGGCCGACACGCCCGAGCATCGCTTTTTTCCTGACTGGATCGCCGACGGTCGCAGCGGGGAGATGAAATATCTCGAGGCGCGCAACGAAGCTGGCGACCTGAAGCGGGCCTCGCTGGCCAATGCCGCTCCGTGGGCGCGCTCAGTGGTGGTTTGCGCGCTGAACTACAACACGGATCAACCCTACTCGACCCACGCCGGCGCGGCGTCGCAGGGCTGGATCTCGCGTTACGCCTGGTCGCAGCGCGACTACCACAACGTGGTACTCGAGAAGCTGCGCGCGCTGGAGGCCAAGCTACTCGGGCTATGTGAGCAATGCGAAATCCCATTGCCTCGCACCTGGTGCTATGTCGATACCGGTCCGGTCATCGAGCGCGTCTTCGCGAAGTACGCCGGTGTCGGCTGGATCGGCAAGAATACCTGCGTGCTCAACGAGCAGCTTGGCTCGTGGCTCTTTCTCGGTGTGATGCTCACCTCGCTGGAACTCGCGCCCGATCTGCCGCCTCCAGACCGCTGCGGGTCCTGCACGGCCTGTCTCGATGCCTGCCCCACCAACGCTTTCCCCGCGCCGTGTCAGCTCGACGCCACCCGATGCATTGCTTATCTCACCATCGAGCTGCACGGCTCCATTCCGGAAGAGCTGCGGCCCGGGATCGGCCGGCAAGTCTTCGGCTGCGACATCTGCCAGGATGTTTGTCCGTGGAACCGTGAAGCGCCAATCACCAGGACTCAAGAACTGGAAGCGCGGCCCAAGCTGGTCAATCCCGATCTCGAATGGCTGGCGCAGCTCAGTGTGGAAGAGTTTCGCGAGATCTTCCACGGCTCGCCCGTTAAGCGCGCCCGGTTCAATGGCCTTCGCCGGAACGTAGCGATCGTCATGGCAAACAGTGGTGACAAGCGCTTTCTCGCCATTCTGGAGCAGCTCAGCAAAGACGAGGACGCCGTGGTGGCGGAACACGCGCGCTGGGGCGTCGAGCACCTCGGCAGGTTTCTTGGCAAGCCGCAACGCGATCGGTCCGGCGGGTGACAGGCGCGGGGATTCTGGCTATAAAGGAAAGCATGACCGAGGCCCTCAGCCGCCGCCTCAAGCAGGAGCGATTCGATACGCCCGCGCAGGAAGCCTTGCTTAGCGTAATCGTGGCGGCCAATGCGCTGAACGACCTGATGGACCGCTTATGCGAGAAGCATAGGATCACGCGGGCGCAGTACAACGTGCTGCGTATCCTGCGGGGCGCCCATCCCTATGGCCACGCGCGCTGCGAGATTGCCTGTCGCATGATGGACCGCGCTTCCGATGTCACCCGACTGGTGGATCGGCTGCAGGCCCGGCGGCTGGTGAAACGCTTTCGCGGCAGCGAGGACCAGCGCGAGGTGGTAACCTGCATCACCGCCAAAGGGCTCAAGCTGTTGGGTGCCATGCAGCCCCAGATTGACGCCGAAACCAGCAGCATACTGGGCCGCCTCAGCGATGACGATTGCCGCGAGTTGAGCCGGCTCTGCGCCCTTATCTTTGGGACGGAAGGCGTAGAGGCACAACCCGCGACGGTTTAGGCCTCGGAATAGGCCGTTCTGCTGGAGCCCTTTTTTATACGACATCCAGGCCCGCAGCCCTTCCCGAAATCGGTTCCGCTCTCTGAATCCTTCTCCGCCCGCCCTACATCACATATATGTGTTGCAACACATAAAATTGGAGTGGCAACATATTTTTAGAGGATTTGGGAGGACACAATGGATACCTTGCTGATCGTCAATTCCAGCCCGCGCAGCAACTCGGTTTCGCGGCGGCTGACCCGTCACGTGGCCGAGGAGTGGAAGCGCAAGAATCCCGGCGGCCGCATCATTGAGCGCGACCTGGTGGCCGAACCGCTTCCCTTCGTGAGCGAAGCCTGGATCCAGGCGGCCTATACGCCGGCGGAGCAACGGAGCGCCGAACAGCAGCGAGTTCTGACGCTGTCGGACACTTTGATTGACGAGTTGCTGGCCGCCGACCTGATCGTGCTGGGAGTTCCCATGCACAACTTCTCGATTCCCGCCTCGCTGAAGGCTTGGATCGATCTGATCACCCGGGCGGGCAAGAGCTTCAGCTACGGCAGCACCGGGCCGGTGGGATTGATTCCCTCCGGCAAGAAGGTACTGGCGATCGTTTCGCGAGGAGGCAGCTATGCCGAGGGCTCGCCGGCCGACTTCCAGGTCCCCTATCTACGGCACATGCTGGGCTTCATTGGCCTGAAGGATGTAACCGTGGTCGACGCCGACCGGCAGGCGCTGGGCGGAGATGCGGCACAGCAGTCGATGGAGAATGCGATCGAGAAGCTGTCGGCGGTCGCGGAAGGCTGTACGACGCACCTTGCAGCGACAGCATGACGCCGCGAAATGAGAGAACCCTCCCCGAGGGAGGGTTCTGTGGTCTTGGCCCGGTAAGTCGGAAAAGCGAGAATCCCAAGTCGCGCTGAGAGGTTCAGGCTTCCGCGTGCGGAGGGCGTCTCAGACCCGCTGGACGTTGGCGGCCTGGAAGCCTTTCGGTCCCTTGGTAAGGTCGAACTCCACCGTCTCGCCCTCGTTCAGGCTACGGTATCCGTTCTCCTGGATAGCCGAGAAATGAACGAAGACGTCTTCGCCCGTGGACCGTTGAATAAAGCCATACCCCTTGGCTCCGTTAAACCACTTAACTGTACCTTTCTCTCTCACAACCCGCTCCTTTCAAACCTGGAAATGCAATGACCCCGGCTTCGCGGACGTTCTGAGCAAGACCCTTAGCAAGGGCAACGCCGCGTTTACACGCGCGCTGCCATGCGTTGGAGCCATGCTGGAAGACGTCTTAACGTCGCCGGGAAAACGAGGGTTGCGGTTCAGTTCGCAGCTTTTCTGCAATGAAAAAGGGCCGGCGAATTCGCGCTGGCGGAGCACTACTGCTGCGTCAGAGCAGATCCCCGGAACCCGTGCAATGCGTAAATTGAACTGCTGACAGAAACATCAACCCAAATCCGCGCTTCGGAAAAACCGAAAGCTCCACCTCCGACCCTTGCGAAGGGGGAGCAAAAGATAATTACAGGAACTTTGGATTTTGGCAAGTATTTATTGCACAGTGACTTCCAACGGCTCCCATAATGAAACGCGAGGCCCTGATAATCCGGAGCCGACGCCAGCAACGAGGCAACGTCTCACTCTGCTACGATTGAGTGAGATGTCAAGCAATAGCCCTCATATGCCGGAGGACCGTGGCGCGGCCACGCAGCGCGGGCGGAGCGCGGGCGGCCCATCCGCCGCAACTGTAGATCCGCCGCTTAAGTCTCCTGGCCCGGCGGAGTCAGACGATAATCCCTTAAGCGCGGGCAAAGCCGCCAGACGGTTGCTGGCCGAGGACACCAAGCAGGAGCTATTTCGTTACCTGCCAGCGACTTACAGCCTTTCGCATCGGTTGCGGCGGCACGGCTGGTCCACGCTGCGTTACCTGATGCAGACCGAGGTCCACACCTACGCCTTCTCGGTCGCGGCCAATTCCATCCTGTCGTTTTTCCCGTTCATTGTTTTGCTGCTGACCGTGGTGCAGCGCGTCTTCCACTCTCCCGCGATGTACAACGTTGTCCTGCAACTGCTGCGCGATTATCTGCCCAGCAACAAGGATTTCGTGATTCGCAACCTTCAGTTCCTGGCCAGCGTGAAAGGACGGGGACAGATTCTGTCGTTCGTGATGTTGCTGATCACCTCGACCGGGATCTTTCTGCCGCTCGAGGTTGCGCTCAACAGCATCTGGGGTTTCAAGAAGAACCGCTCGTACCTGATGAATCTGCTGGTTTCGTTGGGGCTCGGATTGGCTTGCGGATGCCTGGCCATGCTCTCCATTGCACTGACGGCTGAAAACCTGCGTATGCTCGGGCTGGCAATCGGCGACCAGAACTTTGTCTTCCAGGTTCTGGCATTTCTGGTGATGAAGGCGTCTGCGATTTTGGCGACCATCTGTATCTACTTCCTGATTTATTGGGCGCTGCCGAACGGAAAGGTTCCCGCGCGGGCGGTGTTGCCGGCCGCCATTATCACCGGCCTGGTGTCGGAGGCAGCCAAGTACATCTACATTCTGATACTGCCCTGGCTGAATTTTCAGCAGGTGTATGGGCCGTTCTCGGTGTCGGTGACGCTGATCTTCTGGTCCTTCTGGAGCGGCATGTTGCTGTTGGGCGGAGCCTATCTCTCCGCCGCCGAACATAGCAGCCGCGTGCAGGCGCGACGGGACACGGCAGCCGCGGCGAAATAGAGACTTAAGCGGGAAATCGTCACTTACGACTCAGGTCTAAGTTGCGGCACGGAATTGCTTGCGATATGGCGATCCCTCACCAATTAAGCGGGAGCTTGTCGCGGACTAGCCGCCCGTTGCGTCGTGATCTCCCCACTACTCCCCAATCGGCAGTTCCCCCAAGGGGGGCGGCGCCGCACTAACGACGAGTGCAGACAACCACTCGACTAACCGATCATTTTGCGTTGATCGCCGATGCGGCGCTCGCGTTCCTTTGCGAATCGCTCCACGCCTGCGAAAATCGAATCGGCGTCGAGATGCGCTTCCGCGATCACTTCCGCTTCCAGGCCGCCGCTTCTCCAGGAATTGTCGAAGTCGGACGTGAGTGAATACTCATCCGTCAACGGACCGAGGTTGCGCAGCGGCCACATGCGTCGCGTGCCCGTCGATACCACCATCAAATCGTAGCGGGCCTCGGGCGGCAGGACGGAATCGCGATACGCTTGCGGCTGGCGATCGAACAAATCCTCGCTGATCGCCGCGATCACCTTCACGTTCACACCGGCGGCTTCGAGTTTCGGCAGCACTTTCACGAGATTAAAGGTTGAACTCGATCCTTGCGCGATCACGTAACCGTGGCGCGGCTTGTCGGGCGCGAAATCGCGGACCACGTACAGGCCTTTTGCCGCGGCCCGCAGATCGGAGTCGGCGAAATGGCTGCGGTCAGCGGCCGGGAAGTCGGGACGCGCTACTTCCAGCGTGATGATGCCCACGCGCGGATCGCGCGCCGCGATTTCCGCCGCCGCGAAATAGCCGGGCGCGACATCGTTGTAATCCCAAAAGCTCAAATTGATCGCCTGACCGCGCGGGAACAGCTTCCACACTTGCGGCGCGAAGATGCCGAAGTGGGTGCGCGCGTCGGCCGCGGTTTCAGGACCGGAGTGCGCGGCGAGAATATGCAGCACCCCGACGCGGAATTTGCTGTCCTGATTCTGTTGACTCCAGACCCGCGCCGGAGTGTACATCAGCGGCGTGAACGCTCCGTACGTGCCGCTCAAGGCCCACACCCCGGCGAATTTTTCGGGATCGACGGAAGCGCTTTGGCTCACCAGCCCGATGGCGGTGGAAACATTGCCCGCTTCCTCAATGGGCGCTTTCAAGCGCGTGCCCAGCGGATTGTCCGTGGGGCTGTAGTGTCCCCACAAACTCCCGTGCTCCACATTAATGGACTCCGAAAGGTCGGCGGCTACCGTGAAGAACCGTCCATCCGTGACGTAATTCATCCACTTGATGATTTCGGAGATCGCGCGCCGCGCTCCGGCCACCTCGCCCGGTTTCTTGAACAGCGCGATGCTAACTTGCTTCTCCGCACCGGAAATCGCATTGCGAACCGAGATCTTCTGCGGCTCTTCCGGTAGCGCCGCGACGCGCAGGCGATCGTCGAGGAACGGATCGCTGGTGGCTGAGATGCGCAGCTTCACGTCGTCGCGCACCGTGTCGCCGATTTCTACCAGACGGTCGGCAAGGCGATCGCCCAATCCGTTGCGGTCGAGCAGCGACATCACCACGTCGATGTTCGTCTTAAACTGGATCAAGCGTTCGCGATTGTTGCTGACCGGGCCCTGGCGAATGCCTTCGAACTCCACGCTGTAATGCTTCTCGAAGGTCGACGCGAGCGCGAGAAAATACTCCGAGTTCATCTTCAGCGCGTAGGGATGGCTGGGGTAACTCACCAGTTGATCGCCGCTGTAGCCGGGAATTTTTCCGTCGACAGCCGCGGGCCAGTAGCCCTTGATGGTTTTGCCGATCGCGACGATGGGACGGCGGTCGTGCGCGTCCACTGCGTCCATGGCTTTCAGCGCTGCGGTCACGTCGCCATAATCGTTGCCGTTCGCGAGCGTGAAGACGTTCCATCCGTATGACGTCCATTGATTCACGAGGTCGTAGACCTCACAGAACTGCGAGGCGATCACGCCGCCAATCTTGCCGCCAATCAGGCAATCGTCGATGCCCGCGTTATTGTCGGAAACCATCACCCGCAAACGCTTTCCTACTTGCAGCGCCAGCGCCTGCGTCTTCAACTCCTGCGCGTGACCTTCGGTCAGCGCGAATTCGCCTTCCAGCGCGATCACTTTCGGCGACGCTGGCGCGCCCGCTATATCCCAGAACGCCGCTTTGCCCGCGGCCGTCGCGATGCCGATGCCCGAGGGTCCGCCGTTCACGTCGTTGGTCAAGTCGGTGCTTTCGGCATGTCCTGCGAGCGCACGAATGCCGCGGCCTTTGGCTTGCGCGAACCGCGGATGGTCTTCCAAATCCGTTTCGCGTAGCAGCGTCTTCAGCGCGCCTGCGCCGCGCCGGAATCCCAACGCGTCGATCGGCAGCATCGCAACCTGCGGGTCGACGCGATAACGCGGATCGCCGGTCTGCTGATACTTGCGATACAGCGCTTGGCCCATGATCATCCACAGCGCGTAGCACGTGGGGACCGAGTGGCCCGCCGCCATCATGAATTTGTCGGAGTACGGATGCTTCGGCCGGCGGTAATCGTAACGGAGCCCGCCGTTTTCAGGACCGGCCAAATGCGCTGCAACATTGTACGGTGTGTAGGCGAGCGGTCCGCCCAGATGCCCGGTCTGCGCGTAATTTCCCAGCAGCACCAGGGTCATGCAGGTCATGTATCCAACGTCGTCGAGCAGCGGATCGTACGCCAAAGGTTGTTGCTGGGAGGGCGAAGGAACTACGTGAATGAGAGATGTCATAGACGGTCTCAAGAATCATAGCACCCGTGAAGCAAAGGACTTCGTGGTCTCGCGGATTGTTGCGGAAGCTCAACCTGAAGGCACTCCCTTATCTGAGCTTGAGCGCAAGATGCTCTATGTCAGCGTCCCAGAGATGTCCCAAGCTGAGGCGGAATTTTGCGCCGGGTTCGATCGCGAATCCGATCACGACCGCTATGAACAGAAAATCGCGGGTCTCATCAAGAAAGTGGAGTCGCGCTATCGCGACGCGGGCGGCGAGTCATCCCCCACAACATTAAGGCGTAAGCTACGGGGCAAAATTGCTTGCGATAAGGCGATACTGCGCCAACTATAAATAATCTAGACGCGATTAACTTCCGCTTTGCCGGCCATCTGGGGTTATTATGGTGGCTCGGATGGCGTCTGAAGACTTGGGAACACGGAGGTCCTTCTCCCATGACTCCGCTAATTCGTCCAATCGCAGCCCTATGCCTTGTATTGCTTATCACGAGCAGTTCGTCCAGAAGCCAGGATAGATCGCAGCCGCTGCCCACAGCTGCGGCGGCGCCTCAAGGTACGTTAGTTTCACCTGTGAGACCGGCAGACACGACCGAGAATCCCGGCCAGCCTCCTGTCCAGCTGGTGCTAAACGACATCAGCGTCAGCGTGGATGTTCTGAGCAACCGCCACGTGCTCAGCTCTTACGTTTATGGGGGAGCCTACCCCGATAACGCTGCCGCGATCACCGATAGCGGTACGACCGTGGTGCGATGGGGAGGCGATTCGACTTCGCGTTACAACTGGCAGGCGGGCACGTACAACGCGGCGAATGACTGGTATTTCGGGGACTACGGTTACACCGAAATCGGCGACAGCAGTTCGACCCAATTCATTTCAGACGTCAAAGCAGCGGGAAGCAGTCCCTTAATGACGATGCCGATGCTGGGCTGGGTTGCGAAAGATGTCAGCGACGGCAGTGCGTACAGTTTTTCCGTCGCCAAGTACGGAGCGCAATGTGCCGTGAATCCCTACAATTCGGATGACGGCGACGGAGTGAGGACCGACTGTGCGACGGACATCACGGGGAACGATCCCACCGATGCCAACGTCGAACTGAACGACTCGCCCCAGAACGGAGATCCGCCGGGAACGGTCTATCGCAACCAGTGGGCCGCGGCCCTGGCGACGGCGTTCGGCAGCGCGCCCCATTTCTATGACATGGACAATGAGATCGACATCTGGGGCAGTACCCATCGGGATGTGCATCCGAATCCATCCGCCTACAACGAGATGCGCGATACCTACATTGCCGAAGCGCGCGCCCTGAAGGGATGGGACCCCAATGCGATCCGGCTGGGCGCAGTCAGTTGCTGCTGGTGGTTCTACTGGAATGGGGCCAATAACAACGACAAAGGCGCCCATGCCGGAATCGATTTCCTGCCCTGGTGGCTGAACGAAGTCTATTGGCAGGACGAACTGGCCGGTACGCGGTCGGTGGACGTCTTTGACATTCACGCTTACCCGGATGGACCAGACACCTCGCAGTACACTCTGGCGCAGAAGCGGGCGCTTTCGTTGCGCATCTATCGCGACTACTGGGACCCGACGTATGTGAGTGAATCGGGAGACATCAACCAGCAATGGGTCACGCAAATCCAGCCCAATAAGACGATTCCGTTCCGCATCCCACGCATGCGGGCGACGGCGAACATGATTTATCCCGGAACTCCGTTGAGCATCACGGAATGGAGCGCTAACTTTGCCGGCGAAGCGGATTATTCGACGGCCTTGGCCGATGCTGACGCTTACGGCATTCTAGGACGCGAGCGCGTCTACCTGGCGTCGCGTTGGACCGCCCCGGATCCGGCAAATCCCAATTATCAGGCGCTGAAGCTATACCGCAATTACGATGGACAGCATCATTCGTTCGCGACCACATCCGTATCCGACACCAACAATTACACTGCGAATTTGTTTAGCAGCTATGCTGCGCTGAATTCCACCGGTACAACCCTGACCGTGATGATATTGAACAAGAACCCGCTCGGCTCGGTGCAGGCGCAGTTTGCCTTCAATGGATTCACGCCCCGGCAAGTGACCGCCTACACCCTTTCGCCGAATAACCCCACCAGGATCGTGGCGTTACCCCCCAGGCCATGGACTCCCGTGATACCGGTGGGTCCCTACACTGCTACCTTGCTGGTAGTGAGCGGCACGGCCCAGATGCCGAGCGCGGAGTGGGACCTTAACCCGGACACGACCATGGTGGCGGCGGGCGGGACGGTAGTGCTTCAGCCGGAGATCGTGTCCGGATCGGGAACGGTGACGCTTGGTACTCCACAATCGGACGGCGGAATCGTCGTCACGGTTACGCAGCCGCACCTCAGCTCGGGCCAAAACGGAAGCATCACCGTGACTGCCGGCCAGACTCCAGGGTTTTATCACTTCACGGTTCCCAGCACTGACAACGCGGGCGTGACGCAAAAACAGAGTGGTTGGATTGTGGTGGGGAATCCGCCCGCGTCGTTGACCAAGACGGGCGACAATCAAAGTGGACCGCCTGGCGGCCAGCTGAATCTTGCCGTGACACTCAACCCCGGCAGTTCGGGCGGGAGTGCGGCGGGCGCGACGATTCTGTTCAGTACCACCGCGGGTTCGCTGTCGAGTCGCACCGTCATCACCAATTCGTCCGGCAGTGCGCCGGTGGTGCTGACGTTGCCTTCAAGTCCTGGAACCGTACACGTTACCGCCGAGGGTCCTTTCGGACTTGGTCACGCGGACGTAACCTTTACGGAAACGGTGCAGTAGGGGACAGATTCATTCGGTTTTCAGATAATCCGTGTGCATGACGGTTGCGTTATGGCCGGGCCGGCTCAACGTGCCCGCGCCTTGGCCGCGGGATAAATCCCCAGCACCTTCACGAATTCCGCGATCTCGCTCAGATGCCGCAGGGCGTTACGCGCGGCCTCGTCGTCGCCGCGCAGAATGTCGACGAAGAAGACGTACTCCCACGGATGTCCTCGCATAGGGCGTGATTCGATTTTGCTCAGGCTGATGTCCCGCAGCGCGAACACGCTTAGCGCTTTGAAGAGAGCACCAGGTACGTTCTTCAGCGCGAAAGCGATCGACGTCTTGTTGGCGCCTCTGGCGATTTTGTCTGATTTGCCGATCAGCAAAAAGCGCGTGTAGCTTTGCTGGTTGTCTTCAATTCCCGCCAACAAAACCCTTCCCCCATATTGCCGTGCCGCCTGTTTGGGAGCGATGGCAGCGGCATCGTTCAATCCCTCCGAGACGACATGGCGAACGCTGCCGGCCGTGTCGTAGAAAAGAACCGCCTGGATGTTGGGATGGGAGCGAAAGAAATTGCGACACTGATCGAGTGCGACCGGATGCGAGAACACGCGCCGGACATTGTGCACTGTCACTCCGGGCGAAGCGATCAAGTTGTGGCGAATCCGCAGATGAAACTCGGCGTGAACAAACACGTCGCGCGTGAGCAGCAGGTCAAAGTGCTCGGCCACTGAGCCTGCCAGCGAATTCTCGATGGGAATGACTGCCGCTTGTGCGGAGCCGTTCTCCACCCGATCAAAGACCTCTGCTGAACGCGCGCACGGCACAACCGCGGCGCGCGGCAGCATCCTTCCCGCAGCTTCGTGGCTGAAGGAACCAAGCTCCCCCTGAATCGCGACTTTCATAAGGCCGTCCCCTTCGAGAGATCAGACGTAATCAGAGTTTTCTTTAGGCGATCCTTGTGGAAACATTGCGCCATACAAGTTTGGTCCGTGTCTGAGCCTTGTGTCTCCGAGCCTTATTGTCTCTGTGTCTCGGTGGTGAAGGTTTTTCGCTCTCGCTTACAGTCGCTTCCTCATCTGGTAGGCGTCCAGCGAATGGCTGGCGTAGTAGTCAGGTATGGTGCGCAAAATCTGGTAGCCGAGCTTGCTATACAACTGTACGGCAGGCTCGTTGTCCACCGCAGTTTCCAGGTAGACGTCAGCGCATCCTAGAGAGCGCAATCGCTCTTCGCACGCAGTCATCAACTTGATTCCCAAACCATAGCGACGCGCTTCCGGAAGAATATCCAAGGTGAGGATGCGTCCATACTTGCGCCGGACGGGGTGGGCCACAACGAAGCCGGCGATGCGATCAGCAGGGTTTCCGCCGGCGGAAGCATCCGCTCCGTCATGCCCGGCCTCGCTTGGCTGAAATTCTCCCACCAGCGTAATCGCATTGCGCTTGGTTATGAAGCCGCTCAACTCCATCTGCGTATAGGAGATGCCGGAAGGGAAGCAGCGTTGGTCGATCTCCCACAGGCGATCGAAATCGGATGCTCGATAGTCGCGGATGCTGAAGGCCAGTCCCGCTGTATTGGTGGTGTTCAATCCCAAGGCACAAGCTCTGCCACCATCATAAGCGGGACGGCACGCGGCGAGAAGGGCGAGTCGCCCTGTGAATTGGCGCCTGCGTCAGACCAGC